>JRYH01000573.1_pt1 | contig 18531 bp, 22 predicted proteins | sample 235351 | NCBI WGS metagenome assembly JRYH01 (sample SAMN03074221, study PRJNA261480) | activated sludge metagenome | biome: Wastewater Treatment Plant; feature: Wastewater; material: Activated sludge; isolation source: activated biomass of a wastewater treatment plant treating wastewater... ... | reverse complement strand
CGGCGATCTTGAGGTGACGGGCGAGGTCGAGGAGGTGACGGAAATCGGCTCGTTTGGCGACGGAGCAGGGCATTCAACGCGCATCCTGCTGCATGATCCGGCGGAAAACGTGCTCTATATCGCCATCGGCAGCCGGTCCAACATCGGCGTCGAGGCGCTGCCGCGGGCGACCATCCAGAAATATTACCTGGGTGAAAACCGCATGGAGACCTTCGCCTCCGGCCTTCGCAACCCCGTCGGGATGGACTTCAACCCCGAGACCGGCGCGCTCTACACGGTGGTGAATGAGCGCGATGGCTATGGCGACGGGCTGGTGCCCGACTATCTCACCGAAGTGAAGGAAGGCGGCTTCTACGGCTGGCCTTACGCCTATTCGGGGCAGATACCGGACCCCGACTATGGCGCGGAGGCGCCCGAGATGGTGGCGAAATCAATCCTGCCCGATGTCCTCTTCCAGTCGCATTCGGCCTCGCTCGGCCTTGCCTTCTATACGGGCACGCAGTTCCCGGAAGAATATCGGGGCGATGCCTTCGTCTCTTTCCAGGGATCGTGGAACGCGTCGGTGCCGACCGGCTACAAGATCGTCCGGGTGCCATTTGAAAACGGCCGCCCGCTTGACTATTATGAGAATTTCGCGACGGGTTTCCGCATTGAAACGGGGCAGCCGGGCGCCGCGCATGTCTGGGGCCGCCCGATCGGGCTTGCGGTCGCCGCCGATGGCAGCCTGCTGATCGCCGATGCCGTCAGCCAGACGGTCTGGCGCATCTCCTACGGCGAGTAGGAGCGGGGCCAGCCTGCATCGCCTATAGACTCTGCGGCGGAGCAAGGATATATCAGAGGGGCTTTACGCCCGGCTTTTGCTGTCGCGTACAGAAACGCAGCATTAACCGATATCAGACGCAACAAGAGATCGTGGCATGAGTTGGACCGAAGAACGGATTGAAAAGCTCAAGAAACTGTGGGGATCGGGGAAGACGGCCGCCGAAATTGCCGACGAGCTTGGCGATGTCACCCGCAATGCGGTGATCGGCAAGGCCAACCGGCTCGGCCTGTCGACGAAATCGGCGCCGGCCGCCGCCAAGCCGCGGAAAAAAGTCATCCCCGCGCACCGCGCCTGCCAGTGGCCGATCGGCCACCCGGGGGAGGAGAACTTCCACTTCTGCGGCGATGAGGCGGTGCCGAACAAGCCCTATTGCCTGAAGCACTGCAATATGGCCTATCAGAACAAGGACGGCAGCTAGGCCGCTCCGCCTTCAAAAATCTCGAATTTCAGCGGCAGCTTGTCGCCGAGCCAGAGCGCATTGTCGCGATGATCTTTGAGGTCATCGCCCGTCTCGGGATGGATGAGAATATCGAGCCCCTGGCGGTTGAGCATCAGCCAGGGCACAATCTCCGCGAAAGTCGCCGCCTCAAAGACCACCTGATACATTGACGAGGGATGCGGCCCGACGGGCTGGTCATGCCAGCGCCCGAGCCGGACAGGAAAGCGCGCGCCCAGCTGCTCGCGCACGGCGGCGGCCGCGCCCTTCGTCTCGGGGCGGTAGTATATGTGGGCGTGATAGCCCCTGATCGTGTCTTTTGCCTCTACCGGCATCTCACTCATCCCTCAAAATTAACTGGCGATAATCGGGTGATGTCAGTAAAGATAGGCCCATAACAGCGCTTTGTCACCGCCTGTGACAGGGGCAACAAAAACATAAATAACAAGAGGTAGCACGTGTCCTATCAGCATATACTCTACGAGGTTTCCGACCGGATCCTGACCATCACCCTGAACCGCCCCGACAAGCTCAACGCCTTTACGTCCATCATGCGCGAAGAGCTGATCGATGCCTATGACAAGGCCGACGCCGATGACAATGTGCGCGCCATCATCGTGACGGGCGCAGGGCGCGCCTTCTGCGCCGGGGCCGACCTCAGCGGCGGCGCCAAGACCTTCAACTATGTCGCCAAGGGCGAGCAGGAAGTCGGCGCGCTGCACCGCGACGGCGGCGGACAGGTGACGCTGCGCATGTATCAGTCGAAGAAGCCGATCATTGGCGCGATCAACGGCCCGGCCGTCGGTATCGGCGCGACGATGACGCTGCCGATGGATATCCGCCTTGCCTCCGACAAGGCGCGGATCGGTTTTGTCTTTTCGCGCCGCGGGATCGTCATGGAAGCCTGCAGCAGCTGGTTCCTGCCGCGCCTCGTCGGCATCTCGCAGGCCGCCGAATGGGTCTATTCGGGCCGCATCTTCGGCGCCGACGAAGCAAAGTCCGGCGGTCTGGTGAAGGAAGTCTATGCAGCCGACGAGCTGCTTCCGGCGGCGCGCGCGCTCGCGCAGGAGCTGATCGCGGAATCGGCGCCCGTCTCCGTCGCGCTCTGCCGCCAGATGATGTGGCGGATGCTCGGCGAGGATCACCCGATGAAGGCGCACCGCGTCGACAGCCGCGGTATCGCCACGATGGGGCAGACGCGCGACGTTGCCGAAGGCGTCTCGTCCTTCCTCGAGAAGCGCCCGGCGAACTTCACCATGAGCCCGGCGACGGAAATGCCGGATTTCTACCCGTGGTGGGAAGAGCCGGAATTCAAGTAATCCGGCTACAGAAAATGCACGTATCACGTGTTTTTCTGATTGAATAAATACAACTGATGATTATCTCCGGTTTCTGATTTAACTCTCGGAAACCGGAGGTAATGCATGAAGATTACAACTCTCTTTGTCACAGGCGGTGTGGTTGTCGCGGCCGCAATCGCCGCTATTGCCGCCTTCCGCGCGGCGGAATCCCATATCAACTCGGCGGGGGCGAGCGCGATCGTCACCGTCGGCAGCGCGGCGACCGGCGAAAAAGTCACGCTGGACGGCCTCGAGGTCAGCCTTCTCTCCGGGCGGGGGACGCTCACGAATTTGCGGGTTCCCAATTCCGCTGCGGGCAAGGCGCCTTACAGCTTCGTGCTCGACAGCGTCTCGCTCTCCATCGTGCCGTGGAGCCTCCTCGGCGGGCCGCTGCATATCAAATCGATCGAGATCAGGGGTCCGGCCATCGATCTTGAGACCAATGCGTCGGGCTCCAACCTCACGCTTATCCTTGCCGCGGCGGCGGCCTATGCGCTCGCGAGCAGCGCCGATGAGGGGGAAAAGCTCCGCATTGACGATCTGACAATCACCGGCGGGCGTCTCAGCGCGACGCTCTATCCCTTTTCCACGAAAGTCTCGACCACGGTTCCGGATATCGTGATGCGCGATATGGGGGCGGGCGGCGAGGGCATGAGCCAGGCGGATTTCGTCGCCGCGCTGCTGAACGAGACGGTCAATCAGGCGACCAAGGCCGCTCTCTCCTTCTGAGGCGGCGGCGCGGGGAATATTTGCGCGCCGCGGCGTTCCTCGAGAGTTGCCTTTTTTTCGCGGGCAGCCTAAATGTAAGGGGGTTGAATCAAGCAGGTATATACATGGCATCCGTTCTCATTCTGATCAGCACTCTGATTGAAATTTTTATCTGGCTGTTGATTGCCAATGCGATCCTGAGCTGGCTCGTCGCCTTCAATGTGGTGAATACGAGCAACCAGTTCGTCAACACGGTGGGAACCTTCCTCTACCGGGTGACGGAACCGCCGCTTCGGCCGATCCGCAAGGTGATCCCGACCATGGGCGGGCTTGATATCTCGCCGGTCGTGCTGATCCTCGTGCTGATTTTCCTGCGCAACCTGATGTTTGAATACGCCCCGCGCATGATGTGAGGTTGCCTCTCCGACAAAGCGCGGCGGGCGCCCTGCTTGATGTCCGCCTTTCGCCCGGCGCGGCGGCGAACCGGATCGACGGGATTTTTATCGATGGCGAGGGCCGGCCGCGGCTGAAAATCAGGGTCACGACAGTCCCCGAAAAGGGCAAGGCGAATGCGGCGCTGCTGAAGCTGCTCGCCAAGTCGCTGAAATGCGGCAAGGGGCGCTTTGAGGTAGTCGCAGGTCAGCTCGATCGCAACAAGAGCATCCTGCTGCAGGGCGATGCGGCGGAGACGGAATTGGAACTAACGCGCTGGCTTCGCGCGATCATGAAAGAGAAGCCGGAAGAGGGGACCGGATGAGCGCAACAATCATTGATGGCAAGATATTTTCGGCGCGTGTCCGCGAGAATGCGGGACGGCAGGTCGCGGCGCTGAAGGCGCGGCACGGGCTGACGCCGGGGCTCGCGGTGGTGCTGGTGGGCGAGGATCCGGCAAGCCAGGTCTATGTCCGCAACAAGGGCAAGGCGACGACGGAAGCGGGCATGAAGTCCGAGGAAATCCGCCTGAGCGCCGAGGCGAGCGAGGAGGAAGTACTTGCCGTCGTGCGCCGGCTCAATGCCGATCCCTCCATCCACGGCATTCTGGTGCAGCTCCCCCTGCCGCCGCAGGTCAATGAGATGGCGGTGCTGGATGCCATCGACCCCGCCAAGGATGTCGACGGCTTTCACGTCATCAACACCGGGCGTCAGGCGGTCGGGCTGCCCGCCATGGTGCCCTGCACACCGCTTGGCTGCATTATCATGCTGAAAGAGGTGCTCGGCGATCTTTCGGGCCTTAACGCCGTTGTCGTCGGCCGCTCCAACATCGTCGGCAAGCCGATGGCGAGCCTGCTGCTCTCTGAGAACTGCACCGTCACCATCGCCCATTCGCGCACCCGCGACCTGCCGGCCGTCTGCCGCGGCGCCGATATTCTCGTTGCCGCCGTTGGTCGCCCGGAAATGATCCGCGGTGACTGGATCAAGCCGGGCGCGACGGTCATCGACGTCGGCATCAACCGCATCCCGAAAGAGGATGGCAAGACGCGTCTCGTCGGTGATGTCTGCTTTGCCGAGGCGGTGGAGGTTGCCGGCGCGATTACGCCGGTGCCGGGCGGCGTCGGGCTGATGACGGTTGCCTGCCTGCTCGCCAACACCGTGACGGCGGCCTGCCGTCAGATGGGGATTGAAGTGCCGGAGGTGTAACGAAGCCCCGTGCGCTTTTCTCCCGATCTTCTCGCCCGATTTGTAAAATTTGTCGTCATCGGCGCGCTCGTCGGGATCGTCTTCAGCGTGATTTTTCTCGCCCTGCCGCTCGCCGGGCTGCTGTTTCTTGTCGCCGCGCTCGATTTGGGGATATCGCTTCCCTGGGTGCCGACCGCGCCGACAATCCTCGCCTTCGGGGCGATTGCCGGCGCGCTGTTCTCCGCGTTCCTTTTCATCAAGGACCGCTATGTGCCCTACGTCGAGGACGTCCCCGATTTCGAGAAGGACCGCTTCGACGATTTCTTCGATGACGATGATGACGATGGCCCGCCGCCGGGCTATCGTCTTCATTGAGCGCGATCAGTTCTTCTGGCGGTGCAGGAGACGCAGGCGCAGCGCGTTCAGCTTGATGAAGCCTTCGGCGTCGCGCTGGTCATAGACGGTGTCTTCCTCAAAGGTGACATGCTCCATCGAATAGAGCGAATAGGGGCTCTTGCGCCCGACGACGCTGACGCGGCCCTTGTAGAGCTTGAGGCGGACCGTGCCGGTCACCTTCTCCTGGCTCTTGTCGATGAGGGCCTGCAGCATCTCGCGCTCCGGCGAGAACCAGAGGCCGTTATAGATCAGCTCCGCATAGCGCGGCATCAGATCGTCCTTGAGATGCATGGCGCCGCGATCGAGGGTGATCTGCTCGATGCCGCGATGTGCCTCCAGCATGATCGTGCCGCCCGGCGTCTCGTAAATGCCGCGCGACTTCATGCCGACGAAGCGGCCTTCGACGAGGTCGAGCCGGCCAATGCCATTCTCGCCCGCAACCTTGTTGAGCGCGGTCAGCAGCTCCGCCGGGCTCATCCGCTTGCCGTTGATGGCGACGGGATCGCCCCGCTCATAGTCGATCTCGATATAGGTCGGCTTGTCGGGCGCATCCTCCGGCGCGACGGTGCGCGAATAGACATATTCGCCCGCTTCCTGCCACGGATCTTCGAGCGCCTTGCCCTCGGCCGAGATATGCAGAAGGTTCGCATCGACCGAGAAGGGAGCTTCGCCGCGCTTGTCTTTCGGGATCGGGATCTGGTTCTTCTCGGCAAACTCGATCAGCTTGGTGCGCGAGTTGAGATCCCATTCGCGCCACGGCGCAATCACCTTGATATCGGGGTTGAGCGCATAGTAGCCCAGCTCGAAGCGGACCTGGTCATTGCCCTTGCCGGTCGCGCCATGCGCCACCGCATCGGCGCCAACCTCGCGAGCAATCTCGATCTGGCGCTTGGCGATTAGCGGCCGGGCGATGGAGGTGCCGAGCAGATACTGTCCCTCATAGACCGCATTGGCGCGGAACATCGGAAAGACGAAGTCGCGGACGAATTCCTCGCGCAGATCCTCGATATAGATTTCTTTGATGCCCAGCATCTCGGCCTTGGCGCGGGCCGGCTCCAGCTCCTCCCCCTGCCCGAGATCGGCCGTGAAGGTCACAACCTCGCAATTATAGGTGGTCTGCAGCCACTTCAGGATAACGGAGGTATCAAGTCCGCCGGAATAGGCGAGCACGACTTTTTTGATTTGTTGGGACATGACAGGCAACCTCGATGAAGGAATCTGTAGTTCGGGTGAATTTGCAGCGCAAACTAGGCGAAATGCGGCCGCTTCGCAAGCGCCCTTTTCGGCGCGCTCAGGCCCGGTAGGGATAATGAATGACCGACAGCGTGACGGCTTTTTCGGATGTCCGGTTGCGATAGCCATGCGGCCGGTCGCCGCGAAAGCGGATGGTCTGGCCGGCTTTGAGCGCGTGCCATTTCCCCTCTGTCAGGATTTCCATGCGGCCCTCGATAATCGTTACATGTTCGATGACGCCCGCCTCATGCGGCTCGGAAAGCCGCTCATAGCCCGGCAGGAAGGTCAACTCCATCAGGTCAAAACCGAAGCGCGCCTCGAAGGGGAAAAGGGGCGCGACCGCCATGCCACTATCGCCGGGCGTCGAGCGGATCACGTCGGCATCGCGGATGAGGGTTTCGGCCGCAAGCTCCGGCAGCGGCTCCATCAGCGCGGAGACAGAGACATGAAAACCGGTTGCCAGCTTCCAGAGGACGGCGGTGGTGGGGCTTGATTCCCCGCGCTCGATCTGGCCGAGCATGGCCTTGCTGACGCCGGTTGCCGCGGCGGCGGCATCAAGGCTCCAGCCGCGCTCCTTGCGCAAGCCTTTCAGGGTCTCGACCAAATGATCCTTGCGGTCCTGCATTTTCACTCCGTTTTCGCTTGTGCGCTATAACGTACATCTGCTAGGCTGCGCCACCCATGTGCGTTATAACGTATATCTTGGCGGAAGGAGCAAGGCAATGCGACGTTTTTTCTCACCCAGCTATATTTCGGCCGGCTTCGTCGCGGTGCTCGTCGGCTACGCGGGCGCGGGCGCGATCATCTTTCAGGCGGCGAATGCGGCGGGCGCGAGCCCGGCGGAGATCAGCTCCTGGCTCTGGGCGCTCGGCCTTGGCATGGGGGTCAGCAGCTTCCTGCTCACGCTCCGCTATAAGCAGCCCATCCTGATCGCCTGGTCGACGCCCGGCGCGGCGCTGCTTGTGACCAGCCTGCCGGGCGTGCCGATGGGCGAGGCGATCGGCGCCTTTCTCTTCTGCTCGGCGCTTCTCACGCTCGCGGGCGTCACGGGGCTGTTTCAGAAGATCATGGATTTCGTGCCGCAGTCGCTGGCGGCGGCGCTGCTCGCGGCGGTGCTGCTCCGCTTCGGGCTCGATGCCTTCGCGGCGATGGAGGACAATGTGCTGCTGGTTGGCGTGATGGTCGCCGTCTATCTCGCGGCGAAGCTCTATTCTCCGCGCTATGTCATCCCGCTCACCTTCCTCGCCGGCATTGTGGTCGCGTTTCTCATGGGCGAGATGGGGAGCATCCCGGCGGATTTCGCCCTGACGATGCCCGTTTTCACCATGCCGAGCTTTTCGCTGCCCACGCTGATTGGTGTTGGCATTCCGCTTTTTATCGTCACCATGGCGTCGCAGAATGTGCCGGGGATCGCGGCGCTGCGCACCCACGGCTATGACGTGCCGGCCTCCCCGCTGATCGGCTGGTCGGGCGTCACCGGGCTGATCCTCGCGCCTTTTGGCGGCTTCGCCTTCAATTTGGCGGCCATCACCGCCGCGCTTTGCATGAGCCCGGAGGTGCATCCCGACCCGAAGAAGCGGCATTTTGCCGTCTACTGGGCGGCGCTTTTCTACTGCCTTGCCGGCCTCTTCGGGGCGACGCTGACGGCGCTTTTCATCGCCTTTCCAACCTCGCTCATCCTCGCCATTGCGGGGCTCGCGCTGCTCTCCACCATTGCGAACAGCCTTGAGACGGCACTTCGGAGCGAGGCCGAGCGTGATGCCGCTATTTTCACCTTTATCGTCACCGCCTCCGGCGTGACGCTGCTCTCCATCGGCGCGCCTTTCTGGGGGCTGGTGATCGGCATGATCGTCTATCTGCTGCGCCGGCGGCCCGCGCCCGCGCTCGCGAAGTGAGGGGAGGGAGCAATGCTTGAGGTTTCGCTCCGCGATGAAAACTTTACCGACTGGCCGGCGCTTCTCGATCTGATCCGTCGCGCCTTCGCCTATATGGCGCCGCGCATCGATCCGCCGTCCTCAATGCGGCTTTTGACCGAACAGTCGATCGCCGAGAAGGCGGAGGCCGAGACGCTGCTGCTCGCCCGCGACGGGGAGAAGCTGGTCGGCTGCGTCTTTCTCCGCGATATGGGGGAGGCGATGTATATGGGCAAGCTCGCCGTCGATCCCGCGGTGCAGGGATCGGGTGCGGGCCGGGCGCTTGTCAAGCGGGCGGTGGATTATTGTCGCGAGGCGGGCAAGCGGCGGATCGAGCTTGAATCGCGCATCGAGCTTACCGAGGTGCATGATTTCTTTCGCCGCCACGGCTTTCGCGAGACGGGGCGGACGACCCACGCAGGCTATACGCGCCCGACCGCCATCGTTATGACGCTCGATCTCTGAAGCGCGCGGCCTAAAGCGCGGCGCCTGCGCCTTCTGCGCCGGCGCGCCGTTCGGACGCGCGGGCCTTCGTGCTCGCCGATTTAAGCTGGCCGCAGGCCGCCATGATGTCGCGCCCGCGCGGCACGCGGATGGGCGAGGAATAGCCCGCATCATTGATGATCTTGACGAAGCGGTGCATGGCATTGTTGCTGCTGCACTGGTAATTCGTGCCGGGCCACGGGTTGAAGGGGATGAGGTTGACCTTGGCCGGAATGTCCTTCAAAAGCCGGACCAGTTCGCGCGCTTCCGCCGGGCTGTCGTTGACGCCGTCCAGCATGACATATTCGAAGGTGATGCGCCGCGCATTGTTGGCGCCCGGATATTCCCGGCAGGCCTGCAGCAGCTCCTTGATGGGGTAGCGCTTGTTGATCGGCACGAGAATATCGCGCACCTCGTCCGTTACCGCATGGAGCGAGATGGCGAGATTGACGCCCAGCTCCTCGCCGCACTGGCGGATCTTCGGCACGACTCCGGAGGTCGAGAGGGTGATCCGCCGCTTGGAGAGGGAAATGCCTTCCCCGTCCATGATGATGCGGAGCGCCTTCGACACATTGTCATAATTCAGCAGCGGCTCGCCCATGCCCATCATGACGATGTTGGAGATCATCCGCTCGCCCTTCGGGCTTGGCCATTCGTTGATGGTATCGCGCGCGACCAGCATCTGCGCGATAATCTCGCCGGCCGTCAGGTTGCGCACCAGCTTCATCGTGCCGGTATGGCAGAAGCTGCAGGTCAGGGTGCAGCCGACCTGGCTGGAGACGCAGAGCGCGCCGCGGTCTTCTTCGGGGATATGCACGGATTCGACTTCCTGCCCGTCGGGGAATTTCACCAGCCACTTGCGCGTCCCGTCGGTGGAGGTGAGAAGCGACGAAATCTCCGGCCGCGCCGCAGTGAAATGCTCGGCGAGCAGGGCGCGCATCTCCTTTGAGATGGATGTCATGTCGTCAAAGCTGCTGGCGCCGCGATAATAGAGCCAGTGAAACAGCTGCCGGGCGCGCATGCGGGCGGCCTTCGCCTCGACGCCGATCTCCGTCAGCGCCGCGGCAATATCCTCCCGATCAAGACCGATCAGGCTCTTGCGGATGGCCAGCAACTCCGGCTGACGGTCGATGGCATCGACATCGGGAATGAGTGGGGTCATGACATTCACTTCGGGTTAAAAAGCGGCTTATACTCTTCTATGGCCGCTCAAGTACAGCTTTTTCTAATCTGCTGATAGGCGGCCGTGAAGCCCTTCAGCGAATAGGTATCCACGGTCAGCGTATCGCGGCTGGATGTGCCGCGAACGACCATGGTTGCGCCGCCGCGCATCGCGGCAATCAGCTTCGCATCGCTCTCCCCTTCCGGCACCCAGGCAACCTCGCCATTGGTCGCCAGCAGAAATTTGTTGCTGCCGATGGACGCCTCCACGGTGGAGCGGTCTTTGAAGGGGTAGCCCGCAACATGGCTCACCTCTTCTTTCGAGACGGATTTCGGCCGGTAGGTCACCATCACATAGATGTCGCCCCGGCGGACATTCTGCGGCGTCGATTTCAGCGGCCGGGACAGCATGTAGCAGACCTTGTTGCCATTTTCGATCCAGCTGTAGGCAAGCCAGTCATCAAAACTTCCGAGCGCGCGCGGCTCCGCCTGCTGTGCCTGAAGCGGCCCTGCGAGCGCGAGGGTGAGGGAAAAGATAAGAATAAAAAAGGATGCGACTTTACTCATGGACAAAGCATAACCTTGCCGGAGCGGTTTTTCCACCCCGGCCGTCTTCAAATTTTGTTTAATCGGGAACATTTACTCTGCCTGCTGTTGGTAACGCGACTTAACCTTCCATTTCCCGCTCGGCCCGGCGCTTTTTGGGTGCTCCCTGAACGTGACGTTTCAGCGGGATCGGCTCGCCGAGTTCGCTCGTCGGGCGGCGGGCAAAGCGACCGTGAGAGATGATCCTGTCATACATAACGATTGCCCCTGCCGTTGCAACATTCAGACAGAATTTTGTCGGAATTTTGATGAAGTAATCACACCTTTCCTGCATCTCGGGCGACAGCGAGCCGCGTTCGCGCCCGAGCACATAGGCGGCGTTCAGCGGATGGTAGAAGCTCGGCAGGTCCGTCGCCTCGTCGAGCAGCTCGACACCGACGATTCGGCAGTCCTTCGGCAGCAGCATGCCGCCGACCGACTCGAATTCGTACCAGGGAATATTCTTGTATGCGGCGGATGTGTCGGAGCGGACCCGGCGCACGGCAGGCTCCGCATTGATCGTGAACAGGAAGCTCGCGCCGAATGCATGGGCGGTGCGAAAAAGATTGCCGGCGTTCATCGGTTTGCTGATGGCTTCAACGCCGACGCCGAAATATCCACGGGCAATTGTCATTTGCTCTACTCTCCTCGGCGGATTGCTGGTAAACAATCCTCATGGTTTCAACAGCGAACTGATCCGGTGTTATGAATAGCCAATCCAGCCCCGATATCGCAAGGTCTCCGTTGACGGTCGAAGTGACGCGCGGGCCGATCGTTGAAAGCAGGCACCAGGTTATCGCCGCCATCGCGGACGCCGATGGCCGCCTGCTGCGCGCCTTCGGGCCCGTCGATACGCCCGTCTATCTCCGCTCCGCCATCAAGCCGCTGCAGGCGCTGCCGCTGATCGAGACGGGGGCGGCGGATGCCTTTAACGTCACCGAAAAAGAACTCTCGCTTGCCTGTGCCTCCCACACGGGCGAGCCGATCCATGTCGAGGCGGTGACAGAGTGGCTCAATCGGCTCGGCCTTGGCATCGAGGCGCTCGAATGCGGCAGCCACTGGCCATCCTATGACGTCGCCGCGCGGGCCCTCGCGGCGAGAGGCGAGACGCCGACGGCGGCACATAACAACTGCTCGGGCAAGCACACGGGCTTTCTCTGCACCGCCCGGCATATGAAGGAGCCGTTAAAGGGCTATATCGGGCTCGATCACCCGGTGCAGCAGCGGATTGTCCGCGTGTTGGAAGATTTCACCGGGCTCGATCTTGCAAAAGCGCCTGTCGGCACCGACGGCTGCTCGATCCCGACCATTGCCATTCCGCTCGATCGCGCGGCGACGGCGATCGCGCGCTTCGCCGATCCGTCGAAACTGCCGACGGAGCGCGCCGCCGCCTGCCATCGCCTGCAAAAGGCGATTGCCGCCTACCCTGAGATGATTGCCGGATCGGAGCGGCTCTGCACCGCGCTCAACCGCGCCGCAAAGGGGCGGGTGATCGCCAAGGTGGGGGCGGAGGCCGTCTATCTCGCCGCGCTGCCGGAGGCCGGGATCGGCATTGCCTTGAAGGCGCTCGACGGGACGACGCGGGCCGCCGAGGTGGCGCTTGGCGCCCTCCTTGATGAATTTGGCGCGCTCGATGCGGACATGCACAACGCGATCGATCGCTTTGTGCAGCCGGAACTTCGCAATCGCAACAATATGCGGGTTGGCGAGCTCCACGCCGTGCTGCCGCCGCGAACGGAGAGTTGACCCCGGCTTTCGATCGAAGGTAGGTTGGGGCGGGCGCACCCCGCATAAAAAGAATAATCACAGGATAAAAATGATGAAAGCACTGGTATGTAAAGAATTTGGTGATCCGGATGTTCTCGTGATGGAGGATGTGCCTGAGCCTCGGGTGACGAAAGGCACGGTGAAGATCGAGGTCCACTCGGTCGGCCTCAACTTTCCTGATACGCTGATGGTGGCCGGGAAATATCAGTTCAAGCCGCCGTTTCCCTTCTCGCCGGGCATGGAATGTTCCGGCATCATCACCGAGGTCGGCGAAGGGGTGACCGGTCTCGCCGTTGGCGATCGGGTCATGGCCAACCATGGCGTCGGCGGTTTTGCCGAATATGTCATCGCGCCGGCCGCCGGCACCTACAAGATCCCCGACAACATGCCCTATGACGAGGCGGCGGGCTTCCCGGTGACCTACGGCACCACCTACCACGCGCTGGTCGACCGCGGCCGGCTGCAGCCGGGCGAGGTTCTGCTGGTGCATGGCGCCGCGGGCGGGGTCGGGCTGAATGCCGTCGAGCTTGGCAAGGCGCTGGGCGCCACCGTCATCGGGACGGTCGGCTCGGACGAGAAAATGGACATCGTGCGCAAATATGGCGCCGATCATGTCATCAACTATTCGCGCGAGAATATCCGCGACCGCGTGAAGGAGCTGACCGGAGACAAGGGCGCCGATGTCATTTATGACGCCGTTGGCGGCGATGCCTTCGATCAGTCGATGCGCTGCATCAACTGGGACGGCCGGCTGCTGGTGATCGGCTTCGCCTCGGGACGGATTGCCGAGCTCAAGACCAACCTCGTGCTGCTCAAGGGCTGTTCGGTCATCGGCGTCTTCTGGGGTGAATTCGCCCGCCGCTTCCCCGAAAAGAACCGCGCCAACTTCAAGACGATGCTGGATATGGTGAAGGACGGCAAGCTGAAGCCGCATGTCTCGATGCATTTCCCGCTCGAGAAAGGCGCCGACGCGATGAAGGCGCTGCTTTCGCGCAAGAGCACGGGCAAGATCATCATCACGGTCAAGGACTGACCGGCAATGAAAGGAGGGCGCGGGGGGCGCGACCGGCTGGTCAAGCGTCAGTATGAGGATTTTCCCTATCCCCCGCGCAATCCCCTGGATGAGAAGAAGCGTCTCATCACCGGCAGCCCGAGCCATCTGGATGAGCTGAACCACTATATTTTCGCCGGGGCGCGGGATTTTTCCGCGCCCTTTTCCGCGCTCGTTGCGGGCGGCGGCACGGGCGATGCCGCCATCATGCTGGCGCAGCAGCTCGCCGATCGCGGCCTTGCGGGGCAGGTCACCTATCTCGATCTCTCGGCCGCGAGCCGGCGCATCGCCGAAGCGCGCGCCGAAGCGCGGGGCCTTAAAAACATCACCTTTCTGTCCGGCTCGCTGCTTGATTTGCCGAGCATGGGCATCGGGCCGTTTGACTATATCGATTGCTGCGGCGTGCTGCATCATCTGGAAGAGCCCGAGGCGGGGCTGGCGGCACTCGCCGCGGTGCTTCAGGATGGCGGCGGCATGGGGCTGATGGTCTATGCGACGCTTGGCCGGACCGGCGTCTACCCGGTGCAGGAGGCGCTGAAAATGCTTGCCGGGGACGCGCCGACGGGCGAGCAGGTGAAGGTCGCCAAGCATCTTTTGCGCGATCTTTCGCCCGGCCACTGGCTGAAACGCAATCCCGTCCTCGGCGATCATAAACTGGACGATGACGCCGCGCTCTATGACCTGCTGCTGCATCCGCGCGATCGCAGCTACCTGGTCGGGGAGTTGTTCGACCTGCTGGCGACCGCCGAGATGGAGCTGCTCGGCTTTATCGAGCCGGTCCGCTATGAGCCGGAGCTTTATCTGAAAGAGCCGGAACTTCGCAAACGCGCCCGCAATCTCTCGCCCGAGGCGCGGGCCGCTTTGGCCGAAAATCTCGCCGGCACGCTCAAGACGCACAGCTTCTATACCCGCAAGATAGGCGGCTCCGCGCCGGGGGTGGCCGCGTTTGATCCCGACATGATCCCCTTCCTTCGCGATGGCAATCCCGCGCCGCTCGCGGCCGCGCTTGCCGGGCGGGAGACGCTCACCGTGCCGTTCGACGGCCAGCCGATCGAGATCGCGGTGCCCGAGGGCAGCGCCGATTTCGTCAGGCAGCTTGACGGGACCCGCCGTTTACGCGACATTCAGACGGCATTCTCTTTGAGCTGGCCGAATTTTCGCGCCCGTTTCGCGCCTGTCTATAAAATGCTGAACGGACTCAATCTTCTATGGCTTAGGAAATTCTGATACGGGGGCCGACATCCGGCATTTTTCATTAATCAGTTTCCCGCTTTCGATAGCCGGATAGTTGTTGTTGGTGCCATGGCTTTTATTCGTTTCCTGATAAGCCCCTTTTACAAGATTTCCACGGTGTTGCAGGCCGCGATCCTGATGATCATCGCCTGTCTTGTGCTGTCGGCCATGGCGGGGCTGATTCGCTTCATGGCCGATACGGGAATGCATACCTTCGAGATCGTGTTCCTGCGCAACCTCGCGGGGCTGCTCTATTTCCTGCCGTGGTTCTTCCGCAACGGCCTTGGCGTTCTGAAAACCAAGCGGATCGGCGCCTATTGCCTGCGCAGCTTCGTCGGCTTTTTCTCGATGGTGAGCTGGTTCTACGCGATCAGCGTCCTGCCGCTCGCCGATGCGGTGGCGCTCAACTTCACCGCCCCCATCTTCGGCACCATTCTCGCCGTCTTCGTCCTGAAAGAGATGGTCGGTATCCGCCGCACGCTTGCCATGCTGGTCGGCTTTTCCGGCGCGATGATCATTCTCCGCCCGGGCTTTACCGAACTTAGCCTCGGCGCCTATGCGGCGATTTTCTCGGCGCTCACCATGGCGTTCGCGGTGATGATGGTGAAACTCCTCTCGCGCACCGAGCGGCCGGCCGCCATCGTCGCCTGGACGCAGATCCTGATCCTGCCGATGTCGCTGATTCCTGCGATTTTCGTCTGGGAGATGCCGACAACGGAGCAGATCATCGCCATCCTGATGATCGGTTTCCTCGCGACGCTCGGGCATCTTTGCTTCACCAAGGCCTACGCGCTCGCCGATGCCACCGTCGTGATGCCGTTCGATTTCTTCCGCCTGATCTTTTCGGCGCTGATCGGCTTCATCTTCTTCATGCAGCAGCCGGATATCTTCACCTATATCGGCGCGGCGGTGATTTTCGCGTCCTCCATCTATATTGCCATCCGCGAGGCGAAGAAAAGCAAGGCGGAGAGGGAAGTTTTGGCAAGGACCAAGGCGGAAACGCGCATCGGCCCGACGTGACGGGCGGGCGCGCGGCGCACAAAAGAAAAAGCTCCGGACGTTCATCCGGAGCTTTTTTTACATCTGCAAAATCAGAGGCTGACTTCGAATTCCGCTTCCGTCGCCGCCTTCACCTCATCGAGCGTGATGCCGTCGGCAAGCTCGACCAGTTTCATCACCGGCGTCGCGCCCGATTTGTCGAATTTGAAGACCGCCATGTCGGTGATCACCATATCGATGACGCCCTTGCCGGTCAGCGGCAGGGTGCAGGCTTTCAGCAGCTTCGGCTCGCCCTTTGCGGTGTGTTCCATCACCACGATCACCTTCTTCACACCGGCGACGAGATCCATCGCGCCGCCCATGCCCTTGACCATCTTGCCGGGGATCATCCAGTTGGCGAGATCGCCGTTCTGGGCAACCTGCATGGCGCCGAGGATGGAAAGGTTGATATGCCCGCCGCGGATCATGCCGAAGCTGTCGGCGCTCGAAAAATAGCTGGTGGTCGGAAGCTCCGTCACCGTCTGCTTGCCGGCATTGATGAGGTCCGGGTCCTCGTCGCCCTCGAAGGGGAAGGGGCCCATGCCGAGCATGCCGTTCTCGCTCTGAAACATGATTTCCATCCCCTCGGGGATATAGTTGGAGACCAGCGTCGGGATGCCGATGCCAAGATTGACATAAAATCCATCCTGCAGTTCCCGGGCGGCGCGCTGCGCCATTTGTTCTCTCGTCCAGGCCATATTGTTATCCTCTGTCTGTCTTGGCAATCAGTTGCGGGGGCGGGTCGTGCGCTGTTCGATATGCTTGACCGGGTTCGGCACATGCACAATCCGCTGCACAAAGACGCCGGGCACGATGATATGATCGGGGTCAATCTCCCCGGGCTCGACCAGATGCTCCACCTCGGCGACCGTGATCTTGCCGGCGGTTGCCATCATCGGATTGAAGTTGCGGGCGGTCTTGCGGAAGACGAGGTTGCCTTCCTTGTCCGCCATATAGGCATGGACCAGCGAGACATCGGCGACAAGGCCGCGCTCCATCACATAATCCTCGCCGTCAAAATTGCGCACTTCCTTGCCCTCGGCAACCAGCGTGCCGACGCCGGTCTTGGTGAAGAAGGCCGGAATGCCGGCGCCGCCGGCGCGAATCTGCTCGGCGAGCGTGCCCTGCGGCGTGAAGATCACCTCAAGCTCGCCCTTCAGGAACTGGTCGGCGAACATCTTGTTCTCGCCGACGTAGGACGAGATCATCGTCTTGATCTGCTTGCTCTCCAGCAGCACGCCAAGACCGATCCCATCGACACCCGCATTGTTAGAAATAACCGTCAGTCCCTTGACGCCCGCTTCCTTGACCGCTTCGATTAGCGTTTCGGGGATGCCGCAGAGCCCGAAGCCGCCGGACATCAGGGTCATATTGTCCTTCAGAATGCCCTCCAGCGCCGCTTTGGCATCGGGGTAGATTTTCCTGTCACTCATTCGGGGTTCCTTATTGTCAGCGCGTGAGATCAGAGTCGATTGAGGATATATAGCAAATAAATGCCCTCTATCTCAATTCCTAAGACTTCTGGCGCGTTTGTGCAATAAGGGATGTTGAATGGCTCAAGGGCAGCGTCAGTCGGACGCGACGGATTCTTCCGCGGTTTCTTTTTTGAGGAATACCCGCGCCTTCTCCCGGTGCTCGTCAGTCACATGTTTGCGCACCGTGTTCATCGCCGCGAGAAGGACGCTCGCATCATCGGCAAAGCCGATGCCGGCAAGGAAATCGGGAATAACGTCGGTCGGCAGGATGAAATAGGCAAGCGCGCCGAACAGCACCGCCTTGACGAACGCCGGGCTTTTGCTGTCCACCGCGCAGTAAAAGCTGGAGGTCACATCTTCGGCGAAGGGAATGCGCCCGACATTGCGGCGGAGCTTGTGCGCAAACTCGCGCATCACGAGGCGCTTGTCGCTTTCCAGCTTATCCGCATCGAAGGCGGAGAGATCATCATCGGGCGTTTGCGTCATGGGGTGAATATGGTTCGGCGCTTTGATTATTACAAGAAGCTCAATCTTCACATTTTCACCGCGACGGTATAAAGAAAATGCTGAAATTCGGATATTCCCTTGAAAAAAACTGGAGAACATAATGGATATTTCTGGAAAAGCGGCGATTGTGACGGGCGGCGCCTCGGGGCTTGGGGAGGCGACGGCGCGGATGCTCGCCGCGGCCGGGGCGAAGGTCGCCATTCTCGATATGAATGCGGATCAGGCGGCGACGATAGCGGCCGAGATCGGCGGCGTTGCCTGCGCGGCGAACGTGGCCGATGATGCCTCGCTCGACGCGGCCTTTGCAAAGGCGCGGGAGGCGCATGGCCCGGTCCGCATCCTGGTCAACTGCGCCGGCATCGGCCCGGCGGCGAAAACCTATTCCAGCAAGGGGATGCATCCGCTTGATACCTTCGAGAAGGTGATTTCGGTCAATCTGATCGGCACCTTCAACTGCCTGCGCCGCGCCGCCGCCGAGATGGCGGGCCATGAGCCGATGGAAAGCGGCGAGCGGGGCGTCTGCATCAATACCGCCTCGGTCGCCGCGTTCGACGGGCAGATCGGGCAGGCCGCCTATTCCGCCTCAAAGGGCGGCATCGTCGGCATGACGCTCCCCATCGCGCGTGATCTCGCTTCGGTTGGCGTTCGCGTTGTCACGATCGCGCCCGGCCTCTTCGAGACGCCGCTTCTGAAAAGCCTGCCCGAGAATGTGCAGGCGGCGCTCGGCGCCTCGGTGCCGTTCCCGAGCCGGCTTGGCAAGCCCGC
>JRYH01007488.1_pt1 | contig 18537 bp, 17 predicted proteins | sample 235351 | NCBI WGS metagenome assembly JRYH01 (sample SAMN03074221, study PRJNA261480) | activated sludge metagenome | biome: Wastewater Treatment Plant; feature: Wastewater; material: Activated sludge; isolation source: activated biomass of a wastewater treatment plant treating wastewater... ... | reverse complement strand
CTAGTGCATGTGATCCGCAACGCTGTTGACCATGGCCTCGAGAATCCGGAACGCCGCGCGGCTGCTGGCAAGCCCGGACGCGGCCGGGTGCGACTGGCGGCAGTTCATGCCGGCGCCGAAGTCGCCATCTCGATCAGCGATGATGGAGCCGGACTCGACACCGAGCGAATTCGCGCTAAGGCGGAAGAGAACGGCTTAATCTCGGCCGACGCCAAGCTGAACGACCAGGAGCTTTACCAGCTCATCTTCCACCCCGGTTTCTCGACGGCCAAGGAGATCAGCTCGGTTTCCGGACGTGGCGTCGGCATGGATGTCGTCAAGCGCACCATTGAGACGCTACGCGGTTCAATCGACGTAACATCGAAGGTCGGCGTGGGAACGACCGTCACCCTGCGCCTGCCGCTGACGCTCGCCATCATAGATGGCATGCTCGTGCGCGTCGGCAAGGGCCGCTACACCATCCCACTGTCCGCCGTCGAGGAATGCGTTGAGCTGCCCGCCACCACGGCTGCGGCTACCAACGGTCGCAACTTCCTCAACATCCGCGGCTCCCTCGTGCCGTATCTGCGGCTCCGCGAGCTGTTCGGGGCACGGGTCCCTGCTGACTTGCATCAAAAGGTCGTCATCGTCTCGGCGGGCGAGCACCGCGTCGGCCTAGTCGTTGATCAGATCCTCGGTAACAACCAGACCGTTATCAAGTCGCTGTCCAAATTGCATGCGGACGTCGGTAACTTTTCCGGCGCCACCATCCTCGGGGATGGCACGGTGGCGCTCATCCTCGACGTAGCGCAGTTGCTGCGGTTCGGCCAAGACTTTGAAGATGGCCTGAGAAACTCGAAAATCGGGAGGGCCGCGTGAGCGAAGCAGCCAAGACTATGGGTGACGACGCGCGCAAGGTTGGCGTCACCATGCAGGCTCTGACGCTCGGCCTTCAAGATGAGGTTTTCGCCATTGAGGCGACGAGCGTGCGTGAAATCCTAGACTTGGTGCCGGTTACCGAAGTGCCAAATGCGAGGCCCTTCGTCGGTGGGCTCATCAATGTGCGCGGAAGGGTGGTTCCGCTTGCCGATCTCCGAGTGATGTTCGGCATGGACCTATCGCCGCCGGGACCCGATACGCGCATCGTCGTAATCGAGATTGATCTCGATGGTGAGGCGACGATCGCGGCTATCCTCGCTGACCGTGTGCACGACGTCGCAGATATCGAGACCGCCTCCATCGAGGAAGCACCCAAGGTCGGAATGCGCTGGCAGCCCGAGTACGTACGCGGCATCGCCAAACGCGGTGAGGAATTTATCATCATCCCCGATATGGAGCGGATTTTTGGAACAGAGGGGGGCGTGGAACGCGCCCTAGAATTGAAAGAAGGGAATGATTAATGCGACTAACTCTTAAGACAAAGCTTGGAGCGGCCTTTACCACGGTCGTGCTGTTAGCAGCAGGTGGCATTATTGCCGGCGTTGTTAATCTGTCGGCCCTTAATGGCAATATTGAAAAAATTGTTCAACAAGATTGGGTCAAGGTCCGAATTGCCAATGAGATCCTTAGCCTTGTCAATGACAACGGACGCGCCAATTTTGAGCTGACTTTGGCCGGCTCTGCTGCAGATCGCTCCAAGATCGAGACTCGAATTTCCGACAATGCCAAGGTCATTACAGCAAAGTTGGAAGAAGTTGAAGCGGTGGTTTATCACCCGGAGGGGCGAAAGAGAGTTGCTGCAATCAAGGAGGCCCGGGCACTTTATGTCACTTCATTTACAGAAATCAAAGAGCTAGTAAACGCTGACAAAAAAGAAGAGGCGGAACAAGCCGTCAGCAACCACCTCGTGCCGGCACTCGGCAAATTGATGGCCGCTGTCGACTCGTTCGTCGCATTTCAGAGTGACTTGATAGAGGAAAGCGGTAGGGAAGCTTCTGCCGCTTACCTTACCGCCCGAATGGTTATGCTCGTACTTCTCACTGTGGCAACCCTTGTTGCCATCGGCGTTGGAGTATGGATTGTCCTCAGCATCACACGTGCAGTTTCCAGTGCACTGAGCCTTGCCAATGCTGTTGCCGAAGGTGATCTCAACGCCACTGCCAGCGTCAAGTCTAATGACGAGATCAAGGACTTGATCGACGCGCTGAATATGATGGTCGCCAAACTCCGCGAGGTGGTTGGTGAAGTCACGATCGCGACTCGCAACGTAGCCTCGGGCAGTCAGGAATTGTCGGCGGCGGCCGAACAGCTAAGCCAGGGCGCTGTCGAGCAGTCGTCGTCGACGGAAGAAGCCTCCTCTTCGGTCGAGCAGATGGCCGCCAATATCAAGCAGAACGCCGACAATTCAGCTCAAACTGAGTCAATCGCCCGCCAAGCGGCCGTCGATGCCAGGACATCAGGCCAGGCTGTCGGTGAAGCCGTCAAGGCAATGGAGACGATCGCCGAAAAGATCCTGATCGTTCAGGAGATCGCTCGCCAAACCGACCTCCTTGCCCTCAACGCGGCTGTCGAAGCTGCGCGCGCTGGCGAGCACGGTCGCGGCTTCGCGGTCGTCGCCTCGGAGGTGCGCAAACTCGCTGAGCGCAGCCAGGCGGCTGCACAGGAGATCGCAGGGCTTTCGGGCGATACGGTGAAAGCCGCCCAGTCGGCGGGCGAGATGCTTTCCAAGCTCGTTCCGGAAATCCAGAAGACTTCGGAGCTGGTTGCCGAGATTTCGGCCGCCTCGAATGAGCAGAACGCCGGCGCGAGCCAGATCAACGCCGCAATCCAGCAGCTCGACAAGGTCACCCAGCAGAACACGTCGGCCGCCGAGGAGATGTCGTCAACCGCAGAGGAATTGTCGACGCAGGCGGAGCAACTGCAAAGCTCGATCAGCTACTTCCGGCTGAGTGAGAGCGAAGGGTCGGAGGCGAAAATCGCTGCCAAGCACACCGCGCGCGCTACCGCCAAGAATTCCGTCAAGAATGGCGTTGCCGAGCTCCAAGCAAGAGTCGCAGCCGCAGCTCCGACGCTGGGCAAGGCTAAGAGCAGCGTCAAGGCCAATGGCGGCTTCGCCTTTGATATGTCCGGCAGCGCCGATGCACTCGATGCTGAATTTAAACGCCAGGGCATCGCCTGAGGAGAAGCCGATGAGCGAAATGGCTCAGTACGTGACACTTGGCATCGCGGGCGAGCTGCTCGCGGTGCCGGTGGAGCGGGTGCAGGAAATTCTGGAGGTCCAACCGATCTCCCGGCTGCCCCACGCACCGGACTATCTGCTCGGAATGATCGACGTTCGCGGTCAGGGCGTCGCCGTAATTGACCTGCGCCTCAAGCTGGGCTTGGAGCGGACGGCGGACACGGAGAACACGCGGATCATTGTGCTAAATGCGACGGTTGGTGGGCGCGAATTAACCTTTGGTCTCAAGACGGACCGTGTATTCGAGGTGACCATCCTTGACGACAGCGCACTTGAGCCGCCCCCCGAGATCGGCGTCAGGTGGCGCTCCGAGTTCATCGCCGGGATCGGCCGCCGCAACGGAGCATTCGCAACCGTTCTCCAGCTTGGCCAACTTTTTTCCTCAGGCGATATCAACGCGCTAACGTCGCCTGCTAAGTCCGGAAATGAAGCCGCCTAATTTGCTAGAATGCGGCGCACGCCCGCATTCCTCGACCTGTCGCATATCAATAACGGCCGTTGTTCGGCCAAAGCAACTAGGATCACCCGTGTGTCGCACGCTTTGCTTCGCGCCGATCCGGTGGCGGAGCCTTCCGCATCCGATCGCTTGACCGATAAGGACTTTGCCCGCATCGCGGCGCTCGTCAGCGGTGAGGCCGGCATCAAACTGCCGCCGGCAAAGAAGCTCATGGTAGAGGGTCGTCTACGCAAACGTGTGCGGCACCTCGGGCTTCCGAACCTTACGCGTTATTGCGAGCACCTGTTCGATGAGGATGGACTTGTCCGCGAGTTTGTCCATCTGGTTGATGCGGTGACAACGAACAAAACCGACTTCTTTCGCGAGCCTGAACACTTCGTCAGCCTGGAAAGAAGCCTCTTGCCTGAGCTCCTCAGCTTACGCCGCAGGGGCGCCAAGCCGATGCTTAAGCTGTGGAGCGCAGCTAGCTCAAATGGAGCGGAGGCTTATACCATTGCCATGGTGATGGCAGACCTTGCTGCTAAAGGCGATTTTCAGTTTGCCGTGCTCGGCACCGATATATCGACAAAGGTGCTCTTGGTAGCTGAACGCGCCGTCTATCCGGTCGAGATGATTGCCCCCGTGCCACCGGAAAAGCAACAGCGCTATTTGATGCGTGGATGCAGCCCGCACCGGCATAAGGAAGCGCGCATCGTTCCCGAGCTGAGATCGCGCGTCGGCTTCCAGAGGCTGAATCTGATCGACAGCTCCTATCCGATTGATCGCGATGTCGACGTTATCTTCTTGCGCAATGTGCTCATCTACTTCGACAAACCCACCCAGGAGGCCGTTGTTCGGCAACTGGTCGGGCATTTGCGTCCAGGTGGCTTCCTCATTCTCGGCCACTCCGAATCGATGATCGGCACCAATTTGCGCCTGCCGCAAAGATCGCCCGGTGTCTTTCAGAATACATGATCGATGGTAAGCAGTATGGATGGAATAGCACTGACTGGCTCCTGCGGAAAAATCCGCGTGCTCATCGTCGACGACTCCGCCGCAGTGCGAAAGGTCATGTCCGACATCATTGCGAGCGCACCGGATCTTGAGGTTATGGCGACGGCCTCGGACCCGTTCGTTGCGGCTGAGCGGATGCGCCAGGAAATTCCCGACGTTCTTTTTTTGGACATCGAGATGCCGCGCATGGACGGACTGACTTTCCTGCGCAAGATCATGGCGCAGCGGCCTATCCCCGTGGTCATCTGCTCCTCCCTTACCGAGGAGGGCTCGCAAGCTTTCATGCAAGCGCTGGAAGCGGGAGCTGTCGATGTCATCACAAAGCCTCGAGTCGACACCGCCCAGGCGCTCGAACAATCACGCATGCACATCTGCGACGTGGCACGCGCGGCCGCACACGCGCGGATGGGCAACCGCCGGCGGCCGGCTCCTCCAGTGAGGATCGAGAAGAAATTGACGGCCGACGCCGTCATCCCGCCGATGCGTTCGCGCTCGAGCGACATCGTGACCGACAACATCGTCTGCATTGGTGCTTCGACCGGCGGAACGGAGGCACTGCGTGTCGTGCTCACTGCGCTGGAGAAGACCTGTCCCGGTATCGTCATCGTGCAGCACATGCCGGAAGGTTTTACGGCCGCCTTCGCCCGCCGCCTCGATAGCATTTGCGCCATTGCCGTTAAGGAAGCGGAAGCCGGGGATTCGGTAACCCCTGGCCAAGCGCTGATTGCACCGGGCAATCGGCACATGACACTGGAGCGAATTGGCAAGCACTACAGGGTCACCATCAAGGATGGTCCCCACGTATCACGCCACCGCCCCTCGGTCGACGTGCTGTTCCGTTCGGCGGCGCAAACAGCAGGCGCGAACGCGCTTGGTGTGCTCATGACAGGCATGGGAGACGATGGCGCCTACGGATTACTGGAGATGCGCACTTCCGGCGCCAGAACGATCGCGCAAGACGAAGCAAGTAGCGTCGTTTTTGGAATGCCGAAAGAGGCCATTGAACTGGGGGGCGCCACCAAAGTCGTGCCCCTCGAACGTATCGCTGGTGAGATCATGGAGAGCTCCTGGCGCAGGCCGGTGGCGCGCATATCGTGAGTACAGCAATCCTCGCCATCTCGCTTGATGCCTATGCGGGCGATCTTACCGGCCGGCTCAATGCCTTCGAGCGTCAGCTTGCCGAGCCGCGCCATGCCATCGAACGGACGTTTGTCGACATGGGCGAGCGTCTAATGAGGTGCGCCAGCTCACTGCGCGAGATCTCCGCTGCCCACAAGGGCATGCCAGCGGAACTCGAAAGCGCCGAATTTTTTGCAGCTGAGCAGATCCTGGTGACGATCCGCGAGCGGCTGGCGCAGATGACGCTCGCCCATGTCGCAGAGCAGGACGATATCAACGAACTCACCCGTATGGCGTCAAGCGTCAAGAAGCCGTTGCACGATTTGAAGGAAGCCGTGCGCGATATTCGTCTTGTCGCCGTCAACGCACGAATCGTGGCTGCCGATATTAACGGCCAACACGCAACGTTCAGCGGTTCGACGTCCGACATGACGGATCTGGGCCGTAGTGTTGAAAGCGCAGTCAGCGCCTTCTCCGGTTCGTTCAGTCGCCTTACGTCGAGCCTTTCAATCGCCCGCTCCGCAAACGCGGCGTTCGCCGACAAGCATGGCGCGACGATGAACTATATCTCCGGTCGACTCGGAGAGCATCTACAGGTCATCGCTCAGCACCGTGCCCGTGCTTCCGAAAAGGCAGCGGAGCATGGTCGATCCATTGCTCGCATCAGCGATAAGGTGGCCAACGCCGTTTCTGCGCTTCAAATCGGCGACATCACACGGCAGCGAGTGGAACACATCGAGCAAGGCCTTTCAGCACTCGCCGAGTACCTGGCAACCACCGATCCAGGCCAATCCGCCGTCACAACTGCCGTTACGTGCCGACTGCAGTCCGCCCAGCTCGAAGATGCGATCGGCAATTTTGACGAACAGGTTGGCACCCTTACTGAAACGCTTGCCCGGTTGGTCGCTGACACAGCGGAAGTGCTGCGGGAGAATGGCGAGGAGGCTGAGGATCTTTTTTCGAAGGGCGGTACCACGCTCGCGGCCCTAATCGATGATCTGCGCAACATTCGCATACTGTTCAATGACTTTGAGCAGACACGAGCGGGGCTTCACAGGATCGCCTGCGAAGTCGCCCAATCGGTGGGCGCCATGCTGGTCCTGATGGACGAACATCTCGACACCATTCGCGAGATCGAGCAGCGCATCCGCTTACTTAGTCTTAACACCGTCATCCAGTGCAGCAGGCTCGGCGTGCAAGGGAAGCCACTCATGGTTATCGCCGAAAATCTCCGCTCGCTTGCCACAGACACGGTTGCAGCAGCCGAGTCGATCATGGGCGAGCTCAAGAAGGTTGATGATCTCGCTCGCGGTCTGGTCGAACGCCGGTCGGCTGAAACGAGCGACAGCATAGCAACACCGCAACAGGATGCGGTAAAGGCCATCGCTCTCTTTGAAACGGTGGTGGGGCGTATGCGTGAGTTTGCCAACGTCATGAGCACAGCTGGGCCGCAAGCGGTGAACCTGCTCGAAACGACTGTAAAGTGTGTCTCCGGCCGGCAGACCTTTGCCGACAGCTGGCGATCTGTTCTGTCCGATCTAACACTGGTGGCCCCGCCTGCGTTGGAACCTATGGATGTCACCGGCGCCGATACGAAGCTCGTCGCCGGCATGCGCGCACGCTACACTATGGACCGCGAAAGACTTCTACACGATCAACTGTTCGGCCTTAAGACAGAACTCTCAACTGCTGAGGAAAACGAGGACAACTTCGACGACGTTCTATTCTGAGCGGAAGGACAACTGCGTGTGCGCATATGAACTCGGGAGCGCTGTCCGGCTGGATAGTGGTCACGACTGCTAACATCGAGCCCCACTCGCAATGGGAATGGTTAGGTCGCGAGCTGCAACGCTGGGCTCAGGGACAATTTGAACAACGAGATGTTTTATTCGCTCCGCGAAGTGCGGATCGTTATCTGCTGACTCAGACGACCTTACCAAGCCTTCAAGCCGCATCAATCGCTCGGATAGCCCCACCCCGAAGTGGTTGCGAAGCGCGGAAATCGAACCTCGCAATACGCTTTACTTTTAGCGAGCGGCGCGCCGCGCGCTCGCAACAACCGGGAAGGGCTCGCATCAAAACTCGCAAGAGCTGCGTCGCTGCCGACCTGTTAAGAACGCTTCCTTCTTTTCTGTCGCCAGACGACACATGAGACTACGTCATTGACGATGAGGGTCATATCGACGGTCCCGCGATTGAGACTTGCGGGGGCAAGGCAAGGCCTGCGCAATGAGGTTGCGCCAGCCCCGCGATTTATCCTGACAGTTCATTCCTTGCAGTCGGTCGCGCAAGCCAATTGACATCGGCTATCAGGCAATGGTAGTGAGTGATTGCTATCTTTGAATTGAAGCTGGAACATGCCCAATTACCTTCCCGCCGATGAGCGCCGGAAACGCACAGTCGAAGCTGTGGTTACCCTTGCTGGCAAGCAGAACCCGAGCCAGATCACGACTGCGGCGATTGCCAAGCACATGAGCGTGACGCAGGGAGCGCTCTTCCGTCACTTCCCCAGCAAGGACGCCATCTGGGAGATGGTGATGGAGTGGGTCGCCGAGAGCCTACTCAATCGCATCGACCGTGCCGCAGGTTCGGAAACATCACCGCTCGAAGCTTTACGCGCTGTTTTCGACAGCCACGTGAACTTCGTCATTGAGCATCCCGGCGTGCCGCGGATGATGTTTGGTGAGCTGCAGCGTGCCGAGGCGACACCTGCGAAGAAAGTCGCTCACGGCCTGATGCGGCGTTACGCAGAACGACTGACGCGGAAGCTGGAAGACGCCAAGAAAGTCGGAGAGGTTGTTGCGGAGACCGACTCTCGAGCAGCGGCGATCCTATTCATCGGCATGCTTCAGGGGCTCGTCATGCAATCCATGCTGGCAGGAAACATAGAAGCGGCACGTATCAACTCCGCCGGAGTGTTTCAGGTGTTCCGGCGGGGGGTGGCTGCGCATCGCGGAGCGCCGAGAGCAGCTCGCCAGAACGAAAGTGTGGAACGCTCAAGCAAAAGCCGCGCAAGAAATACCGATAAGAGTTGAGGCGTCTGTGACACGAACAACAGCAGCTCCTTCCGAACTGCCGGCGTTCAACCAACTAGACCCTACGCATGGGGAGACACCCGTCGCGGTCGACATCCATCAAATGGCAGGCGCCTTCCAGTTATTGCGTTCCAACGACCTGGTCTGGTCGCGTGTTGGTGGTGAGCGCTCCGCTGTTCGCCGTCGGCACAGATACTGATCATGGGATCCTTGGCGCTCGGTCTTCAAGTTTCACCTGCTGACGGATGCAGACGTCACCTTCCTTCTCACGAACGGATGTCACAATAGCAACATTGTGTCGCCGCGGCCGGACGCAAGGGACGCCATTTCCGCCTGCGTACGAAACGCGAGACGGATCGCTACGTCGATCCCGATACATGGTTGAAGGAGACGGTGGACCAAGAAGGATCGTGGTGGCCGGCGTGGGCCACGTGGCTGTCGCACCACTCCCGAAAGCGCGTCACGCCGCCCGAAATCGGCGCACCCGACATGTGTATCGCCGCCTTAGCAGACGCGCTTGGCACGTACGTGCTGCAGCATTGAGTGGTTCGGAATGATGACGCGTGAGGCTCGCAGATGATCGATCAACGCAAATGGCATCCGCTTGCGCTGGTGCTGGGAGCGACGGCTATCCTGTTCGGGATCCTGACGGTCATATCAGGCGGACGCGTCCTCTTTGGCAATGTCGCGACACAAGCCGCGGCTGGCGCCGTCATCCCCTTTGTCCTGTGGTTTAATTTCGCCGCGGGCTTCGCTTACGTCGCCGCTGGATTCGGTTTGATGGCACGCAAGAGGTGGGCCGTCTGGCTCTCTATTGTAATCGCGACAGCCACCGTGCTCGTGTTCGCAGCGTTTGGTGTGCACGTGTGGAGCGGCGGCGCCTACGAATTGCGGACCGTCGGGGCCATGTCGCTGCGCAGCAGCGTCTGGGTCGGCATTGCGGCCGTCGCATCGCGGCTCGCCAAGTTCTGAAATGCGCAATCAAGCAATGGAGCGGTCCGTTATGTCTGAAGGAAAGACGAACATTGTGGCCTGGCATAGCGCCGAAGTGCGTGGGGCGTGAGCGATCATGACCACGGCGCCAAAACAAACAGATAGCCTGACCAGCAATCCTGTCAGCGCAACACCAGCGGTTCGGTCTGGGAAAACGCCCGCGCTCCGGCGGCCAGTCCTGCGTTATGGTCTGGTCGGGGTCGGAATACTCGCATTGATTCTGGCGACTATCGCGATCGCCAACAATCGTCCTATCAAGGTCGATGTGGCGTCGGTCGAGCAAAACATCTCCGTTCGGGTTTTTGGGTTGGGTACCGTCGAGGCCCGTATCTTATCGAAGATTGGCTTCGAGGTCGGGGCGACGCTTATCGAACTCAATGTTGACCATGGCGATCTCGTGACGAAAGGCCAGGTGCTCGCGCGGCTCAGCCAGGGCGAACAGGAGGCCAAGGTCGCAAAGGCCCGGGCTGCGCGCGAGATCGCCGAGGTCAACATCCAGCGGGCGGGAGCGAATCTGGAGAAGGCAATAGCCGTGCTGGCGCAGACGCAGGAAGCCAACCGGCGCAAGCAGGCGCTTGTCGGCCGCAACGTCGTGTCGGAGCAGAGCGCCGAGGAAACGGCACGCGACGAGGCCGTGGCCAAGGCCGATGTCACCGTCGCACAGAGCGAAATCGCAAGTACGAAGGCCCAGCTTGCCGACGCCCAAGCGCAGTTGCAGTACGAGGAGACGCTGCTAAGGCACCGGACCCTGGTAGCGCCTTATGACGCAATCGTCGTCGAGCGACACAAGGAGCTGGGCACTGTGGTCAAGGCCGGTGATCCGATCTTCACAATCGTCGCCGTCGGCACATATTGGGGACTGGCCTACGTGGACGAGGCACGCGCGGGGTACCTCGAGGAGGGCCAGCGGGTCAATGCGCGCTTGCGATCGCGCCCGCAGGATGCGTTCACCGGCGAGGTGGTGCGGATCGGTCTCGAAAGCGATCGCGTCACCGAGGAGCGACGCGTGTTTATCAAGGGAGACAATCCGCCGCCGCGTGTGTTCCTCGGCGAGCAGGTGGAGTTCTTGATCACGGTGGGCGAGCTCGATAAGGCGCTGCTCGTTCCAGAAGCTGCTGTTCATGGCTACAACGGGCGCGAAGGTACAGTGTGGACCGTGGAGGACGGTCGATTGAGCCGGCGCCTCGTGAGATTCCGGCATCGTACCGAGGACGCCCGACTTGAGATCATCGAGGGTTTGCCGGACCAAGCCCGTATCGTGACGCGCGTCGAGAAGAGCTTCCGCGAGGGGCGCTTGGCACGGGTCAGCGAGGGTGGCAGGCCGTGAACCTTGCCTATCGCGACATCAAGCACACCCTCGGTCGCTTCATGCTGACGTGCATCGGTCTCGGACTTCTGCTCGGCGTCGTACTAGCCATGATCGGTATTTACCGCGGGCTCGTGGTCGACGCGTTGACGATCGCCCGTGCTCCGGCTGTCGATATTTGGATCGTCGAATCCAATACGCGCGGTCCCTTCGCCGAGTCCTCACGTATTCCAGGAGACGTTCGCGAAGCGGTCGCACGTATCGCTGGTATCGCGGCCGCGGGCAGCATCACCTATCAGACAGTCGAGACCGATCATGCAGGCGCCAAGCTCCGGCTCTACGTCATCGGTTACGAGGCGGCACGACCGGGCGGTCCGCCTGAGATCGCCGAAGGTCGAGGGATCGCCAGAAGTCATTACGACCTCGTTGCCGATTTTAGCACCGGTCTCACGCTCGGCGAGCGCATCCGCCTCGGGCGCAACATATTCACCGTCGTCGGACTGACCCGACATCAGGTCAACTCCGGCGGTGATCCAGCGGTCTACATTAGTTTGGCCGATGCGCAGAAGTTGCAATTCGATCTGGCTCCTCCTGCCGCACGGGTTCAATTGGCGCGTGGTACCGGGGCATCGAGCCGAGATACGGTGAACGCCGTCGTCGCACGACTGCAACCGAATGCGTCGGCGGATGCAATCGCCGAGGGCATTCGCCGCTGGAAACATCTGGAGGCGATCACGCAGGAGGCGCAGGAGCTGATCCTGACTCGTTCTCTGGTCGATCGCGCAAGGCGCCAGATCGGCCTCTTCACGTCGTTGCTGCTCGTCGTTTCTGCGGTGATCATCGCGCTTATCATCTACACGATGACAATGGAAAAGCTGAAGCAAATCGCCACTTTGAAGCTAATCGGCGCGCCCGACCGGACTATCATCGGCATGATCGTGCAGCAGGCCTTGGCGCTCGGCTTCATCGGATTCGGCATCGGCGCCACACTCATCGTTACCGTCAAGGACTACTTTCCGCGAAGGGTGGTCTTGGAACCCGACAATGTGCTCATCCTCGGCCTGATCGTGTTCGCAGTGTGCCTCGTCTCGAGCGGATTGGGCGTCCGCGCCGCCCTCCGCGTCGATCCCGCCACGGCACTCGGGGGCTAAGGTGACTGACACGACGACACCTCATCCGCTCGTGCGGCTCGATCGCATCTCGAAACACTTCGGCGAAGGCGAGACCCGCGTCGATGCCTTGCGCGACGTCTCACTCAATGTCCATCCCGGTGAGGTCGTCGCACTGCTCGGGCCGTCAGGGTCTGGCAAGACGACGCTGCTCAACGTCATAGGCTGCATACTCGATCCGTCATCGGGCTCGATGGAGCTCGATGGAGAAATGGTACTTGAGGACGGCCACTGGCTAAGAGCAAATCTCAGGCAGCTGAGACTCGACAAAATTGGCTTCATCTTTCAGTTCCACAATCTGATCCCGTTTCTCGACGCCACCGACAACGTCGCACTCGTACTGCAGCTTGCCGGTGCAGAGTCAGCGGCGGCCCGCACGCGGGCAATCGAGTTGCTCGAATATCTCGAGGTGGGACATCGTCGGAATGCCCTGCCGGCTAAGCTCTCAGGCGGCGAAGCGCAGCGCGTCTCCATCGCCCGTGCTCTCGCCAACCGGCCGCGCATCATTCTGGCCGATGAGCCGACGGCGGCGCTCGATTCGAAGCGCGCGGGCCTCGTCATGGATCTCTTACGCAAGGTCGCCGTTGAGCAGGAGGCGGCCATTATCACGGTCACACACGATGAAAAGATCTTCGACCGGTTCGACAGGATCTTCAACTTGCGCGATGGCAGATTGGAAACTGCTGGTCCGGATGGAGACCGACGGAAGCCTATTGCTTAGCGGCGGCGTCTTACGACCACCTCGATCACCTCCCGCTGCGGCAGCGGCGACCGACATGAGTTCAGATAGGCTGAGCGGCTATAGGACACTGGCAGTCGTAGAACTCGACGATGATCATCTTAGCGTTGGGATTACCGATTTCAGGCGCGCTGGCGTGGTAGATTTCATTCTTGAGTTCTTGCAAGACGCATTTGGCGTTTTTCCGTTTTCTCGTCCGCCTCAAGTTTGAACAGAGCGTCGCGCAGGACCTACACGTCCCCCATCAGATTAGTCACGGATACATGCGGCAAGCCCCGCGCAGTCTGCGTCATCGGCATTCCTTTGATTTTGGATTTGTGGGTTGTCCAGTAGTGCCGAAAGGCGCTTCTCGCGCAGGAGTTGATCGGACCGAAGGAATACCCCAGCGAGGCCATCGTCTTTCTCCGGTGCTGGTGCCTGTCACGATCCTGAGACTTCTGTGTGACGCCGATTTCTGCAATTTGTCCGGACACTCCCGAGAATATGGCGCGCTTGACGCTAGTCCCACAGGCGGAAAATCGAAGGGGGATCGCCTAGCCTGCAACGAAATGAAGGCAGAGGCACGGGAGTCTCAAAGCATGGAATTCAGACATGTGGGTGCACCGACCCTTACGCGCCAACGGCACCCCAACGTTACGGTAAGGGTCATAACGCTTCTTCCCCGGGCCGTCGGCCACTGACGGCGTTGCACCAGCCAGTACAGCGCACCTGATCAACAGCAATCGATTCCCAGCAAGCTCCTGGCACCGGTGGACAGGGCTAAAGCTCGCCATGCAGCGAGCTGTTAACGAGCATCAAGGCGATGCGCCGTAGCCTGTAATACTATAACCAACGCGATTTGATCCGCCGAAGTTTGCGATCCTGAGAGGAACAGAGCGCGATGCCGGACTACAAGGAATACGTGGCATGGGACGTGCCGACGCGCTTGTTTCACTGGATCAATGCGCTTGCCGTCTTCGGTCTTCTTGTGACTGGCCTCGACATCCTGCTCGATCCGCTGTTTCACCATTCCCCGAGCGGCAAGGTGACGCTCAAGGACGTCCACGTGCTCTTCGGCTACGTGATGGCAGCCAACCTGCTATGGCGGTTTGTCTGGGCTTTCTTCGGTAACAGGTATGCGCGGTGGCGCGCCATTGTGCCTGGTGGCCCCGGCTATCTGACAGCCCTCCGCGCCTACACGGCCTCGTTCCGCGCCGGCGAGCCTCAACAATATGTGGGGCACAATCCGCTCGCGCGTATCGCTGTGTCCCTCCTTTTCGTATTGCTTTTAGTGCAGGCAGCCACTGGGCTTGTGCTGGCGGGAACAGATCTCTACTGGCCTCCCTTCGGCTATTGGTTTGCCACGTGGATCGCCGCCCCTGGGGTTGACCCGGCCCTGGTTGTGCCGGGCGCGACCGACTTGATCGACAAGACCGCGTATGATGCGATGCGCGCCTTTCGAAAGCCGTTCGTCCTCGTGCACGAATTTGGGTTCTACGTGCTGGCCGCCGTCGTCACTCTCCACATCGTCGCCGTCGTGGTCACCGAGGTGCGTGAAGGCGGCAGCATCACCTCGGCCATGTTCACCGGGCGCAAAATTCTCTCACAGAGTCCACCCGACGAGCCCGATAAATAGCTAATGGTGATTGGCCGCGGGCGTTAACCAGCCTGCTCTGGCAGCGAGAGCTGTCTAATTTGAGACAGGGCTCCCAGGAGCCTTGACTTGAAACGCAGTCGCCGCACCATTCGAGTGAAGCACAAACCGATGCTGCTCAGGATGCGCGACCTCCACCGTTCATTGGATGACCAATCGACTGTAGGTCGAAAATTGCTGAAAGCTTCCATGGTCGATGAGCGTTTCGTTAGGCGTTTTCATTGACTGCTCGCTGTCCTGCTCTGTCTTTTGGCGGACGCAATGGCGCTTGCATTCGGTCATGATCGGCAGGCGGACTGGCTCTGGCTCTGGCTCTGGACCGGGGCAACGGGCCCGGTCGTCATCGTGCTTGCCATCTCAATTATTCGCGATCTTCTGGCGCGACGCATGGGCGTCGATGCGATCGCGCTCTTGGCCATGGCAGGAGCCATCGCGCTTAACCAGTCACTTGCCGCAATTGTCATCGCTATTATGTACACCGGCGGCACAGTGCTCGAGGACTACGCGGTCGCGCGCGCCGAGCGTAATCTCAAGTCGCTTATAGACCGCGCTCCGACCGTCGCGCTCCGCCGCAATGGCGGTGTAAGCGAGGTGGTCTCGATCTCATCCATTGCCATCGGCAATACGATCGTCGTCCGCGCCGGGGAGATCGTGCCCGTGGACGGACTCATCACCTCGCCGGTTGCGGTCCTGGATGAATCGGCTCTGACCGGCGAGCCGATCCCGGTCACGCGGCCTCGTGGAGAGAGCGTGCGTAGCGGCGCTCTCAATGCCGGCGATACCTTCGAGATGACGGCTATAGCCACGGCCGAAGACAGTACATATACGGGCATCGTGCGTCTCGTAACCGCCGCTCAGACGGCCAAGGCGCCCTTCATCCGCTTGGCTGACACCTACGCGCTTTAGTTTCTGCCTATTGCAATTCTCGTTTCCGGGCTGGCCTGGGCCATTTCCGGCGAGGCTATCCGAGCACTGGCCGTGCTGGTCGTTGCTACCCCTTGCCCGTTGATCCTGGCCGCGCCGGTTGCATTCATCGCTGGCGTGTCGCAGGCGGCGCGCCGTGGCATCATTATCAAGGGTGGAGCTCTACTGGATGCTTTGGCGCAGACGCATACCGTGCTCTTTGACAAGACCGGAACGCTGACCGTGGGCGGCGCGCGCCTCGTTGCGATCGAAACTGCGCCGGGAGAAAGTGCCGATGAAGTACATCGACTTGCTGCGTCCCTGGAGCAGGCGTCCCAACATGTGGTGGCCAGCGCGATAGTTGCGGCCGCGATAGCCCAAGGGACTTGCCCTTCAGATGCCCTCGCAGGTGCATGAAATCGCGGGGGCAGGCCTGGAGGGCATCGTCGAGGGAAAATGCATTCGCGCGGGTTCCCACCAACTGATCTTCGGATCACATAAGCTCGACGATTGGGCGCTAAGGGCATTGCGCCGGGCGTCCTGGCGGTCTGCCCTCAGCGTCTTTATTTCCATCGATGGCCGCATCGCGGGTGCGTTGCTCCTGGGCGATGAATTGCGCAAGGAAACCCCGCGCGCGGTGCAGTCGCTTCGCTCTGCTGGGATTGCCCGCATCGTGATGGTGACAGGTGACCGGGCGGATGCGGCTGAGACTATCGCCGCAGCGCTTGATATCGACGCGGTCCTTTCGGATCGAGATCCATCCGACAAGGTGGATGCTGTAGCCATGGAGAACCGCAGGTGGGTGCAGCGGCTTGACCTCGAGTTACGGCTGACGGTGAGGAAGCGCGGCCGCAAGCGTGCTTTTGACCCTGCGCTCCGCTGCCTGTTCCCGATCGACTCGCTAATCGCTCGTCTTCGTGCAGGACCAGATGACTGACGGGCGCCGTTTCCGCGTGCTCGTCATTGTCGATGAGTGCACGCGCGAGTCCTTGGAAGCTGGTGCCGGACGCCCTCGGGGGGCGAGAACTTGGCCGTATCATCGCTTGGCACGGGAAGTTGAAGGCCGCGCTTTCCGATGCGATCCTGGGCTGGGCGGATGTGTGAACATCGCGCCTAAACCGCAGACTTGCGAATTTGCACGTAGACGTAGCCCAATGGCTCGTGCGGTCTTTGCCTCATCCCCGTCCCTGACGGGACCCGATTGTGGTCAGTTCACTTTTTGCTCCGATCAGAAGCTGCAGTTCATGCGATTCTCTAGCGGAAGAGTGCATCTTCGCGCCACATGCGGTGTATAATGACCATAGCTTTCGTGCACCGCGATCTTGGCCTTCTTCAGGCTACTTCTACTTCTCTGCACAATCCGAATGCGCCAGGCGGCCGTCCATCGCGTGTGCCCCCGTAAAGAAAGCCACACGCGTACGTGCCCGCCCTCATTAGTGAAAATTTCTAGATTGACGACGGCGGCCGGAACGCTATGCGCTTGATCCAGGAATGAAGGTGCTTGATGGTCGGCCCCTTGCCGTACCGTTCGCGGAGTTGCTTGTGCCCCATGAAGCGGCCGATGATCTTGTCGGGCGGATCGAGTGCGGTTAGCCGGTCCTCGAAGCTGTGGCGTAGACTGTAGAGCGAGTGCTCCGGAGTGGGTCGCAGCCCTCTTTCCTGGAGATATTCATTCACCTCGGCAGATAAATCATCGCTCAGATCGCGATAAGTAGGGAAGCCCTCCGGTTGAAGTCGAAGGGCAGCGAGCGCGCACCCGACGAGCGGGATGTCCCGCTCCGATGGCTTGGTCTTGAGGCGGCGCCCTTCGGCGCGGATAGAGACGTAGGGCACGGGCGCGTCGAGGTGGATATGGTGCGGCAGGAGGTTGACGATCTCGGACGGCCTCATTCCCGTATCGGCCATGACGTAAACGACGCGCCTCGCCTCGGGAGCTAGACCGCCCAGCGCCCCTTCGGCCAAGATGGCACTCTGGATGAAATCGGTCTCAAACGGCGGCCGGTGCCGCTTGTCTCCGCCATCGATACGCAGATCGTCGAAAGCCGATAACGGAATGTCGATCTGGCGCTCCATTTTGACGACGCGCAGGATCTTGCGGAAGCGGCCCATCTCGATGTTGGCGGAGTTGATGACGATCTCGCCTTCGAGGATGCGCTTCTGAAAAGAGCGCCGCACCGCGATCCCGTCTTCGCGGGTCAGGTCGAGGACAGACTTGTCGCCGATCACGGAGACGACGTTAGCGATGGCGCGCTTGACGCACCACCTCCACCTCCGGACTTGGTTCGGAGACATGCTAGCGAGGGAGGCCGATTGCGCACCCTCATAGACCTCTGCGAGACCGGAGAGCATCAGCGTCGGCTCGTCGACGCATCCAAGAACCGCGCTTGCGACCTCCGGCCCGGCCTTCTCCCGGACGAGGATATCGAGGCGACGCACGATCTCCTCCAATGGACCGACTGCCAGCTTTTCCGCCGGGATGTAGGAGAGCCCTCGGTTCATGACCATCCGCTGCGACCGCTCGAACCTCCTATGAAGATCCGGATCGCGGCCGGCGGCCATTTCGCGCCAATCCTCTTCAAGGCTTTCGCTGAGCTGCGCAACGACCTTAGTCGCGCGAATGCCGCGCGGATCATTGACCACCCGAATGCCCGTCGTGAGCTTCACGACGCGCCGGTCATCGAGGTGCGCGTATGCCTTAGGGACGCGCCTGACGAGATACCAGATGCCGCCTCGATTTTGTGGCCGTAGCTGCCCCATGCCACCCTCCAATGTGCCCCAAAATGTACCCCAATTTGGGGTACACAGAGACGCGCCGGGAGGTGCATCATTCTTCTTTGTTGTTATTTGTCAATGTCTTGCATTGATGGCAACTCGATCGGCTCCACTAAGATCATGTTAACCTGCCTGGGACCGATAAAATTTGCCTCAAATTTTCGGCAAATTTGGCGAAACAATGATTCAAATTTTCCGTCTCGGATGGGAGCTTCCTAAAAATTTTTACCCTAGCTTCTGGGTATCGGGGCCCTTCGTGCC
>JRYH01000182.1_pt1 | contig 18611 bp, 14 predicted proteins | sample 235351 | NCBI WGS metagenome assembly JRYH01 (sample SAMN03074221, study PRJNA261480) | activated sludge metagenome | biome: Wastewater Treatment Plant; feature: Wastewater; material: Activated sludge; isolation source: activated biomass of a wastewater treatment plant treating wastewater... ... | reverse complement strand
CGCGCTTGATCCGCGTGCGGAACATCCCTGTTCCACCTTAACCGGCTGTTTTTCAACAGCCTGTTAAGATATTCCGAATGGAAAGCCGCGCTGCACTCGCCGCCCTTCTCGCAACCGGCCTGGCGAGCGCCGCCGATGGAGGTGTCATCATGCGTATTTCGTCTTCCGCTTTCGCCGCCAACGGCATGATCCCTGCCAAATACACTTGCGACGGCGACAATGTTTCGCCGCCGCTCGAATGGTCCGGGATTCCGGACGGCGCCAAGAGCCTGGCGCTGATCGTCGATGATCCGGATGCCCCCGACCCGGCGGCGCCGAAAATGGTCTGGGTGCATTGGCTACTTTACAACCTGCCCCCGGACAGCCGCGGTCTGCCGGAAGGCGCGCGCCCCGGCGAACTGCCAGAGGGTACGCGCCAGGGGATGTCCGATTTCAAACGCCCAGGCTACGGCGGGCCCTGCCCGCCGATCGGCCGGCACCGGTATTTCCACAAGCTGTATGCACTCGATGTCGTACTGCCCGATTTGAACACCCCGGACAAGCGCGCCCTGGAAGCGGCATTGGGCGGGCATGTGCTGGCGCAGGCGGAACTGATCGGCACCTATTCGCGGCACCGTTAGCCGGATGAAACCCGGTGTACTCGCGCCGCGCTTTTCTCGGCCGCTTAGGCGCCATGATCGGTGGCGCGTGGCTGCCGCGGCGCGCACCCGCCCGGCCGGGATCGACGATGACCGCCGTTCACGGCGATAAAATCGGACAGGCCGCTACCGGCGATCTCAAATTGTTCCTGGCCGGCGACGTTATGACCGGGCGCGGCATCGACCAGATCCTGCCCCATCCGGCAAGCCCGGAGTTGTATGAGCCGTACGTCAAAGATGCCCGCGACTACGTTCGTTTAGCCGAAAGAAAGAACGGGACGCTGGACAAGCCGGTCGCTTTCGACTACCCGTGGGGTGACGCCTTGCCGGTGCTTCGCAAAGTCGGCGTCCATGCCCGGATCGTGAATCTTGAAACGGCCGTGACCGGGCACGATGCACCGTGGCCCGGTAAGGGCATTCACTACCGGATGGACCCTGCGCATGTCCCGCTCCTGACCGCCCTCGGCGTCGATGTCTGCGTCCTGGCCAACAACCACGTATTGGACTGGCAGCCTGCCGGGTTGCAAGAAACGCTGGCGACGCTGCACGCTGCCGGCGTGCAGACCGCCGGCGCGGGCGGTGCGCGGCGCGCGGCGGAACGGCCGGCAATCATCGAGAGTGCCGGGTGCCGTTTGCTGGTCTTCGCGTTCGGAATCGCTACCAGCGGTATTTCGCCGGCTTGGGCGGCCGGCGAGAATAGCCCCGGGGTGAATTTTCTGCCGGATTTAACCGCCAAGTCCCTGAAAAAAACAATCCGCATCATCGGCGAGCATGCGTTGCCGGACGACCGGGTGATCGTTTCGATCCACTGGGGCGGCAACTGGGGTTATGAGGTATCCGCGGAGCGGCAGGCGTTCGCCCGGGCACTGATCGAAGAGACGGGTGTGGACCTCGTCCATGGTCATTCGTCACACCACCCGCAGGGTATTGAAGTTTTCCGCGAACGCTTGATTCTTTACGGCTGCGGCGATTTCCTGAACGATTACGAAGGCATTACCGGCCGCGAGTCTTACCGCCCGGATCTGACGCTGATGTATCTGGCGGACCTGGATACCGCCAGCGGAGCGTTGCGCCGCCTGACGTTGATCCCGCTGCAAATCCACCAAATGCGGCTGCGCCAGGCCGGCGAAAAAGACATCCGCTGGCTGGCGGCAACGCTGACCCGCTACAGCAAACCCCTGGGCGGCGGTACAACACTCGCATTGCAACCGGCCGACGACAGCCGGCCCATGACGCTGGCACTGCGCTGGTAAGACCCTGAATATCTGAAACCTGCCTATTGTCTGCAAAGACCGGCCGCCAGGCGTTTCCGGCGGCTGGGAGGTTTCAAGATCGTGTCGTATGTGGTTGAGTGAGCGTTTTCTTCGCGAACTCGAGCACGGCAAGGAGACCATCGAATTGGGTCGGGCACTCAAGGTGCTGGCCGGACTTGGCATCGAACTCGAGGCGCAGGCACGGCCGTTATGACGATCCGCAGGCTTCATGCGTTGTGGTGTGACGGCACGCCGATAGGGCAGTTCATCGAAACAGGTGCGCGGCAGGTCCGGTTCGAATACACGAAAGATTACGAAGGTTCGCCGATCTCAGTTTCGCTGCCGCCAGCGGAACAGCCTAAATCGGAATTTGCCGCGGTCAATTTCCTCGATAACCTGCTGCCCGAGAACCCGGCGCCGAATCTACCCACATGAATGTGGCGAATCTCCTAAAAATATCTACCCCTTTATACACACCACCGGCTTGAGTCTGGCCACTTTGCGCGCCAGCCCGGCGCGGTCGGCAACGCCGACTACCGCCGAAACGTCTTTGTAGGCGCCCGGCGCTTCTTCGGCGACGCCGCGCAAGCTGGGGCTGCGGATCAGAATCCCGTGGCCGGCAAGATCGTCCACCACTTTGCGGCCCTGCCAGCGCTTCGTCGCCTGGCGCCGGCTCATCGCCCGGCCGGCACCGTGGCAGGCCGAAGACCACGACAAGGCTTCACCTTCGGCGGCGTCGAACGCCGCGACGCAGCCGATCGGAAAGCCATAGCCCCAGTGCGCGTCGGGCATCGCGTAGGACGCGCCGACGATGCCGGGCAACATCGCGACGTTGGCGATCTGTTCGTAAACTTTGTGATCCATGGCGCGGACCAGCGCTTCGTCGGCATAGATCACGCCCGGAACGCGCATCGCCCCGTGCGGCGCGATATGCCATTCATATGCCGATCGCCGGTTCAGCAGATTGAGATCCACGACCGCGCCTCACACATCGATCACGCACTGCGCGCGCCACGGCGATTCGGCGGCGGGACCGCCTTCGTCCCGGCCGGCATAAAGCTCGGTCAGCGTCGCGCCTTTGACTTCGACCGCCGGCTGGTGGCGGGCGACGTCGATCGCCTCGCCGTGCAGTTCGGCGTCGAGTTCAAGGTTAGTGATATGGACGACGAAACGGGAAAACAACATGCTGCGCGTCGCCATCTCGAAGACGATGGCGTCGATCCAGTTGACGAACAGCATATCCAGGTTTTCACCACGGCACGCGACTTTGACGCAGACCCGCGGCGCGACGACCGCCGGGTCGCAGATCACCGCGGTCAAGGCCACCGCCGCCTGGGCGAAAGCCTCCTCCGGCGTCGCCCCACGGCCGCGGATGCCGATATCGGCTTCGTGCTCGAAATGCTCGTAGCGGCCACCGACAGCCGCCTCATCCCGCCGCACGGCGCGGAAAAAGCCGATTGTTCCGGCCGGTGTATTCAACCGCCCGCAGTGTTCCACGCTGCTAAAATTCGCCGCCGCAATCAGCGCCGGCATGCTGCCGGCCGCATGATCGGCAGTGACCGCAAAGCCGTCCATCAGCCGGACAAAAAAGAACAAAGCGTGCATCGGCCACGGGCGCGGCCGATCCCAATCGGCAATGTGCAACTCACCGCCGGGCTTCAGCACGCGCCGGGCTTCACCGAGCGCCCGATGTTTCTGTGCCGCCGTCAAGTGATGGAAAAAAAGCGTCGATAGCACGCGGTCGAACGTCCGGTCGGAGTATGGCAGCGCGGTCGCCGTGCCCCGATCGAAATGAATGGGGGCGCCGGTGGCCTTGCGCCGCGCCCGGCGGAGCACCTCGGGATCGGCGTCGAGCCCGGTGACGCCGGCCCGCGGATAGCGCTTCGCGACCTCCAGGGCAAGCGTCCCGGTCCCGCAACCCAAGTCCAACACCGCCATGCCGTCGTGCATCGCCGCCTGCGCGATCAACCGCCGCTTGAACACCCGCTCGCGCGCGGCGAGGGCGACGACCGGATCGTAAATGCCGGTCAAACAGCGCCAACCGAGCGCGTGGATGATGGATCTGTCGTTCATTCCTGCACACGCCGAGGTACTGAACTGATGTCTGACGGATTATCGCGCAATTGCCCCGGCCCGGCTTGTCCGCCGGTGGTTGACCGCTGTTCCAGGTGACGTTTCCCGCCGCTGGCGCGATCCGGGATAATGCCGCGATGAGTATGCCATTGACTTTGCTGCTTTATCTCGCCGCGTTGCTGGCGATCGGCGCCTGGGCGGCGCGGCGCACGGCGGACAGCGACGATTTTCATCTCGGCGGACGGCGGCTCGGGCCGTTTGTCGCGGCGCTCAGCGCCTCGGCCAGTTCGTCTTCGGCGTGGAGTCTGCTCGGGGTCAGCGGTGCGGCTTACGCCTGGGGTCTGCCGGCGATCTGGCTGCTGCCGGCGGTGCTCAGCGGGTTCTGGATCAACTGGACGTGGGTCGCGCCGCGCCTCAGAAGGCGCAATGACGAGTGCCACGCCATGACGCTGATCGAATTTCTCGGCCACGGGCTTGCCGCCGGTGACGCCCGCCAACTACGTCGCGGCGGCGCCTTGATCATTCTTTTTTCGTTCACGTTTTATATCGCCTCGCAATTCCAGGCGGCCGGCACAGCGCTCGGCGCGGCGTTGCCGATCGGCGAGCGGGCGGCGATCGCTTATGGCGCCTTGATCGTGGTCGGATACGTACTGCTCGGCGGCTTCTGGGCGGCGAGCGTCACCGATGCCTTGCAGGGCGTGATGATGGCGTTGGTGGCGCTGATCCTGCCGCTAATCGCTCTCGCGGCGGCGGGCGGAATACCCGGCGTATGGCAGGATCTCGCGGCGGATGGCGTGGCGTTCTCGTGGACAGCGCAACCCGGTTTTCTCACTGCGGCGCTGTTTGTCGCCGGCCTGCTCGGGATCGGCCTCGGTTATCCCGGCCAGCCGCACGTCGTCAACCGTTTCATGGCGCTCGCCTCAGCCGATTCGATCCGCCTCGCCCGGTGGCTGGCGCTCGGCTGGGCGGCGGTGATCTACAGCGGTATGATCGTCCTCGGCTGGGCGATGCGGGTCTTGTCGCCGGGCCTGGCCGACCGCGAAACGGCGTTGTTCGAGGCGGCATCCCTGCTGTTACCGGCGGTGCTCGGCGGCATCGTCACCGGCAGCGTGCTCGCCGCGATCATGTCCACCGCCGATTCGCAATTGCTGGTCGCCGGCAGCGCGGTGAGCCACGATTTCAGCCGCCGGCGCCCGTCACTCGTCGTCGATCGCCTCGTCGTGCTGCTGCTCGGTATCGCGGCGGTGCTCATCGCCTGGTATTTCCCGAGCACCCTGTTTCGCCGCGTGTTGTTTGCCTGGCAGGCGCTCGGCAACGCCTTCGGGCCGCTGCTGATCGTGCTGTTGTGGCGCGGCCCGCCTGCCGCCCGGGCCCGCTTCTGGAGCATGACCAGCGGTTTTGCGTTGACCGTCGTCTTGAGCCTTTTACCGGACGCGCCGGGCGACGCCGCCGAGCGCCTGTTGCCCTTCGCCGTCGCGCTGGCCATTGCGTTTTACGGCAGTACAAAGCGGTTTCGGGGTTAACCCGCGCGGCGGGCGTCGATCACGGCCGGCAGGCTTTGTAACTTGTCCAGCACAGTGCGCAGTTGGTCCTGGCCACCGACGCGGATGGCGAGGTGAAGATCGAGGATGCCGGCCGCGGTTTGCTGCCGCGGCAGTGCCGCGATCCCGGCGCCGGCGTTCTGCAACACGCCGCTGATTTCCTTCAGCACCGCCTCGCTCTCTTCGGCGCGGACCCGGATCTCGACGGTATAGTCGGATCGCGTTTTGGCTCCCCAATCGACATCGAGCAGGCGCGCGCGGTCGGCGCCGGCCAGCCGGGCGAGCGTCGCGCAATCGGCCCGGTGCACGCTGATGCCGCGGCCGCGTGTGATATAGCCGCAGATCGCATCGCCGGGCACCGGCTGGCAGCAGCGCGCCAGGTGGTGCAGCAGGCCGCCGGTACCGGCGACCTGGATTTCATCGGCGACCTTCGACGCCGGGGGGCGCGCTGGCGGGCGGGGGAGTAGGGTGGCCGGCGGCGGGGGTTGCGCGCTGCGCAGCACAGCGCCGCTGACCTGCTGCACCGTCAGATCACCGGCACCGAGCGCGACATACAATTCATCGGCCCCCGGCAGATTGAACTGCGCGGCGAGCGCGGCGAGATCGGGATCGCGCTGGTTAAGCCGTTTCAGTTCCTCGTCGAGCCACTGCCGGCCGGCGGCCAGGTGGGCGCTCCAGTCGGCTTGCCGAAACCATTGCCGGATCTTGTTCCGGGCCCGGCCACTTTTGAGGTAGCCGAGGCGCGGGTTGAGCCAGTCGCGGCTCGGCCGCGGTTCGCGCGCCGTCAGAATTTCGACCCGCTCGCCGGTTAAAAGCGGCCGGTTGAGCGGCACGATGCGGCCGTTGACCTTGGCCCCGCGGCAGCGGTGACCGATCAGCGTATGAATCTGATAAGCGAAATCGAGCGCTGTCGCCCCGGCCGGCAGGTCGATCACCTCACCGCGTGGCGTCAGGACGTAAACGCGCTCCTCGCTGGTCAGGCCGGCGAACTGTTCGAGCAACCCGGCATCGTCTTGCAAATCGTGATCGGCTTCGAGCAGTTGGCGCAGCGCCTTGATTTTGTTGTTGAACTTCTCGTCGTCGGGGCCGCCTTCCTTGTAGCGCCAGTGCGCCGCGACGCCGAGTTCGGCCTCGTCGTGCATCGCCTGGGTGCGAATTTGCACTTCGACCGCCTGCCCGGCCTCGCCGATCACCGCGGTGTGCAGCGATTGATAGCCATTGGGTTTGGGGTGGGTGATGTAATCGTCGAACTCGCCGGGCACCGGTGTGAAGTGCATGTGCACGACGCCGAGGGCGCGATAACAATCGGCGACCTCGTCGACCAGCACGCGAACCGCGCGGATATCGTACAAATCATGGTAGTCCAGCCCTTTGCGCTGCATTTTGCGCCAGATGCTGTAGATATGTTTCGGCCGGCCGCTGACCTTGGCGGCGACGCCGGCGGCGGCGAGCACGGCCTCCAGGCGTTTTATAAGCGAGGAGATAAACGCTTCACGGTCGGCGCGCCGTTCGGCGACCAGGCCGCTCACTCGCTCGTATTCGTCCGGCTGCAGGTAACGGAACGACAGATCCTCGAGTTCCCATTTCAATTGCCAGATACCGAGCCGGTTGGCGAGCGGCGCGTGGATCTGCATGGTTTCGGCGGCCAAGCGCCGGGCGCTTTCGGCATCGCCGTCCGCGGCCTCGCGCAGCGCCAGCAGGCGGACGGCGAGCGCCACCATCACAACCCGAACGTCGCCGGCCAAGGCCAGCAGCAGGCGGCGCAGGTTTTCGGCCCGATCGCGTGTCGCAGCCTCGGCCTCGGCGGTGTAATGGCGGACCTGGGCGAGGGCGTTCAATTGCGCCTGTATGCGTTCCGGCCAAGCGCCCTCGCCGCCGGCGATGCAGTCGTCATGATGAACGCGGTCGAGTTCGAGGATCGCCGCCGCTGTTGTTTCCGGATCGGCGGCCAGGTGGGCGACGATCTCCAACAGCGCGCCGAGGCGCGCGCCACACCCCGGGTCGCGCTCGACAACGGCGGCCAGCGCCCGGCCGACCAGGTCGGCGCCGGCGCCGGCGTGCCGGCGGTAAGCCTGCACCCAGTCCACCAGGTCCGGGTACGACCGCCATGCCGCACCGGATGACGGCGATCCACCGCGGGCGGGATGGGCGGTTTCGCTCAACGATAGGCTCCGTTAAAATCCATTTTGATGATTCACTGACCCATGGGCGATCTTGCGTGCAGGCGATCCAGTTCAAAGCCAAAGGCGCGGCTGAAGCCGCCCGCCGCCATGCGATGATGATACTGAATGCGCTGCGCCGCCAACCGCGCCTCAGCGCTCTCGCCCTGGCTTTTATCGGCACCTCGCTGCTCCTCGGCGTGACGGTACCGGACGACAGCGCCGGGGCTTCGCGCCCGGCGGCGCTGCGCAGCGCGACGTTGCCGCTCAGCGGGCAGCTCATCGGGCCGGCCGGCGGGACACAGCGGGAAGCGGCACCGCCCGCCGGCGCACCCGGCGAGTGGATCCGCTACACGGTCGCTGCCGGGGATACGCTGGAAGCGATTTTCCGGCGGCTCGGCCTCGGTGCCGGCTTGCTGCACCAGATCGTGACGCTCGACGCCGAAACCCGCAAGCTGGCCCGCCTGCTGCCGGGCCAGGAGATCGGCGTGCGGCTGACCGCCGGCGGCGATTTTCAAGCTCTGCGCGTCGACCGCGGCTCGAACTGGTTGACGGTCGAGCAAGGCGCCTCGGGCCTGGCCGCCCGCCAAGAGGAGCGCAGCATGCTGCCCGAACTGCGCCTGGTCACGGGCGTCGTCCACCAATCGCTCTACCAGGCCGGCAAGGACGCGGGACTCAGCGATGCGCTGATCCTCAACATGGCGAATATTTTCGCCTGGGATCTCGATCTCGTCTATGACCTGCGCGACGGCGACCGCTTCTACGTGCTCTACGAGGAAATCCGCCGCGACGGCGCTTATCTCAAGGACGGCGAAGTGCTGGCCGCGATCTTCGTCAACCGCGGCAAGGTGTACCAGGCGGTGCGCTTCGACGCCGGCGAAGGGCCGAAGTACTACACGCCGGAAGGCAAACCGATGCGCAAGGCATTTCTGCGGGCGCCGCTGAATTTTCTGCGTGTCACGTCCAATTTCAACCCGCGCCGCTTTCATCCGGTGCTCAAGCGGGTGCGGGCGCACAACGGTGTCGATTACGGCGCCCCGGTGGGCACGCCGGTCTATGCCGCCGGCGACGGCACAGTGATCGCCGCGGCCTACGGCAGCGCCAACGGCAATTATGTGTTTATCCGGCACCCCAACCGGATCGAAACCCGTTACTTGCACCTTTCCCGGCGGACCGTCAAGAACGGCGAACGGGTCCGGCAGGGCCAGACCATCGGCCTGGTCGGCGCCACCGGTCTGGCCAACGGCCCGCATCTGCACTACGAGTTTCTGGTCGCCGGCCAACACCGTAATCCACGCACCATCCAGTTACCGGCCGCCGATCCGGTGCCGGCGACCCGCCTCGCCGATTTCCGCGGCCACGCCGGGCCGCTGCTCGCCCATTTGACGAGCTTGCAGGATCCGCCGCCGGCGATGACCGCCGCCGCACCGTGAATCGTGAAAACCGTGGGTCATCAATGCTTATCCCGCCTTATTCACCACCGGTTCGTCACGAGGCGCTGTCAGGCCGCGCAGATGGGGCGTTTCGCGACCGAGCGCACCGGAAGCGTACTGGCCTGTACGTTGAGGATGCGCGACCGAGTGAAACGTCCCAGGTGCGTGGCCTGGCGGCGCCGCAGTAGGAGGGGTGGTGAATAAGGCGGGCTTATACCTCGGGCTGATTTCGGGCACCAGCATGGATGCCATCGATGCCGTCGCCGCCCGCATTGACGACGACCGGCCGCAACTGACCGCCGCCCACAGCCACCCGTGGCCGGCGGCGCTGCGCCGCCGTCTGCTCGCTGCCGCGCAGGCCCCCGAGACGTTGTCGCTCAGCGCCCTGTACGAAGTACAGCACCAGGTGACCTTATTGTTCGCCACCGCGGCGCGCACGTTGCTCTCCGGCGCCCGCCTCGAACCGGCGGCGGTCGCCGCCGTCGGCTTCCACGGTCAGACGTTGTGTCATTTCCCCGAGGCCGAACCGCCGTGGACGCTGCAACTCGGCGAACCGGCGAAACTGGCCGTCGAACTCGGCCTGCCGGTGGTCGGTGATCTGCGCAGCGCCGACCTCGCCGCCGGTGGCCAGGGAGCGCCGCTCGCCCCACTGTTGCATCGTGCTTTGTTTGCTCTGCCCGGCCGCCGACGCGGGGTGTTGAACCTCGGCGGCATCGCCAACCTCACAGTGATCGACGCCGCCGGCGCCACCATCGGTTTCGATATCGGCCCGGCGAACGCCCTGCTCGACGCCTGGTGCCAGAAGCAGACCGGCGAGGCGTTCGACCGCGATGGCCGCCTCGCGGCCGGCGGCCGGGTGCTGCCCGAGCTGCTCGCCGCGCTGCTCGCCGAGCCGTATTTCGCCCGCCCGCCACCGAAAAGCACCGGGCGCGAAACTTACCATTTGGGCTGGCTCGCGCAGCGCGGCGGCGATCTCGAACGGTATTCGCCCGCCGATGTCCAGGCCACCTTGCTGGCGTTGACCATCGAAACCACTGCCGCCGCGGCGCGCGCCGCGGCCCTCGATGAGTTGCTGGTTTGCGGCGGTGGGGTGCACAACCCGTTGCTGATGCAAGCCCTCGGCGCGCGCCTCGCGCCCCGCCCGGTGTATTCCACCGCGCGCGCCGGGCTCGATCCCGACTGGGTCGAAGGTCTGCTGATCGCCTGGTTGGCCTGGCGACGGCTCGCCCGCCGGCCAAGCTCCACGCCGCCGATCACCGGCGCCCACGCCCCGCAAATCCTCGGCGGCCTGTGGTATCCGCCGGAGCGGGCGGCAAGAGGTCAGCCCGCTGCCGATTGAGCCCCCGCTGTTATGCCGAGCCCGCCGATCGGGTCTTTCCATAGAAGCTATACTACTTGGCTGCGATGACACCGCTTGTCGCTCCGCCGGCCATCAGGAAGATCCGTTATGACAACAACCGTTGCCAGCTTCAAGATCGACTACCACCAATTTCTCGACCCCGAAGGCAAACTCCTCAATCCCGAACAATCCCCAGCCATCGCCCGCGATACGCGCGAGCTGATCGAGCTTTACCGCCTGATGAACCTGGTCCGCACTTTCGACAAGAAAGCGGTGGCCCTGCAGCGCACCGGCAAACTCGGCACCTATGCCTCGTGTCTCGGCCACGAAGCGGCGCACGTCGCGATCGGTTCGGCGATGCGCCCCGAGGACTGCCTGGCGCCGATGTACCGCGAGTACGGCGCCCAGATGTACCGCGGTGTCAAGATGTCGGAAATCCTGCTGTACTGGGGCGGCGACGAGCGCGGCAACCATTTCCAACACGCGCCGCAACACGATTTTGCCTGGTGCGTGCCGATCGCCACGCAATGCCTGCACGCCGCCGGCGCGGCGTTGGCCTTCAAACTGCGCAACGAGCCGCGCGTCGCCGTCGCTGTCGTCGGCGACGGCGGCAGTTCGAAAGGCGATTTCCTCGAAGCGATCAATGCGGCCAGCGCCTTCGATCTGCCGCTGGTCCTGGTGATCGTCAACAATCAGTGGGCGATTTCGGTGCCGCGCGCGAAACAAAACAAAGCGCAAACCCTGGCGCAAAAAGCGCTCGGCGGCGGCCTGCCCGGCATCCAGGTTGACGGCAACGACCTCGTCGCCTGCTGCTGGGCAATGGAAAAAGCCATCGAACGGGCGCGCCACGGCAAAGGGGCGTCGGTGATCGAAATGCTGACCTACCGGCTCAGCGACCACACCACCGCCGACGACGCCCGCCGCTATCGCCCTGCCGCCGAAGTCGAAGAAGCCTGGAGCCGCGAACCGCTGAAGCGCCTGAACCTGTACCTGACCGCCGAAGGCGCCTGGGACGACGTCAAGGAACAGCAAATGCTCGACGAGTGCGCGAAAAAAGTCGACGCCGCGGTCGAGGAGTACCAGAACACGCCGCCGCAGCCGTTGGCCGCGATGTTCAGTTATCTGTTCAAAACGCTGCCGCACGATCTCGCGGCGCAGAAGCGCCGGGCCCTGGAGGAGTTGCAGTAATGGCGGAAATCACATTGGTCGAAGCCGTCACCCTGGCCCTGGCGCGGGCCATGGAGGAAGATCCCTCGGTGATCGTCCTCGGCGAAGACGTCGGCATCAACGGCGGCGTCTTCCGCGCCACCGTCGGATTGCAGGAGCGTTTCGGCGAGCAGCGCGTGATCGATACGCCATTGGCCGAAGTGATGATCGCCGGCCTCAGCGTCGGCCTCGCGGCCCAGGGCATGAAACCGGTTGCCGAAGCCCAGTTCATGGGCTTCATCTATCCGATGATCGATCACATCGTCTGCCACGCCGCCCGCTTAAGACACCGGACGCGCGGCCGGATGTCGTGCCCGCTGGTGCTGCGCGCCCCGTTCGGCGGCGGCATCCACGCCCCGGAACATCATTCGGAAAGCACCGAGGCGATGTTCGCCCACATCCCCGGTGTCCGCGTCGTGATTCCGTCGTCCCCGGCCCGCGCTTACGGTCTTCTGCTGGCCGCGATCCGCGACCCCGACCCGGTGGTCTTTCTCGAACCCAAGCGCATCTACCGCTGGCAGAAAGAGGAAGTCGACGACAACGGCGAAGAGTTGCCGCTCGACGTCTGCTATGTCGTCCGCGACGGCAGCGACGTGACGCTGGTGACCTGGGGGGCGAGCATCAAGGAAACATTGGAAGCCGCCGATCAACTCGCCGCCGAAGGCATCAGCGCCGAAGTGATCGATGTCGCGACCGTCAAACCGCTGGATACCGAGACCATCCTAGAATCGGTGGCTAAAACCGGGCGCTGCGTGATCGTCCACGAGGCGGCACGCACCGGCGGCATGGGCGCCGAGGTGGCCGCGGCGTTGGCCGATGCCGGCCTGTGGTCGCTGCACGCCCCGGTCAAACGGGTGACCGGCTACGACACCGTGATGCCGCTTTACAAAATGGAAATGAAATACATGCCCGGCACCAAGCGCGTTCTGAACGCCGTGCGCGAAGTGATGGAGGTCTCATGAAAATCTTCAACCTGCCCGATCTCGGCGAAGGTCTGCCCGACGCCGAAATCGCCGAATGGCTGGTCGCCGAAGGCGATGACATCAAGGTCGATCAACCGATGGTGTCGATGGAAACCGCCAAGGCGGTGGTCGAGGTGCCGAGCCCGTACAGCGGCAAGGTCGGCAAGCTCTACGGCAAGGCCGGCGAGGTGATCGAAGTCGGCAAGCCGCTGATCGGATTTATCATCGCCGGCGAAAGCGAGGCAGCCCCGTCCGCCGCGGCGACGCCGGAAGCCGCCCTTGAGAAAGTCCCTGAAGCGGCGGCCGAGACGGCCGGGCAGGGCGAACCGGCGGCAGCGGAAGATCGCCCCGATACCGGTACCGTCGTCGGCGTGATGGACACCGCCGGTAAAGTATTGCAACCCCAGATCAGCGACATCGGCGGCGTCAAGGTCAGCCCGGCGGTCAGGGCGCTGGCCAAAAAACTCAAGGTCGATCTCAGCCGCGTGACGCCGAGCGGCAAAAACGGAATTGTCAGCGCCAAAGACGTGCGTGAGTTCGCCGCCCATCCGCCGCCGGAAGTCGAACCCCCCGCCGTTGAACCCGAGGCCGCCGAGCCGGCCCGCACGCCCGCGCCGGTGGCCAAAGCACCGCCCGCCGAGGCCAAGCCGCAGCCTGCCGCACCGGCGCCGTCGGGCGAGTGGGAACCGCTGCGCGGCACGCGGCGGATCATGGCCCGGACGATGAGCGAAGCCCACGCCAAAATCGTCCCGACGACGCTGATGGACGACGCCGATATCCACCGCTGGAAAGACGGCCAGGACATCACCGTCCGCCTGCTCCGCGCGCTGTGGGTCGGGGCGCGCGCCGAACCCGGCCTCAACGCCTGGTTCGACGGCGAGCAGGGCGTGCGCCTGGTGCACAAGGGCATGGACGCCGGCATCGCGGTCGATACCGCGGACGGCCTGTTCGTCGCCGCGCTGCGCGGCATCCATCAGAAAAACGCCGCCGAGCTGCGCACCGCGATCGATACGTTGCGCCGGCAGATCAAAGAACGCAGCATCCCGCCCGCCGACCTCAAGGACTACACCATCGTGCTGTCCAATTTCGGCGTTTTCGCCGGCCGCTATGCCACACCGGTGATCACCCCGCCGTGCGTCGCGATCCTCGCCGCCGGCAAACTGCGCCACGACGTCGTGCCGGTGCTCGGTGGTTTCGAAGTGCACCGCACGATCCCGCTGTCTTTGACTTTCGACCACCGCGCCTGCACCGGCGGCGAAGCCGCCCGCTTCCTGCGCGCCCTGATCGACGATTTGGCGCTGCCCGAATAACCGCAACGCCCGGCGGGTACCCGCCGGCTCAGCGATAACGATGGGGCTAGCAGCCTAGGGAACGGCGGCGCTGCGGGACGGGCAGGAGAGCCGGCAAGGCGGGGCGCCCGCTGGCCGCCCAAAGCCGCCGTGGTAAAATACGTAGTTATTCTTCAGGCCGCCCGCCCGGCAGGTCATTCCCGATGCCCTCCACCCTGCGTAATATCGCGATTATCGCGCACGTCGATCACGGCAAAACGACGCTGGTCGATCAACTGCTGCGCCAGTCCGGCACCCTGGATCTCAGGGCCGAGGACGGCGAGCGGCTGATGGATACGGGGGCGTTGGAAAAAGAGCGCGGCATCACGATTCTGGCCAAGAACACGGCGATCACCTGGCACGACGGGGCGCAGGCTTGGCGTATCAATATCGTCGATACCCCCGGCCACGCCGATTTCGGCGGCGAGGTCGAGCGCGTTTTGTCGATGGTCGATTCGGTGCTGCTGCTGGTCGATGCGGTGGACGGCCCGATGCCGCAGACCCGTTTCGTGACGCAAAAAGCCTTCGCTCTCGGCTTCCGGCCCATCGTCGTGATCAACAAGATCGACCGCGACGGAGCGCGGCCCGAGTGGGTGCTGAACCAGACGTTCGACCTGTTCGCGGCCCTCGGGGCGAACGACGAACAGCTCGATTTTCCGGTGCTTTACGCCTCGGCGCTGCACGGCTACGCCGGCCTGGATCCGGCGGTCCGCAGCGGCGACATGACACCGCTGTTGACCGCCATCGTCCGGCACACGCCGCCGCCGACGGTGGATCGGGACGGGCCGTTCCAGATGCGGATCAGCGCCCTCGATTATTCGAATTACGTCGGGCTGATCGGTATCGGCCGCATCCAGCGCGGCACGGCCCGCGGCAACATGCCGGTCACCGTGATCGACCGCAATGGCGGCCGGCGCCAGGGGCGAATCTTGCAACTGTTCGGCTTCCATGGCCTCAAGCGAACCGAAGTGGCGGCCGCCGCCGCCGGCGATATCGTCGCGCTCACCGGGCTCGATACGCTCGATATCTCCGATACGATCTGCAACCGCGAAAGGCCTGAGGCGCTGCCGCCGCTCGTCGTCGACGAACCGACGATCAGCATGATTTTCAGGGTCAACGATTCGCCGTTCGCCGGTCGCGAAGGGCGCTTTCTGACCAGCCGCCAATTGCGCGAGCGGCTGTGGCGCGAGGCGACGCACAATGTCGCGCTGCGCGTCGAGGAAACCGCCGATGCCGAAAAGTTCAGGGTCTGCGGACGCGGCGAACTGCACCTTTCGGTGCTGCTCGAAACGATGCGCCGCGAGGGTTACGAGCTGGCCGTGTCGCGCCCGGAAGTGGTCGTGCGGCTAAGCGAACAAGGCGCTCAGGAACCCTGGGAAAGCCTGGTCGTCGATCTGCCCGAGGCGGCGCAGGGCAAGGTGATGGAGGCGCTCGGCGCGCGGCGCGGTGAGCTGCGCGACATGGCGAGCGACGGCAAGGGCCGGATCCGGCTCGATTATCTGATCCCGGCGCGCGGCCTGATCGGCTTCCAGAGCGAATTCCGCACCCTGACCTCGGGCGCCGGCATCATGCACCACGTCTTCGATCATTGGGGGCCACACCGCGCCGGGGCAATCGCCGCGCGCCAGAGCGGGGTGATGATCAGCAATGCCACCGGCAAGGCCCTGCCCTACGCGCTGTTCAACCTGCAAGAGCGCGGCCGGTTGTTCACGGCCCCCGGCGACGAGGTTTACGAAGGCCAGATCGTCGGCATCCACAGCCGCGACAATGACCTGACGGTCAACCCGCTCAAAGGCAAGCAATTGACCAACGTCCGCGCCGCCGGCAAAGACGACAACGTGCTGCTCACCCCGGCGCTGCGCCTGTCACTGGAACAGGCTCTGGAATTCATCGCCGACGACGAACTGCTCGAAGTGACCCCGGTAGCGCTGCGCCTGCGCAAAAAACACCTCAAAGAGCACGAACGCCGCCGCGCCGCGCGCGAGGTCGCCTGACGATTGCACTCCAGCGCAGTGCCTCGCGCCCATCATCATTCATGCCCGGCGGCATCGGCAAGACAGGGTAAAATCGTCAAATGAGCACATCGATCCTTTATGTGCTGTTTGTGATTTTCAGCGGCGCGGCGCTGCTCGCGACGCTGGCGCTTTACGCCCGCCAGGCACTGATCCTGTCCTACGTCGTGCTCGGCGCACTGGCCGGTCCGGCAGTCACCGGCCTGATCCCGGACACCGTGCTGACTTCGCAAATCGCCGAGATCGGCATTATCTTCCTGCTTTATCTACTCGGGCTCAATCTCTATCCGCAAAAACTGTTGCTCATGCTACGCCAGGCGCTGGCCGTCACCGGACTCAGCAGCCTGGGCGCCGCGGCCCTCGGTTATGCCGCCGGCTGGCTTTTCGGCCTGCCGGCGATCGACCGCCTGGTACTGGCCGCGGCCTTGATGTTCTCGAGCACCATCCTCGGCCTGAAGCTGTTACCGACCACCGCCCTGCACCACCGCCACGCCGGCGAAATCATTATCTCGGTGCTGCTACTGCAAGACATTATCGCGATCGTCGTTTTGGTGGCGCTGCGCAGCGCCGGCGGCGAAGCGGCGAGCGGCTGGTTACAGGCGCTCGGCCTGCCGCTGCTGCTCGCCATCGCCTACGTCATGGGCCGTTGGGTGCTGCCGCTGCTGCTCGCCCGCTTCGATCGCCTCCATGAATACCTTTTTCTGCTCGCACTCGGCTGGTGCCTGGGGATGGCCGAAGGCGCGGTATACCTTGGCCTACCGCACGAATCCGGGGCTTTTATCGCCGGCGTCGCGCTCGCCAGCCACCCGATCAGCCGCTACATCGCCGAAAGCTTGAAACCGTTGCGCGATTTTTTTCTGGTGATTTTCTTTTTCACCCTCGGGGCCCGTTTCGAACTCGACGCCGTGCGTCAGGTGTTCGGCCCGGCGCTGGCCCTGGCCGCTATCGTGTTGATCGCCAAACCCCTGCTGTTCGATGTGTTGCTCAGGCGCTCGGGCGAAGCTCCGAAACTGAGCCGCGAGATAGGCGTCAGGCTCGGCCAGATCAGCGAGTTCTCTTTGCTGATCGCCATCGTCGCGCTCGACGCGGCGCTGATCCAGCCCGCCACCTCGTACCTGATCCAACTGGCGACGCTGTTCGCTTTCGCTGTTTCGAGCTTGTGGATCGTGCGCTACTATCCAACCCCGATCGCCGTCGATGACAATCTCAGACGCGATTGATATTTAGACTTAACCCAATTGTTGCATAAGNNNGGAAACCGGGCGCGTCACCTTAAGTGAATCGTTTTCTCCGGCAAATCGCGTTCTCACTCTATGCGAAGAGAAATACGGGTGTGATAATAAACGAATAATCCCATAATCGTTATACACAATACAAGCAAAGCCATACTCCAGAAGTTGAACGCGGGCACCGCGACTACCGGCGCCCGGCGGCCGAACAACACTATCACCCGGCCGGCGTTGGAGCGGTCTCCGGGGTCCATCGCGCCGCCGCCGAACGCCATGTCAGAAACGCCGTCGCCATTGAAATCGCCGCCGGCGATCGCCTGACCGAGCGATTCCTCATTCGGCAATTCCCGCACCAGAAAGCCGCGCCGCCCGTCGCCGCCGTTTTCCGGCAACAAATCGGCGACGTGAAAGATCTGAGGCGGATCGGGCCGGCCGAAGATCACCCAGGCGCCGTTGGTCTCCGGGGGATTATCCTCGGTATCGTGCACGGCGATATCGGGAAAGCCATCCCCGTTGATATCGCCCACGCCGCCGACGGCCAGGCCGAAACCGGATAATGACGTTTGTTCCGTCACCGGCAGGAGCGTCATCAGATGCGGCCCGCCGGGTCCGGGAAAATCCGGATCGCGCAAATCCAATTCCGGCGGAAAGTCGGGTTGGCCGAAAAACAGATAAGCCCGGCCGGGTGCGTTGCCGCTGCAACCGGCGCCGCCGATCAATAAATCGTTAAAGCCGTCGCGATCAAAATCGCCCACGCCGGCTACGGCATCAAGTTCCCGGAACGATACAATCTGTGAGCTGCCGAGGCATTCAGCTTGACGGCTGCCGATAATCACCGTGCCTTCGGAACCGTCTCCGCCGTTGCGAACCAGCAAGCGGCCGGTGTCGAAGATGGATGGAAACGGCGCCGCGCCGGGCTTGCCGAAGATTAAATAACATTCGCCATTGACAGAGGTGCCGGGAAATTGCGACACCCGGCGGCAGAAGATGATTTCCGCCAGGCCGTCGCCGTTGATGTCGTTGATCAAGCGGGCATTGGGAATTCCGCTGGCCAAGGGATCAAAGGGGCTTTCCGGTACCGGAGGCACGATAAGAAACCCTTCTTCGGGGGGCATGGCGATTAAATCGGCAAAGGTCAGACGCGGCGGAAACGGCCGTCCATCGCGGCCGTAGAGCACGAAAATATGGCCGCTGCCGCGACCAGGCTCGAACTCGTTACCGGCCGTAATCAACAAATCGTTGCGGTTGTCGGCGTTGATATCGAAGCCGCCGAAAAAGTCCAAGCCCGAAAGTCCGGCGCCTTCGCCGCCGGTGAAAACAAACCCTTCCCGGCCGTCGCCGCCGTTTTCCGGCAAAAGGCGGGTGAAATCCACCAATATTTCGCCGACGTTGGGACCCCCGTAGATAATATAAGTTTCGCCCTGGAAATCCTGCGACG
>JRYH01001019.1_pt1 | contig 18627 bp, 14 predicted proteins | sample 235351 | NCBI WGS metagenome assembly JRYH01 (sample SAMN03074221, study PRJNA261480) | activated sludge metagenome | biome: Wastewater Treatment Plant; feature: Wastewater; material: Activated sludge; isolation source: activated biomass of a wastewater treatment plant treating wastewater... ... | reverse complement strand
CGCAGATCATCCGTTTCTACGGACATGCGATGCAGGGAATGATGGGCGCCTATCTGGAGAAGACGATGCAGGCCTTCGTCGAGATCCAGAACAAGATGCAGGAGCAGTCAAAGACCTTCTACGGCAACAAGCACGTGCCCAATCCGGAAATGTGGACGCAGTTCATGTCGATGCAGACGCCGATGATCCAGACGATGATGGGCAACTACATCGAGCAGAGCAAGAACCTGTTCGTGCAGATGCAGGAGCAGATGCAGGCGCAGACGCGTTCGATGTTCCAGAATTTCCCCTTTGCCGTGCCGCCATCGGGCGCGCCCGACGGTGATCCGGAAGTCGAGGAGACCGCAGCCGGACGACATCCGCAGGATCCTGCCTGAGCGGACGAGCGTCCGGCAGCCCGTCACACGGCCTGCAGCACATGGGCCGCGCCTGACCACGGCGCCGCGTTCAGCGTTCGGGTTCTTCCCTGCGCGGCAACTGGTCGTCGAACCAGTTCAGGATGGCATCCAGCCATTCGTGGCGGATCGCGTGGGTGGTGCTGGATCGAACACGCGGTTTGGCGTGATAGGCGATCGAAATGCCGGCGATCGACATCATTTCAAGATCGTTCGCACCGTCACCGATGACGATGGCGCAGGACGGGTCGGCACCGATGGCGGCGCAGGTACGTTCCAGCGCGCGTTTCTTGCCTTCGGCGTTGATGATTTCTCCGAGTACCCGTCCGGTCAGGGTGCCGTCGATGACTTCCAGCGTATTGGCGCAGGCGAAGTCGAGGCCGAGACGTTCGCGCAGCCGTTCGGTGAAGAAAGTGAAGCCGCCGGAGACGAGCAGCACGTAGAGTTTTGCCTGTCTGGCGGCCGCGATCAGCCTTTCGGCGCCGGGCGTGACGCGCAGCCGCTCCTCGTAGACGCGTTCCAGCGTCGATTCCGGCAGCCCCGCCAGCAGGGCCGCACGCTGACGCAGGCTCTCGTCATAATCGGTGTCGCCGCGCATCGCTGCTTCGGTGATGGCGGCGACTTCCTTGCGACAACCGGCGTAGTCGGCGATCTCGTCGATGCACTCGATGGTGATCAGCGTCGAATCCATGTCGAAGGCGAGCAGACAGTAATCGTCCAGGCGCCGGTTCATCGGCACCAGTTCGGCATCCACGCCCATGCGTTCGGCAATGCGTGCCACCTGGCGCTCGCCGATCGACACGTCGTCCCAGGTGGCCAGCCGTGGCAGGCGCAGATGCGGGTCGCGATGGATCACCTTGCGGTATGCCTGCACCGCGTCGTCCGTGAGCCGGGGGTGCTGTACGACCAGGCGTTGTCCGGTCATTGCGCGGGACGGCGTGCGGATGGCTTGCGCTGGCGCGCGCGGCTGGCGGTCGGCTCGGGGCGTTCGGGCATTTTCTGGTGGTCGGTGTTCCGGCTCGTTTCGTCTGCGTCCGACCCAGGCGCGGCGAGTCGGGCGAGTTCGGCAAGAATGTTGCGGATCCGCTGGATGCGGGTATCGATGTCCGGGGTCGCGATGGTGAAGCGCAGGCGGTCCGGGCCGGCAAGGCGGACGTCGCGTCGCGACTGGATGAAGCGGATCAGCGCGATTCCTTCCAGCGGCGGGTCGGGTACGAATTGCAGCGTGATGGTATCAGGCGCGGCGTCGAGTCTGGCAATTCCCAGTGCCCGTGAAGCGATCCGCAGGCGATGCGTCTCCAGCAGGGTGCGGGCCGCTTCCGGCAGCTTGCCGAAACGGTCGATCAGCTCCTCGCGCAGGGTCTCCAGCGCGTCGGCCGACTGGCAGCTGGCCATGCGCTTGTACAGCGACAGGCGCTCGTGCACGTCGGGGACGTAATCCTGCGGCAGCAGTGCCGGCGCACGCAGCACGATTTCGGTCGTCGCCGACAGCGGCGCCGACATGTCCGGTTCCCGGCCCGCGCGCAGGCTGTCGACGGCCTCGGCGAGCATTTCGCTGTAAAGCGTGAAGCCGACCTCCTGGATGTCGCCCGACTGCGATTCGCCGAGCACCTCGCCGGCACCGCGGATCTCCAGGTCATGCATGGCCAGATAGAAGCCGGAGCCGAGTTCCTCGAGCGCCTGGATCGCTTCGAGCCGCTTGACGGCATCGCGGGTCATCGCCTTTTCATCAGGCACCAGCAGGTAGGCCCAGGCCTGATGGTGCGAGCGCCCGACGCGGCCGCGCAACTGGTGCAGCTGCGCCAGGCCGAAGCGGTCGGCCCGGTGGATGATGATCGTGTTCGCACTGGGAACGTCGATGCCGGTTTCGATGATCGTCGTGCACAGCAGCACATTGAAGCGCCGCTGCAGGAAGTCGCGCATCACGTGCTCGAGTTCGCGTTCGCGCATCTGGCCGTGCGCGATGCCGATGCGCGCTTCCGGAACGAGCTCGGCGAGCCGGGCGCGCCGGTCCTCGATGGTGTCGACTTCGTTGTGCAGGAAGTAGACCTGGCCGCCGCGCTTGAGCTCGCGCAGCAGCGCTTCGCGGATCGTGCCCTCGCTCTCGCGGCGCACGAAGGTCTTGATCGCCAGGCGGCGTTGCGGTGCGGTGGCGATCACCGAGAAGTCGCGGATGCCTTCCAGGCTCATCGCCAGTGTGCGTGGAATCGGCGTTGCCGTCAGCGTGAGGACGTCGACTTCGGCGCGCAGCGCCTTCAGGGCTTCCTTCTGGCGCACGCCGAAGCGGTGCTCTTCATCGATGATGACCAGACCCAGCCGGGCGAACTGCACGTCCGGCGACAGCAGCTTGTGCGTGCCGATCACGATGTCGGTCGTGCCCTGTCGCAGGCCGTCGATGGTGGCGGCCGCTTCCTTGCGCGAGCGAAAGCGTGACAACTGTCCGATCTGCACGAAAAAGCCGGCAAAGCGGTCGCTGAAGGTCTGGAAGTGCTGCTCGGCGAGCAGTGTGGTCGGCGCCAGGATCGCCACCTGCCTGCCGTCGGCAACGGCCACCCAGGCGGCACGCAGCGCAACTTCGGTCTTGCCGAAACCGACGTCGCCGCACACCAGCCGATCCATCGGTCGATCCGAGATCATGTCGGCGACCACGGCGTCGATGGCCGCCTGTTGATCGGCGGTCTCCTCGAACGCGAAGCCGTCGGCGAAGGCTTCGTAGTCGCCGCGCGAGAAGCCGAACGCATGACCCTGGCGTGCGGCCCGGCGCGCGTACAGGTTCAGCAGTTCGGCGGCCGCGTCGCGCGCCTTCGTCGCCGCGCGCCGGCGCGCCTTCTCCCACTGGCCGGAGCCGAGTTGGTGCAGCGGGGCCTCGTCGGGGTTGGCGCCGCTGTAGCGCGAGATGACGTGCAGTTGCGCCACCGGAACGTACAGCGTGGCGTTGCGCGCATAGGTCAGGTGCAGGAACTCGGTGGTTTCGCCATCGAGCTCCATCGTCATCAGGCCCTCGTAGCGGCCGACGCCATGCTGCGCATGCACGACCGGATCGCCGCTCTTGAGCTCGGACAGATCGCGAATGATCGAGTCGACATCGGTCTGCGCGTCGCGCGAGTGGCGCTGGCGACGGCGTGGCGAAGTGGCGAAGAGCTCCGTTTCGGTGACGATCGACAGTCCCGCCCCCGGGACCTCGAAGCCGTCGAGCAGTGGGCCGACGGTCAGGGCCGCCGGTCCGTCTCCGGCCACGAACTCCTGCCAGTCGCTGACCGCAGCCAGACGCAGACCGTTGTCCGCGAACAATTGCTCCAGCGTGTCGCGCCGACCGGCCGATTCGGCCACGATCAGCTTGCGCGTGCCTGTCGTGTCCAGCCATGTCCGCACCCGCTGCACCGGATCGGTGGCACGGCGATCGATCGCAACGCGCGCCGGCGTGACCGAGAATGCGCTCCTGTGCGTCTGCTGCGTGTCCGCCGCGTCTGGTGTGTCCGGTGTGTCCGTCACGTGTCCGGCGTGCGCGGTCTGCGTATCCGGCGCCGGCGTGGAGGCTTCGGCGGTCATCGCCGGGTCCGCGTCGGGCAGGGCGGCACCATTGCCGGTGCCGGCCACGGGCAGCGCCCAGCGACCGCGTTCCCGGGCCAGCGTGAACAGGCTCTGGCCATCGAGAAAGAGTTCGTCCGGACGCAGCAGCGGTCGGCTGCGATCGTGTGACAGAAAGCGGTAGCGCTCGGCCGTCTCGCGCGCGAAACGCTGTGCAGCCGTATCGACGTCGCCATGCGAGACGATGAGGACGCTGGCCGGGAGATAGTCGAACAGCGTTGCCGTTTCGTCATGGAAGAGCGGCATCCAGTATTCGATGCCCGGGGACGCGATCCCGTTGCCGACGTCGCGGTAGATCGTGCTTGCCGACGGGTCTCCCTCGAAGCGCGTGCGCCAGCGGCCACGAAATGCCGTGCGCGCGGCCTCATCGAGCGCGAACTCGCGCCCCGGCAACAGGCGGACGCGATCGATCGGATAGAGGCTGCGCTGCGTGTCCGGGTCGAACGTGCGCATCGACTCGATTTCGTCGCCGAACAGATCGATCCGGTACGGCAGTTCGGAGCCGGTCGGAAAGAGGTCGATCAGGCCGCCACGGATCGCGTATTCACCCGGTCGGACGACCTGGGTGACGTTCTCGTAGCCGGCAAAGGTCAGTTGCTCGCGCAGGCGGGCTTCGTCGAGTCGCTGTCCCTTGCGAAAGAAAAAGGTCCGTGCCGCCAGGAAGCGGGCCGGTGCCAGCCGCTGCAGCGCAGTCGTGACCGGCACCAGCACGACATCGAACTCGTGCTGCTGCAGCGCGTGCAGCGTCGCCAGACGCGAGGAAACGAGATCCTGGTGCGGAGAAAAGGCGTCGTAGGGCAGGGTCTCCCAGTCGGGGAGCGTGAATATCCTTTGCCCCGGTGCGAACCAGCGGATCTCTTCGGCCAGACGGGACGCATTGCCCGGCGTTGCCGTCAGGATGAGCAGCGGTCGCCGGTCATCGCCCGCCTGCGTGGCGTGCGGCGCGGACGGGTCTGGCGGAGCCGGCGAGAATCGCATCGACAGCGTCGCCAGCAGCAGCGCGTCGCCCGAACCATGGCAGCACGGCAGCGTGCGGATCTGTCCGGGGGCGGGCGGCGTCAGGGCCCGGTCGTCGGGCAGAGGCGAAATCGGCGGATGGACGGAAGGATCGGCAGCGAGGCCGGCAGCAGGGGAAAGGATCGGGGGCACGGTCTGGTGGCGAAGGGCCGATACAGCCTGCGGCCCACGTTCCCGGTGCGGCTCGCAGGATCCGGCATCGCCCGGGTACCACTACAATTCGTCAGGTTGCCGCGATTCTAACTTCTTGCTGATGGTGTACCCGGTTTCCCCTGATGCGGACGGTGCCGGTCGTGTCCCGCGCTACTTCGCCCTCGTGCCGGCCGCTGGTACGGGCAGCCGGGCGGGAGCCCCGGTACCCAAGCAGTACCTGCGCTTCGGCGCGCGCACGATGCTGCAATGGAGTGTCGACGCGCTGGCGGCAATGGACTGGATCGGACGCATCGTCGTCGTGGTCGCGGCTCACGACATGCAGGCCGCGACGGAACTGGCCGGCCGGCCGCGGGTACAGGTACTGGCCGCCGGCGGGGCAAGCCGGCGGGACACGGTGTTGGCCGGCTTGCGGGCGCTGGCGGCCGAGGCGGCAGAGGACGACTGGGTGCTCGTGCACGATGCGGCACGGCCCGGCATCGAGGCAGCGGCGCTCGAACGCCTGCGCTTCGGGCTGGCCGGCGCGCCGGTGGGCGGGTTGCTGGCCCTGCCGCTGCGCGACACCGTCAAGCGCGCGCGCGCACGACCCCGTTCGACGCCGTCGGTCGATCCGGTCGGCGCGGCAGCCGCATCGCACGGCGATGTGCATGGCGGTGCGCACGTCGATGCACACCAGGGCGACGAGGTCTGGGAGACGCTCGATCGTTCACAGTTATGGGTGGCGCAGACACCGCAGATGTTCCGCTTCGGCCTGCTGTCACGCGCGCTGGCTGCGTGTCCGGATGTGACCGACGAGGCTGCGGCGATGGAACAGGCCGGCCACGCGCCATGGCTGATCGAAGGTGCGCGCTCGAATTTCAAGGTGACGGATCCGGAAGACATCGAGCTGATGCGTCTGGTGCTCGACGCACGCGCGCGTCCGGAGTAACGGGGATGACAGTGAGTGAAGCGGACGTGAAGAGAGAGGGCGGAAAGAAGGAAAGCGGAAAGAAAGAAGGCACGGAACGGGAAGGTGCCGGACCGGCCGGATGGCGGATCGGCCAGGGTTCGGACGTGCACGCGCTCGTGCCGGGCCGGCCGCTGCGCATCGGCGGCGTCGAACTCGCGCATCCGCGCGGAGCCCTCGGACATTCGGATGCCGACGTGCTGCTGCATGCGGTCACCGATGCCCTGCTCGGTGCGGCCGGCCTGGGCGACATCGGCATGCATTTTCCGGATACCGATGCCCGCTGGCGCGGCGCCGACAGCGCACGGATGCTCGCCGAGGTGGCCCGCCGCGTGCGCGCCGACGGCTGGCAGATCGTCAACATCGATTCGACCATATCGGCGCAGGCGCCGCGTCTGGCTGCGCATGCCCGGCAGATGGCCGAGAACATCGCGCGCGCGACGGGCATTGCCGCGGCACAGGTCAATGTCAAGGCGAAAACCGGTGAGCGGCTCGGTTACATCGGACGGGGCGAGGGCATCGCCGCCCAGGCCATCGCATTGCTGATGGCGGCGTCGGCACCCTGAAGCACCGCCCGGCGCAGGTCCGGCACGGGCTTCTGACGGGTGGGCGGCGGTCTAGTCGCCCTTCCTGTCGTCTCTCCTGCGCTCCTTCCTGCGGTCCGACTTCGGCTTCCTGCGTCACCGGGCTTTCCCGAAACCCGGGCACTCGGCTATTCTTCATGTTCTGCACTATCCCCGATATCGCATCTGGAGGAGACGATGGGAGAAAAAACCAAATACCTGCTGGACGAAAGCCGGCTTCCGAAGCGCTGGTACAACATCCAGGCCGACCTGCCCAAGCCGCTCGATCCGGTGTTGCATCCGGGCACGCTTCAGCCGGTGGGGCCGGACGATCTGGCGCCGCTGTTCCCGATGGAACTCATCCTGCAGGAGGTGTCCACCGAACGCGAGATCGATATTCCGGAGCCGGTACGGGACATCTACCGTCTCTGGCGCCCGAGCCCGCTGTTCCGGGCACATGGGCTGGAGAAGGCGCTGGGTACGCCGGCGAAGATTTTCTACAAGTACGAAGGCGTCAGCCCGGCAGGAAGTCACAAGCCCAACACGGCAGTGCCGCAGGCCTTCTACAACAAGGCGGCCGGTATCCGTCGCCTGACAACCGAAACCGGCGCCGGCCAGTGGGGCTCGTCGCTGGCCTTTGCCGCGGCGCTCTTCGATCTTGACGTCACCGTCTTCCAGGTACGCGTTTCCTACGATCAGAAGCCGTATCGCCGCGCACTGATGGAAACCTATGGTGCGCGTTGCCTGCCCTCGCCGTCGAACGAGACCGAGTACGGCCGCAGAGTGCTCGCCGAGCGGCCCGATCATCCGGGCAGCCTGGGCATCGCGATCTCCGAGGCGGTCGAGATCGCCGCACAGAACGATGACACCAAGTATGCGCTCGGCTCGGTGCTCAACCACGTGCTGGTGCACCAGTCGGTGGTCGGACTGGAAGCGATGGAACAGATGCAGATGGCCGATTGCTGGCCGGACGTCATCGTCGGCTGCACGGGTGGCGGCTCCAACTTTGCCGGCCTCGTCTTCCCGTTCATGGGGCACGGGCTGCGCGGTGGCGAGAAGCCGCGCATCGTCGCCGTCGAGCCGGCTGCCTGCCCGACGCTCACGCGCGGGCAGTTCGCCTACGACTTCGGTGATACCGGCCACATGACGCCGCTGGTCAAGATGCATACGCTGGGCTCGACCTTCACGCCGCCCGGCTTCCATGCCGGCGGTCTGCGCTATCACGGCATGGCCGGCCTGGTTTCGCACGTGCTCGACCTCGGCCTGATCGAAGCGGTCGCGTACCAGCAGACGGAATGCTTTGCCGCCGGCGTGCAGTTTGCCCGCACCGAAGGCATCGTCCCGGCACCCGAGGCGAATCATGCCGTCAAGGGCGCGATCGACGAGGCACTGCGCTGCAAGCGCGAAGGACGCGCCGAGACGATTCTCTTCAACCTGTCGGGTCATGGCCATTTCGACATGGCGGCGTACATGGCCTACAACTCGGGGGCGCTTGTCGATCTGTCGTACGACGAGCAGGAGCTGACGACGGCGCTGGCCGGCCTGCCGAAGGTTCCCGCCTGAGCGGACGGCAGCGCGCGGAAGAACACCCCGCCGCCCGGTTCTCCGAATCGGTTGGCGGGGTCGATCTGCCCGATTCCGATCCGCACGTGCGCCATGATGCGTCGATCGGGGAAGAACTGGAATGGACCCGAACTGCGCTGGCCGAGCCGGGCGAGGCCGGACGGTGGCGCATCTGGCACTATGGACGCGCGGAAATCGTCTTCGGCTGCTCGCAGCGCCGCTTGCTGGAACAACTGGAGCGCACCGGCAGTACCGATCTGCCGGTCTTCCGGCGCGCCTCCGGCGGCGGCGCGGTCTTTGCCGGTCCCTGGCTGCTCGGGCTCACGGTCGTCCTGCCGGACGCGCACCCGTTGTTGACGGGGCGCACGCTCGTCGGCAGCTATCGCTGGTTGGGAGAACTGCATGCCCGGGTTCTGACCGGCGCGGGTGTCGATGCACAGGCACTGGATCCCGCCGGTGCCGTCACGTTTTCCGGGTCGGCCGGATCATCCGGTGCCGCCGGCGTTTCCCCCGATCCGCATCCGGTTACGCGTGCGCCGATCGAATGGGCCTGTTTCGGCGGGCTGTCCCCATGGGAAGTGGTCGACGCGCAGGGCCGCAAGCTGACCGGCCTGTCGCAGCGGCGCGTGCGTGGCGCGGTGGCCTTTTCGGCCGGCACATTGCTGTCGCGTCCGCCGTGGCAGCAGATGTGTGACGCAGTCGGTGCGCCTTCGGGAGACGGTGCGGCGCTGGATGCGTACACGGGCGCCTGCGACGAGAACGCACCGATGCTGCAGGCTGGCGACTGGGCCGTGCGGTTCGCGGCTGCGGTGCGCGAGTGCCTGGAAGGGGAGCGCGCGCGGGCGTGCTGAAGGAGTACGCGCTGGCGCGCTGAAACGGACTGAATCCGTCGACCAGGAACCGGTACCGGCAAGCGGATGCCCGCCGCCGACGGGTTTCCCTCTGAATCGCAATCGCTTGTCCGGCGTCCGAACGACCCGGTTCAGGCGCTCATGCCGCCATCGACCATCAGCCGGCTGCCGGTGACAAACGTGCTGTCGTCACTGGCCAGAAACAGTGCGGCACGGGCGATCTCATCGGCTCTGGCGTGGCGTCCGAGCGGGATCAACTGATTGAACATGGCGGTCGCGTCAAGTTCGAGCACCTCGCCGAGATCCTCCTCGACCCGCTGCTGGAAAGTGTTGTCGACCGGACCCGGATGCAGGGTGTTGACGCGAATTCCGCGTGCAGCCACTTCCTTGGCGACGGCGCGCATCAGACCGACCTGGGCGTGCTTGGCCGTGATGTAGCCATAGGCGCCCGGATCGCCGCGCACGCCGGCCACACTGGACGTGATCACGATGCTCCCGCCGTCGTTCATGACGGGGAGCGCATGCTTGCACATCAGGTAGGCGCCACGCACGTGCACGGCCAGCACCTGGTCGAATGCCTCGTCGGGAAATTCGGCGATCGGGCGAATGGCGCCGAGATTGCCGGCGTTGCTGAAGACGATGTCGATCTGCCCGAAACGCTCGACGGTGGCCTTGACCAGCGCGGCCACCTCGTCCGCCTGCGTGATATCGGCCATACGCATGGCGACCCGCTGCGGGTCAAGACCGGCGAGCGCGGCGCGCAGACCATCAGCCTCGATGTCGGCCAGCATGACCGACGCACCTTCGTCGACGAACAGTCGTGCCGTCGTGCTGCCGATGCTGCCTGCGCCTCCGGTGATCAGGCAGGTCTTCCCTTCCAGTCTGCGTCGTGCCGTTTGCATGCTCGTCTCCCTTTGTCGCGAGGATAGCCGAAACCACTCCGGATCATGCGCGCGGGCCGATACGGTCCGCGATCCGATGGACGGGATCGTCGGCAGGCAAACCCGTCACCTGCATATATATGTAATTATTTGCTGATTCATTCATTCGTTTCGTGCCTGTTAGATTGTCTGCTCCCGATTTCCTGCCATGGCAGGACCAGGCCAGAATCAAGGAGCAGTCCATGACGCCGCAACCGCAGCCGGGCGAGAAAGCCAGCGACGATGGACGTCGTTACGTCACCACCTATTGCTACAACTGCGTGGCCGGACCCGATCTGCTGCGTGTGGAAGTCCGGGATGGCGTCGCCACCGGAATCAGTCCGAATCACGCCGGTGCCGGCATCCATCCGGCCGAAGGGCGCCCCTGCGTCAAGGCGTACGGCCTGATCCAGAAGACCTACAGTCCGTACCGCGTCCTGACGCCGATGAAGCGCACGAACCCGCGCAAGGGGATGGATGAAGACCCGGGTTTCGTGCCGATTTCCTGGGACGAGGCGCTGGACCTCATCGCGGCGAAGCTCAAGGGCATCCGCGAGCGCGGACTCGAGGACGAGGCCGGTTATCCGCGCCTGGCCGTCAGTCTGGGCCATGGCGGCACGCCGGCGTATTACATGGGCACGTTCCCGGCCTTCCTGTCGGCCTGGGGGCTGGTCGATTACAGCTTCGGTTCGGGGCAGGGTGTCAAGTGCGTGCACTCCGAGCACCTGTATGGCGAGTACTGGCATCGGGCCTTCACCGTTTCGGCCGACACGCCGCTGGTGAAGCTGAATCTGTCGTTCGGTGCCAACGTCGAAGTGACGGGCGGGCCGTCGGCGGTGATGCGCCAGGCCAACGCCCGCGTACGCGGCGCCCGGCGCATCGTGATCGAGCCGCATCTGTCGGTGACCGGCGCCGTCTCGGCCGAGTGGGTACCGATCAAGCCGAAGACCGACCCGGCCTTCATGTTCGCGCTGATCCACGTGATGCTGCACGAACGCGCGCGCGGGGATCTGGATCTGGAGTTCCTGCGCGATCGCACGGCCTCGCCGTATCTCGTCGGCCCCAACGGCTTTTACCTGCGCGATCCGGACAGCGGCGAGCCGCTGGTGTTCGACAGCGCGGAGCAGCGCGCCGTCCCGCACGATCATCCGGGGGTGGTGCCGGCACTGTCGGGCACGTTCGCGGTCGGTCCGACATTCGAGCTCGGTGCCGACGGCGAGCGCTGGACGCACGACGAGGCAAGCGGCACCACGGCCTTCGACAAGCTGGTGGCGCATATCGCGCCGTACTCACCGGAATGGGCGGGCCCGATCTGCGAGGTCGACCCGGGCGTCATCCGGCGTATCGCACACGAATTCGTCGACACGGCGTCGGTTGGCGAGACGATCGAGATCGACGGGCGCATCCTGCCGTACCGGCCGGTGGCGGTCACACTCGGCAAGACGGTCAACAACGGCTGGGGCGCTTTCGAATGCTGCTGGGCGCGCACGATGCTGGCAGTGCTCGTCGGCGCGCTCGAAGTCCCCGGCGGCACGCTCGGCACCACGGTGCGCATCAACCGTCCGCACGAAGACCGGATGAAGAGCGTGCGCCCTGGCGTCGACGGCTTTCTGCACAACGACCTGAACCCGACCGATGCCGAGCACTGGATCGGCAAGCCCGGGCGGCGCAATGGCCGCAACGCGCACCGCACGCTCGTGCCGCTGGCGGGCAACGGCCCGTGGTCGCAGGCGCTCGGCCCCACGCACCTGGCCTGGATGTTCACGAAGGAGGCGCCGGAACACTGGCCGCAGCCGCAGTATCCGGACGTCTGGATCACGTTCCGCACGAACCCGGCGATCTCGTTCTGGGATACGCATAATCTCGTGAAAACCATCGCCGGCTTTCCTTTCATGGTCTCGTTCGCCTATACGGTCGACGAGACCAACTGGATGGCCGATGTGCTGCTGCCCGAGGCGACCGATCTGGAGAGCACGCAGCTGATCCGTCTCGGGCGCACGAAATTCGTCGAGCAGTACTGGGAGCACGAGGGCTTCGTGCTGCGCCAGCCGGCGGTCGAACCGATGGGCGAGGCGCGCGATTTCACCTGGATCACCAACCAGCTCGCGCAGCGCACCGGTCTGCTCGAGCGCTACAACGAATCGATCAATCGCGGCGCGGGCGGCGTGCCGCTGCGCGGCGAGCATTTCGATTTTTCGCTCGATCCGGCGACCCTGCACGACGTCGACGCGATCTGGGATGCCGAATGCAAGGCGGCGACCAGCGCCATGTCGAACGGCGAGGAAGTGCATGATCTCGCCTGGTTCAGGAAAAACGGCTTCTACACGCGGCCGTACTCGCAGCGCGGCTGGTATCTGTATCCGGCGATGGTCGAGCAGGGACTGCGTTTCGAGCTGCCGTATCAGGAACGCCTGATGCGCTCCGGGCTCGAGCTGATGAACCGTCTGCACGAGGCCGGAATGCACTGGTGGGACGAACAACTGGCCGAATACCAGTTCCTGCCGGCCTGGGACGACGTACCCAAACGCTGGGAAAACGCCATCGTGCATGCCGGGCGTGATCCGGCCGAGTTTCCGTTCTGGCTGCTCACGACCAAGAGCATGCAGTTTCACGCCAGCGGCAATGTGTCGATTCCGCAGATGCACGAAGTGGCGCAGAACGTGCGCGGCCATCACGGCATCGTCATCAATCGGGAGACGGCGCGATCACTCGGCATCGGTGACGGGGACGAGCTCGAGGTCGCCTCGCTCGTCAACGTCACGCGCGGCCCGGCGATCCTGGCCGCCGGCATCCGGCCGGATACCCTGCTGATGATCGGGCAGTTCGATCACTGGGCGACGCCGTACGCGAAGGAGTTGCACGCCCCGAGCCTGAACACCGTGGCGGCGATGAGTCTGGAGCTGACCGATGCGACCGGTTCCGGCTCGGATATCGTGCGGGTGTCGATCCGGCGTGTTGGCGCGACGGCCGACAGCGGCAGCGGCAATGTGAAGGGTCGCGACCGGCCGGCGACGACAGGAAAACAGACGGCGCCGGCTGCCCGTCAGACGACGGCTGCGGCGGATGGCCGCACGGTGGATCAGGATGAGCAGGAGGAATCCGTCGCGTTGCGCACCGGCGGGCTGGCGCAGCGCATCGGGGCCTGGCTGCGGCCGTCGCGAGCCTGAGCGCGTGCGCTCGTCCTCTGCGCCGTCCGTGCGGGTCCCATCGGTCACGAAGTGCCCGGATCCCGCCGGCACCGTCGGCACCCCGGTCGCCGCAGTGGTGTGCACGAGCGGAACCATGCTGGTACGCACCTGCGAACTGCTCGACGAGGCGCCGCTGGTCATCGACGTCGAAGGCGTCGGCCGCTATACGCTGATGTGGACGCCAACCGAAGCGTGGACGTCAACCGAAGAGGCGGCGAACGCCGGGGCGGGAAAGGTCGAGGGACCGTGCGACGCGAATCATCCGGACGGCCTGGCCGCCGGGTTCATCCCGGCCGACGGCTGGCTGGGCGAGGGGACGCCGTCGGCGGCACTGGAGCTGGCCGCCGGCTTTGCGTTCAGCGAGGGTCTGTTCGACCGGATGGATGAACTGGTGTCGCTGTCGCGCTGCCCGCAGACGCCGGATGTCGTCCGCGTCGTGCTGGCCGAGGCCGCACGCCGACGTGCACATCCGGCGCTGCGCACGGTGAATTCGAGCTGTGGCGTCTGCGGTGCCGACCGTCTGCCCGAAGCCGGAGCGGCGCAGGAGCGCCTCGGCGCGCGCACGCCGATGCTGTCACTGCCCGCTCTGCACGGGCTGGCACAGGCCATGCAGGATCGTCAGCACCTGTGGCGCCGGACCGGCGCCGCGCATGCGGCACTCCTGTTCGATGCGCAGGGCGAAGTCCTGGCCTTTGCCGAGGATCTCGGTCGTCACAATGCACTGGACCAGGCGATCGGACGCTGCCTGCTGGCCGGCCGCTCGCCGGTCGGCGGTGGCGTGATCCTGAGCAGCCGCTGCAGCTACGAGATGCTGGCCAAGGCGGCGCGGGCCGGCCTGGGCGTCGTCGCGGCCGTATCGGCCCCCAGCGCGCTGGCCGTGCGCATGGCACATGAACACGGCATCACCCTGTGCGGTTTCGTGCGCGATGCACAGGCGACGATCTACACGCATCCGGGCCGGATCGGACCCGGGAATCCGGGCGCTGCTCAGGCCAGATCGGCAACCAGAGATGCCCGTACCGGCTCGGGCAGGGCACCGCTGCCCGCCTGATAGTTCTCGTGATCGATGCCGGCTTCCAGCACGGCACCGTCCTTCAGCGCGGCAATCGTCGCCGGATCGAGTTCGAAACGCAGGAAATGCACGGCCGAGGTCTTGTCTTCGGTCGATCGTTCCAGGTCTTCGTCGGCGATGGCGTGGATTTTTTCGTGCCCCTGTGCGCGTACCCAGACCCGGTCCTCGATGCCCACCAGGCGCGCCAGTTCGCGCCGGCGCTGCTCGACATCCTCGTATTCGATCAGCATCGTCGCCTTGAAATTGGTACCGTCCGGGATCAGCGGATTGTAGGCATCGAGTTCGTGCTGGATGCCTTCCTCCTCGAAGATCCGTTCGATGCGCAACATTTCCTGGATCTGGTAACGCACCGTCTTTTCGTCTTCGAAGAGCAGGGTGACATGGTCACCGATGGCGACCTTGCGCCGGTTCTTGTACTCGATCATCCCGGCGCGCAACTGCGGGCGCGCGCGTGCATATTCCTCGAGCGATTGCAGCGAGGCACGGGTCAGTGTGGGCATGTCCGTGATGACTCCTGATGGCTCCGGGTTCCGGTTCGCGGGGGCAGCTGCCAGTCCTACAGCCCGCACGCCATGCGCAGCAGCGTCAGCGGATGGGCGAGCCTGCCGCGCACGTCGTTGCCGGCGGCGCTCATACCCTGGGCGATGTGGTGGCCGGCGAGCTGGCAGTCGGAGGTGATCCAGTCGGGTTCGCCGTCCGGATGATCGGCCATCCGGCGGAATACCGGGCGGCCGATCTTCATCGCGATCTCGTGGTATTCCTTCTTGACCCCCCAGGTGCCGGCATGGCCCGAGCAGCGCTCCACCGTGTGGATTCGCGTGCCCGGAACCTGCTCGAGCAATTCGCGCGTCTTCTGCCCGATGTTCTGCACGCGCTGGTGGCAGGCCACGTGCCAGGACACATTGCCCAGCGGGCGCGGAAACCCGGTCTCGAGCAGACCGTCCTTCGCCCGCAGCACGAAGTATTCGAATGGATCGAACATCGCATCGCGCACGGCGAGCACGTCCTCGTCGTGGGGGAAGAGCAGCGGCAGTTCCTGCTTGTACATTAGTGCGCAGGACGGGATCGGCGCCAGGATGGCATACCCTTCACGGGCGTGCCTGGCCAGGCCCGGGATGTTCTTCTGCTTCGCCTTCTCGACCGACTCCAGGTCGCCCAGTTCCAGCTTCGGCATGCCGCAGCAGGCTTCTCCCTGCAGGAAGGTGTACGGAATGCCGTTGTGTGCGAGAAGTGCGAGCAGGTCATGACCGATGCCCGGCTCGTTGTAGTTGACGTAGCAAGTCGCATAGACGACGACCTTGCCGGGCGTGCGCTCGCCGTCGCGTACGGTCGTCGACGGCGAATCTGCCGCCGTCGAACGGAACTTGCGTGGCGCGAAATCCGGCAACCAGGCATCGCGATGCACGCCGAGCGGACTTTTCTCGACCAGTTTGCGCAGCGCCGGCACGCGGTTGGCGGCGTTGACCGTCTGCGCGACGACCGGGATGGCCACCAGCCGGCCGTTACGATCGGTCGCCGACAGATTGACGTCACGAAATCTTGTCGGCGTGCCCTTGCGAAAGCCGATGGCCTTGGCACGCAGCATCACGTGCGGGAAATCGATGTTCCACGGGTGCGGCGGCACATACGGACATTTCGTCATGTAGCACAGGTCGCACAGATAACACTGATCGACGACCTTGCCGTAATCGGCGCGATCGACGCCGTCGATCTCGCCGCTCGACGACTCGTCGATCAGGTCGAACAGCGTCGGAAAGGCGTTGCACAGGCTCAGGCAGCGCCGGCATCCGTGGCAGATGTCGAAGACGCGCTCCATCTCGTCGAGCGTCTTCGTCTCGTCGTGGAACTCGGGGTTTTTCCAGTCCAGCGCGTGCCGGGTGGGTGCCTCGAGGGAGCCTTCGCGTACCGTCATCGGACGTCCTCACTGAGGGGGGGAAATCACGGGGAAATCACGGGAAAATCAGGGAAGCGTCAGAAAACGGGGTGCGAAACACCCCGGCTCTGCCCCTGTCCCGGAAGGCGGGCGGGCGCTTCCGGAGCCGGTCGGCCGGAAGCACCCTGTATCGGCTCAGGAAAGCGATTCGAGTGCCTTGGCGAACTTGTTCGCATGCGAACGCTCTGCCTTGGCCAGCGTCTCGAACCAGTCGGCAATTTCGTCGAATCCTTCGTCGCGCGCCGTTCGGGCCATGCCCGGATACATATCCGTGTACTCGTAGGTCTCACCGGCCACGGCGGACTTCAGGTTCTTTTCCGACGATCCGATCGGCAGGTCGGTTGCCGGATCACCGACTTCACTCAGATAGTCGAGATGGCCGTGCGCATGTCCGGTCTCTCCTTCGGCCGTCGAACGAAAGAGCGCGGCCACTTCCGGCTGGCCTTCAACGTCGGCCTTGTTGGCGAAATACAGATAGCGACGATTGGCCTGGCTCTCGCCGGCAAATGCGTCCTTCAGGTTCTGGTGCGTCCGGGTTCCGTTCAGTACAGCCATGAAGAGTCTCCTGTTTCCGGTGGAACTGGCGACGTGTGGCGATTCGGGGCGGTCTGTCGCGCGCGATCGGCATCACGCCGTACCAGATTTCAATGTAGCAAAATACAATTGAAACTGTCAATTAGATAGTAATAATTGATTGGCCATGACTCTTTTGATTCTTCTCTCTTTTTCTTCTGACTCCTCTGACTTTTTCGCATCCGTGCCCGGATCGGGGCGTCCCGAGCCTGCACCTGGCAGGGCGGCATTGCTCTCGTGCGCAATGCCCGTGCCACCATTCCACCTGGCGTCTCTGCCAGTGCGTGAAGGCACCGATTCGGGTGCATTGCTCTGGACTAGAATCAGGCTTTCCCGTTCGGATCCTTGCAGCCGTGCTGCGGCCGATCGTCCTTTCTCGCCTTCCCGTCTGTTTTTTTCGCTTTTTTTCTTTTCGCCAGGTCGTTCGTGAATCCCCCATGGAAACCCGGTCCCGCCGGACCTGATGCATATCGCCCGCGCGGCACACCAGTGGCGGAGACGATCGCCAGGGATCCGCACATTCTTGCGCTTGCGACTTCGGGTGCCTGGTGTTCGGTTGCCATGTACCGGCCGGGGGCTGACGGTATGGAAAGCCATTGCATCTCCGAACCGGGCCAGGCGCAGCAGTCCGTGAATATCCTGGCCATGGTCGACGAAGTCTGTCGTGCTGCCGGGATCGATCCGGCGGCGCTCGATGCGATCGCCTTCGATGCCGGACCGGGTTCGTTCACCGGCCTGCGCATTGCCTGTGCGGTTGCACAGGGCCTGGGATTTGCACTGGACATTCCGTTGCTGCCGGTCGGTTCGCTGCGTGCACTCGCCTGGCAGCGGGTCCGCGTCGGACCCGCCCGGGCAACTGTGCTCGTGGCCAGTGATGCACGCATGCGCGAGCGGTATATGGCCGTCTACCGGCTGTCGACAGCGGAAGCGGGCCGGCATGAAACGGATGCCGCCAGACTCGAGGTCGTGCACGAACCGGTGATCGTTCCGCACGCGCAGTTTGACGATCTCGTCGAGGCGTGGAGCACGCAGAGCCGGTCCGTCGATCCCGGGGCACCGATCATGCAGGCCGGCGACGCATGGCGGCCGCTGGCGGGCGATTCCGCAGCCAGCGCCCGGCATCTCCGGGTCGAGACAATGACGGGCAGCGATGATGGGGTGATTCGTGCCGATGCCGTGGCGGAACTGGCCCGCGTCGACTGGCGCGCGGGTCGCGCCATGCCGGCGGGCGCAGCGGCACCTTTCTATCTTCGTGACAAGGTGGCGCTTGATCTCGAAGAACAGCGGGCGGCACGTGCCTGATGCGGGTGCGTCCGATGTGCCCCGACGACCTGGACNNTGGACGCGGTCGTCCTGATCGAGACGGCGGTTCACGAAGCGCCGTGGACTTCGGGAAATTTTCTCGACGCGCTGAAGGCTGGCTACGATGCCTGGGTCTTCGAGCCGGACGAAGTCGCTGAGAAGGGTGAAACTGAGGGGGGTGAAACTGACGGAGGTGAAATGATCGGGTATGCGGTGGTCATGTGGCTGCCCGACGAAGTGCATCTGCTCAATCTGGCCGTATGCGCTTCCTGGCAGGGGCGGGGCAAGGGTCGGGCCATGCTGCACTGGTTGCTGCGCAATGCGCAGGCCCGCGGTGCGGGCGCGATGATGCTGGAAGTCCGCCCGTCGAATGCACGTGCGGCGGCGCTGTACGACTCGGTCGGTTTCGTGCAGATCGGTCGGCGCCGCGATTACTATCCGGCGCGAAACGGGCGTGAGGACGCGATCGTGCTGCGCAGATATTTCGGATCGGAATGAACCCCTCGCAGCAGCGTGCCTGGCTGGCACTCGACATCGGACCTGTCTGGCGCCTCCGGCGGTCGCTC
>JRYH01000552.1_pt2 | contig 18646 bp, 15 predicted proteins | sample 235351 | NCBI WGS metagenome assembly JRYH01 (sample SAMN03074221, study PRJNA261480) | activated sludge metagenome | biome: Wastewater Treatment Plant; feature: Wastewater; material: Activated sludge; isolation source: activated biomass of a wastewater treatment plant treating wastewater... ... | reverse complement strand
CAAGCTGCACTCGCCAGCTTGACCGAGAATTCCGGGAACTTATGCAACAATTGGGTTCAGTGGGGTCAAGAAAGCTCTGGTTCACTCGAAGTTTCATCAGCCCCGGAACGGTTTGCCGGCGAGTCAATCACCCAGGCGTTCGATTCAGCTTCCATATATTGACCTTCCATCACTCCCGGAGACCGATTCGTGACCCGGGTTGAGGATTTCCTCGTACAACGCCACGACCGCCTCGGCCACCGCGGCGATCCGGAAGCGCTCGGTAAAGCGCCGCTCAGCCGCCCGGCCGCCGGCGCGCAGGCGATCCGGATCGCAGCTCAGGCGATGCAGCAGGGCGGCCAATGCCGCGGCATCGCCCGGCGGCACAAGCCAGCCGCTCTTGCCATCCTCGATGACCCAACTCATGCCGGAACCGGCGACCCGGCAGGCGATCTGCGGTTTACCGGCGGCCATCGCTTCGAGCAACACGACACCGAAGGCTTCCGCCCGGTTGTGCGACGGCAGGCACAATACGTCGCAGGCGGCCAACAGGCGATTGCGCTGGTGGTCGCTGACGCCGCCGGCAAGGCGGATTCGGGCTTGGGCGACGTCCGGGATCGCTTGTTGCAAACGCCGCCGATGCGGCCCATCGCCGGCGATGATCACATCGCAGTTTTCGACAGTCGCCGCGGCGCGGATCAACGTTTCGAACCCTTTGTATCGCGACAGCCTGCCGATGGCCAGCACCTTTAGACGGTTGCCGCCAGGAACGGGCCAATCCGGCTGTTCCCGGTTTGGTCGGATGCGTCTCGGATCGATTCCCAACGGCACCACCCGGCACTTGTCGCGCCAGCGGCGAAGCGCCGTGCTGCTTTCGAGATACGGCGGCGAGGTGGCGATCACCGCCTTGGCTTGTTTGAGCAGCGCCTGTTCGAACGGCCGATAAAACGGGTAAAGCGCCCGCAATTTGAAATCCAGCCCCGGCCCGACGACGTCGGAATGCCAGTGGATCACCTGCGGAATTTGCCGTGCCGGGCGATGAAACAGCACCCAGAACGCCGAGGTGTTGGGCAAGTGCAGGTGCAAAAGATCGGGGCGGAAGTCGGCGATCATCCGCTCCAGCGCCCGCCCGAACCCTGGGCTGAGCGGCGCGTAGCTCACTTGCGCCACCAGCGGCACGCGCTTGATGGCGGCGAGAAAATCGAACCGCGGGCGATGGCTACTGTGCCCGCCCGGCGATTCGTGGACCAGGCAGGCCTGCACCACGCCCCGCCGGGCGCAGTCCGCCAGTAGATCGAACATGAAATTCTCGATGCCGCCGGCAAAGGGCGCGAAGAATTTTCCGATGTGCAGTACCCGCATCCCAAGATCCCGCTTCAAACGCCCCGGATTGTCCCTTATTTTAGCCGCCATAAAGTCACCCCCTCCCGAGCCCTCCCCCGCAAGCGGGGGAGGGTTTTGTTAGAGCCCCCCACAAGCGGGGGTTTTGTTAGAGACTCCCGCAAGCTGAGGGGGGTTTGTTTGAACTCCTCCCGCAAGCGGGGGAGCAAAAGAAATTGCCTACTCTCCGCAAGCGGAGGAGAAATGAAAGTACTTCCCTGCTGGCGAGAAACCGCCTTGTCCCTTCCCCCGCTTGCGGGGGAAGGTTAAGAAGGGGGTGCGATTACTGAAGTCGGTTTTCCCCCTCACCGACCCCGCAAGCGGGAGAGCAACCGTGTTTCGTGTTAAGCGCATTCCGGATTCCATGAGGTATTTTTTTTGATCGTGGCATTCATGACCGTCAACAATTTACGCATGCAGGCGACGATGACCACCTTGCTGGCTTTGCCTGCTTGGCGCCCAAGGGAAGTGACGCATCGCAAAATCAGGCAGGTCAGTGCTCGATTTTGCGGAGCAAGACGCGGACCTCGGCCGCGGCGCAGCGAGCTGAAAAAGTCCATGGAAGGACTTTTTCAACACCCTGTTAACCCATCAATTTCAATACATCAGCGGGGCTCCCTACGGGTGGCCGCTGACCGTTCCTCCGCGCCGTTGCGCTGGATTGCGGAAGCCTGCGACAATCGGGCACTATATCATCCGCTTGCTTCACGATATGATTCGCCTTATCGCTCTTGCCGCAGCGCTGGCCGCGCCGGTTGTTTTCGCCGCACCCTCAGCCTGCGAACCGGGGCCGCGCGTGTTGCTCGAAGCCCATCTGGCGCAGGCCGGGGCATGGCAGCAGTGGGAACTGTTGGGCGCCGATATTCTGGGGCGCATGAGACAAGCGGATGGGCGGCCGCTGGCCACGGTGCAAGACTTTTTCATGGACCCACTGCGCTTGACCGGCGACGCCGTTGACGACGTCCCGCTTTCGTGGGTACCGCCTGTCGGATCCGCCTCACCACCGGTAGCCGCCGAGGACCGGCTCGACGAGATTCGCCTGCACCTGGACCGCGCGTTGGCTGCAGTGTCGGACGGTGAGGCCGCGGCGCTGACCCGCCTCTTACCGCGACTGCTCGACCGCACCTCGAACGGCAGCGACCTTGCCGCTTTCGAAGACGGCCCGGTATTGGCCGATATCGCCCGGCAGGTGGATCCGGCCGGGTTGCAACGGATTGCCGGGCTGCTCACCGGTCTGGCCGATCCGGCCCTGGCCGCCGCCCTGGTGGCCGCCTACGCCGGCCGGAACCCTATTGACCCCCCGGCCTGGCTGGCACCGGCGGTCTCGGGTTCCATCCTGTACGCAGCCGAAACGCCCCACGGTCCGACGATCGTCGGCGGCCCCGGCCCGAACCGTTATTTCGGCCCGGCCCGGTTGATCATCGACCTCGGCGGCGACGATGAATACCTGTTGCCCCCAGTGACACCAGCACCCCAAACGGGGACAGTCACCAAGCCAGAGGCCGGCAATCGCGGCGCCGCGGTGCGCGCCATCATCGACCTCATCGGCAACGACCGCTATACCACGCTGGCCGACGGCGGGCCGGCCGGTGCCGTCCTCGGTGCCTCGCTGATCGTCGATCACGCCGGTGACGATGAATACATCGGCGGGCGGATCGCGCTCGGCGCGGCGGTGGCCGGGGTCGGGGTGTTGATCGATCACGCCGGCAACGACCATTACACGGCCGGCGAACTGACCCAGGGGGCGGCACTGGCCGGCGTCGGCTTCCTGATCGACACTGCCGGCGACGATGTTTATACCGCCGCCAAGTTCGCTCAGGGCTTCGGCGGCGCGCTCGGCACCGGAACGCTTCGTGACGAGGGCGGCGACGACCGCTATTTCGCCGGCCATAAACATCCCTCGAGCTATGGCGTACCCGGCCGCTATCAGGCATTCTCGCAGGGTGTCGGGATGGGTTTTCGCGGCACCGTGGCAGGCGGCATCGGCCTGTTACACGACCTGGCCGGCGACGACGAATATCGTGCCGGCAACTTCGCCCAGGGCACCGGCTATTTTCTCGGCCTCGGCCGGCTGCTCGACGACTCCGGCAACGATCGTTACTTCGGTGGCCGTTACGCACAAGGCGCCGCCGCCCATCTCGGCATCGGTGTCCTATACGACCGCGCCGGTAACGACCGCTACGCGGCGACGACTTCAGCCAGCCAAGGCGGAGCGTGGGATCGCTCGCTGGTGGCCTTGATCGATTGTGGCGGCGACGATGACTACCGGGCCAACGATTTCGCGCTCGGCGCCGCGGCCCATAACGCCATCGCGGTGTTTGTCGATCTCGCCGGCCACGATCGTTACGCTGCTGTGCGCCATGCTGCGGGTTACGCTCCGGGCCCCGGTGATCCAGATGCCGGCGACGGGCCGGGCGATCTCGCAGTCTTCATCGATCATGGTGCGGGGACCGGCGAACGCGACGGGCAAAGCACGGTTAACGGCCAACAACGGCAAGGTCAAAAACCATGACCCGGCGCGACTGGCTCGGGGCAGCGATCATCGTGCCCTACTACGCAGCCACCGTGCTCGGCCACCTCGAATTTTCGTTGTGGCTGGTCAAGCGGCGGACTTCGGACTTATTCGGCGTTTTCAAGTTCGCCGACTTTCTGCCGCCCGCCGCGCTGCTCGCCGCGCTGGCGATCGCCATCTGGCAGTTCAGACGCGCGGCGGCCGGCAGCCGTCGCCTGGCGACCATCGCCGCCTGGGCGATCTGGCTGCTGCCGGCGATCGCCTACGACCGGCTTTTGACGTTCTCGTTTGCCGAAACGATCCACTATCCGCAGTACGCACTGCTCGCGATGTTGCTCGCCCGCTTCACCGATCCTGAGCGCACGCACTTTGTCTTCGGCCCCATATTGCTCTCCTTAACCGTGCTCGGCATCGCCGACGAAGCATTGCAATACACGTGGATTACGGTTTCCTACAGCCATTACTTCGATTTCAACGATATCGTGCTCAATTTACTTGCCGGCATCGGCGGTTTATTGCTCTATTACGGTTTTCCCCGGCAACCGGCCGTCGAACCTGAGCGCCGCGAGTGGCGCAGGGCGCTGGTTGGTTTAGCTGTACTGGGACTGGTACTGGCGTCTTTTGTCCTCGGCATCCGGGCTTATGACCAGCGGCGCCCGATGCCGTTGATCGAGCGCGAAGTCAGTTACGGCGCCTGGATCCCCGGCCCGCACACCGGCCGTTATTACGTCCTGCCGCCGCTGCCCGGTACCTTGCTACTGATCTCGCTGGCCGCTTTGGGGAGTGCCGCCCCGTTGCTCTTCCGCTCGTCGTCCACGGCAAACCACGCAGCGCGCAGCTACTAGTAACAGCCTGCCTGGTAAAACTCGACAGCCTGCTACAATGCCGCCAAAAGATGCTCAGGAGATCGGTGATGCGGCTACGGTTTCACGGAGCGGCCGGTGAAGTCACCGGCTCGTGTCTGGCGGTGGAATGCCGGGGGCGGACCGTACTGATCGACTGCGGCCTGATCCAGGGTGGACGGGATGCGGCCGGGCGGAACCGCGCGCCCTTTCCGTTTACCGCCAGTGAGGTGGCGGCCGTGCTTTTGACCCATGCCCACCTCGACCACAGCGGGCGCCTGCCGGTGCTTTGCCAGCGGGGATTTAGCGGCCCGATCCACACCCACCCGGCCACCGTCGAACTGTGCGCGATTCTGTGGCGCGACGCCGCCGGCTTGCTGGTCCATGAAGCCGAGGTTGAAGCGCAAAAAAACGGCCGCCCGGTCGAACCGCTGTACACCGAAGACGATGCCGCCGTGGCGCTGACCCGCTTTGTACCAGTCGCCTATGGAGAATGGCGCGACATCATGCCCGGCCTGCGCTGTCGCTGGCACGACGCCGGACATATTCTCGGCGCGGCGTCGCTCGAACTTGAACTCGACGAAGGCGGTGTGCAACGCCGGGTGGTGATCAGCGGCGATCTCGGTCCTTACGGGGCACCATTGATGCGCAACCCCGATTCGCCGGCGGCCGCCGATCGGGTGGTGATGGAATGCACTTACGGTGACCGCTGCCATCGCAGCCGTGAAGCGACGCTGGAGGAACTGGGCACCATCCTGGACGAAGCCGCCCGCCACGGCGGTAATGTGTTGATCCCGGCATTCGCCGTCGGTCGCAGCCAGGAGTTGCTCTATCATCTGGCGCGCCACCGCCGGGAATGGGGACTCGCCCGCTTTCGGATCTTTCTCGACAGTCCGCTGGCCATCCAGGCGACCGAAATCTATCGCCGCTATCCGTTGCTGTTCGAGCGCGAGGCGGCAGCGCTCAACGACACCACCCGGCACGCCAATCCGCTGCCCGAACTTGAACTGACCGAATCGACCGCAGCATCGAAAGCGATCAACGATATCGCCGAGCGGGTGATCGTGATCGCCGGTTCCGGTATGTTGACCGGCGGGCGGATCGCCCACCATTTGCGCCACCGTCTCGGTAATCCACGTAATCACCTGGTCATCACCGGTTACCAGGCCGCGGGCACATTGGGCCGGCGATTGATCGACGGGGCAAAAACGGCGCGTCTGTACGGCGAAGAAGTGACGGTCCGCGCCAAGATACACACGCTCGGCGGTTTTTCGGCCCACGGTGACCAGGGCGATCTGACCCGCTGGTACCGCACCTTCGATCCGCCGCCGCCGCTTTACCTGGTCCACGGCGAACCCCAAGCCGCCAAGGCCCTCAGCGCTCATCTCAATGCGCTGCACCTGCCAGAACCGATCATCGCCGAACGTGAAATGACCATTAGCTTAGTTTGACATTTGACGAAAAAGGAGTGAATTGCTGTGGAAAAACTTTATTACCTTCCCGGAGCCTGCTCGCTGGCTGTGCATATCGCCCTTGAATGGGCGGGTGCAAAATATCAGGCCATCGCCGTCGAGCGCGGCGGCGAGTTGATCAAAAGCCTCAATCCGCATGGCGCGGTGCCGGTGCTGGTCGATTCTGAGGGCGAGGTGCTGACCCAGGCGGCGGCCATCCTGCTCGATCTGGCGGAACGATATCCGGCGGCGCACCTGGCCGGCGATGCGGACTCGCGCCGCGCGGTGTTGCGTTATCTGGCGTTTTGCAACGCCGATCTGCACCCGGCACACGCCCCGTATTTCGCGCCGCAGCGTTTCCTGCCGCACGGCAGCGAAGCGGAGTTCGAAGCATTGCGGGAAGCGGCGATGGGGCGCATCTCCGGCCTTTACGAATGGCTTGCCGGCGAGTTGGCCGGCCGCGATTATTTCGCCGGCGACCGCCCGACCATCGCCGATGCCTACGGTTATACCGTGATGCGCTGGAGCCGGAACATGACCCACCCGGCGACCCGCTTCGCACCGCTGCATGGCTTTATCGCCCGGATGGAACAGAATGCCGGCGTCATCAACGCGCTGATCGCCGAGGGACTGGAAACGCTGATCGCAATCAGTTAGCGGGCTTTTGAAAAACAGCCTGCTGATCCNNAATCAGTCGCTGCTCAGTGGCTGATTTCGGGAGCGCAGCGCTAGTCGCGCCATTCGCAAGCGACGTTGAGTCGCGGGGCTGCCGATGCAGCGATCCGGATTATTGCTGCTCGTCGAGCGCCCGATCCAGTTTTTCCTTGGCTTTTTGCATTTCGTCTTCGACGGCCTTGGCTTTTTCCAGCGCCGCGGCCTGCTCGGCAATAAAAGTTTCCTCCAGCGGCGGCGGGGGTGGCGCTTCGCCGCTGTCGCAGGCGGCGAGCAGCAGCGCACCAGTGGCAAAAAGAAACGGTTGACACAGCGCGGCATGGATCCATCGCAGTTTCATTCGCTTGTCTCCTCCTGTAAATATTCGACCGGCAAAAGGTCAGGTTGAGGAAGCGCCGTAGCGGGGCGCTCGATCAGGCGGACTTTCTTGCCGCCGTAAAACACTTGCTTGAACTCCTTGCGGCTGACCGAGACGTAACGCTCGTTGCCGCCAATCTCGATCTGCGCCCCGGCGGTCAGCGCATAACCGTGGTCGTCCACTCTGACGACCATCGTTGCTTTCTGCCCGGTGTGGCAGATGGTCTTGATTTCTTTCAATTCGTCGGCCCAGGCCAGCAGCGCGGCGCTACCGGGGAACAACTCGCCGCGGAAATCGGTGCGCAGGCCGTAACACAACACCGGGATTGCCAAATCATCGACGACGTCGGTGAGCTGCCGGACCTGCTCGCGGCGCAAGAACTGCGCCTCATCGACCAGCACGCAATGAATCTGTTCCGCCGTCAAGGCGTCACGGACGAGCGCAAGAAGGTCGTCTTCCGGGCCGAATGCAGTGGCCGGCGCACTGAGCCCGATCCGCGACCGGACCCGGCCGGGGCCGGCGCGATCATCGAGGCGGGGCGCCAGCAACAGCGGTAGCATGCCCCGCTCGCGGTAGTTCCACGCCGACTGCAACAGCACCGTCGATTTCCCGGCGTTCATCGTCGAATAATAGAAATACAGCTTGGCCATAGCGTGTACCCAATTGTTGCATAGATTCCCGGTTTCCCTGCCTGCCGGCAGGCAGGGAAACCGGGCGCGTCACCTTAGGTGAATTCGTTTTTCCCGCTAATAGCGACATAACTATATGATTTCATATTGAATTTGATAACAAATGCGTCAGGAACGCAATNNGGGCAGGATTGCCCGAGTAAATTGAGCAAAATTTATGCAACTATTGGGTACAGTATCGGCGATACGGACGCCGAGCGCCAGCGGCTGGACCCATTCCGCCCTACCACACCAGGCTGCTAGAATGCGCCCCCCATGCGCCCTGTCCGCCCACCGCCGCTCAATCCCGCTCAGCTCGCCGCAGTGGAATACTGCGACGGGCCGCTTTTGGTCATCGCCGGCGCCGGCAGCGGCAAGACTCGAGTGCTCACCGAAAAACTCGCCTACCTTGCCGAACGGCGCCAGCGCCCGCCGGAGAAGATCGCTGCGGTCACGTTCACCAACAAGGCGGCGCGCGAGATGAGAACCCGGCTCGCCGCCCGCCTCGGGCCGGCGGCCCACGGTTTTGCAATCTCGACTTTTCATGCGCTCGGCTGGCGGCTCGTGCGCCACGACCCTGCCGCTTGCGGGCGCCGTTCGGGTATGTCGCTGTTCGACGAGGCCGATACGCTGACCTTGATCACCGAGATCGCTCCGGCCCGCTCGTCCCGCGACGAACTGGCGGCGATTCGCTCCCGGTTGTCGCGTTGGAAAAACGACGGTCTCGACCCCGAGACGGCGGCTGGCAGGGCGGTGGACAACGGCGAAGCGCGGGCGGCGCGGGTTTATCGCGCTTACGAGACGCAGCTACAGCGGCTGAACGCCGTCGATTTCGACGACCTGATCCTCGCCCCGCTCACCGCCTTGGAAGCAGGCCGCGCGCCGGAGCGCTGGCGCCTTTTATGGCACGACCTGTTGGTCGATGAATACCAGGACACCAACCTCGCGCAGTACCGACTGCTCAGCCACCTGGCCGGCCCCCGGGCGCGCCTGACTGTGGTCGGCGACGACGATCAATCGATTTACGGCTGGCGCGGCGCGGCGCCCGACAACCTCGAACGGCTGGTTCGCGACTTCCCGGAACTGCGCGTCATCAAGCTCGAACAGAACTACCGCTCGACCGGCCGTATCCTGAGCCTCGCCAATGGCCTGATCGCGCACAACCCGCATCTTTACGACAAGCGCTTGTGGAGCGCGCTCGGCGAGGGCGAAAAACCGCGCCTGATTCCGTGCGACGATGCCGAGGCCGAGGCCGAGCGCGTTTGCGGCGAGGTGCAGCGCCGGATCATGAGCGGCGGCGTCAAGGCCGGCGAATGCGCTGTACTCTACCGCAGTCACCACCTGTCGCGGCCGTTCGAAAAAGCCCTGCGCCAGCTCGGCGTGCGCTATCACCTCAGCGGCGGCGCGTCGTGGTTCGAACGGCGCGAAATCCGCGACCTGCTCGCTTACCTCAGATTGCTCGTCAACCCGGAAGACAACACGGCGTTCCTGCGCGTGATCAACGTACCGCGCCGCGGCCTCGGTGAACGTTTTTTGTCGCTGCTGGCCGCTGAGGCCGATGCGCGGTCACTCAGCTTTTACGCCGCCGCGTCAGACCCCGCCTTCCAGCAACAACTCGGCGCCGGCCAGGCGAAAGCCGTGGGCGAGTTTCTCAAAGCGCTTGACGAGACCGCAGTACGGGCCGCCGGCGGCGGGGCCGCGGCGGCGCTCGATGAGTTGCTGGCCGCGATCGGCTACCGTGCCTGGCTGCAAGACCAGGCCGACGAGCCGGCCCAGGCCGAACGCCAGTCACAAGCACTCGACGAGTTGCTCGCCTGGCTGGCCCGCCTCGAAAAAGAAGACGCCGGCGCCGGCGTCGCCGATCTTCTGGCCCGTATCCTGTTGCTCGGTAACCTCGACGACGAGAACGACGCCGGCGATGCGGTGCGATTGATGACGCTGCACGCCGCCAAAGGTCTGGAATTCGACGAGGTGTATCTGGTCGGCCTCGAAGACGGCCTGCTGCCGCACCGCAACAGCCTGGACGAAGGGAACGAAGCCGAGGAACGGCGGTTGTTTTACGTCGGCATCACCCGCGCCCGGCGGCGCTTGACGATGACGTATGGGCGGGCGCGATCACGGCACGGGCAGCGGCACGACGCCGAACCCAGCCGTTTTCTCGGCGAACTACCGATCGATCATCTCGAATGGTATGGCCGCGACCCCGAGGCCGACCGGGCGCGCCGGGCACGCGCCGCCCGTGAGGGACTGGCCACGTTGCGCGCCATGCTCGACCCTGCCATGCCGGCAGCCGATCAGGTACCGCCGAGTTCGTGAATCCGTTCGACGATGCGCCGCAACTCGGTCCGCGAGACCCGTTCGATTTCCTGGAGCACGTCGAGATTCTCAAGATCGGGGACTTGCTCTTCCGGATCGCGGTCCAGGCCGCGGGCCAGATCCCGGTCTATCGCATCGAGACGCGCTTTGAGTTCGTCGCGCTGGCGGTACAGTTCGGCCAGTTCGGCTTTCGGTTCGACCATGTGCCTTTCCTCCGTTGGTGCTTCGGGATTGGCGGGCGACCGCCATTTAGCGAAGCGCTACTTTGCGCAGCAACACCCGGATCAGATGTTCGACGTAGTCGTCGAGCGCCGCTCCGGCGAGTGGCGCGGCGATCCCTTGTTTCTGTAATTGTAAAAGCCCGGCGTAAGCGCTGTAGGTCAAGCGCGCCTGGTGTTCGGCGGCGGTCGGCTTAAAACCGAGGGCGCGGTAGGCGGCACGGAGAAAAGCGAAGCGCCGCTGGGTGACCCGTTTGAGGATCACCAGGCATTCGCTGTCGCTTTGTTCGGCGAGCAGCGCGGCATATACCTGGTGAGTCAAAGACTGGCGCGAAGTGGCGCGGAAAAACCGTTCGAGGCGCTCGGCCGCTGGTTCGGCGGTATCGGCGTAAGCGGCGAGTTGCGCCTCATCGTGCGCTTCCCACATCGCGAGCGCGCTGCCGAGCAAATCGCGCCGGTCGCGGAAGTGCCAGTAAAAGCTTCCTTTCGTGACGCCGAGGTGCCGGGCCAAAGGCTCGATCGCCAGCGCCGCGATACCGTGTGCGGCGATCCAGTCGAGCGCCGCCCGCCGCCAGCTTTCGGCCGACTGCGCGGGGCGGCCGGCAACCGGGGTTTTAAGAGCCGCGGCGCGGGGCATCGGGCTCAGGCCGCGTCGCGCTGCTTCGCAGTCGTTGCGGTTTCCGCCGCCAGTCCGCCGCGGATTTCATCGAGTTCGAAATCATCGACACTGATGACTTCGAACACCGCCTCGTGGAGCGAACGCAGCTCATCGCCTTCTTCTTGGGTCAAGATGCCGCGCCGGACCGCATCCGCAAGGCGCTCGTCGAAGCGGTAGCCATGCAGTTCATCCTGGCGCTCGGCTTTCAGCAGCTTGCGTTCGAGCGGTTCGGCGGCGATCACCCGGGGCAGCAGCGCTTCCATTCGGCCGATCGGGTGACCAGCGCGATCGCGCTTGTCCACGCCCGCGGTCAGCCGCGTGCGGCTTTCGCACGGCGCGATCAAAATCTGCGCCACGCGGTGCGTCAAACGATCGTTTGGTAAACGGGCGCGGCGGCCAAACGGAAACGCGACCAGCCCCAAAAACGGCCGCAGCGCCTTGATGGGATAGTTATCGATCACGCCGCCCAGCGCTTCTTGCAGCCGGTAGATGCTGTGATGGAAAGCCCACGACAACAGCGCTTGGTCGGCCGCCGGTCGTCCCTGGTCCTCGAAACGCTTGAGCATCGCGGCGGCGATGTAAAGCTGGCTCAGCGCATCGCCGAGACGCGCCGAAATCGATTCGCGTTGTTTCAATTTACCGCCGAAGGTCAGCATCGCAATATCGGCGAGCAGCGCGAAGGCTGCGCTGTAGCGCGTCAGCTTGCGGTAATACTTGCCGAGCCGTCGGTCGCCGGGCACCGGCGCAAAGCGCGCCGGCAGCAGGCCGTAAACAAGACTGCGTACCGTATTGCCGGCGCTCATACCGAGGTGGCGGAAGAGCAGGTCGTCGAAACGTTTGAGTCCCTCGGCTCGGTCTTCCAGCCGCGCCGCTTCCATTTCCTTCAGCACATACGGATGACAGCGGATCGCCCCCTGACCGAAGATCATCATGCTGCGGGTCAGGATGTTGGCGCCTTCGACCGTGATCCAGATCGGCGCCCCCTGCCAGGCGCGGCCGAGATAATTGCGCGGCCCGAGAATGATGCCCTTGCCGCCGTGGATATCCATCGCATCGGAGATCACCTGGCGCACCATTTCGGTCGTGTGGTATTTGGCGATGGCCGACGGCACCGCCGGTTTTTCACCGCGATCGACCGCCGCCGCGGTCATCCGGCTGAGCGCCTCGGCCGCATAAGTCAGACCGGCGACGCGGGCCAGCGCTTCCTCGACGCCTTCGAAACGGCCGATCGGCAGATTGAACTGCTTGCGGATCCGGGCGTAAGCGCCGGTTGCCAGCGCCATCAATTTCGCCGTGCCGGTGCTGGTCGACGGCAGCGTGATGGCGCGCCCAACCGACAGGCTCTCGATCAACATGCGCCAGCCGTGCCCGGCCATCGCCGCGCCGCCAATCAGTTGCGACAGCGGCACGAAGACGTCGCGGCCGCGCACCGGGCCGTTGTAAAACGGCACATTGAGCGGTAGATGATAACGGCCGACTTCGAGGCCGGCGGTGGCGCGCGGCACCAAAGCCAGCGAGATGCCGATCTCGTCGCGCTCGCCGAGCAGATGCTCCGGATCGTACAGTTTGAACGCCACACCGACCAGCGTCGCGACCGGCGCGAGCGTGATGTAACGCTTGTCGAAATTAAGCCGAACGCCGAGCGTTTCCTGGCCTTGCCAAACGCCTTTGCAGACGATGCCGTAATCGGGAATCGAGGTGGCGTCCGAGCCGGCGGTGGGACCGGTCAGCGCGAAGCACGGAATCTCCTCGCCGGCGGCGAGCCGTGGCAGGTAGTCCTGTTTTTGCTCGTCCGTCCCGTAATGCACCAAAAGTTCCGCCGGGCCGAGCGAGTTCGGCACCGAGACCGCCGAACTGACCTCGGCGCTGAGGCCGGCGAGCATCTGCAAGACGGCGCGGTGGCCGTAAGCCGAAAAACCGTGGCCGCCGTATTCTTGAGGAATCACCAGACCGAAAAAGCGGTGCTTTTTCAAATGCGCCCAGATTTCCGGCGGCAGGTCGATCCTGCGGTGCGACAAGTCGAACGCATCGATCATCGCGCACAGATCGGCGACCGGGCCGTCGAGAAAAGCCTGCTCGTCGGCCCGCAGCTCCGGCACCGGCTGGGCGAGCAGCCGCCGCCAGTTCGGGCGGCCGGTGAACAATTCGCCCTCGAAGCCGACGGTCCCGGCGTCGAGCGCGATTTGCTCGGTCGGCGACAGGCCGGGCAGCATCGTGCGGTATACCGCGAGCAATGGCTTAGACAACCAGCGCCGGCGCCACGGCTTGACGTTCAACGGCAGCGCCACGGCGGCGAAAACCAGCGCCGTGACGGTGGCCCCCCAAGGGCCGATCCACCCGGCCCACGCTGCGAGTCCCAGCAGGGCGGCCGAGATTCCACTCCAGACGATCAACCGGGCGCCGCTGAACAGCGCCGCCAAGGTCATCGCGATCCACAGCAGCAATAACGTGGTCATGATTCGAACTCCCTGCCGGAAGCGATCTCCGGCGCCGTCAGAAAAGAAAGTATCGCTTCGTTGAACGCTTCGTTGTCGTCGCCGGCCACCATATGCGCGGCGCGCGGCACCTCGCGCCATTCGGCGTGCGGGATCAAGGTGCGCAGTTCGGCGATCTCGTGCGCCCCGAGAATATCGCTGAGCCCGCCGCTGACCAGCAACACCGGCACATCGACCCGGCGTGCCGCGGCGGCGAGCCGCGGTTGCTCGGCCTCGGCCCCATCGACCAATTGGAACAAACGCGGATCCCAGTGCCAGCGCCAGCGGTCGCCGCTCGCGCGCAGGTTGTATTTCAGCCGGTCTTCGAGCGAGCCGGTGATATCGCGTCCGCTGCGGTGCGAGAGATAGCGCCCGATTGCGGCCCGCGCCGCATCCAACGACGCGAAACCATCCTCGTGGTCGCGCATAAAGCGGATCATCCGAGCCACCCCGGCCGCCTGCCAGCGGGGTGCGATATCGACCAGCACCAGCGCCGCGAGACCGAGACCGGGTGCCTCGCCGTGCGCCAAAAGCGCCGTCAAGCCACCCATCGAAGCGCCGACCACCACCGGCGGCGCAGCGCAAAGCCCGGCGACGGTTCTGAGGTCGGCGACAAAATCACCGATCGCATAACGGCCGTCGCCCGGCCGGCCGCTGTCGCCGTGGCCGCGCGCGTCGTACAAAATTACCTGCCGGCCGGTCGCCGCCAATGCCTCCGCCGTCCGCCGCCAGGCATGGCGTGTCTGTCCGAACCCATGCGCCAGAATCACCCCCGGCCCCCCATCCGGCCCAATCCGCTCGACCGCCAACGCCAAGCCGCTCGCGCCCTCCGTCATCGTCAGCGTTCCACTTCGCGAAACCGTTGCCGTATCCATACGCTTGAGTATGGACCCACCCCGCACCAAAGTCAACGCCCCTCGCTAGCAGCTTGTCGGACTTAACCCGGTGTTTCCGCCTGCCTGCTGCCTGTCTGCGTGCGACACGCACAGGCGGCGAAGCAAAGTCCGGACAGGTGCCGGACTTTGCTTGGTCTGATCAGTCCCCGATGGGTTGATTCAGACCGGGCCAAGCCGTCCGTGGCCGGCCAAAACTTTGACGGAATCAGGTCTTTTTCAGGTCGAAACGGTCAAGTCGCATGACTTTGACCCAGGCGGCGATAAAGTCATCGATTAATTTCCGCTCGCCATCGGCGGAGGCGTAAACTTCGGCCACTGCGCGTAGCTCGGAGTTCGAACCGAAGATCAGGTCGACCGGTGTGGCGGTCCATTTGATTTGCCCGGTAGCGCGATCGCGGCCTTCGTACACGCCTTCTGTTGCAGCGGATTTTGACCACACCGTGGACATATCGAGCAGGTTGACGAAAAAGTCGTTGCTCAATACACCGGGGCGCTCGGTGAATACGCCATGTTTCACCTGCTCGGTGTTGGCATCAAGAACGCGCAGCCCGCCGACCAACACGGTCATTTCTGGCACGGTCAAGGTCAGCAGATCGGCGCGTTCGACCATTGCTTCGGTCGGTGAAAGCATGGCTTGGTCGGTGTAGTAGTTGCGGAAGCCGTCGGCGTGCGGCTCAAGCACCGCGAACGAGTCGGCGTCAGTCTTTTCCTGCGTCGCATCGACTCGACCCGGCTCGAACGGCACTTCGATGTCGGCTCCGGCGTCACGCGCAGCCTTTTCGATCGCGGCGCCGCCGCCCAGCACGATGAGGTCGGCCAGCGAAACGCGCCGATCGCTCTGCTGGTTCCGATTGAACTTGCGCTGTATGCCTTCCAGCACACCGAGCACGCGGGTTAGTTCTTCTGGATTATTTATCGCCCAGCCCTTCTGCGGGGCTAGTCGAACACGAGCGCCGTTGGCGCCACCCCGCATGTCGGTGCCGCGGTACGAGGCTGCCGCGGCCCAGGCGGTGCGCACCAGTTCCGCCACGCTGAGTTTCGACGCCAGGATCTTGGCCTTCAGTGCGGCAATGTCTTCGGCGTCGATGAGAGCGTAATCGCGTTCGGGCAGTGGATCCTGCCACAGCAGCTTTTTGTCAGGCACCTGGCTACCGATGTAACGGGCGCGCGGGCCCATGTCGCGGTGAATCAACTTAAACCAGGCACGGGCGAAGGCGTCTTCGAATTCCTTCGGATTGTTCAGGAACCGTTGCGAAATCTTGCGATAGGCCGGGTCTTCCTTCAGCGCCAGGTCGGTGGTGAGCATGATCACCGATTTGGTTTTACCGGCACGATGTGCATCGCGCGCTTGCGCGGCGGCCGGATTTCCTTTCGGCACCCACTGAATGGCGCCAGCCGGGCTGCGGGTCTGCTCCCACTCGAAGTTGAATAAGTTTTGCAGATACATCATCGTCCAGCGGGTCGGCGCGGCCGTCCACGTACCCTCAAGACCGCTGGTGATGGTGTCTTCGGCGTTACCCTTGCCGCATGAGTTGGCCCAACCTAGGCCCTGCTGCTCGATCTCGGCGGCGGCCGGCTCCGGGCCGACACAATCTTTGGGGCTGGCCGCACCGTGGACCTTGCCGAAGGTGTGCCCGCCAGCGATCAGCGCCACGGTTTCTTCGTCATTCATCGCCATCCGGCCGAAACTCTGGCGAATCTGCTTTGCCGCCGCTAACGGATCAGGCACTCCGCCCGGGCCTTCCGGATTGACGTAGATCAGGCCCATCTGGGTCGCGGCCACGTCACCTTGCAAGTTGCCCTGCGCATCTTGCCGGTTGCGGCCGAGCATTCGATTCTCGGGACCCCAATCGACTGCCTCGGCTTCCCAGTCGTCGGCTCGCCCGCCGGCGAAGCCGAAAGTGGTAAAGCCCATGTCTTCCAACGCGACGTTGCCGGCGAGGATGATCAGGTCGGCCCAGGAGATGTTGCGGCCGTACTTCTGTTTGACTGGCCACAGCAGGCGGCGGGCTTTATCGAGGTTGGCGTTGTCCGGCCAACTGTTCAGAGGCTCGAAACGTTGCTGGCCGCCGCCGGCCCCGCCACGGCCGTCGGTGACACGATACGTGCCGGCACTGTGCCAGGCCATGCGGATGAACAGCGGGCCGTAATGCCCGAAGTCAGCCGGCCACCAGCCCTGCGAGGTGGTCATGACGTGTATCAAGTCGGCCTTGACCGCATCCAAATCCAGGGCCGCGAATGCCCTGGCGTAATCGAAATCCGCGCCGTAGGGATTGGATGCAACATCGTGATCGCGCAGCGGCGACAGATCGAGCTGCTCGGGCCACCAGAATCGATTTGCCTTGACTTGGGCAATGGCCGGCGAAGACAGGGCGGTCATCATCGCAGTAAACAACGCGAAAATAATTTGATAGAAATGTTGGCGCATGGAATTTCTCCTCTCGATTGGCAGTGGAAGTGAGATGCGGTTATGGCGGACTCAGGCTGCTTGCAGCGTCGCGTCGCCGCTTTGCCAGTTGCAAGGGCACAGGCTGCCGGTTTGCAGAGCATCGAGGACGCGCAGGACTTCTTCTGGACTGCGCCCGACGCTGCCGTCGGTGACGTAAACGAAGCGGATGATGCCGGCCGGATCGACGATGAAAGTGGCGCGTTGCGCGACGCCGTCGATGGGATCTAAGATGCCGAGGGCCGCCGATAATTCGCGCTTGACGTCGGCAATCAGCGGAAACGGCAGGTCGTGCAAGTCTGGGTGGTCGCGACGCCAGGCGAGATGGACGAACTCGCTGTCGATGCTGGCGCCGAGGATTTGTGCACCGCGCCGTTCGAATTCGCCGTTGAGGCGGGCGAAGCCGGCGATTTCGGTCGGGCAGACGAACGTGAAGTCTTTGGGATAGAAGAAAAAAACCCGCCACTGGCCGGGGTGGGCCTCGTGGTCGAGGTCGATAAAGGCGCGCTCCAGGTCGTTGGCGACGGTGGCTTTGACTTTGAAGGCGGGAAAACGCTGGCCTACGGTGAGCATGGGTCGAACTCCTGGGTTGAATGTGAGTAGCAGCTTGCGCTTTGCCGGGTTGTTTGTAAAATGAATTGTTTTTATGGGTTCGATAGACGGTCTCTATCGTTTGCAGGACGTTAACGGACCCCCCCCCGAGCCTTGCCCTGCTGACGATTAAGGGCGGGGTTATGCCAGGTTCTCCTGGCGATTTTTCCGGCGTGCGGCGAGATAACATGCGAACGGCATAAGGAGCGTTTTAGGTGAATCTCCGCGATCTACGCTATCTGACGGCGCTCGCCGAACACCGCCATTTCGGCCGTGCGGCACGGGCCTGCTTTGTCAGCCAGCCGACGTTGTCGGCGCAGATCAAGAAGCTGGAAGATGAACTCGGGGTGGCGTTGTTCGAACGCGGCCCGCGCCGGCTGCTGGTCACCGCCGCCGGTACGGCGATCGCCGAGCGTGCCCGGCGCATCCTCGACGAAGTCGAACAGATCAGGCGCCTCGCCCGAGCCAGCGGTGACCCCGAAGCCGGCATGCTGCGTCTCGGCTTGTTCCCGACGCTCGGACCGTACCTGCTGCCGCATATCGTGCCGCCGCTGCACCGCCGCTTTCCGCAACTCGAACTTTTGTTGTACGAGGAGAAAACGGCCGAGATCATCGCCCGCCTCAAAGACGGCCGACTCGATGCCGGATTGCTCGCACTGCCGGTCAATATTCCCGGACTTTGCGCGACGACGCTGTTCACCGAACCGTTCCAGCTTGCGGTGCCGGCCGGCCATCGGCTGGCCGAGCGGCGCCGCGTGGCGGTCGGCGAACTGGCCGGCGAACGGTTATTGCTGCTCGACGAAGGACATTGCCTGCGTGATCAGGCGCTCGAGGTGTGCGAGCTGGCCGGCGCCGCTGAACACGAAGATTTCCGCGCCACCAGCCTCGAAACTCTGCGCCAGATGGTGGTCGCCGGCAGCGGCATAACGTTGCTGCCGGCGCTGGCCATCGCCGGCGGTCAGGATGACCGTTCGATCCATCTGCTCAGCTTCACGCGGCCGCCGCCGCACCGGCGGATCGCGCTGGTCAGGCGGCAGGGCTCGGTGCTCGAACCGCTGCTCGTCAAGATCGGCGAAATGATGGCGCGGATCGCCTGGGGATTGTTGAAGAAATAATCCGGTTTCTTGTTCCCCCGTCGCTTGCTTCCCCCGCTTGCGGGGGAAGGTTTAGCAGGCTGTTGAAAAA
>JRYH01002197.1_pt1 | contig 18667 bp, 12 predicted proteins | sample 235351 | NCBI WGS metagenome assembly JRYH01 (sample SAMN03074221, study PRJNA261480) | activated sludge metagenome | biome: Wastewater Treatment Plant; feature: Wastewater; material: Activated sludge; isolation source: activated biomass of a wastewater treatment plant treating wastewater... ... | reverse complement strand
CGCTTGCCCTGCTGCAGGGTCTCCTGCCCGGCGCCGTGGCCGCGCACCTCGGCCGAGGGCGAATAGACGCGCAGGAACTCGTACGGCAGCTCGAAGCGGCTGCCGTCGTCGAAGGCGATTTCGAGCATGCGCGACTTGCGGTGCAGGATGATGTCGGTGGGCAGCGGCGTGTTGGCGTCCAGTCCGGCCATGGCGTCAGCCTCGATGGGGTTGGGAGGCAATCATACCCGAAGCCTCCGCCGGCGACGGTGTCGCCGCCGCGCGCGCAAGATTTCAGTGCCGAGACCTGTAATCAAATTTTCAAATTACTGAAATAGACTACGGCGAGCCATACGGAGCCACGACCATGCCAGCGAACATCCTGCTCGTCGAAGACGAGCCCGCGATCCAGGAGCTGATCGCCGCGAACCTCGCGCGCGCGGGACACCACGTGGTGCGTGCGCCCGACGCCGAGACCGCGCAGCGCATCGTGCGCGACGCCCTGCCCGACCTGGTGCTGCTCGACTGGATGCTGCCCGGCGCCTCGGGCATCGAGTTCGCCCGCCGCCTGCGCGCCGACGAGCGCACCCGCAGCATCCCGATCATCATGCTCACCGCACGCGGCGAGGAGCAGGACAAGGTCACCGGGCTGGAAATCGGCGCCGACGACTACGTCACCAAGCCGTTCAGCCCGCGCGAGCTGGTCGCCCGCATCAAGGCGGTGCTGCGCCGGCGCGCGCCGCAGGCGACCGAGGACGTCGTCGAGCTCGGCGGCCTGCGCCTCGACCCGAGCACCCACCGCGTCACCGCACGCGAACAGCCGCTGTCGCTCGGCCCCACCGAGTTCCGCCTGCTGCACTTCCTCATGACGCACCCGGAGCGGGTGCACTCGCGCGCCCAGCTGCTCGACCAGGTGTGGGGCGACCACGTCTTCGTCGAAGAGCGCACGGTGGATGTGCACATCCGCCGCCTGCGCTCGGCGCTCGAGCCGGCCGGCTTCGACGTGCTGATCCAGACCGTGCGCGGCAGCGGCTACCGGCTGTCGACGCTGACCGACCCCGCCTCGTCGCCCGCCCAGTGAATTCCGCCCGCCGCGGTCGCGTCCGCATGCCCGTCCGATGATCATCCGACCGCTGCGCTACCTGTGGATCGACGCCGTGCGCGCGATCCTGCTGCTCGCCGCGCTCGCGCTCGTCGTCGGCGCCTACGTCGGGGCGTGGATCGACCGCCCCACCGGCATCCTCGCCGGCTTCTCGCTGATGGTCCTCGGCCTGATCCTGTTCATCGCCAGCCGGGTGCACCAGCTGTACCGCCTGGTGGCGTGGTCGCGGGCGCCCTACGGCACCCCGGTGCCCGACGCGAGCGGCATGTGGGGCGAGGTCTTCTACGAGCTCGACCGCCGCATGCGCATCGGCTACGAGCTGCGCGATCGCCTGTCCGGCGCGCTCGAGCGCTTCCAGGCCGCCACCCAGGCGATGCCCGACGGCATGCTGATGCTGGCCGAGGAGGACACCATCACCTGGCTCAACCCGAAGGCGGAGAAGCACTTCGGGCTCGATCGCACGCGCGACGTGGGCGCGCCGCTGGCGAACCTGGTGCGCCACCCCGACTTCATCGCCTACCTGCGCGCGCCCCGCCGCGAGGAGCCGCTGGTGATGCAGTCCGCGCGCGGCGGCGGCCTCAGCCTGCATGTGCAGATCATTCCCTTCGGCGACGGCCAGAAGCTGGTGCTTTCGCGCGACATCTCGCAGATCGAGAAGCTCGAGACGATGCGGCGCGACTTCGTCGCCAACGTCTCGCACGAGCTGCGCACGCCGCTGACCGTGATCGGCGGCTTCCTCGAGACCTTGAGCGGCAGCTTCAACGACTTCAGCCGCGAGGACGTGATGCGCTACCTGCAGCTCGCGCACGAACAATCGAACCGGATGCAGCACCTGATCGAGGACCTGCTGACCCTGTCGGCGCTCGAGACCGGCGCGCCGGCGCCGGTCGAGGAGCGGGTCGACATCGCCGAGCTGCTGGGGGAGATCGCCGAGGAGACCGAGCTGCTGTCGGCCGGCCGCCACGAGATCACCCTGGTGCGCGAGGGCGGCGGTGTGCTGCTCGGCAGCCACAAGGAGCTGCACAGCGCGATCGCCAATCTGGCGAGCAACGCGGTGCGCTACACGCCGGCGGGCGGCCACATCGAGATCGGCTGGCGGCGCGACGACAACGGCGGCGAGTGCTGGGTGCGCGACGACGGCATCGGCATCTCGCCCGACCACATCCCGCGCCTGACCGAGCGCTTCTACCGGGTCGACCGCGGCCGCTCGCGCGAGACCGGCGGCACCGGCCTCGGGCTGGCGATCGTCAAGCACATCCTCACCCGCCACCAGGCCGAGCTGACCGTCAGCAGCGAGCCCGGCGAGGGCAGCCGCTTCGCGGTGCGCTTTCCCGCGGCGCGCGTCAGCGGCCGCTGAGCGCGTCCAGCCTCAGCCGGCGAGCGCGCGATCGATCGCCGCGGCGATCGCGGCCGCCGGCGGTGCCGCCCGCACCACCCCCTCGCGCTGCGGCGCGCCCCACACCGACTCGGGAAAATGGCGGTCGTCGCGCCAGCGCGGGATCACGTGCCAGTGCAGGTGGGGAACCATGTTCCCGAAGCTGGCCAGGTTGATCTTGTCGGGCGCGAACGCCTCGCGCTGCGCGGACTCGACCGCGCAGACCACGCGCATCAGCGCGTCGCGATCCTGCAGCGGAAGGTCGGTCATCTCGGCGACGTGCGCGCGCCAGACGACCCGGGTAAAGCCCGGATAGTCGGGCTCGGCGGCCAGGATCACCCGCAGGCGGTCGTTGCGCCAGACCCGCTCGCCGCCATCGGCGGCGCAGAGCGGGCAGGCGGAAGCGCTCGGCTCGAGCGCGGCGGGATTCGTCATCGTGCGATCGGTCCCATCGTGCGGTCAGTCCTTCTGCAGTCGGAATTTTCGCTGAATTCGCGCTGCCGCGAAGATCAGCGAGAACGGTATCACCAGCCAGCTGAGCAGGTAGACGGCGCGGGCGTAGGCGATGGGGGTGATCCACTCGATCGGCTGCTCGTGGCGCGCACCATCGGATCCGGCCCAGGCGAGATGCAGCGGTCCGCTCGATGGCCTCACCGATTCCGCGCGCTCGCCGTGGAAGAAGGTGTCGATCGGCACGACCGGCAGGTGGTACCTGAGCGCCAGCCAGAGGGCTTCACCGAGGTTCCATTCGACCTGAGCGGCCTCTTGTGCGGAGGCATTCGCCGGGCGGAGCCTGCAGGAGAGCGCGACCTCGGGACCGGCCGGGATGTCGGCGCCGAGTGCGGCGAGAAGCGACGTCCGGTTCGCCGGCCCGCGTGCGGTGCCTTCGGCGCCCGGCACCTGCAGGTTTCGGCAGTCGCTCATGACCGGCAGCGTCACCGTGACCAGCAGCACTGCGGACAGCACCAGCGGCAACCACCAGCGAATCCCGAAGCCGTAGAGCAACTGGAAAGGCGCGACGATGAACAGGCCGATCAGCGAACGGCTGGCTCGCTTGAACACGTCGTGAATCGGCGAGAGCAAGGCATAGACGGTGCCCACCACGACAAGCGTGGCCGCCCCCCAGCCGATGCCGAATCGCAGCGCGGTCACGGCGGCGAGCACGCCTGCGAGCAGGATCAGCAACTTGACGCTCCAGCCGTCGAAGGCCGGGCGGATCATCGACCAGCGCCAGGTCCGCCAGCCGGCGGCCGCGAGGAAATAGTCCGCGTCCTTGTGCTGGCCGCCGTCGCGGTAGTCCTGCTCGAGCTTGGTGTACGCCGCCTGCGTGTAGGGCCAGGAACGGTGCACGAAGTCGAGGTAGGTCCTCGAAGACGTTGCGGCCTGTCCTGCCGACTCGATGTCCCAGTGCGCGACGGCAGCCTCGCGAAGGTCCACTCGGCGGGGCAACGGCTCCCGCAACTGTGCCGAGTCGAACCGTGCGCCGCGCAGGACCAGCGCCACCCCGACGGGCCCGCAGTCGGCGAAGGCATCGCCGGTGACCACGACCCGATCGGCGCTGGCGAAGGCCAGGTCCGCGAATCCGACTGCGTTCGCAGTGGTCGGCAACAGGAGCATGCCGCCGATCGTCGCGTGCTGCGCGACCAGTGCCCGATCGGCGCTCGCCGCCCGAATCAACGGTTCCTCCTCACCCAGCAGCAGATCGTCGCGGCAGCGGCGCGGCAAGCCGATGCCACGGGAATGCGATCCGGCTACCGCGGCAGTCGCGGTGTCGGGAGCGGCCACCTGGCCCGCGTCATCGTCGCGCAGGACGAGTTGCCGCAGGTCGACGTCGGCATCGGTGCCGAAGCGCGTCAGGTCGAGACTCCTGCAGGTCACTGCCTCGGCGACGTCGTCGAGTCTCCCGACGCGCAGTCCTCGGGCGGCACGCGTATCGACGAGTTCGACGCCTTCGCCAACGTCGAGCCTGTCGAGAATGATCTCGCCCTCGATCCGATTGGCGACGATGCGAAGTGCCCGCAGTTCGGCGCGCGGCCCAGGCCCGGTGGCAGGCGGGCAGGCCATCCGGTCCGGGTCGCAGCCGAAGGCGAGGTCTCCGCCGATCGCCGATTCGCTGATCTCGCACTCGCTCGCAACGAGCCCGTCCAGCCGCACGTCGGACCTGGTCCGGACGTTGTTGATTCGCAGCCGGGACTGACGGCCGGGTGAATCGCCCGCGTCGCCCGATCCGGCTTGCAGGAAGCGGCAGTCGACGGCGCTCAGGCCGCCGTACAGATTGGAGTCCCGGATTTCCACCGGACCCCCGACGTCTGCGCAATCGATGCAGGTCGCGCCGCCGACCTCCGCGTTTCGCAGACGCAGACCCTCTTGCAGGGCGGCTCGTGGACCCGGTCCGCCATCGCTCGCGGCGCTCGCCTCGTCAGCAAGCAGGAACTTGTTCCCGATACGGGCGCCGTCGAGCTGGACGAGACCTGCGCCGATCCCCTTCATCTCCAGGTTGCCGCCGCACTGCAGGCCATCGAGGCGAATGGAGCCGTCGATCCGCGAGTGCAGGACCGTGGACGCCTCCTGCGCCTCGCCCTCGCCGACCAGCCGCCTGGCCTCGCCACGGAAGCGCTGGATGGCTCCCGCGCCGGCCCGTGACGCACGCGAAGACTCGGGCTCGGTCAAGCTCTCCGCGAACTCGAGAATCCGCTCCGCGCAGGAGAGGGCTTCGGCGAACGCGGACGGCATGCCGTCGGCAGCGTTCAGGCGGAAGTCCCCCTCGACACGCATTCCGACCCCTCGCAGGCCCGCCCCGAGGCGCAGGCCCTTGACCGAGATGCCGCCGATACGCGCGTGATCCAGGGAGAAGCAGGCGGCCGATCCGGCGCCGCCGCCGGGCAGGCCCACAACGATCAACGGCAAGCCAGCGCCGGACTCGGGTTCCGGATGAACGAAGAGCGCCTTCGCGTCGACGAAGTTGAGGTCGATCTGCCTGCAGACGGTGCCATCGAGGTGGATGTAGCCGCCAACGCTCGCTTCGTATGCGCAGATCTCGCCATCGACGACCGTCGCGCGAACCGCCGCAGGCAGCGGCGTGGCGCCAGGCAGGCCGAAGATCGAAAGATTGTGAGCAATCCGCGCCCCGCGGAAATCCAGGTCGCCCAGGACATGGCAGTGGCATGCAAGAACGCTCCCTCCGATCCTGGCATTCTCCGCATCCACGGCCCCGCCGAGCAGGGTCGGAGCCAGTTCGTCGATCGCCTTCACCCGCGCATCGTCGGCAAGCCCCGGTTCGAGCCCGTGGCGGACATAGCGATTGATGCGCAGGTCCCCGGCAATCGAAGCGTTCTCCAGGTCGATCGATGCCCAGCTCCATTGGCTCGCCCCGGCCCAATAGGCAATGCTCGCGCCACTCAGATCGACGTCTCCGCCGATGTCGGCGGCCTTCAGAGAGATCGGGCCGTGAGAACGCAACCCCTGCATCTCCAGCGATCCGGCAAGCTCGAGATGCTCTGCGGAGATTGGGGAAGGCTTGCGGGATTCGTCCTCGAACGCGTGTGGGTTCAGTCGAGCCCCAGCAAGGCACAGTCGTCCGCCGACGTGCGCTCGTCGAAGCGCGATGCCGCCGTCGGCATCGAGGGACCCGAGATCGAGCGAGCCGTCGATGCGCAATTCATCGAGCTTGACGGCACTGTCCGGGTACTCGACAAGGCCAAGGCCCTGTGCCGATACCCTGCCGATGCCGTTCTCCACCCGGAATTCCGTGATGCTCAGCGAGCGCATCGCGCGCGCCCCACAACCGTCGATGCGCCCCTCGACCTGCCAGCCGGCCAGGCTCACGGGCGAAACGAAGGAGACTCCCGCAAAGACCAGGTGACCGGCAATCCTGATCGGGGCTTCGAGCTCGATCTGCGTGCCGACCTCCTCACCGGATGTCGCGAGCTCGAGGTCGCCCATCACCCTGGCGCGCGCGGCTCCGAGCGGTCCGCCCCAGTGCCGGGTGGCAAGGAGCCGGAACAAGTCTGCCAGCTCGTCGCGTTCATGAGTGCCGCTCGAACCGACGATGCCCAGGAAGGAACCCATGACGCCGCGGCTCGCCGCGCGGAACCGCGAATCCTTCAGCAGTGCGGCAAACGTGGCCGGCCGGACGGTCACCTCGTCGGCCAGCGCGTCCACGCGCGCGGCAAGGATCGCGATCCGACGATGCCAGGACTTCACGAAGATCGGTGGAAGATCGGCCGCGATCCGTCCGCCGTCGTCGTCGATCATCTGCACCGTGGCCTTGCGCCACTTCGCGCCTTCGGGCTGTGCGAAGGCGAGCTCGACCTGCCCGCGAAACACGGTCCTTCCGAACACCAGGATCAGGCTTCGCTCGTGGTCGTCGACCGCAGCCGAACGAAAGATCCGCCTGGGCCCCTTAATCGCCTTCGCGAAATCCCCGACCGGGTCGTCGAACTCCTCGAGGCCCGCGGCGACCGGCCGCTCGTGGAGCAGCTCGGCGTAGATGCCGTCATCTCCGGCCACGAGCGAGCGAATCGCCGCAGCGGCCGCGCCGACCCAGGCGCCACGCCCGGCGCCGTCGAGAAGCAGAAACGGCGATTGACAGTGATCGAACCTGCTCGGGGCGCGGGGCTCCTTGTACGCGCCGAGCAGGAAGGCGCTGAAGAATTCGAGATACGCGGCGGCGCGCACATGCACGAGCACCTCCCCGTCGCCGCCCAGGTCGACGCCCACCCGCGTGTCGAACTCCTTGATCGTGCTCGACAGCCCGTCCAGCGCGACCAGATCGTTCGCGCCGTCCCAAAGGAAGAAGCACCAGCGCTTCAGTCCCACGAAATCGATGTCGACCGGCAGGCCGACCTGGATCAGTTCGTAGACGAACTCGCAGCTCTCGACCGGCTGGCCTTCGGCACCGGTTCGCAGGCCCCGGTAGAACGGCAACTCGAGCGCGTCGATCTCGACCTGTCCGGCCTCGATCTCGAACTCCAGCGCCACCCGGATACGGTCCGCCACGAGCGGCCAGAATCGCCGCCTGCGATCGTCGTCGAGCGCACGCCAGTCGCCCGAGACGATGTGCCACCCCTGAACGGTCGCCATCTTCTTGTTCTCCCCGCCGCGAGGGGTCGAGTATTCGCGGCCGGGCCGGGCAGCGTCAACCGCCCGGATTCAGGGGGCCGGCCGACCGCCTACACCAGCACCCGCTCGATGCCGCCCGCGTTGGCCGCCGCCACGTAGTCGGCCATCCAGTTCTCGCCGTGCAGGTGGCGGGCCAGCTCGACGACGATGTAGTCGGCGTCCACCCCGGTCTCGTCCGAGTAGCGCGACAGGCCCTGCAGACAGGACGGGCAGGAGGTCAGCACCTTGACCGGGCCTTCGAAGGCGCCGGCCGCCGCGACCGGAATGTCCCGCAGCGCCGCCGCGCCCTTGCGCATTTCCTCGGCCTTGCGAAAGCGCACCTGGGTGCTGATGTCGGGCCGCGTGACCGCCAGCGTGCCGGACTCGCCGCAGCAGCGGTCGTTCTTCTCGACGCGGCCGTTGAGCTGCTCGTCGATCAGCGCGTTGACCACCTTGAGCGGCTGGTAGCTCTTGATCGGGCTGTGGCAGGGGTCGTGGTACATGTACCTGGCCCCGGTCACGCCCTCGAGCTTCACGCCCTTCTCCATCAGGAACTCGTGGATGTCGACGATGCGGCAGCCCGGGAAGATCTTCTCGAACTCGTAGCCCTGCAGCTGGTCGTAGCAGGTGCCGCAGCTGACCACCACGGTGCGGATGTCCAGGTAGTTCAGCGTGTTGGCCACCCGGTGGAACAGCACCCGGTTGTCGGTGATGATCTTCTCGGCCTTGTCGTACTGTCCCGAGCCGCGCTGCGGGTAGCCGCAGCACAGGTAGCCCGGGGGCAGCACGGTCTGCACGCCGGCGTGCCACAGCATGGCCTGCGTGGCCAGCCCCACCTGCGAGAACAGGCGCTCGGAGCCGCAACCCGGGAAGTAGAACACCGCCTCGCTGTCGATCGACGTGGCCTGCGGATCGCGGATGATCGGCACGTAGCGGCTGTCCTCGATGTCGAGCAGCGCCCGCGCGGTCTTCTTCGGCAGGTTGCCCGGCATCTTCCGGTTGACGAAGTGGATGACCTGCTCGCGGATCGGCGCCTTGCCGACGGTGGACGGGGGCTTGGCGACCTGCTCGCGCGCGAACTTCTTCAGCAGGTCGTTGGCGAAGCGCTGGGCCTTGTAGCCCACGCCGATCATCGCGGCGCGCGTGGCCTTGATCGTGTCGGGATCGGTGGCGTTCAGGAAGAACATCGCTGCCGCGCCGCCCGGATTGAACTTCTTCTTGCCCATCTTGCGCAGCAGGTTGCGCATGTTCATCGACACGTCGCCGAAGTCGATGTTCACCGGGCAGGGCGTGACGCACTTGTGGCACACGGTGCAGTGGTCGGCCACGTCGGAGAACTCGTCCCAGTGGCGGATGGACACGCCGCGCCGGGTCTGCTCCTCGTACAGGAAGGCCTCGACCAGCAGCGAGGTGGCAAGGATCTTGTTGCGCGGCGAGTAGAGCAGGTTGGCGCGCGGCACGTGGGTGGCGCACACCGGCTTGCACTTGCCGCAGCGCAGGCAGTCCTTGACCGAGTCGGCGATCGAGCCGATGTCGGACTGCTGCATGATCAGCGACTCCACGCCCATCAGGCCGAAGCTCGGGGTGTAGGCGTTGCGCAGGTCGCCGGGCAGGTCCGGATCGTCGAGCAGCTTGCCGCGGTTGAAGCGGCCCTGCGGATCGATGCGGCGCTTCCAGTCGCGGAAGTCGCGCAGCTCCTCGTCGGTCAGGAACTCGAGCTTGGTGATGCCGATCCCGTGCTCGCCGGAGATCACGCCGTCCAGCGAGCGCGCGAGCTTCATGATCCGCGCGACCGCCTGCTCGGCCTCCTTGAGCATCTCGTAGTCGTCGGAGTTGACCGGGATGTTGGTGTGCACGTTGCCGTCGCCGGCGTGCATGTGCAGCGCCACCCAGACCCGGCCGCGCAGCACCCGCTGCTGGGCCGCCTCGACCGCCTCGAGCACCGGCGAGAAGGCGAGCCCGGAGAAGATCTGGCGCAGCGGCTCGCGCACCTCGATCTTCCAGGACACCCGGATCGTGCGGTCCTGCAGCAGGTGGAAGAGCTGCGCCTGCGGCTGCTCGGCCAGCCGCGCGTCGGCCTTGCCGGCCAGGTGGCCGAGCCCGACGGCGTCCAGCCCCCCGCGCGCCTTGGCGAGCGGCTCGTCGATGTTTTCCAGCAGCCAGCGCCAGCGCTCGCGGGTGGCGGCCAGCAGCTCGCGCGACTGGCGGCGGCGGTCGGCCAGCAGCTCGTCGGCCGAGAGCCTCTCGAGGTCGACGTCGTCGGACTTGCCCAGCGCGAGCGGGCCGGCCAGCAAGGCGTCGAGCGCGTCGAGCACCTTCAGCTTGTTGCGGATCGACAGCTCGATGTTGATGCGCTCGATGCCGTCGGTGTACTCGCCCATCCGCTCGAGCGGGATGACGACGTCCTCGTTGATCTTGAAGGCGTTGGTGTGGCGGGCGATCGCCGCGGTGCGCGCGCGATCGAGCCAGAAGGTCTTGCGCGCATCGGGCGACACCGCGACGAAGCCCTCGCCGGAGCGGCCGTTGGCCATCCGCACCACTTCGGACGTGGCCTTGGCGACGCCCTCGTCGTCGTCGCCGACGATGTCGCCGATCAGCACCATTTTCGGCAGGCCGCCGCGGCGCGACTTGGTGGTGTAGCCGACCGCGCGCAGGTAGCGCTCGTCGAGGTGCTCGAGGCCGGCGAGGATCGCGCCGTGCGGACGCTTGTCGAGATACGTCTTGATCTCGACGATGGACGGCACCGCGTCCTTGGGCTGGCCGAAGAACTCCAGGCACACGGTGCGCACGTGCTTCGGCATCCGGTGCAGCACCCAGCGCGCCGAGGTGATCAGGCCGTCGCAGCCTTCCTTCTGCACGCCCGGCAGGCCGGCCAGGAACTTGTCGGTGACGTCCTTGCCCAGCCCCACCTTGCGGAAGCGCCGACCGTCGATGTCCAGCCGCTGGCTGCGGATCGGCTCGCCGCGCATCGCGCCGTCGGCGCCGAGCTGGCCCGGGGCGTACCACTTCAGGTCGAAGCTCGCGACCGCGGTGTCGTGGATCTTGCCCAGGTTGTGGCCGACGCGCGCGACCTCGAGCCAGTTGCCATCGGGGTCGACCATCCGCCACCAGGCGAGGTTGTCGAGCGCGGTGCCCCACAGCACCGCCTTCTTGCCGCCGGCGTTCATGGCCACGTTGCCGCCCACGCAGGAGGCCTCGAGCGAGGTGGGGTCCACCGCGAATACCAGGCCCGCCCGCTCGGCGGCCTCGGTCACCCGCTTGGTGACCACGCCGGCCTCCGACAGGATGGTCGGCACCTCGCGCTCCAGGCCGGGCAGCTTCAGCATCTCGACCGGCCCGAGCGCCTCGAGCTTCTCGGTGTTGATCACCGCCGAAAACGGCGTGAGCGGGATCGCGCCGCCGGTGTAGCCGGTGCCGCCGCCGCGCGGGATGATGGTCAACCCGAGCTCGATGCAGCCGGCCACCAGTCCGGCGATCTCGGCCTCGGAATCGGGCGTGAGCACCACGAACGGATACTCGACCCGCCAGTCGGTGGCGTCGGTCACGTGCGACACCCGGCTCAGCGCGTCGAAGCGGATGTTGTCGCGCGCGGTGGACTTCGCCAGCCGGCGCAGCGCGCGCTGGCGCAGCGCACCGGCCTCGGAGAACTCGCGCTCGAAGCGCGCCACCGCCTCGCGGGCCAGCCCGAGCAGGCGGGCCACCTTGGCGCTGCGCGAGCCGGCAGCATCGGCAGCGCGGGCCGCTTCGGCGGCACCCGCATCGGCCTCGCGCCGGCGGTCGACCTCGCCGAGCCGGTGATGCAGGGCCTCGACCAGCTGGCGCCGGCGCTTCGGGTTGTCGAGCAGGTCGTCCTGCAGGTAGGGATTGCGGCGGACTACCCAGATGTCGCCCAGCACCTCGTAGAGCATCTTGGCCGAGCGGCCGGTGCGGCGCTCCGCGCGCAGCTCCTCGACGATGCCCCAGGCCTCGGCGCCCAGCAGCCTGAGCACGATCTCCCGGTCGGAGAACGAGGTGTAGTTGTAGGGAATCTCGCGAAGGCGGACCGGGGCGTCGGCCTTGGGATCGAGAACCTGGAGCGGAGTCGGTGCGTTCATTGCACCGGATTTTATCGTTCCGGCCGGGCTCAGCCGAACATGCCGCCGATCGCCCGCCACCAGGCGTCGGGCACCCCCATCAGCAAGGCGGTCATCAGTGTGTAGCGCAGCAGCTTGCCGAGCGCCATCCAGAGCACGCTGCGCCAGAAGGGCAGCTTCAGCCAGCCCGCCACGGCGCACAGCGGATCGCCCACCACCGGCAGCCAGGAAAAGAACAGGGCCTTGGGGCCGAAGCGCTCGAACCAGCCCAGGTAGCGGGTGCGCTTGCCCTTGGCCACCGCCTCGTGGGCGCCGTAGCCGAGCCAGTAGTCGACGACGCCGCCGAGCGTGTTGCCGACCGTGGCCACCGCGATGGCCAGCCAGAACTGCTCCGGATTCAGCTTGACGAAGCCGAAGACCGCCGGCTCGGATCCCATCGGCAGCAGGGTCGCCGACACGAAGGCCACGACGAAAATCGTGGAAAGGCCCGTCTCGGGCAGCGAGAACCAGCGGACCAGGGCTTCGGCGAGTGCATCCATGGGCGCGGAAGTCTATCCGAGCCGCGCGCCAAGCCCTCGGGCGGCCCCGGGACGCCGGCCTAGTAAAATGGCGGGTTGACCGTCGAAACCGCCCTCCATGCCCATCGACTACCTGAAACGCATCCTGACCGCGCGCGTCTACGAAGTCGCCGAGGAAACCCCGCTCGAGCCCGCCGACAACCTGAGCGCGCGGCTCGGCAACCGGGTGCTGCTCAAGCGCGAGGACATGCAGCCGGTGTTCTCGTTCAAGCTGCGCGGCGCCTACAACCGGATGGCGAACCTCCCGGCCGACCAGCTCGGCCGCGGCGTGATCGCGGCATCGGCCGGCAACCACGCGCAGGGCGTGGCCCTGTCGGCGCGCAAGCTCGGCTGCCGCGCGGTGATCGTGATGCCGGTCACCACGCCCCAGGTCAAGATCGACGCGGTCCGGGCGCTGGGCGGCGAGGTGGTGCTGCACGGCGACTCCTACAGCGACGCCGCCGGGCATGCGCAGGCGCTGCAGGCCGAACAGGGCCTCACCTTCGTTCACCCCTTCGACGATCCCGACGTGATCGCCGGCCAGGGCACGATCGCGATGGAGATCCTGCGCCAGCACACCGCGCCGATCGAGGCGATCTTCGTGGCGATCGGCGGCGGCGGGCTGATCTCGGGCGTGGCGGCCTACGTCAAGCAGATCCGGCCGGAGATCAAGGTGATCGGCGTGCAGACGCTGGATTCCGACGCGATGGCGCGCTCGCTGAAGGCCGGCCGGCGCATCGAGCTGCACGACGTGGGCCTGTTCTCGGACGGCACCGCCGTGAAGAAGGTCGGCGAGGAGACCTTCCGCCTGTGCCGGCAGCTGGTCGACGAGATCGTGCTGGTCGACACCGATGCGATCTGCGCCGCCATCAAGGACGTGTTCCAGGACACACGCTCCATCCTCGAACCGGCGGGCGCGCTGGCGATCGCCGGCATGAAGGCCTGGGCCGCCCGCGAGGGGGTGCGCGACCGCACGCTGGTGGCCATCGCCTGCGGCGCCAACATGAACTTCGACCGGCTGCGCTTCGTGTCGGAACGGGCCGAGATCGGCGAGAAGCGCGAGGCGGTGTTCGCGGTGACCATCCCCGAGGAGCGCGGCAGCTTCCGGCGCTTCTGCGAACTGGTGGGCCCGCGCAGCGTGACCGAGTTCAACTACCGGATCGCCGACGCCGCCCAGGCCCACGTCTTCGTGGGGATTCAGATCTCCCAGCCCGGCGAGGCGACGCGGATCGCCGAGGCCTTCGTCGGCGCCGGCTTCGCCACGCTGGACCTGACCGATGACGAGCTGGCCAAGCTGCACCTGCGGCACATGGTCGGCGGCAACTCGGTGCTGGCGAAGAACGAGCTGCTCTACAGCTTCGAGTTTCCCGAGCGGCCGGGGGCGCTGATGCGCTTCCTGTCGAGCATGAGCCCGAACTGGAACATCTCGCTGTTCCACTACCGCAATCACGGCGCCGACTACAGCCAGATCCTGGTGGGCATCCAGGTGCCCAGCGGCGAGAAGAAGATGTTCCGCGAGTTCCTCGCCACGCTCGGCTATCCGCACCGCGAGGAGACCCAGCACCCGGCCTACCGCCTGTTCCTGGGCGCCCACCTGTCGAAAGCCTGACGCCAGTCAAGCGCACTCGGCAGCCTTTTTATAGAATTCAAGGCCTTATGTACCTGCTGACCCTCGGACTGAACCACCAGACCGCGCCGCTCGCCCTGCGCGAGAAGGTGTCGTTCCCGGGCGACGCGCTGCGCGCGGCCATCGCCGACCTGCGCTCGCGCCTGTCCCCGGTGGTGTCGGAGTCGGCCATCCTCTCCACCTGCAACCGCACCGAGATCTACTGCGCCACCCCCGCGCCCGGCGAGGCCCGGCAGGCGATCACCCAGTGGCTGGGCGGCGAACGCAGGGTCGACCCGCAGCCGCTTCAGCATCACCTGTATTCACTGCCCGACGGGCAGGCGGTCAGGCACGCCTTCCGCGTGGCGTCGGGGCTCGACTCGATGGTGCTGGGCGAGCCGCAGATCCTGGGCCAGATGAAGGACGCCGCCCGCACCGCGCAGCAGGCCGGGGCGATGGGCACCCACCTGCACCAGCTCTTCCAGCGCTCGTTCGCGGTGGCCAAGGAGATCCGCAGCACCACCGCGATCGGCTCGCAGTCGGTGTCGATGGCCGCCGCGGCGGTCAGGCTGGCGCGCCGGATCTTCGAGGACCTGCGCGAGACCCGCGTGCTGTTCGTGGGCGCGGGCGAGATGATCGAGCTCTGCGCCACCCACTTCGCGGCCCAGCACCCGAAGCAGATGGTGGTGGCCAACCGCACGGCCGAGCGCGCCCAGAAGCTCGCCCAGCGCTTCGGCGCCGCCACGATGCGGCTGGCCGAGCTCAGCGACCGGCTCGACGAATTCGACATCGTGGTGTCCTGCACCGCCAGCTCGCTGCCCATCATCGGGCTGGGCATGGTCGAGCGCGCCACCCGCGCCCGCCGGCGCCGCCCGATCTTCATGGTCGACCTGGCGGTGCCGCGCGACATCGAGGCCGAGGTCTCGCGGCTCGACGACGTCTTCCTCTACACGGTGGACGACCTCGGCCGCCAGGTCGCGGCCGGCCAGGAGAACCGCCGTGCCGCGGTGGCCCAGGCCGAGGCGATCATCGAGACCCGGGTCAGCGCCTTCATGCAGTGGATGTCGGCGCGCGAGGCGGTGCCGGCGATCCGGGCGCTGCACGACCGGGCCGAGGCGCTGCGCCGCATCGAGCTGGAACGGGCGCGCCGGGCGCTGGCGGCCGGAGACGATCCGGCCCAGGTGCTCGAGGCCCTGGCCCACGGCCTGACCGGCAAGTTCCTGCACGGCCCGACCACCCTGCTGCACGGCTCGGTCGAACACCGTGAAAAACTGCTGCCGCTGCTCGACCAGCTCCTGCCGGATCGCGCAGGCGGCGCCGAGCTCGTCAATCGCGAGGACATGCCGGGCGCCGACGGCAACCCGGCGCAAGACGGCCCGCGCTGATGCGGCCGTCGATGCAGGCCAGGCTCGAGCAGCTCGAGCACCGCCTGGGCGAACTCGAGCGACTGCTCGCCAGCGAAGAGGCGGCGCGCGACATGGGCACGTTCCGGCGGCTCAACCGCGAGCACGTCGAGCTGTCCGACCTGGTGGCGCACTACCAGGCCTGGAAGCAGGCCGGCCGCGACCTGGAAGCCGCCGGGCAGATGCGCGGCGACCCCGGCATGCGCGACTTCGCCGACGAGGAGATCGCGGCGGCCCAGGCGCGGCTGGCCGACGAGGAGGCCGCCCTGCAGCGGCTGCTGCTCCCGAAGGACCCTGACGACGAGCGCAGCGTGATCCTGGAGATCCGCGCCGGCACCGGCGGCGACGAAAGCGCGCTGTTCGCCGGCGACCTGCTGCGGATGTACCTGCGCTACGCCGAGCGCCAGCGCTGGCAGACCGAGGTGCTGTCCGAGAGCCCGTCCGAGCTCGGCGGCTGCAAGGAGGTCATCGTCCGGATCGATGGCGACGCGGTCTACTCGCGGCTGAAGTTCGAGTCGGGCGGACACCGCGTGCAGCGGGTGCCCGAGACCGAGGCCCAGGGCCGCATCCATACCTCGGCCTGCACGGTGGCGGTGATGGCCGAGCCCGACGAGGTCGGCGAGGTCGACATCGACCCCGAGGAACTGCGTATCGACGTGTTCCGCGCCTCGGGCGCCGGCGGCCAGCACGTGAACCGGACCGAGTCCGCGGTGCGCATCACCCACCTGCCCTCGGGCATCGTCGTCGAGTGCCAGGACGACCGCTCTCAGCACCGCAACAAGGACCGCGCGATGCGCGTGCTGGCGGCCCGACTCAAGGACGCGCGCCAGCGCGAGCAGCAGGCGAAGGAAGCAGCGACCCGCCGCTCGCTGATCGGCTCGGGCGACCGCTCGGAGCGCATCCGCACCTACAACTTCCCGCAGGGCCGGGTGACCGATCACCGGATCAACCTGACGCTGTACAAGCTCCAGCAGATCCTCGACGGCGACCTGGACGAGCTCGTCGGCGCGCTGGTGGCCGAGAACCAGGCGCGCCTGCTCGCGGAGCTGGCCGAGACCGAGCATTGAGCGACTGGAACGCGCTGCTGGCTGCGAGCGGCCTGCCGCGGCTCGAGGCCCGCGCGCTGCTAGAGCATGTCTCGGCGCGCAGCCGCAGCTGGCTGATCGCCCACGGCGACGAGGCCGCGCCGGCCGAGGCGGCCACCCGGTTCGCCGCGCTCGCCCGCAGGCGGCGCGAGGGCGAGCCGCTGGCCTACCTGCTCGGCTTCCGCGAGTTCCATGGCCTGCGCCTGCGGGTGTCGCCAGCGGTGCTGATCCCGCGCGCCGACACCGAGCTGCTGGTCGACCTGGCGATCCGCCTGGCGCCCGATGGCGCGCGGGCGCTGGACCTGGGCACCGGCAGCGGCGCGATCGCGGTCGCGGTGGCCGCCGCACGGCCCGACCTGCGCATCGTCGCCACCGACCTGTCGCAAGCCGCGCTGGCGGTCGCAGCCGGCAACGCCGAGGCCTGCCTCGACGCGGGGCGGCCGGGCGGCCCGCTGCGCTGGCTGAAGGGCTCGTGGTGGGCGGCGCTGCCTTCGGGCGAGCCGACCTTCGACCTGATCGCGTCGAATCCGCCCTACATCGCCGAGGGCGACCCGCACCTGGCGTGCGGCGACCTGCGCCACGAGCCCGCGCAGGCGCTGGCCAGCGGTGCCGACGGCCTGGACGCGATCCGCGAGATCGCCGCCGGCGCCCGCGCCCATCTCGCGCCGGGCGGCTGGCTGCTGGTCGAGCACGGCTTCGACCAGGGCCCCTCGGTGCGCGCGCTGTTCGAGGCGGCCGGCCTGATCCAGGCGGTCACGCACCGCGACGCCGAGGGACGCGACCGGGTCACCGCCGGGCGATGCCCGTCACCGCAGGGCGATGCCCCCGTCACCGCAGGACGATGCCCATTCGTTTGACGCTGGATGCGCGTCGTCCCTAGAATCGTTCGTTCACCTCGCCTCGAAGGGCACCATGGAAGCAAAAGAGTTCATCGCCAAGACCGTCGCCGAGAATCCGGTGGTCCTGTTCATGAAGGGCACGGCCCAGTTCCCGCAGTGCGGCTTTTCCGGCCGTGCGGTCCAGATCCTCAAGGCCTGCGGCGTGACCAACCTCGTCACCGTCAACGTGCTCGACGACGACGAGGTTCGCCAGGGCATCAAGGACTTCTCGAGCTGGCCCACGATCCCGCAGCTGTACGTCAACGGCGAATTCGTCGGCGGCGCCGACATCATGTACGAGATGTACCAGTCGGGCGAACTGCAGAAGATCATCCCGCAGCAAGCGGTCGCCTGACGACGGGCGAATAAATCTGCTGCGCGGTCCGATCTCGCACCTGCGATGCTCGCCGTACACGTGTACGGCTGCGCTTCTCGGCGCGACCTCGAACCGCTCGCTACGATTTCTTCGCCCGTCGTGCCCCGTCGCCACTGGCGTGAGCCGGCGCCTGAGGGGTGGAGCAGTGCTTTCGTCCGACGGGCGGACATCCTCTGTCCGCTAGAATGCCGGGATGAATCCTCGGCGCATGATCGTCGCGATCACCGGAGCGAGCGGCGCCGTGTACGGCGTGCGGCTGCTCGAGCTGTTGCGGGGCTGCGGCGTGGAAAGCCACCTGGTGGTCTCGCCGGCCGGCTGGCTGACAATCGAGCAGGAGCTGGAGCGGCCCCGACGCGAGATCGAGTCGCTCGCCGACGTGAACCACGGCATCCGCGAGATCGGCGCCACCATCGCGTCGGGCTCCTTCGACACGATGGGCATGATCGTGGCCCCCTGCTCGATGAAGACGCTCGCCGGCGTCGCGCTGGGCCTGGCCGACAACCTGGTCACCCGTGCGGCCGATGTCACGCTGAAGGAGCGGCGGCGGCTGGTGCTGATGGTCCGCGAAGCGCCCTTCAATCTCGCTCACCTGCGCAACATGACCGCCGCGACCGAAATGGGTGCCGTGGTGTTCCCCCCTTTGCCCGCCTTCTACCACCGGCCCGCCTCGATCGCCGAGATGGTCGACCACAGCTGCGCCCGGGCGCTGGCCCTGTTCGGCCTGAACGTGGACGGCAGGCTCGAGTGGCCGGGAATGCGCGCACCGAACCGTGAAACCTGAGGAGTCCTGAAACGATGAAACTGCTGGTCGCCACCGATGGATCCGAGAACGCGCTGCGCGCGGTCACCTATGCGATCGACCTGCTGGGCAAGCTCGCCGAGCCGGGTTCGATCACCCTGATCAGCGTGCACGACGACGTGGCGCTGCGGCACGCCAAGCGCTTCGTCGGCAAGGAGACGGTCGACGACTACCTGCGCGAGCTGAGCGAGGCCGACCTCGCCGACGCCCGCAAGGCGCTCGACAAGGCCGCCGTGAAGCACGACTACATCATCCGCACCGGCCACGTCGCGACCGAGATCGCCAACGCCGGCCGGGAAGGCGGTTTCGACCTGGTCGTGCTCGGCTCCAAGGG
>JRYH01014763.1_pt1 | contig 18698 bp, 16 predicted proteins | sample 235351 | NCBI WGS metagenome assembly JRYH01 (sample SAMN03074221, study PRJNA261480) | activated sludge metagenome | biome: Wastewater Treatment Plant; feature: Wastewater; material: Activated sludge; isolation source: activated biomass of a wastewater treatment plant treating wastewater... ... | reverse complement strand
GCGCCGGCAAGACCACCCGGGTTCCCCTGGCGCTGCTCGATTCGGGGCTCATCCCCGAGGGTCAGCGTATCGTCATGCTGGAGCCGCGCCGCCTTGCCGCCCGCGCCGCCGCCGAGCGCATGGCCGAGACCCTGGGCGAAACCGCGGGCGGGCGCATCGGCTACCGCATGCGCGGCGCGGTGCGGGTGTCGCAGGGGACGCGGATCGAGGTCGTGACCGAGGGCGTGCTGACCCGCATGCTGCAGGCGCAGCCCGACCTTCCCGGCGTGGCCTGCGTGATCTTCGACGAATTTCACGAACGCTCCCTCAATGCCGACCTCGGGCTCGCGCTCTGCCTCGAGGTCGCTGGGGCGCTGCGCGAGGATCTGCACCTGCTCGCGATGTCGGCCACGCTCGATGCCGGGCCGGTCGCGGATCTCATGCAGGCGCCGCTCGTGACCGCGCGGGGGCAGGGCTTTCCGGTCGGCACCCATTGGCTCGACGTGCCGCCTGCGGGCGATACGCGCCGGCTCGACGCGCTGGCCGACCTCGTGCTCCGGGCCGAGCGCGAAAGCCGCGCAATGGGGGGCGGGCTGCTCGTCTTTCTGCCGGGCGAGCGTGAAATCCGCCGCACCGCGGCCCTGCTCGCGCCCCGCCTTCCCGCCGGCTGCTGCCTGCATCCGCTCTACGGCGCCCTGCCCTTCAAGCAGCAGCAGGCCGCCATCGCCCCGGCACGGACGGGCCGCAAGATCGTGCTCGCGACCTCGATCGCCGAAACCTCGCTGACCCTTCCCGATATCCGCGTCGTGGTCGATGCGGGGCTTGCGCGGCGCGCCCGCTTCGATCCGGGGTCGGGCATGTCGCGCCTCGTGACCGAACCGGCGAGCCGCGCCGAAATCACCCAGCGCCGGGGCCGCGCCGGGCGTGTGGCCGAGGGGCGCTGCTACCGGCTCTGGTCGCGGGGTCAGGAAGGGGCGCTGCCCGAATTCCCGCCGCCCGAAATCGCGGTGGCGGATCTTGCCCCTCTCGCGCTCGACCTCGCGGAATGGGGCGCGGATGCGGCCGGCCTTTCCTTCCTGACGCCGCCGCCCGACACAGCGCTTGCAGGCGCACGCCGGATCCTCGCACAACTGGGTGCGCTCGATGGGGCGCGCATCACCGATCACGGGCGCGCGCTTTCGGCAGTGCCGCTGCATCCCCGCCTTGCGCATATGCTGATGACGGCGGGGCGTGATGCGGCGATGCTTGCTGCCCTTCTTGCCGCGCGCGATCCCCTGCGCGGCGCGCCCGCAGATCTTGCGCTGCGCCTTGCCGCCCTGAACGGACGGCACGGGCCCGCCCGCCAGCCGTTCGACACCGACGGCGCCGCGCTTGACCGGATCCGTTCCGAGGCCGCGCGGCTGCGCAAATCCGCGCCCGCCTCGGAGCGGCCGCTTTCCATCGGCGCCATGGCGGCGCTGGCCTATCCCGACCGCATCGCCCGCCGCCGCCCCGGAGAGGCGCCGCGCTATCTGCTGTCGGGCGGCAAGGGGGCGCGGCTCGCGCCCGATGATCCGCTGGCCGGAGCGCCCTGGCTCGTCGCGACCGATCTTGACGGCGATCCGAGCGAGGCGCGCATCCGAACCGCCGCCCCGATCACCGAGGGCGAGATCCGCGAGATCCTCGCCGCGCGGATCGCCTGGATTGACCGCTGCGAATGGTCGGGTCGCGAGGGGCGCGTGATCGCCCGCCGGCAGGAACGCCTCGACGCGCTCGTGCTGGGGGAGCGGCCCTGGCGCGATGCGCCCGAAGAGGCGCTCAAAGAAGCCATGCTCGAGGGTGTGCGCGACCTCGGCCTGCCGATGAGCGGCGCGGCGGCGCGGCTTGCCGCGCGGGTCGAGCTGCTGCGCGCAAAAGGCGCCGATCTGCCCGATTTCTCGCAGGCGGGGCTGATGGCGTCGCTCGACAGCTGGCTGCGGCCCTTTCTCGGCGGGATCCGCAGCGCCGCCGACTGGAAACAGTTCGACATCCTGCTAGCGCTGCGGGCGCGGCTCGACCATGAACAGCAACGCCTGCTCGACCATGACGCCCCGGCCCATTTCACGACCCCGCTCGGGCGGCGGGTGCCGATCGACTACACTCCCGAGGGGCCGCAGATCGCGCTGCGGCTGCAGGAACTGTTCGGTGTCACGCGCCACCCCGAGGCCGCGGGGATGGCCCTGCGCATCGCGCTGCTGTCGCCCGCCGGGCGGGAGGTGCAGGTCACGCGCGACCTGCCGGGATTCTGGGCCGGATCCTACCGCGATGTGCGCAAGGACATGCGCGCGCGCTACCCCAAGCACCCCTGGCCCGAGGATCCGGCGCGGGCCGCGCCGACCACCCGCGCAAAACCGCGCCGCTGACAGGTCAGGACTCGCCCCAGTCGCCATGATGGCTGCCCGGGCTGTCAGTGCGGGCGAACCCATGCGCGCCGAAGAAATCGCGCTGCGCCTGGATGAGGTTGGCGCTGCCGCGGGCGCGGCGGATGCTGTCATACCAGCCAAGCGCCGCAGAGAGCGCAGGCACCGGCAGCCCGGCCGCCACCGCCCCCGCGACCACGCGCCTGAGCGGCGCCACGTTCGCGGCAAGCAGCGCCGGCAGGGGATGGGTCAGCGCAAGCGGACCGGCCTGCCCGAGCGCCCCGATCAGCGGATGCAGCAGGTCGGAGCGGATGATGCAGCCCGCGCGCCAGATCCGGGCAATGCCGGCAAGGTCGAGCTCCCATGAAAATTCGCCCGATGCGGCGGCAAGCACCTCGAACCCCTGGACAAGTGTGACGAGGCGCCCCGCGATCAATGCCTGCTCGAGCACCCCGGCCGGAAGCGGATCGAACGGTCCAGCACCCGGAGCGAGCCGCTCTTCGGCGCGCTGGCGCAATCCGGCCTGCGCCGACCAGACCCGCGCATCTACCGCCGCCCCGATCACGCCCGCCGCCTGCCCGAGCTTCAGTGCCTCGATCACGGTCCAGCGTCCGGTGCCCTTCTGCCCGGCACGGTCGCAGATCACGTCAACAAGCGGCCGCCCGGTGGCCGGATCCCGCGCCACAAGGGTTTTCGCCGTCACCTCGGTCAGGAAACCGTGCAGCGGCCCTCTGTCCCAGTCGGCGAAAAGCGCGCCGATCCGCGGCGCCTCCCATCCCGCGCCGTCGCGCAGCAACCCGTAAATCTCGGCAATCATCTGCATGTCGGCATATTCGATGCCGTTATGCACCGTCTTGACGAAATGGCCCGCCCCGTCCGGCCCCACCCGGGCAACGCAGGGGGTGCCCTCGTAGCGCGCGGCGATGCGGGTCAGGATCGGCTCCAGCGCGGTCCAGGCGGATTCGCTGCCTCCGACCATGATCGAAGGCCCGTGGCGCGCGCCCGCCTCGCCGCCGGAGACACCCATGCCGGTAAAGTGCAGCCCCGTCGGCGCCAGTTCCCGGGTGCGGCGGCGGGTGTCGTTGAAATCGGCGTTGCCGGCGTCGATGACGATATCCCCCGGGGCGAGCAGCGGAACGATCTCGGCCAGCATGGCATCCATCGGCGCGCCCGAGGGAATCATGAACAGCACGATTCGCGGAGACGCGAGCGCAGCGACGAACTCTGCAAGCGTGTCGGCCGGCACCATCTGCCCGGCCAGCGCGCCGGCCCGGTCGAGAAACGGCGCGATCCAGTCGCTGTCGCGATTGGTGATCGCGACCCGGATACCCTGTTCCGCAAGGTTCAGCGCCAGCGCGCTGCCCATGGTGCCGAGGCCGTAAATGCCGATCTGCGCCGGTTCCTGCGCCTTTGACATCTGTTCGCCTCCTGCTTGCACGTTCCATGACCGGCCATGACCGGCGCAAACGCGGCCCCGTGGCTGCGCAATGTTTGGCATGGAGTAAATCTTGCCATATCATAAGAGCAACCAAGAAAAACAAGCACAGGCGGCACGATCATGAGCACAGTTCTGAAAAAAGCCTGGACCAGACTGGTCCTGCCGATGGTCCAGCGCCCCAAGCGGGTGCAGGTGGCGGCACTCTGCTATCGCGAGGACGAGAGCGGGGCGAAAAAGGTGCTGCTGATCACCAGCCGGGGCAGCGGGCGCTGGATCCTGCCCAAGGGCTGGCCGATCGACGGGCTGGATGGCGCCGAAACCGCCCTGCGCGAAGCCTGGGAAGAGGCCGGGGTGAAAGAGGCGGTGATCGAGCCCGAGCCGATCGGCTGCTATGAATTCACCAAGGGGATGGATACGGGCGGCCACGCGCCGGTCGAGACCTATGTCCACCTTGCCCGCGTCACCTCGCTGGTCGACGACTATCCCGAAGCCTCGGAGCGAAAGCGCAAATGGGTCTCGCCCGGAGAGGCCGCGACCATGGTGCGCGAGCCGGAACTGCGCGCGATCCTGCGCGGCCTGTCCTGACGCCATGCGGCCGCACCCCGCACCGGATCGGGCACCGGCCCCGGTATCTGGCCCGGTATCGCAGTCGGTCCGCTGCCGCGTTGCACTGGTCCGCCCGAGCGATTAGACGGCTGGACGAGGCTGCAACAGATTCGCGACGCGAGGGCGCAAGCAGATGTCGGAGAGGCCGGCAGGCACACGATGGAAGACGCTCGACAGCGATCTGAACCGGATCAGCATCGTCGAATATGCAAGCGCCCAGATCTCGCGCCCGCTGGTGGCGCCCGGGATCGGCCTGGCCTTCATCGCCGTTGCGTCGCTGCTGGCGGCGGTGTTCTTCGGACATGCGCCGGTCAATTTCGTCGTGGTCGCGGCGGCCGGACTCGGCGCCTACATGGCGTTGAACATCGGCGCGAACGACGTCGCGAACAACATGGGGCCGGCGGTCGGGGCGAATGCCCTGTCGATGACCGCGGCGCTGGTGATCGCCGCCGTGTTCGAAAGCGCCGGTGCGCTGCTGGCCGGGGGGGACGTGGTGACGACGATCTCGCAGGGGATCATCGCGCCCTCGGCCATGCGCAGCCAGGACGTGTTCATCTGGGCGATGATGGCGGCGCTGCTTTCCTCGGCGCTCTGGGTGAACCTCGCGACCTGGATCGGCGCGCCGGTCTCGACCACCCATGCGGTGGTCGGGGGGGTCGTCGGCGCCGGGGCGGCGGCGGCCGGAGTTGCGGCGGTGAACTGGGCCATGATCGGCACCATCGCCGCAAGCTGGGTCATCTCGCCGGTGCTTGGCGGCGGCATCGCCGCCGCGCTTCTGGCCTTTATCAATGCCCGCATCATCTACCGCGAGGACAAGGTCGCGGCGGCGCGGATCTGGGTGCCGGTGCTGGTCGGGGTGATGGCCGGCACCTTTGCCACCTACATGCTGCTGAAGGGGCTTTCGCGGCTCATGACCACCGGTCCGGGGCTCGCGGCGGGGGTCGGGATCGGCTTTGGCGTCATCATCTGGCTGCTGACCATCCCGCTGATCCGCCGGCGCTCGCAGGGGCTCGAGAACCGCGAAAGCGCGCTGCGGGGGCTGTTCGGGCTGCCGCTGGTGATTTCGGCGGCGCTGCTGAGCTTTGCCCATGGCGCCAATGACGTGGCCAATGCGGTCGGCCCGCTCGCGGCGATCGTGCATGCGGTCGGTTCGGGCGGGCATGGCGAGGGGATGGTGGTCATTCCCAGCTGGGTGATGGTGATCGGGGCGTTCGGCATTTCCTTCGGCCTGTTCCTGTTCGGGCCGCGGCTGATCAACATGGTCGGCAATGAAATCACCAAGCTGAACCCGATCCGCGCCTTCTGTGTCGCGCTCTCGGCCGCCTTCACGGTGATCGTGGCAAGCTGGCTCGGCCTGCCGGTGAGTTCGACCCACATCGCCATCGGCGGCGTGTTCGGGGTCGGTTTCTTCCGGTATTGGCTGATGGAGCGGCGTCTGAGGCACATGGGCCATGGCCCGCCCAAGCCGATCACCATCGCGCGCGAGGAGCGCGCCCGGCGCCGCCTGGTGCGGCGCTCGCATTTCATGACCATCATCGCCGCCTGGGTGATCACCGTGCCGGCGGCAGCGCTGATTTCGGCGGCAATCTTTTTCGGACTGCGGACGGTACTCGGTTAGGGCGCTCGGTCGGGTGCTTGGTCAGGATGCTCGCCGGCGGGTTCCCGGGCGAGCGGGTGCGATCAGGCCCGGGAAAGGGGCGCTGCCCCCTCTTGGCCTGCCGGCCAATTCACCCCCGGGATATTTCCGCCAGAAGAAGACCTGCGCCCTTCGGCGAGGGGGTTGTCCTGCGGGCCTTCGGCCTGCGATAGTGCATGATCCGGATCCCTTTATGCCGAGCGAGTGCCGCCATGACCGAACCCACTGCCGATGAGGCCGCTGCCCACGCAGCAAAAAAAGCGAAGATCAAGGCGGCGCGTGACCGGATAATGGAGGAAAAAACCGGCGAGAAGGGGCTGGTCATCGTGCTGACGGGTCCGGGCAAGGGGAAAAGCTCCTCGGCGTTCGGCATGATCCTGCGCAGCCTGGCGCACGGGTTTCCCTGCGCGGTGGTGCAGTTCGTCAAGGGCGCCCGCTACAGCGGGGAGCGCGACCTGATCACGGCCAGGTTCGGCGATCTCTGTGCCTTTCACACCATGGGCGAGGGATTCACCTGGGAGACGCAGGATCTGGCCCGCGACCGCGCCGCCGCCGGCGCCGCCTGGGACAAGGCGAAGGATCTGATCCGCGACAGCCGCAACCGCATGGTCCTGCTCGACGAGATCAACATCGCGCTGCGCTATGATTACCTCGACCTGCAGGAGGTGGTGGATTTCCTTGCCGCCGAGAAGCCGCCCATGACCCATGTGGTCCTGACCGGGCGCAACGCCCGGCCCGAACTGATCGCCGCCGCCGATCTGGTCACCGAAATGACGGCGGTGAAGCACCCGTTCCGCGCAGGTATCAAGGCGCAGCCCGGCGTCGAGTTCTGATGCCCGCCGTCATGATCCAGGGCACCGGGTCGGATGTCGGCAAGTCGCTTCTGGTCGCGGGGCTCTGCCGGGCGGCGCGCCGGCGCGGGATTTCGGTGCTGCCCTTCAAGCCGCAGAACATGTCAAACAACACGAGGCTGACCGCCGCCGGGCACGAAGTCGCCGGGGCGCAGGCGTTGCAGGCGCTGGCCTGCGGGACCGCGGCGGACAGCGACATGAGCCCGGTCCTGCTGAAGCCGCGCTCCGAGTCCGGTTCGCAGGTCGTGGTGCAGGGGCGGCCGCGCGGGACATTCGCGGCGCGGGATTATGCCGGGCTGAAACCGCAGCTTCTGGACGCGGTGCTGGCCAGTTTCGCACGACTCGAAGCGCGCGCCGAGCTTGTCATCGTCGAGGGTGCGGGCAGCGCGGCCGAGATCAATCTGCGCCCCGGCGACATCGCCAACATGGGATTTGCGCGTGCTGCCGATGTGCCCGTGGTGCTGGCCGCCGATATCGACCGCGGCGGCGTCATTGCCCAGATCATCGGCACGAAGGCGGTGCTCGACCCGCAGGATGCAGGAATGATCCGTGGCTTTGTCATCAACCGCTTCCGGGGCGATCCTGATCTTTTCCGCGAGGGCTGCCGGATGATCGAGGAGCGCAGCGGCTGGCGCAGTCTCGGGATCCTGCCCTGGTTTTCCGAGGCGCGCCTGTTGCCGGCCGAGGACACTCTGGCGCTCTCGAACGGCGGTGCCAATGCGGGCGGCAGCGGGGGAACGCTGCGGATCTGCTGCCTTGCCCTGCCGCGCATCGCCGGTTTCGATGCGCTGGATCCGCTGCGGCTGGAACCCGACGTGCGGTTTTTCATGGTTCAGCCGGGCGGGGCCATTCCCGAGGTGGATGTGGTCATCATTCCCGATAGCGCCGCGCCGCAGGCCGACCTTGCCTTTCTGCGCGCCGAGGGCTGGGAGGTGGACCTTCGCGCGCATCATCGCCGCGGCGGGCGTATTCTCGGGCTCGGCGCGGGGCGGCTGATGCTGGGCCGGCGGCTGGCAGAACCGGGCGGCGCAGACGTGCCCGGGCTCGGCCTTTCCGATGCGGATACGGCTGACGGGCGGATCGAGGGCATGGCGCGGGCGGAGGTCTTTGCCGACGACAGTTTCCGGCGCGGCTGGCTGTCCCGTCTCGGCGCGACGCCGACCCCGCAAGACTGGGGGCAGAGGCTGGACAGGGTGCTCGACCGGCTGGCCGAACATGTCGAGGCGCATCTCGATATATCCGCGATTTTCGCTCTTGCGCAGCAGGCCGGGTCGGCACGGTGCGGCGCGGGCGGCTGAGAAACGGTCGCGGTCAGGCGGTGAGCCCGGCCGAATTCATCAGCAGCCGCAGCAGCAGCGCGATGACGCCGAGCGCGAGCACCCCCGCGACCCAGAACAGCAGCATCCAGCCAAGGCGGCGCAGCCAGAGCCCGCCCCTGCCCCCGCGCCCGGTCATCAGTAACCTTCCTCCGGTTTCACCTTGCCGCGAAAGACGTAATAGGACCAGCCGGAATAGGCGAGGATGATCGGAATGACGATGAGTGCCCCGACCAGCGTGAAGCCCATGCTCGATTCCGTTCCGGCGGCCTCCCAGATGGATATGTCGGGCGGGATGATATTGGGCCAGAGGCTGATCGCGAGGCCGGAATAGCCGAGGAACAGCAGCAGCAGCGCCAGCCCGAAGGGCGCCGCCTGCCGCTGCCCCGCAAGCGCGCGCAGCAGCAGCCAGGTGGCCAGCACCACCAGCACCGGCACCGGGGCGAAATAGAACAGGTTCGGGATCGAGAACCAGCGCGCCGCCACTTCGGGATGTTCAAGCGGTGTCCAGAGGCTGACGGCGATGATGGCAAGGAACACCGCGCCCGTGACCGGACGGCCGAGGCCCCGCATGCGCGCCTGCAGGTCGCCCTCGGTCTTGAGCACGAGCCAGGTCACCCCGAGCAGCGCATAGGCGATCACCACCCCGAGCCCCACGAACAGGTTGAACGGGGTCAGCCAGTCGAGCGGCCCGCCCGCGTGGGTGCCGTTCTCGACCTGGAAGCCGCTGATGAAGGCGCCCAGGGCCACCCCCTGCGTGAAGGCGGCCGTATAGGATCCGACGGCAAAGGCCCGGTCCCAGAAGGGACGGTGCGCATCATCCGCCTTGATGCGGAACTCGAACGAGACCCCGCGCCAGATCAGCCCCACCAGCATCAGGATGAAGGGGATGTAGAGCGCGCTCAGGATCACTGCATAAGCCAGGGGAAAGGCCGCAAAAAGCCCCGCCCCGCCCAGCACGAGCCAGGTTTCGTTCCCGTCCCAGATCGGGGCGACGCTGTTCACCATGAGGTCGCGATCCCCGCGCCGGCGCACGAAGGGAAACAGGATGCCGATGCCGAGATCGAACCCGTCGGTGATGACATACATCATCAGCCCGAAGGCGATGATGAGGGTCCAGAGAAGCGGAAGATCGAGGCTCATCGGCTGTCTCCCCCGGTATCAGGCCCGGTATCGGGGCGGTCGGCCGGGCCTTCGACCGCCGAAAGCGGCCGCGCGGGCCGTGCGTCCGGGCGCTGGCGGGGCCGGCCCTCGTCGGTGCCGACGCGCGGTCCGCTCGCCACGAGCCGCAGCATGTAGCGGGTTCCCGCGCCGAACACGACGAAATAGACCACGATGAACACCACGAGCGAGACCGAGAGCATCAGGGTCGAGTGATCCGAGACCGCGTCCCTCGTGCGCATCACCCCCTGCACGATCCAGGGCTGACGGCCGATTTCAGTCGTGAACCAGCCGGCAAGCAGCGCGATGAGCCCCGAGGGCCCCATCACCAGCGCGAAGCGCAGGAACCACCCCGGCTCGTAAAGCGTGCCGCGCCAGCGTCGCCACACACTCCAGAGCCCGAGCGCCAGCATGAGCAGTCCAAGCCCCACCATCACGCGGAAGCTCCAGAAGATGATCAGCGAATTCGGCCGGTCCTCGGGCGGGAAATCGGCGAGGCCCGGATATTGCCCGTCGAGGCTGTGGGTCAGGATCAGGCTGCCGAGTCGCGGCACCTCGAGCGCATAGCGCGTCTCTTCGGCCTCCATGTCGGGCCAGCCGAACAGGATCAGCGGCACGCCCTTGCCGGGTTCGTTGCGCCAGTGGCCCTCCATCGCGGCGATCTTCGCCGGCTGGTGTTCGAGCGTGTTGAGCCCGTGCAGGTCGCCGATCAGGATCTGCAGCGGCGTGACCAGAACCACCATCCACATGGCCATGGAGAACATGCGCCGCACTGGCTCGCTGTCGTTCTTGCGCAGCAGATGCCAGGCCGCCGCCGCGCCGACGAAAAGCGCGGTCGAAAGAAAGGCCGCCGTGGCCATATGCGTCAGCCGATAGGGAAACGAGGGGTTCATGATCACGGCGAACCAGTCCACCGGCACCACCTTGCCGTCGATGATCTCGTGGCCCTGCGGCGTGTGCATCCAGCTGTTCGAGGCCAGGATCCAGAACGATGAAATCAGCGTCCCGAGCGCCACCATGATGGTCGCGAAGAAATGCAGTCCGCGCCCGACCCGGTCCCAGCCGAACAGCATCACCCCGAGAAAGCCGGCCTCGAGAAAGAAGGCGGTCATCACTTCATAGGCCAGCAGTGGCCCGGTGATCGAACCGGCGAAGGTCGAGAAATGGCTCCAGTTGGTGCCGAACTGATAGGCCATGACGATGCCCGAGACGACGCCCATGGCGAAGTTGACCGCGAAGATCCCCGACCAGAAACGGTAGAGTTCACGGTAGGCGTCCCTGCCCCGCCAGAGCCACAGCCCTTCGAGCACCACGAGATAGCAGGCGAGCCCGATGGTGATGGCGGGAAAGATGATATGAACGGAAATGGTAAAGCCGAACTGAATCCGCGCCAGTTCGAGAGCACCAAGTCCAAACATGTGGAACGCTCCTGCATCGCCCGTGACCACCGCCGGCCCCGGAGATCAGGTCGCCTTGTCCCGCCGGAGCCGCATTCGAAACCTTCAGCTAGTGCAACTTGGCGCGCCGGAAAGCCATGCCGCCGCGGGACGCCCGGAAATCAGTGCCCCGCGCCAGAAGGCCGCAGCCTTCGGGTGGATTTTGCGCGGCCGATCCGCCCGCACCACCCTGCGGCCGCCCTGCCGGCAGCGACAGCGCGCCAAGAATTACCTGCGGAAAGCTTTGACATTACTTTGTTCAGCTATTTATATTCCTTGGCTAAACCACATTATGGGAGGGAATAACTTTGACACTCAAACAAAATTTCAATCCGGCACGGTTGCTTGCACCGGCAGCACTGGCCGCTGCGGGGGTGGTTTTCACCGCAGTGCCCGCGGTCTCGGCCAGCCTCGAGGACCTGCAGGGCGAGGGCACCATCCGCATCGCCGTCGCGAACGAGATTCCCTATGGCTATGTCGATCCCGCCGGCGAGGCCAAGGGCGCCGGGCCGGAAACCGCGATCCACATCATGGAAGAGCTTGGCATCGACAATATCGAATGGGTTCCCACCGATTTTTCCTCGCTCATTCCGGGGCTTCAGGCGGGGCGGTTCGACATGGTGGCGGCCGAAATGGCGATCCTGCCGCAGCGCTGCACCAAGGCGCTGTTTTCCGAACCGAACAGCTCCTACGGCGAGGGGCTCCTTGTGCTGAAGGACAATCCCAAGGACATCCATACCTATACCGATTTTGCCGAGCGCGACGACCTTAAGGTCGCGATCATGGCCGGCGCGGACCAGCTTGAATTCCTGCAGGAACTCGGCGTGGCCGAGGGGCAGATGGTGACGATTTCGGCGAATTCCGACGCGGTCTCGGTGGTCTCCACGGGGCGGGCCGACGCCTATGCCGCGACCGGGCTCACCGCCGCCGACCTCGCCAGCAAGTCCGACGCGGTGGAACTGGCCGAGAATTTCGAGGATCCGGTGATCGGCGGCGAACCGGTGCGCAGCTGGGGCGGATTCGTCTTTGCACAGGGCTCCGAGGATCTGCGCGACGCGGTGAACGAGAAGCTCGCGGAGTACAAGGAAACCGACGAATGGGCCGAGACGCTCAAGAGCTACGGCTTTAGCGATCAGGATCTTGCGGATTCGAACGAACGCAGCACCGAAGACCTCTGCGCGGCGCAATGATGCCGGCACGGCGGGCGCACGCGCGCGGCCCGGTCCGCGGCACCGGGACAGGCACCCCGGTGCCCGGCGCTGCCCGGCCCGGCGCCGGGCCCGCGCCATGAGCTGGAGCGAGTATCTCCCCGTGCTCTGGCAAGGGGCCTGGGTGACGATCCAGCTTACTTTCTGGTCGACGATCCTGGGCGCCGTGCTCGCCTTTGCCGCCGGGCTTGGCCGGCTTTCACATCACGCGCCGCTCAGGTGGCTTTCGGTCGCCTATATCGAGATCTTCCGCGGCACGTCGCTGCTCGTGCAGCTGTTCTGGCTTTATTTCGCCCTGCCGCTCATCGGCGAGGCCATCGGCATCAACCTGCGGATGCCGCCGGTGGTCACCGGGGTGGTGGCGCTTTCGCTCAATATCGGCGCCTACGGGGCCGAGGTGGTGCGTGGCGCGATGCAGGCCGTGTCGCGCCGCCAGCACGAGGCCGCGAAGGCGCTGAACTTCACCCCGCGCCGCGCGCTGCTGCGCATCATTCTCCCGCAGGCCATCCCCGAGATGATGCCGCCGTTCGACAATCTCGCGATCCAGAACCTGAAGGACACGGCGCTCGTGTCGCTGATCGCGCTTGGCGACCTGGCCATGCGGGCCGAACAGCTGCGCAACTTCACGCAGGATTCGGTGACGATCTATTCCATGGTGCTGGTGATGTATTTCGGCATGGCGCTGGTGCTGACGGCGCTGGTGCGATTGCTTGCGCACAACCTCGGGCGCTGGCGCACGGGAGGGACATAGATGCTGTTCGGAATCGAATGGGACGCCAGCAGCAACTGGTCTCTCGCCGTCTCGATCCTGCCGATCCTGTTGCGTGCCATGGTGGTGACGCTCCATGCGGCGGTGCTCGGCTTTGCGATCGCGATGGTGCTGGGGCTTGCCCTGGCGGCGCTGAAGGCGGCGCCGACGCGGCTGGTCGCGTGGCCCGCACGGTTCGTGGCCGAGTTCCTGCGCGACACGCCCCTGCTCGTGCAGCTTTTCTTTCTCTACTACGTCCTGCCCGAATTCGGGATCGTGCTGCCGGCCTTCATGACCGGGGCAGTGGCGCTGGGGCTGCAGTATTCCGCCTACCTGGCCGAGGTCTACCGCGCCGGGATCGAAGCCGTGCCGCGGGGCCAGATCGAGGCCGCGCGGGCGCTTGACCTGGCCCCGCGGCGCACCTTCACCCATATCGTGCTGCCGCAGGCGATCCCGCGCATCATCCCGGCGATGGGCAATTACCTCGTCTCGATCACCAAGGACGTGCCGGTGCTGTCGGTCGTGACCGTGCTCGAGATGCTGAACGTGGCCAAGATCATCGGCGACCGCACCTTCAACTATCTGGTGCCGCTCACCATGGTCGGGGCGCTTTACCTCGTCATGACGCTGATCGCCGCCCGCGGCGTGCGCTGGCTGGACGTGAAACTGCCGAAAACCGGGATCATATTGCGATGAGCGAACCGATCATCACCTTCGACGACGTCAGCAAGCGGTTCGGCGCGGTCACCGTGCTCGACGGGCTGGATTTCAACGTGGCCGAGGGGGAAAAGGTCACGATCATCGGCCCCTCCGGCTCGGGGAAATCGACGATCCTGCGGATCCTGATGACGCTCGAGCCGATCTCGGGCGGGACGGTCTGGGTCGATGGCGAACCGCTCTGGCACGAACAGGCGGCCGACGGGTCGCTGAAGCGCCCCTCCGAACGGCACATGCGCCACATGCGCACCAAGCTCGGCATGGTGTTCCAGAGCTTCAACCTGTTTCCCCACATGAGCGTGCTGCGCAACATCACCGAAGCACCGGTGCAGGTGCTGAAACTGTCGAAGGCGCAGGCGCGCGAACGGGCGGGCGACCTGCTCGAAATGGTGGGCATGAGCGATCACCGCGACAAGTTCCCCAACCAGCTTTCCGGCGGGCAGCAGCAGCGNNCCTCGGCGCTCGACCCGGAACTTGTGGGCGAGGTTCAGGAGGTCATCCGCCGGCTGGCCGATGCCCACGACCTGACCATGCTCATGGTCACGCACGAGATGCGCTTTGCCCGCGAGATTTCGGACCGGATCTGTTTCATCGACAAGGGGCGCATCATCGAGGACGGCCCGCCCGAGGCCATCTTTTCCAATCCGCGCGAAGAGCGCACGCGCGAATTCCTGGGTGCCCTGATCGGCGAGGGGTAAGGCGCGCTCAGCCCCTGCCCGGCCCGCCGGCGTTGACGCCGCGCATGATCGCGAGTGCCTCTTCGGCGATGATCTGCTCTTCGTCGGTCGGGATCACGAGCGTATCGACGCGCGCGCCTTCTGCCCCGATCCGCAGGGCATTGCCCGCATTCGCCGCCGCGTCGAATTCGACCCCGAGCCAGGCGAGGCGCTCGGCAACCGCCGCGCGGATCCGGGGCTGGTTTTCCCCGATCCCGGCGGTAAAGACCAGCACGTCGATGCCCCCGAGCACCGAGCCGAGCCGCGCCACCTCTCCGGCGATGCGGCGGGTAAAGACCTCGATCGCCTCGGCCGCCTCCGGGCGGGGGCTGGCGAGCAGTTCGCGGGAATCGGCGCTGATCCCGGACAGCCCGAGCAGCCCCGAATCGTGATAGAGCATCCGCTCGACCTCGCCCAGCGACCAGCCGCCGGGGCCGAGAAGATGCAGCAGGATGCCGGGATCGACCGAACCGGGCCGCGTTGCCATGGGGATGCCTTCGAGCGTCGAGAACCCCATGGAGCTTGCCCGGCTCCGCCCGTTGCTCATGGCGCAGAGGCTTGCGCCGCTGCCGAGATGCGCCGCCACCACCCGCGCGCCCCCAAAACCGAGTTCGGCAAGCCGGCGGGCGATCCAGGCATAGGACAGCCCGTGAAACCCGTAGCGCTTCAGCCCCTGGTCATGGAGATGGCGGGGAATGGCATAGCGCCGCTCGATCGGCTCCTGCGTCATGTGAAAGGCCGTGTCGAAAGAGGCGCTCTGCATGACCTCGGGCCGCAGGCGGCGGATCGCCTCGATCAGCTGCACGCATTGCGGCTGGTGCAGCGGGGCGAGGCGCTCGAAATCGCGGATCCGCGCGAATACCTCGTCCTTGATCGGCGCGGGGCCGGAAAACAGGTCGCCCCCGTGCACGACGCGATTGCCGATGATCGCGGTCCGGTCAAGATCGACATGGCGCGCCATCTGCCCGAGCGCCTCGCGCAGCAGCGCAACCATGTCGGCGCGGTCGGCGGCGGCGAGCGGGTGAACGTGGCGCTCGCCGTCGAACTCCGCCCGCAGCGCGAAGGGCGCGCCGCGAAAGTCGATGGTGGCCGAGCCGATGCGCAGGGGCACATCGTTTTCGACCCGGAAGAGCCCCATCTTGATCGTGGACGACCCCGGATTGACGGTGACGATCAGGTCGCGGGTCATCGCGGCGCCCCCGACCGGCGGGCGGCGGTGATCTTGGCAAGCGCCACCGACGCGATCCGCGCCGTCAGCGGATCCGACCGGCTGGTCAGCACGATCGGCACCCGCGCCCCGAGCACCAGCCCCGCCGCCGTCGCCCCGGCGAAATAGATCAATTGCTTGGCCACCATGTTGCCGGCCTCCAGGTCGGGAACCAGCAGCACGTCGGCCTGCCCGGCCACGGGCGAACAGATGCCCTTGGTCGCCGCCGCCTCGGGGCTGATCGCGTTGTCGAAGGCAAGCGGCCCGTCCACCAGTGCGCCGGTGATCTGCCCCCGCGCCGCCATGACCGTGAGCGCGGCGGCGTCGAGCGTGGCCGGCATGGCCGCATTCACCGTCTCGACCGCGGCGAGCACCGCGACCTTCGGCTCTGCGACGCCGAGCAGGCGCAGCAGGTCCACCGCGTTCTGGCAGATGTCGCGCTTGTGGTCGAGCGTCGGCTGGATGTTCACCGCCGCGTCGGTCACGATCAGCGGCTTGGGATAGGCCGGCACGTCCATGGCATAGACATGGCTCAGCCGCCGGTCGGTGCGCAGGCCGCCGTCGCGCGCCAGCACCGCACCAAGAAGCTCATCCGTATGCAGGCTGCCCTTGACCAGCATCGCGACCCGACCCGAAGCGGCAAGCTCCACCCCCCGGGCGGCGGCGGCGTGGCTGTGCTCGACCGGCTCGATCGCAAAGCCGTCGAGCGAAACGCCCGCCTCCTCGGCGACCGTGCGGATCTTTGCCTCGGGCCCGATCAGCAGCGGCTCGATCATGGCGTCCTCGCGCAGTTCGACCGCCGCCAGCAGCGCCGCCCGCGAACAGGGATGCACGATGCCGGCGCGCATCCCCGGCAGGCCGCGGGCGTGTTCGACATAGGTCTCGAAAATGCCGGGCCGGATCAGGGCAAGGCGCGGCATCGGCACCGCCGGCCAGCTGACCTTGCGCGCCGGGGCCTTGACCAGCGCGGTCCCGCTCAGCACCTCGCGGCCGTCCTGGTTCACGCATGTGGTCTTGAACCGCAGTTGCTGGCCGGGCAGTTTCTCCGTCACCTCGACCCGCGCGGTGATCGTGTCGCCGGGCGCGACCGGGTGCACGAAGTGAAGCTCCTGCCCCAGATAGACCGTGCCCGGTCCCGGCAGCCGCGTGCCAAGCACCGCCGACACCATCGCCGCCGTCCACATTCCATGCGCGACCACATGGCCATAGATGTCGTCGGCGGCAAAGGCCGGATCGAGATGGGCCGGGTTGCGGTCCCCGGACACGGCGGCGAACAGGTGGATGTCTTCTTCGCTGATGGTGCGGGTCAGGACATCGCTGTCGCCGACCTCGATCCCGTCATAGACGTGGTTGACGAGATGCTCGTCCTTCGTCGCCGCCATTGCCGCACCCCTTCCGCCCCGAAACAAGACCCAGTGGATACTCCGTTCGATCCCGGGAACGGGCAACAGTCAAGGCCAGAGATCCGGGCGCGGCGTATCGGGCTGCGGGCGTCAGGCGTCCGCGGCCGGGCACCGGATCTGCGTCGCCGCCTCGATCACCAGCGGGCGGAGATCCTCGCCCCCGCTTTCCAGGTAGGCCAGAAGCTGGCGACGCATCCGCGGCTCCCCGAAATCGTTGATGTGGCCGGCGACGCCGGCGGCGGCCTCGTCCGCCGGCATGGCGGTTTCCATGAACATGGCGATCTGGTTGGCCATGGTGACCATCTTTTCAGGCGACATCGGCTTTGTCCTCTCGGATGATGCGTTCGGGATGGGTGAAGATTTCAAAACCCGCATGGCGGGCAAGGCCGACCAGCGTGAGCCCCGATTGCGCGGCCATGCGGACCGCGGCGCTCGTCGGGGTGGAAATCGCGATCAGCACGGGGATGCCGGCGGCGGTGGCCTTCTGCACGATGTCGGTCGAACAGCGGCAGGTGAGCAGCGCGGCGCCGCGTGCGGGGTCGCCCGCCCCCGCGAGCACCGCGCCGATCAGCTTGTCGAGCGCGTTGTGACGGCCCACGTCCTCGCGGGCGACGATCACGCCCGCCTCCGGGGTCCAGAAGGCGGTGCCGTGAACCGCGCGCGTCAGGTCATGCAGGGGCTGGTGACGCTCGAGCGCGGCGATGGCGCCGAGCACCTCATGCGCGGGGATGCGGAAATCCGAGGCGGGCACCGGATTGGGACGGCGCATCGCCTCTTCGAGGCTTTCGATACCGCAAAGCCCGCAGCCGACCGGCCCCGCCATGGAGCGGCGCCGCGCCTGCTGGCGCGCGGCGGCGCCATCGGCAAGCCAGATCTGCAGGTCGATGCCGAGCGGCAGTTCCACCGCGGTGATCGATTCGATCTCCTCCGGGGTGGCGATCCCTTCGGTCAGGCTGAAGCCCCGGGCGAAATCATCGAGATCCGCCGGGGTGGCCAGCATGACCGCATGGGTCGAGCCGTTATAGCTCAGCGCCACCGCAACCTCGGCCGGAAGCTCCCTGTCTCCACGTTCAAAACTGCCCGCCCGGAATGCCAGGCGGGCATGGGCCCGATGGGTGTTCATCGGTTCATTCCGCCGCGGTGACGATCCGGCGGGACATGCGGGTGAGCTCCTCCTGTTCCTCCTGCCAGTCGGTCGGCCCGTTCGAGGGCGCGACCTGCACCGCCGTCACCTTGTATTCCGGGCAGTTGGTGGCCCAGTCGCTCGAGTCGGTGGTGACGACGTTGACCTGGTTGAAGGGGTGGTGGAAGGTCGTATAGACCACGCCCGGCGCCACCACGTCGGTGACTTCGGCCCGCAGGCTGGTTTCGCCCGCACGGCTGTTCATCCGCACCCAGTCGCCATGGCGGATGCCGCGATCCTCGGCATCATGGGGATGGATCTGGAGCACGTCCTCGCCGTGCCAGACCATGTTCGCGGTGCGCCGCGTCTGGGCGCCGACGTTGTACTGCGACAGGATCCGCCCGGTGGTGAGCAGCAGCGGGAAGCGGCGGTTGGCCTTTTCCTCCGACGGGACATAGCCGGTGCGGATGAATTTCCCCTTGCCGCGCACGAAGCCGTCGACATGGACGATCGGGGTGCCTTCGGGCGCCTCGTCGTTGCAGGGCCATTGCACCGAGCCCAGCTCGTCGAGCCGTTCATAGGTGACTCCGGCAAAGCTCGGCGTGGTCGCGGCGATCTCGGCCATGATCTCGCTCGGGTGGGTATAATTCCACTCCGCGCCCATGGCATTGGCCAGCATCTGGGTCACTTCCCAGTCGGCATAACCCGGCTGCGGCGCCATCACCTGACGCACCATGTTGATGCGCCGCTCGGCGTTGGTGAAGGTGCCGTCCTT
>JRYH01001098.1_pt1 | contig 18735 bp, 26 predicted proteins | sample 235351 | NCBI WGS metagenome assembly JRYH01 (sample SAMN03074221, study PRJNA261480) | activated sludge metagenome | biome: Wastewater Treatment Plant; feature: Wastewater; material: Activated sludge; isolation source: activated biomass of a wastewater treatment plant treating wastewater... ... | reverse complement strand
GCCGCGCTGCTCGGCGGCGACGACCTTGTAGCCAAAGGGCGCGGCCGCCCCGTTCCAGAAACCCTGCCGGGCGTTCTCGTTCATGGAGCGCTGGACGTGCTTGCGGGTTTCTTTCGACTGGTATTCGTCGAACAGCGCGAAGATCTGCCGGATCATCACGCTCATCGGATCATCGCCCAGCTCCTGCGTCATCGACACCAGACGCACGCCGGCCTTGGCGAGGCGGCGCAGGTGCATCTCATGCAAGAAGGCATCGCGCGCGAAGCGGCTGAAGGAATGCACGACCACGACATCGAACGGCGGCGCGCCGTTCGTCGCCAGGTCAAGTAGACGCTGAAACTCCGGCCGGTTGTCGTTGGTCCCCGACAGGCCCGCATCGACAAACTCGGCCACGACGTCCCAGCCCCGCGCCTTGCAGAACGCGATGCCCTGACGGCGCTGGTCGGGGATGGACAGATCGCTTTCCGCCTGACGGCCGGTGGACACGCGCAGATAGAGCGCGGCGCGCCCGGTGGCGGGCTGTTGGGCAGGTGCGGCAGGTTTCATTGTTTGGCCCCCCGGCGGTTCGGAATGTCCTTACGTTCAGCATGGTTTTGCGGCGTCTGCGAGTCCGTCGCGAACAAATCGCGCAGCGCGGACGACAGGAAAGCTTCGATCGCGTCGAGTTCGGCCTCCGTAACCGGCAGGCCCGCAAGATCGTCCGTGACCACAAAGTCGAATGACTTTGCGGGTGCGGGCCGGGCGGTCCTGGGATCGACGGTTTTCATCGCGCCGTGATCGCACCAGCCGCCCGACCTGTAGTGCGCACAAACTGGTCAGAATGGCTGTGCCGGATAGCCCGGCCATAGCCGCCCCCCTTCCCTTGCGGTCTCATTGACCCGCTGTTCTGGCGCGCCGCGCCGCACGCGCAATGGCCTGCCCGCTCCTTCGTCTCTGGCTCCCGTGTTGACCATTCCCCTCAAGCGGTGCGCGTCCGGCTGCCCCGGCCCGCCCTGTCACGCGGCATCAACCGCAACAGGCAAGGAGGACGCCATGACCGTAACGACCCACCCGCTCCGTAATTCGATCCAGCAGGGCGACTGCATCGAGGTGATGCGCCAGATGCCGGCCGGCAGCGTGGATTTCATCCTGACCGACCCGCCCTATCTCGTTCGCTACAAATCCCGCGACGGGCGCAGCATCGCCAATGACGACAACGCCGCCTGGCTGGCACCGGCCGCTCGCGAGATGTACCGCGTGCTCAAGAACGACAGCCTGTGTGTGAGCTTCTACGGCTGGACGCAGACCGACCGCTTCATCAGCGCCTGGCGCGCGGCGGGGTTCCGCATTGTCGGCCACATTGTGTTCCGCAAGGGCTACGCCTCGCGGGCGCGGTTCGTGAGCTACACGCACGAATCCGCCTACGTGCTGGCCAAGGGCCGCCCGGTGCTCCCCGACAACCCGCCGGCCGACGTGATCGACTTCCCCTACAGCGGCAACCGGCTGCACCCGACACAGAAACCCGTAGCGGCGTTGACACCGCTGATCGAGGCATTCTGCCCGGAAGGCGGGCTGGTGCTCGACCCGTTCTGCGGCTCCGGCTCGACGCTCGTTGCAGCTTGCGACGCAAATTGCGACTACCTTGGGATAGAGCTGGACCACACCTATCACGGCATCGCCGCCCGGAGGCTGGCGGCATGACGCGGCCGCCTTTGGCCGAGGGAGCGTTCTGGCCCCGACTAGTCCGAACCTCGGTCGTGCCTCAGTTTGAACTTCGGCTTCGGGGGCAGACTTCAGGCGGAAATTATTGCTCAGCCGGCGCGAGGAGCAGTGAGTGTCTCTACCCCTTGTCGGAAGATGCCGGGGCTCATACCGCCAACGACTGCCGCCTGGACGGTGTATCCAAGCAGCAGAGCAAGAAGCGCCCTCGCCAGCGGCTCCGTTTCCGTTGCCCCATCAACGAGCCCCGCCGCCTTCCATCGCGCGACGCATCCGGCGAGCTGGGCGAGGAACGCCTCGTAGAACGCTTGCATGATCCCCTTGAGCTTCTCATCGCGCTGGCTCTCTGCCCAGCCAAGTAGGGCAAGGCGTTTGAGATCGAAGCCGTCGCGCTTGGTGAACGCCTCGATGGCAGCGGCAATGTTCTCTAGCAGCACGGCCGGTGGCGCAGGATCGTCGCTCTCCAGTATCGGCCGTAGCCGCTCCGCGAGCCCCGTCATGGACGTGATCAGGGCCGCTTGGACCAAGTCGTCCTTGTTCTTGAAGTACGAGTAGACCGCCCCCGCCGACAACCCAGCCTCGGCGATGATGTCGTCCATCCGCGTGGCATGCAGGCCGTTGCGGTCGAAGCACCGCCACCCCGCATTCAGAATCTGCAAGCGGCGCGCAAGCTTCTGTTCTTCTGATAGTTTTGCCATGCCATGGATATAGAACGAGCGCTCGCTCTTGACAACCATCCCGCGTCGCATTTATTTAGAACGAGCGCTCGCTCTAGATATGGAGGCGATTGTGATCCGCGTAGTTCCCATCGAAACAGGCAAGGCTCGGATGAAGACGGCTCAGATGGCGGGGCGGGATGGTCGCAGCGGCGTCGGCCGCAAGATCGATATCTTCCGTGACAATCACTGGGTCGATCCGTTGCCAATCCTGTCGTTCCTGATCGAGCATCCGGAGGGGAAGTTCATCGTCGATACCGGCGACACATGGCGCAACTCGGTGCCCGGCTATCTACCGTGGTGGAATCCATTCTTCACCAAGCAGGTTCAGATCAAGGTGGCGCCGCTCGAGGAGATCGGTACGCGGCTTGCCGCTATGGACATCGATCCCGCGCGGGACGTTGCGGCTGTCATCCTCACCCACTTCCATCATGACCACACCGGCGGGCTCGATCATTTCCCGCACAACCGGATCATCGCACCGCGCGAGAGCTACGAGGCATCGGTCGGTCTCAAGGGCAAGATGATGGGCTGCCTGCCGCAGCGCTGGCCGATCTGGTTTAAGCCCGACCTGATCGTACCCGAGACGCACGCGGACGGACCGTTCCCGCTTATCCATCCCATAACGAAGGATGGCCGCATCTTCATGGTGCCGACGCCCGGCCACAGCGAAGGGCATATGTCCGTCGTCGTCAGAGGCGAGGACGTTACATATTTCCTGGCAGGCGATGCGACCTATTCGGAAGGCAATCTGCGGGCGGAAAAGGCTGACGGCGTGACGAACGATCCTGAGCGTTCGATCGCGACGCTACGCGCCATCAAGGCGTTCGCGGCAAAGGAACCGACCATCATCCTGCCTGCGCACGATCCGGACGGTCCCGCCCGGCTCGCCAAGCGCTTGGTCCTTGCTTGAACGTCCGCCTAGGGCAAAGAGCGGACAGAGCTAGCTCCTGCCTATCATGGGATCGCGGCCCGGCGGCTGACGGCATGGGCGCGCCTTGTCCGACGTTCATCGGTGGTGCGTTTTGCGCGCTGTCCTCGGCGAACCACCCCCTGAAGGCAATAGCGCACTCTCCGGCCCGCGATCGGGCAGGAATCGACATCGACGGTGACGCAGCTTTCTTACGCGAGTGCGAGGGAAGGCTGTCCGGCGAACGGGTTTGTTGTCATAAAGGCGTCGAAGACGCCATTCATCGACCGGGCCGCCCAGTTCAGGATCGGGATTCGGTTTCCTTCCTCTATCCCTTTAATCCTTGGACTCTGATTCCGTGACTCTCGTGTCGCCCCTGGATTTGCAAGGGCTCCGGGCCAGCGCGCCTTGTGGTGACGCGGAAAAGCTGGCTCCAGCAGCCGCACCGCGAGGCCGATGCACAGGCGCGTCCGCTTCCCCGTGACCACATCGACCGCGATATAGCCCGCCTCCTCCAGCTGGCGGAGATAGCGTTGCACCGATCGGCGGCAACGGCCGAGCGCTTTGGCGAGGTATGTGACTGTCACCGCCAGCACCCGCCCCTCCCGGTTCTGCCGGTAGGTCGCCTCCGCGATCTTGCGCACGCAGCGCCGCGCGCCGTCGCAAAGATTCGGATCGTCCTCGATGCGCGCCGCCAGTTCCGGCACGTAACCGTTGGTCGCGCGCCACGCCCTGGGCCGGCGTTCGGCCTTGAAGCGGTGGCAGGTCGCGAGCGCACGCTGGCTGCGCTCGCTCGGCGCGAAGTCGTCGCCGGAACGGCGCTCCCCGACTCGCCCCCGGAGCTTGCGCGCCGATTCGATGAAAGCGGCGGCGGGGTCATTTTGCATAGTCATTGGTTTTCTCCTCTTGGCATGGAGAAAACCCGCAGAAAATAAGGGCGCACGAAGTCGTCGCAGAAATTACTTGCGTCGGTGGTTTTATTTTGGGATATTTGAATTGTTCAGAGACAAATACCTTCGATTTAAATGCACCCGCTTCGGCGGGTTTTCTTTTTGTTACAGCACAATAAACTCCATTGTCCGGTGGAAACACTCTGGCAGCCCGAGTCGGGCTACATGAGATTGTCCGCAATGCGTGCGCTCATATCAAGTCAGTTCTGCATTTTCGGCCCGCTGCGCGCCCGTCTACCTGCGATGGTGCGCAGACCGATCGATTCCCATATCGCAGAAATAAATCAAACTCGGGCGTGGGTCCTGGTATCGGATAGCTATCCGATAGGAGGCTATCCGATCGCTACCAGATAGCGACGAGACGGCTAGCCGATAGCTTTTGGACGGCGAACAGATATCCTTTTGGTATCCAATAGTCGTCTGATATTATTCCCGAGAAGAGTATTTTATTTAACCCGATTGCAAAGTGAGTGTGTATGCCCGTTATTTCATTTGCCAATCCCAAAGGAGGAGCCGGCAAAACAACATCTGCGCTGCTGCTAGCCGGAGAACTTGCCGCCAAGGGAGCCCGCGTCACCATCATCGACGCCGACCCGGAGCGCTGGATCTCGCAGTGGGCTAAGCTGCCCGGAAAGCCGCCGCATATCGAGATCCTGGCGGACGTGACCGAGGATACGATTGTCGATCACATCGAGAGCGCAGCACAGACATCCCAGTTTGTCATCGTCGATCTCGAAGGCACGGCGAGCCTCATGGTGGCCAATGCCATCGGCATGTCCGATCTCGTCCTCATTCCGACCCAGGGCGCGTCGATGGATGCGAAAGGGGCGGCCAAGACCATCAAGCTCATCCGCAATCAGGAACGCATGGGGCGGCGCACGATCCCGCACAGCATCCTGCTGACGCGCACGAGCGCAGCCGTGACGTCGCGAGCGTTGCGGAACGTGCGCGATCAACTCGACAAGGCCGGCATCAACGTGCTCACCACCTCGATCGTCGAACGCGCAGCCTACCGCGATATCTTCGACTTCGGCGGACTGCTCGGAGAGCTTCCGGCAGACAGGGTCAGCAATGTCGACAAGGCATCCGAGAACGCGCGGGCATTTGCCGGAGAAGTGCTCGCCATGCTCAAGCGGCCGGCGACAGCCGCGGAAGCGGCGTAAACATGACACAGGAACGCGCCGATCTCGGCTTCGCCGATGAACTCGATGACTTCAAACCCGATGACTGGTTGCCCCGCGCCGCTCGCGCCAACGACAAGCCGCAAAAGATGGAAACCTCTGAGGCCGCCGCCGCAGCCGGGTTCCGCAGTCGCGAGCCCAAACCTCCCGTTAAACCGAAAGCAAACGAGCGGCAGCAAGTTATGCGCGGCCGCCGCACCGGCCGCAGCGTTCAGTTGAACCTGAAGGTTCGCCAAGAAACCGTTGATGCGTTCTGCGCCCTCGCCGACAGGCAAGGCTGGGGCCTTGGCGAAACACTCGAACATGCCGTGACGCTTCTGGAGAAAGAATACGCGCAGGGCAGGCACGGTTAATGTTTCGCATCATGAAGGTCGAAACATCGGACACCCAGAGTACGCTGGACCCGTCCAACTATCAGCCGCACATCCTCTATCTATCGAAGATCGACGCCGATTATTGGTGGAATGTAACGCGCGGCAACGCGCTCGGCTTCAGCACGTTGCGGGAGGCCACGGCCACGGTTGCGGATTACCGCAAGCGCAGCGACGATCGCTATTCCCGCGTCCAAATTATCAAGGATTAACTGGCTAATGCATCCACTATTTGCGAGGAAACTCCTTTCTTATCTGGTAGGATCTCGGCGAGTTTGTCCGCTTTCACTAATTTCGTTCTCCGTGCGCATGATAGTAAGTTTACGGTTATTTTTATTCACGACTTTTGCCGCCCTTGTGACCACCAGCGCATTAGCCGCTGTGTCCTGGTGGCCATACGCCGTGCCGCCGGCAGGCAGTCACGCCGACGCCACCATTCTCAAACAGAGCGAGGCTCTGCTGAAGCGGATAAACATCCCGGCAGATGCCAACGTCCTGCACAGGGCCGATGCCATCCGCGGCTTCGTCAACCGGCATTCAGTCCACCAGATCGACGAAGAGTTTTATTCATACTGGCACAACGTGCCGACGTTGATGACGATGATGGCTCGCCATGCCGACGCCATCCCTCCTCGAAAGACAGCGCATGACAGGCCGCATATGGAATGCGCTTCTCGCAGCGCTGTAACCTACCACCTGCTGCGCGCGGCCGGCATTGATTCCCGCTTCGTCGTCGTACAGCCCGGTATGAGCACGGTGGAGAGCCACACATTCCTTGAGATTCTAAATCCCGCGGACGGACGCTGGACGATCCAGGACCCCGACGCCAACGTCTTTTGGGTTTTCGCGGATGGCAGGCGCGCCGGCGTTGCCGATTTGCTTGCGCATCCTGTACGGGAAACCTTCACGCCGTGCCGTTCGCAAGACGATTGCGGGTTCGACCACTATACCGACATGTTCGTACCGTACTTCGCCGCCGCGACCCTCATCGATCCCAGGATCGCAGAGGTTCCGGTCCTCTACAACGCCCGGCGCATCGATCCCCGCATTGTGTTTTCCTTCATGGCTCGACCACAGGCCTATTGCCCGTTGTTTGCAGGCGGCTGCCGCTATGCGCCGGCCGAGATAGAATAGCGCGCAGCCAACCAACGCCTCTCGGCCAGGGCCAGGAAAGGCGCCGGGCTAAATGCCCGGTGCTCCCATCGTCATCGCCCGCTGGATGTTTTCGAGCGAGGCGAGGCCATTGCGGCGCTCCGGTGTGCCGGCCTTGGTGCGGGCCAGTGTCTGGCTGGCCCGATGGAACAGGGCGCGCAGTTCCGAAGCGTTGCGCTGTTGCAGCTCGGCGATGGTCAGTAAGCGGTTCATGAGTGTCTCCCGTTGGTTTTGCGGCCGGCTTGATTGCCAGCCTTGTGAATGCCTCCCCGCGTCGGGATGGACGGCGCGCAAGGCGACAAAAACCGAGGGGCATCACCCGGCCTGCAACGCAGTGAAGGTTGGGGATACGGGAATTTGCGCTTGCGCGTGTGGAGGACAGACCGATGCACATTCACATTCCGACTGGCAGAAAAGCCCGGCTGTAAAACGGTCTTCCAACAGGGACTCGTGAAGCAGGTCTGATCTTCGTCGAACAAGACAAGGCAGCGATAGGGAACGGGCGCGACCGCGTTGCGGTCAGGCTGTCAGGCTTCGCCCGGTGCGGTCGTCTCCGCCGTAACGGTTTTCATCCTTCGCGCGAGAACAGCGCGGAGCCGGCGATGCCGGCGCTTTCAATCAGTGAAGTAGGGGCCTGCGGCCCCTGCGGGCGTTGCCCGCGTCTTCCAAAAAGGTGAGGGGCCTGCGGCCCCACGGCGGTCAAGGCTTTGCAATCCGCCTTGCGGACGCCGCCGGGGCGTTCCCCGTCTTTCGTTCGCTTCGCGCTCTGCAAGACGGGTGATCCCCCTTTCCCCGGCGGCGGCCCTGACCGCCGGAACCCCCGCTCATTGGCGCTCGCCTAGCTCGGTCGCATGCGCGACCGACTAAGCAAGGAAGAAAGCCATGAGTGAAGATCGTAAGGACATCTATCAACGTGTCACCGACACCATCGTAAGCGAGCTTGAGAAGGGCATCCGCCCATGGCTCAAACCGTGGAACGCCGAACATGCCGCAGGACGCATCACGCGGCCCTTGCGCGCAAACGGCATCCTGTATCGCGGCATCAATGTTCTGATGCTTTGGGCAGCGGCGACCGAGCGCGGCTATGCCGCCCCGCTGTGGCTGACCTACAAACAGGCGCAGGAGCTTGGTGCGCAGGTAAGGAAAGGTGAGAAGGGCAATCTTGTCGTCTATGCCAACACCATCACCCGCACCGAGCAGGACGAGGCGACCTGCGAGGACGTGGACCGGGAAATTCCTTTTATGAAGGGATACACCGTGTTCAACGCCGAGCAGGTGGACGGGCTGCCGGCGCACTTCTACGCCGCACAGGCCCCGGCGCTCGATCCCGTCCAGCGCGTCGAGACGGCGGAGGCTTTCTTTGCCGCAACCGGTGCGACCATCGTGGAGGGCGGCAACCGGGCTTTCTACCGCATGGCCGACGACCATGTGCAGATGCCGCCGCTTGTTTCGTTCAGAGAGCCGGAGGCGTTTTACGCAACCCTGGCGCACGAGCTTTGCCACTGGACGAAACACCCGAAGCGACTGGACCGGGATTTCGGCCGCAAGCGGTTCGGCGATGAAGGTTATGCGATGGAAGAGCTTGTTGCCGAGCTGGGCGCGGCGTTCGTCTGCGCCGACCTCGCATTGACTCCGCAGCCCCGCGAGGAACACGCAGCCTATATCGGTTCGTGGCTCAAGGCGTTGAAGGACAACAAGCGGGCGATCTTCGCCGCCGCCGCCCATGCGCAGCGCGCCGCCGATTTCCTCGCCGGATTGCAGCCGAAGGCGGACGTGTTGCCCGGAGCTTTAGCGCAGGAAGAGGGAAGGGAGGCCGCATAGCGGCATGAGCGAACGCGCCGCCCGTATGGGATGACGGGCGGCGCTTGCCAGAGGACTAGCAGGAGCAATCCTGCGCGCCGGTCAGGCCGGCGGCAAGCGAAAAAAAAACGGCCGCCCGGCCACGTCCGGGCGGCGGGCGCTCCGCGCGGGCAGGCAGGAAACGGGCTTATTTTCATAATGCCGTCAGCCTCCCGGCTGTCACATTTACGGTTGACGTAAATCATCATTTTCGGCTATTCTGAGACATGATCCTGAGCTATCGCGACAAACGAACCCAAGCCTTTGCTGATGGCACGCTTGTCCGGGAGTTTCAGAGCTTCGACAGGCAGGCGTGGAAGCGCCTCGAAATTCTCGATGCCGCGTCGAGCCTGGACGACTTGCGGGCCTTGCCGAGCAATCGCCTTGAGGCGCTGCGTGGCGATCGGCGCGGCCAGCTCAGCATCCGTATCAACAGCCAATGGCGGATTTGCTTCGAGTGGCCGAAAGGCGCGGCCGGGCCGTCGAATGTTGAGATTGTGGATTATCATTAGGAGACAGGAGAAAGTTATGGCACGGCCACCCATCCATCCCGGCGAAATCCTCGCCGACGAACTGCTGGAGATCGGCGTGACACCGACTGAGTTGTCGCGCCAGATCAACGTGCCCACCAACCGGGTTACGCAGATCATTCATGGCCGGCGTGGTATTACAGGCGACACCGCCCTGCGGCTCGGCCATTGGTTCGGCACCTCGGCGCAGTTTTGGCTCAACCTCCAGAGCGCCTATGATATCCGCCTTGCCGAGCAGAAAGCCGGCAAGGAGATCGCCAAGCTGCCGGTGCGGGGCAACGCAGTCGGCGCCCCGCAGAACCCATAAGCGCCGGGCGAAGGAGGTGCAATGAGCCGCAAGCGCAAGTTTATTCCGGTCGAGGAAGCCTTCGACGAATGGCGGAAGGACCCCAAATATGTCGCCGCCTATGACGCCCTTGAGGAAGAGTTCGCGCTTGCGTCCGCGCTGATTCGCGCGCGCGGCGAAGCCGATATGACCCAGGAGGAAGTGGCGCAGGCGATGGGGACGACGCAGGCGGTAGTGGCGCGTCTGGAGAGCGGGCGCGTCATGCCTTCGACCCGCACGCTGCAACGCTTCGCCAAGGCCACCAAGTCGCGGCTGCGGATCAGTTTCGAGCCGGACACATCCGGCTCCTCTCCGGCGGGTCGGTAGTCCCGATGGCTGAGCCGAAAGATGATGACCTTGAGCTCGTATACGGCGGCGGCAATGTCTTTCGGGACTTTGGCCGCGCCGATGCCGATTTGCGGCAGGCCATGGCGTTGATGTCCGACGATACCAGCCCCACCGTCATCACCTTGTCGCCGGACGACCAGAAGCGCCTTGTCGAGCAATTTCTGTCGTCGCCGGAACCGACCGACGGCCTCAAACGTGCTGCCAAGGCGCACGCCGCATTGATACGTCGGCCACAATCATCGGAAACCGGGAAGTGATAGCGTAACCGCTCATTGGCGCACGACAACGACCGCATCGAGCAGCGGCCGAGGCGAGATTCATCTTCGGCGCCATTAGTGCCTGCCTGCGCTTTCTCAAGAACGTCGATACCGTGCGGTTCGGCAAATAGGCCTCGCGTCGTACATAGCCAGCCCGAACGTCCTTCCGTTCATTGTGCCCTCGGAAATTCCGCTGTCCTGCCGGACGGCGCTTTGCCGTCAATGGTCTGCCCGCACCACCCCGCCGAAGGGGCGGGCCGTGTTGGCCATGACGGCCGCAGCCCTGCCGCCCGGCCTTTCGTCCGCGTCCTTCGGGACGATCAACAACGAACGAAAGGAAAGAAAAATGGGACTGGATATGTACGCCAACTTCCTGCACGCCGCACCGGCAACGGCCGTAGACTTCGAGGTCGAGAACTACGGCGAGCTGCACTACTGGCGCAAGCATCCGAACCTGCACGGCTGGATGGAAGCGCTCTATCGCGCGAAAGGCGGGCGGGACGCATCGTTCAACTGCGTCAATCTCGTGCTTACGGCTGAAGATCTCGGCCGGCTTGAAGCCGACATCCGCGCCGGCAACCTGCCGCCGACGTCAGGCTTCTTCTTCGGCGAATCCGACGGCTCCGAGATCGGTGACGATCTCCGCTTTATCGCCAAGGCGCGTGAGGCGCTCGCAGCCGGGTTGACGGTGTTCTATTCGTCATGGTGGTGACGAAAGCGCTGCGGCGGCCAGGCGGTCGCCGCAGCTTTATTCAGAACGGAATCCCTTCAGGATCGTCACCGTCGGGATCGTCGTCGTCGTCAGACTCCGATGGACCGATGATCGTCGGGGCGCCGAAGATGATGACGTAGCCGGCCTCCTCGGCTTCCCGTCTCGCGTCGGCCTCGATCTCGCGGAGCTGGCGCTCCAATTCCTCGATCCCTGTGGACAACGCGATCATCCAGAACGCCGGATCGTTGGCGACATCCGAACCGAGGAAAGACGCTGCCTTGTCGGACAGCGCCTCCGGGATTGTCACGGTCAGCCCGGCGAGCGTGGGGGCGGGCTTCCGGGCCGACGGCGCGTCCGGCCCGGATCTATTGCGCCCGTCAGTGGAGCGCCGAGCCATCGGGAGCCCTCCTTTGCGCAGGCGCAAAGAGCAGGGGATGCCGCCCCTCCTCGAACTCCTGAAACACTCGTTCCAGAGTCGCGACGACCAGGTGAGCCAGGAAACGCCCGGCACTTTCCTGATCGACCGGACGGGCGAGGTCGATGTCCGCCCCGGCGAGACGAACGCCGCCGGAGGCGTTCTGCCTTGTCACGCGATCGAGCCAGGTCATGAATATGAGGCTGGCTTCCGAGACTTCGATCGTGACCGGCCAGTCCTTCACCTTGCCGGCCGCGCTTTCCTCAGCGGACTGCGCCAACCGCTCCCGCACGGCATTGAACTCGGCCATGATCGCCGGGCGCGGTTGCTCGCCGCGACCAATCCGGCAACCGACGCAATCAGGATCGTCGCAGCCTTCCTGACCTTCGGAGGCGAACGCCTCCATCGCTTGCAGCCCGGCTTCGAGCAGGACTCTGAAGTCGGCCGCGTTGAGATCACGACCGCCCTTGAGGTCCATTGCCCGGCGGATGAAATCCTCATCCAGCATGAGGTCAGCAGAGTGTTTGATGGGCTTTTTCATGGTGCAACTCCGTTCTTCGAGTTGCGTCCCAGATGCGGCAGACGCCGCCGCCAGTCGTGGTCACTAGCTGGTCACGCAGCAGCCTCTACGCTCCGCTGTCACGATCCGATTCTCCGGCCGCAGCATTCACCCCGGTTTCCAAACGAGGAAAGCACGCGGAAATGTCCGTGCGTCCCTGGTACGCTCTTCGCGGCAAGCTTTGGAGGGGACGATGTCCAATATTGATCTGCAAGTCACCATGCCCGACTCCATCGATCGCTTGATCGATGGTTGGTACTGGGAATTTGGCGAAAGCAGCCGGTACACGCGCGAGCAGACCAAGGAGGCCTTTCAAGAGATTATCAACCTCATTGGCTGCCTGATGCCATTCGAGCCGGACATGAACGATATCATGTACTACCGGCAGATGGATGAAAACGTCGCGGTCTTTGGCTGGGAACGCAAGCGGACGCCAGAGGCCGATGCCATCGGCAAAGCATTCTTGCGAATCCTCAAGGAGCGGGTGAACGCGCCATTTTTTGAGGGGTTGCTCGCGGCGGAGAACGGGCGCGACGACGGCCCCTCGGATGAATAATCTGGGGCAGCGGCCGTCACGCGTCGCTTAGATTGAGCCGGGCCTTAGCCCGGTCGATGTCAGTTTCAACGGACGCGACGGCGCGGAGCGGGTCGCGTATGCCGCGCGGCGATCGCCCGGAAGATCGGCCATTGGATCGGCCAAAACAGTAGTCTTAGTGGAATTATTGTTGTATTATCACGATATTGGCCATGGTCACGATCGGCCAACCCGATTTGGAGCACCATGTCTGACCCGATAGAAACACCCGCCCGCATTGAGCCGGCTCTTCTCGAAGAGCCGCCGGCGGCTGTCGTCGATCTGGTCGCTGAGCTGGCCGCTGCATCCGCCACGCTCGGGCGCGCTCTTCACCCGACGACGGCGGCCCAGCTCGCTGGCGTCGTGCGCATCATGAATACTTACTACAGCAATCTCATCGAAGGTCATAACACCCGCCCGCGGGATATCGAGCGCGCACTCGCTGGCGATCTCGATGACAACGAAGAGCGCCGCAACCTTCAGCTCGAAGCCGCCGCCCACGTTCGGCTCCAGGCAGAAATCGACCGCCAGGCCGCCGCCGGCATTCTGCCGGAGCCCGCCTCAGCCGACTTCCTGCGCTGGCTGCATCGCGAATTTTATCGTGATGCATCCGCCGCTATGCTCGAAATCCGCGGACGGGATCACACTTTCTCCATGACGCCGGGCGAGTGGCGCTCCGCCGTGGAGCACGACGTGGCTGTCGGCCGCCACGTTCCGCCCTCAAGCGATCGTGTCGCCGAGTTCATGCGCTATTTCGAACATCGCTACCGCCTGGAACCACTCGGTGCGGCAACGCGCATCGTCGCCATTGCGGCTGCGCACCACCGCTTCAACTACATTCATCCATTCCCCGACGGCAACGGGCGTGTCAGCCGCCTCATGAGCCACGCGATGTGCCTGCGCACCGCCATCGGTGCGCACGGCCTGTGGTCCGTCTCCCGCGGCCTGGCTCGCGGGCTGGCGGCCGGCCCGGAGGGCCGCAGCGAATACAAGCGGATGATGGACTACGCCGACACCCCGCGGCAGGGCGACCTCGACGGGCGCGGCAACCTCTCTCAGCGCACTCTCGCCGAATTCAGCGAATGGTTCCTGCGCATCTGTCTCGACCAGGTGAGCTTTATGTCGGACGCCTTCGACATCAATACGCTGGCCGGCCGGCTCGAAATTTATGTAGCGCGCAGCGACAATCTCAAGCCGGAGGTCGGCCGTCTGCTGACCGAGGCGCTCATCCGGGGCGAGTTCGAGCGTGGCGAGGCTGCTCGCATTACCGCGCTGCCCGAGCGGTCCGCGCGCCGTGTTCTCAACGATGCAATCGCCCAGGGCCTGCTCGGCTCGGCGACGCCGAAAGGCCCGGTCTCGCTGCGCTTTCCTGCCGATGCGCTGGAGGTCTTGTTTCCGCGGCTGTTCTAACGGCACTGAGCGTTAGAATATTATCTGCGACCGGTGGAAGCGCTGCGCGATCTCAAATGCGAGGCCTGCCGGATTTGATCAAACTTGGCACCGAAGTTGCGATTATCGGCGAGGTTGACGACGCGGGAAACACACAAAAAAAAACGGCGCAGATGTCTAGACACCTGCGCCGCGTCTAGCGTCAGAGTATATGGGTATCTGAGCTTACTCTAAAATTTCTGTCGTTCCCACCGGAAGTTGGCCACCGGGAGGCGGTGCTTCCCATAACAATATCCGCTCAGTTTCGATTGCAGCGCTCCGCGTAGATGCGCAATTCGGAGCTTAGATTAAGTCGGTCCGAGGCCGCCGCCGTGATGAATTGGCTTCATTTTCCATATTGAATATTGATGACCAGCGCCTAATCCATTGATCCGGCGCACAGATACACGCCCTATTTTCCCTAATCTATATTATCGCATCGCGACTACGGAAACTCCCGCCACCTGCCAGCATCTATTCTCCGGCCTTTGGAGTCTAGCACTCGCGGCCGCGCCCGCGCGCCGATACCGTCCAGGACAAAGGCTTCAGCTTCCCCGCATCATGCCGCGCTTCGCTGTCATGATCGTCGTGTCGTGACGGCGCTTCCGTCGTGCTGCTGAGATGTTGCGCTGTTTCCTTATCGCTACGGTTTTTCCTCGACTGATGACGCCCAAACCTGATCGTGCGCGCATCCGTTTCAAGGCCCTTCGGCCCTGCGGGTGATGCCCCGGTGTCCCCGACTTTCGCCGCGCTGCGCTAACTGCAAGCCGGGCGATTCCCCTCCGGCGCCTCAGCCGTGAACCGTTCGCTTCTCCGCCCGCTCTGACGGTTGGCGTGTCGAGAAACCCCAAGCGAAAGGAGCTACCATAATGGCACGCAACGACAAACAGAACCGCCGCCCTGCCCGCGAAAACCGCAGCCCGGCCTACATCGCCTGGCACGTCGCGGGGAACGAGGAAAAAGCCTTCTGGACCCGCATCGGCGCAGCGTGGGCGCACCAGGACGGCGAAGGGCTGACGCTCCAGCTCGACCTGGTCCCGGTGAACGGCGGGCGCATCGTCCTCCGCCATCCGAGCGAGAACAACAACGGAGCGGGCGCGTAAGCGCCCCTCTCAACCTTCGGAGGACATTGCCATGTGCATTCCCATTCACATCGAAGCCGCACGCGCCGCACTCGCCCGCGCCGCCTGGAGTCGCGGTCAAGCACCGGCCTACGACGAGGACGCCGTGAGCGACCTACTCGCCGACATCCGCCACTTCTGTGCCGTCGCCGGTCATGACTTCGAGCGATGCAGCCGCGTCGCCGCCATGCACTTCAACGACGAAAACGGGGGCGCGCTATGACGCGCGCCCTCACCGAAGCCGACAAGCGCAAAGGCTTCATGCGCGCGACAGGCGGATTTTCCCGCTCGCGAGAGCGTTGGGCCGAGCGCGCCGCGCGCGGCATGAGCGACACGGCACTTGCCGAAGCGCTGGCGCGAGAGATCGGCATCTTCGGTGGCTCATGCGGTCCCGGCGAATTGTGGCTCACCTATCAGGGCGCGGGTTTGAAAATCTGGATATCGTGGGAGGTCTGCAATCACGTGACCACGCGTCCGACCTTCGAGGGCAGTGTCACTATCACCATGGCACGGCTCGTCTACGGCATCAATGACCCGGCGGATACACAGCTAACTTTGCTCTGAAAGAGCGTCGCCGGTCTCAGCCGCCGCCAAGGCAAGAGGCCGTCATCACGCGGTTTGTGCCGTTGCCCGAGACGGCAACGAAGCGCCCCGCGCCGAAGGTGACGCTCGCCCAGTCATTTGCCTCGGTCGACGGCATGGCTTCCCATGTGACGCCGTCAGAGGACGTCAGCACCGGATTGGAGCCGTGCCACATGCTTGTCAAAACAAAGCGGCCGTTCCCGTAGGCGGGCTTCCGCCACGAACCTGCTTGAATATCCGCGCTATCGTAGGGCGTCCAATTGATACCATCGGGCGAAGTCATGACTCGTTCTTCTCCTCCGACTACGAACAATCCATCGCCATAAGTCACACCGGCCCAGGGATGGGATATCGCCGTCTGCGGCGTCCATGTCGCGCCGTCGGTCGATGTCATGATGGGATGGGTCGCGTTCCATGTGTAGGACACCGCGACGAACATTCCGTTGCCATAGGCCACGCCTATCCAGAACGACGCCTCCACGGCCGAATGAGCGGTCCAATTGATGCCATCCGGCGATCGCGCCACCCGGTTCGTGCCGTCGCTGGAAACGGCGACGAACCATCCGTTGCCGTAAGTCACATCGCTCCAGTCATTGCTTGCCGGCAGGGCATTGTTATGCGTGGTCCAGTTGATGCCGTCCGTCGATGTCGCCGAAGTCCGTGAGCCGCCCTGCAAGGCAACATATAATCCGTTTCCGAAGGTCACGAGATTCCCGACCGATGCTGCCTGGGCTGTCCAGCTTATTCCGTCCGGCGAGGTCATGACGCGGTTGGTGCCGTCCCACGCCACGGCCACGAACACACCGTTTCCGTAGGCAATGGAGCTCCATATATTCGCCTCCGCCGCCGTCTGCGCCGTCCACACCCCCGCATCCGGGTCACACGCGCAGGGGTCAGTTTTGCCGACGCCGCGCCACGTATCCCCGTCGCAATATTGCAAGGCGCAGTAATCAGCGTTGAACAACAGATTGCCGGCAGGTTTCACCGGATTTTCGCAGCCGTCATTCGGCCCGGGCGGATTGAGCGGTCCCATCGCGTGCCACGTGGTGCCATCGCACCATTGCGCCACGCGGTGATCGGCGTTGAAGAGGATCCGCCCCGCGGACATGTCCGGATCTTCGCAGCCGGGGCTGAGGCACTCCGTCGCGAATACGCCGTTTCCGCCGGCCGACACGAACGCGCCGTTACCGTAAGCTACGCGCCCTAAAGGCACATCGCCGGGTACCGCCATGGGGTCCCAGTGTACGCCGTCGGTCGATGTCATCGCCACATGAGTGTGCCATGGGTCCGTTCCCCATCCCGTGGCCACATAACGGCCGTTGCCAAACGCCAAGCCAATCCACCAGCCGGAAGGCGTTGACGCGCGTTCCGTCCAGAGAGTGCCGTCTGGCGAAGTGTAGACATTGTCGTAACCCACCAGCACAAACTGCCCCCCCGCATAAATGACGCCTTCGAGCGATGTGTTTGAGGGCAGCGTTGCCGACACCCAGCTCATTCCGTCCGCCGACGTTATAACGCCCTGATTGCCGTTTTCATCCGAAACGGCGACGAAGCGGCCGTTACCATGCGCCACGTTGCTCCAATTATAGGCCGCCGCCGCCGCGTGCGGGGTCCAGGAAATCCCGTCGGTCGAACTCATAACGCGATTGGTGCCGCTGACTGCCACCGCCACAAAACGGCCGTTGCCGTAAGTGACACCTAGCCAGTCGTTCTCTTCGGCAGGTGTTCGGGCCGTCCAGACGATGCCGTCAGGCGATGTCATGACATGTTCATCCCCCCACGGCGAACCGACGGCGACAAACAGGCCGTTGCCATAGATTACCGCCTGCCACTGGCCGTGAGGCGACGGTCGTAGCGTCCAGTCTACGCCGTCGGGCGAGGTATAAACCTGTTGGTTCAGGGCCGCGTCGCGGCTGATGGCGACGAACAGGCCGCCGCCATAGGCAATGTTGGTCAGGGGAAAGGCTTCCTGCTGCGTCCACGCGCCCACCGCGCAGCCGCCCGATACACCACTCTTCGGAAACCCAATCCAATCCGTCCCGTTGCAATATTGCGTCCGCGCATGGTCGACGTTGTAGACAATTTTTCCGGCGCTTCCCGCCGGACTCGCGCACGCCGCCCATCCCAGGGAAGTCGGTCCGGCTATCAACAAAAACAGCAGGATCAGGAGGCGCTTCATGGTGGCCCCTAGAACGTGCAGCAGATCGCGTGCGCCGTGCCCGTCGCGACAGCCGTGCCCCATTCACACCTCCACGTCGCCGCCGCGCTCGGGCCGGAATCATGGTGGACGGGCGTGGCGGAGTGCGAGCATCCGCCCCCCGTCATGATTTCTCCGGCATTGCAGCTCACGCTCACGGTCGTGGTCGCACCCGTTGCGGTGCGCTGCGTGCAGCCCGGGGAGATCGGAGCGGGCGCGCCCGTCACCGCCTCAATGCCGACGTCTTCGACCGCATTCCACGTCGTCCCGTCGCACACCAGCACCACTTCCTTGCCATCTTGATCCGGGTCTGCGTTCATGCGCGTCGCGCCCTGCGCGACGCCAGCGCATGGATCTCCCGGTGCTGTGTCGCTGCCGACCAGCTGCGCGTGGCCCGCCGCGCTCAGCACCAGCAGCACTCCCAGTATCCCCGCCAGCCATGCCAACCGCTTACCGCGCATCGCGATCCCCTTTCGGCAGCGCCGTAGCGTTCAGTTCCTTTTCGACACTCGCGCTGCCTGCATCCGTCAGAGCGCCGCCATAGGTCATGTCTTTAAGCACCGTCACCCCGGCGGCATCGATACGCGCCACCTCTTTCCCGTCGATCACGAACCGGAACGCCTTCAGTTCCTCATCCTTGATCATCGCCATGCCCAGGGAAGGCTCCGCTAGTTGCGCGGTGGCGGGCGCTGCGTTGCGGGCGGATTCGGCACGCAGACTACCGGCGGGAACTAAAAGGACAGCAAGTAGAAGAAAATATCAAATGCGCACATAAACCTTCCATCTTGTAATTATCGCAATTAAATGCCTGAATAACCTCATAATGAAAATAATATACTATATTCCATTAATATCTTCAGAAGGAATTTT
>JRYH01001036.1_pt1 | contig 18785 bp, 16 predicted proteins | sample 235351 | NCBI WGS metagenome assembly JRYH01 (sample SAMN03074221, study PRJNA261480) | activated sludge metagenome | biome: Wastewater Treatment Plant; feature: Wastewater; material: Activated sludge; isolation source: activated biomass of a wastewater treatment plant treating wastewater... ... | reverse complement strand
TGCTGCGCGGCCTGCGCCACAAGCTGCCGATCACCGCCACGCTGGCCATCGTCGCCAGCGCGGCGATGGCGGGAGTGCCGCTGCTCAACGGCTTCCTGTCCAAGGAGATGTTCTTCGCCGAGACGCTTGCCGTCGGCGGCGACCGCAACTGGTGGATGTCGGTCGCCGCGGTGGCGATGGGCATGTTCAGCGTGGCCTATTCGCTGCGCTTCATCTCGATCTTCTTCGGCACGCCGGCCCAGCGCCTGCCGCGCGACCCGCACGAGCCGCCGCGCTGGATGCGCTTTCCGGTCGAGCTGCTGGTGCTGACCTGCCTGGTGGTGGGCATCGCGCCGGGCATCAGCATCGAGCCGCTGCTCGACCTGGCGGTGGTCGCCACCCTGGGCGAGGCGGCGCCGGCCTACGACCTTGCGGTGTGGCACGGCTTCAACCTGCCGCTGCTGATGAGCGTGGTCGCGCTGCTGGGCGGCGTGCTGCTGTACGTCGTGCTGCGGCGGCGCTTCGACTTGCAGCAGCGTGAGCGCGTGCCGCTGATCCACCGCCTCAACGGCGCGCAGGCCTACGAGACCACCATGCTGCAGCTCACTCGCGGCGCCGAGTGGCTGCTGCGCCATGTCGGTACCCGCCGGCTGCAGCCTCAGCTGATGGTGATGATGGCGCTGCTGCTGGCGGTGCCGTTGCTGCTCGCGGGGGCGCCGCCAGCGTGGACCGCGATCCCGGTGCAGGACTTCGATCCGCTGTTCGCCGGCATCTGGGCGATCGGCGGCGGCTGCGCGCTCGCCGGGGCGTGGATGGCGAAGTACCACCGCCTGGCGGCGCTCGCCCTGGTCGGCGGCACCGGCATCGTCACCGCGGCGACCTTCCTGTGGCTGTCGGCGCCCGACCTCGCGCTCACCCAGCTGATGGTGGAGACGGTCACCACGGTGCTGATCCTGCTCGGCCTGCGCTGGCTGCCGCCGCGCATCGAGGCCGCCCGGGCGCCGCTGGCGCCGCTGTCGCGCGCCTGGCTGCGGCGCGCGCGCGACCTGCTGGTGGCGGTCGCCGGCGGCGTCGCGATCGCCGCCCTCACCTACGCGGTGCTGGTGCACCCGGCCTCGGACACCATCGCCGACTTCTTCCTGCTCAACGCGCTCGAGGGTGGCGGCGGCAGCAACGTGGTCAACGTGCTGCTGGTGGACTTCCGCAGCTTCGACACCCTGGGCGAGATCACCGTGCTCGCGGTCGTCGCCCTCACCGTCTATGCCCTGCTGCGCCGCTTCCGCCCCGCGCCCGAGAGCGCCGGGATCCCGGCACAGCAGCGCAACGAGGCCGATCCGGCACGCGGCCAGACCCCGGCCGAGCAGGCCGACAGCGGCTACCTGATGGTCGCCGGCATCTATCTGCGCCTGCTGCTGCCCTTCATGGGGGGCATCGCGGTGTACTTCTTCATGCGCGGCCACAACCTGCCGGGCGGCGGCTTCGTCGCCGGCCTCATCTTCGCGGTGGCGATCCTGGTGCAGTACATGCTGGCCGGCACGGTGTGGGTGGAATCCCACCTGAGCCTGCGGCCGCACCGCTGGCTCGGCTTCGGCCTGGTGCTCGCCTGCGCCACCGGCCTCGGGGCCTGGCTGTTCGGCCACCCCTTCCTCACCACCCACACCGCCCACGTGACCTGGCCGCTGGTGGGCGAGCTGCATCTGCCGAGCGCCTTCGTCTTCGACCTCGGGGTGTTCACCGTGGTGGTCGGCACCACGATCCTGATGCTGGTGGCGCTCGCGCATCAGTCGCTGCGCGGCCACCGGCTGCCCGGCGAGGATGCGGCGCAAGACAGGCAGGCGGCCGGCGGCGGGAGGACGATCTGATGGAAATGGTGATCGCGATCGCGGTCGGGGTGGTGTTCGCGTCCGGCATCTGGCTGATCCTGCGGCCGCGGACCTTCCAGCTCATCATCGGCCTGATGCTGATGTCGTACGCGGTGAACATCTTCATCTTCGCCATGGGCCGGCTGTGGGTCGACAAACCGCCGATCACGCCGCTGCCGGATGTCGATCCCGCGCAGTTCGCCGATCCGCTGCCGCAGGGCCTGGTGCTCACCGCGATCGTGATCGGCTTCGCCACCACCGCGCTCTACCTGGTGATGATGATCGGCGCGCGCGGCCTCACCGGCAGCGACCACGTCGATGGCGAGGAGCCGCGCGAATGAGCCCGCTGCCCTGGCTGCAACACCTGATCGTGGTGCCCGTGCTGCTGCCGCTGCTGGTGGGCGCGCTGCTGACCCCGGTCAACCAGAAGCGCCACACGCTGAAGTTCGCCTTCAGCCTGGCGAGCGGCGTGCTGTTGTGGGCGGTGGCGGTCGCCCTGCTGCTGCTGGCCGACGGCGAACACTGGCCGGACGGGATCGGCGTCTATCTCGCCGCCAACTGGGCCGCGCCCTTCGGCATCGCGCTGATGGTCGACCGCCTCGCCGCGCTGATGCTGGTGCTCACCGCGACCATCGCGCTCGCGGTGCTGGTGTTCTCGGCGCAGCGCTGGGACCGGGTCGGGGTGAGCTTCCACTCGCTGTTCCAGTTCCTGCTGATGGGCCTCAACGGCGCCTTCCTCACCAACGACCTGTTCAACCTCTTCGTGTTCTTCGAGGTGATGCTGGCCGCCTCCTACGGCCTCGTGCTGCACGGCTACAACCTGCGCCGCATCCAGGCCGGCATGCAGTACGTCGCGGTCAACCTGGTCGCCTCGCTGCTGTTCCTGATCGGCGTGGCGCTGATCTACGCCGCGGCCGGCACCCTCAACATCACCGACCTCGGCGGCCGGGTCGCCACCCTCGGCGCGCAGGACGCCTGGCTGCTGCGCATCGGCGCCGTGGTGCTGGCGCTCGCCTTCCTCACCAAGGGCGCGATGTGGCCGCTCGGTTTCTGGCTGCCCACCACCTACGCCTCGGCCTCGGCGCCGGTGGGGGCGATGCTGGTGCTGATGACCAAGGTCGGCGTCTATGCGGTGCTGCGGGTGTGGCTCGCGGTGTTCGGCGAGGGCGGCGCGGACGGCGCCGGCGCGCTCGCCGGCTTCGGCTTCGCCGCGCTGACCGTGGGCGGCATGGCGACCGTGCTGTTCGGCGCCATCGGCATGCTCGCGAGCGAGGACGGCGGGCGCGTGGCCGGCTTCGGCGCGATCGTGTCCTCGGGCACCTTGCTGGCGGTGATCGGCCATGCCGGCGACGCCGTGCTCGCCTCGGGGCTGTACTACCTGCTCGGTTCGACGCTGGCGATGGCGGCCTTCATGCTGCTGATCGAGCTCGCCGAGCGCATCCGCCCGCCCGGCGCGGCGCTGATCGCGATCACGATGGAGGCCTTCGCCATCGAGGACAAGCCGGAGGACCCGGTCGGGGTCGGCATCCCGGGCACGCTGGCCTTCCTCGGCCTGAGCTTCGCCGCCTGCGCGCTGGTCATCAGCGGCATGCCGCCGCTGTCGGGCTTCGTCGCCAAGTTCAGCCTCTTTCACGCCATGCTGGCGGGCGCCGCGGCCACCCCCGGCGGGGTGCCGGCCAGCACCTGGCTGCTGATCGCGCTGATCATCCTCTCCGGCCTGGCGGCGATCATCGCCCTGATGCGGCTGGGCGTTCGCATCTTCTGGGCCTCGGGGGCGGTGACGCCGCCGCGGCTGCAGGTCTCGGAGGCCGCGCCGGTGAGCGCGCTGGTGCTGCTGTGCGTGCTGCTCACGCTGCAGGCGGGCACGGTGTTCGACTATCTCGGCCGCACCGTCGACGGCCTCTCGCGCGGGGCCGACTACCAGGCGCGGGTGCTCGGCGAGCCGCCGGTGCTGCGCGCACCGGCCGCGGAGGTGGGGCGATGAAGCGCTGGCTGCCCTCGCCGCTGCTGTCGGCGAGCCTGTTGCTGACCTGGCTGCTCCTCAACCAGAGCGTCGCACCGGGCCACCTGCTGCTCGGCGGCGCGCTCGCGGTCGTCGCCCCGCTGCTCGCGCGCCCGCTGCAGCCCCACGGCCACGCCCGCCTCGGCCGCCCGTTCGCGCTGTTACGGCTGCTGTGGCTGTCGGCGATCGAGATCGTGCGCTCCTGCTTCAACGTCAGCGGGATCATCCTGCTGCGCCGCTCCGAGCAGGTGAATTCGCAGTTCATCCGGGTGCCGCTCGAGCTGCGCAGCCCGCACGGGCTGGCCCTGCTGTCCTGCCTGATCAACTCGACCCCGGGCACGGTGTGGGTGGAGATCCTGCCCGAGCGGCACGAGCTGCTGCTGCACGTCTTCGACCTGCACGACGAGCAGTGGTGGGTGGACACCATCAAGACGCGTTACGAACAGCCGATCATCGAGGTGTTCGAGACGCACCGACCGCAACCCGAAGGAGACCGGACATGACGACCGCGACGCTGCTGTCGGCGGCGATCCTCTTCGCGCTGGCGTGCGTGGTGCTGGCGATGATCCTGTGCACCCTGCGCCTGCTGCTCGGCCCCAGCGCGCAGGACCGCGTGCTGGCGCTGGACACGCTGTGGATGTGCGTGATGCTGCTGGCGCTGATGCTCGGCATCCGCCACGGCAGCGACATCTATTTCGAGGCCGCGCTGATCATCGCCCTGCTCGGCTTCGTGTCGACGATCGCGCTCGCCAAGTTCCTGATGCGCGGCGAGNNCGAGGCCGGCGCCGACATGCTGGCCGTCACTCGCGAAGCCTTCGGCGACATGGACGAGCCGGAAGAGGAGGAGCAGGAGGAGGTCGGCATCCCCGTGCCGGGGACCATGGCGGTGCTCGCCATCAGCTTCCTGCTCTGCGGCCTGTTGCTGGCGGGCCTGCCGCCGCTTTCCGGGTTTCTCGCGAAGTTCGCGCTGCTCTCCGGCCTGCTCGAGGCCGGCATGTCGCCGGGCGGCTGGGCGCTGCTCGCGCTGCTGATCCTGTCGGGCTTCGCCGTGCTGATCGCCGCGGCGCGGGCCGGCGTGCGCACCTTCTGGACCACGACGGAGCGCGAGGTCCCGCGGGTCGGCGTCATCGAGATGGCGCCGGTCGCCGGGCTGCTGCTCCTCTGCCTGGTCCTGACGGTCCAGGCCGGGCCGGCGATGCAGTACATGGAGGCGACCGCCCAGGCGCTGCACGCGCCCGGCGACTACCTGCGCAGCGTCCTCGCCCAGGCGCCGGTCGCCCCCGTGCCGCAGCCTGCCGGGGAGGATGCGGAATGACGGCGCGTCTCCTCCCCGCCCCGCTCCTGTCCCTGGCGCTCCTCGCCATGTGGCTGCTGCTCAACCAGAGCCTGGCGCCCGGCCAGATCCTGATCGGCGCGGCGCTCGCCCTCTTCGGCCCCGTCGCGCTCTCCGCGCTGGAGCCGCCCAAGGCCGCCATCCGCCGCGTCGACGCCGTGCTGCGCCTGGCCGTGGCCGTCTTCACGGACATCGTGCGGTCCAACATCGCGGTGGCGCGCATCATCCTCGGGCCCCGGCTCAGCACCGAGACGTCCGGCTTCATGTCGATCCCGCTCGACATGCGCGCGCCCTATGGGCTCGCCACCCTCGCCTGCATCATCACCGCCACGCCCGGCACGCTCTGGGTGCATTTCGACTCCGAATCGGGCGTGCTCCAGATCCACGTGCTGGACCTCGTGGACGAGACCGCCTGGATCAAGACCATCAAGCATCGCTACGAACGGCTTCTGATGGAGATCTTCGAATGAGCGCGACGATCCTGGCGGCCGCGATCGTCGTGGCCCAGATCTGCCTGGCCCTGGCCATGCTCTGCGCCGCCTACCGCCTGATCCGCGGACCGCGGGCGCAGGACCGGATCCTCGGGCTCGATACGATGTACGTGATCGCGATGCTGCTGCTGATCACCTTCGGCATCCGCACCGGCAGCACGCTCTATTTCGAGGTGGCCCTGGTGATCGCGCTGCTCGGCTTCGTCGCCACCGTGGCGCTGGCGAAGTTCCTGATGCGCGGCGAGGTGATCGAATGAACTTCGCCGCCAGCCTGCCGTGGTGGGCCGCCCTGCCGGTCGCCTTCCTGCTCGTGCTCGGCGGGCTGATCGCGGTGATCGGCGCGCTCGGCCTGTTTCGGCTGCAGAGCTTCTACCAGCGCATCCACGGCCCGGCGATCACGGTGACCCTCGGCGCCGGCTGCATCCTGGTCGCCTCGATGCTGTACTTCAGCGTGGCGCAGTCGCGCCTGGTGATCCACGAGCTGCTGATCGCCGCCTTCGTGCTGATGACCGCGCCGGTGGTGTCGATGCTGATCATGCGCGCCGCGGTGTACCGCGACCTGCGTGCGAGCCGTGACGCCGCCTCGCACGACGAGGCGAAGGGGATGTGAGCGCGCCGGCTGCGGGCGGGCCCGAAGCCAGGCCGGGACGCTAGTTCGCGCGCCGGATCTCGACGCGGCGGTTCGCCTCCGAGACCCGCCGGTCCGCCTCCAGCGGGCGGTCGGGGCCGAAGCCGTAGGCGCCCAGGCGTTCGGCCTCGACGCCCTGTCGAATCAGCCAGTTCCTCACCGAGATCGCGCGCGCGCACGACAGCTTCAGGTTGTGCTCGTGGCCGCCCTGGCGGTCGGTGTGCCCCGCGATCGCGACCTGCACCCCGCTCAGCGCGGGCGCGTTCAAGGCCTCGGCCAGACGCGCGAGGACGCCCAGGCTGCCGGCCTCGATCGTGTCCGAATTCACCGCGAAGCGCACGTCGAGGTCGAGTCCGGCGGCGGCGCTGCCGGCGTAGGGGACCACGTTGAGGTTGCGCCGCGCCTGCGCCGCCGACACCGGCCCGCCCGGATCGGCGCAGGCATTGGTCGAGCGGTCGGGCGCCGCCGTCGGCTTGAAGCCGCGCCGGCCCGAGGGCCGGGCCGGCGCGGACAGCGCCTCGATGATGTCCTCGGTCGTCGGGCCGGCCTCGGGCAGGCCGGCGTGGGCCGGCGCGAGGGCCAGCAGAAGGGTTGCGAGCAGCGAATTCAGCCTGGTTCTCATCTTTTGATTCCGAAACATTGAGCCGCGTGCGCGCCGGCGTGGGGGCGCATCCCTCACCTGACCTCGCGCAGACTCGCGCTCGCGGCCCCGTAGGCGCTGACGCAATCGCGCTGATTGGCGGAGATCGACAGGTTGCGCGTGGCGCAGTTCGACGCGCTCGGCGCCGACGGCTGCAGCGCCTCGATCGACAGGTTCCGCAGCCCCTTGGCGTCGCCGCCCTCGACCAGCATCGAGAACGGCCCCAGCTCGCCCGCCGCGAGGTTCTGGAAGTTGCGCTGGACGGGCGACACGATCGCCAGCACGCGGTCGGTGCCGACCGGCCCGCCGGCGGTGACCCGCCAGTGCGCCCGCGGGAAGCGATGCGTGCCGGCCGCCAGGTAGTTGCTCTGGTCGAGCTTGTTCGGGAACAGCAGATCGACGGTCTTGCCGTCACTGCCCATGTATAGGAGATAGAGGTAGCCGGGCTCCGAGGTGCTGATGTCGAACTCCACCGGATCGCGCCCGATCACCACCTCTTCGCGCACCGGGCGCACGCTCACGCTGCGTTTCGGGTCACCGTTGTGAAGCAGGTCGTCGAACATCGCGGTCAGCGCGCCCGCCTGCGCCTGAGGCGCGCTCGCCGGGGGCCACGAACCGGCGCCGGCCGGGGACGCGGAGTCGAAGCCCAGCACCATGTGCTGGTTGCCGATCAGCTCGAGATGCTGATCGAAGCCGTTGTCGTCGATCCACGCCTGCGCGCACCGGCGCAGCTCCTCGGCCGTCACCCCGCCGCTGCCGTCACGATCCACGCCGCCCTGGGCGAGGCACGCGGTCCATGCCATCGAGGCGGCGCTGCCGCGCGCGGTGGCCCAGGCCACCTCGTCGTCGCGCGACGCGGCGACGTAGACCACGTTGCTGCGCAGGGAGCGGGTGAGCACGACGGTCTTGGCGAGATTCACCGGCTCGCAATGGCCGACCTGCTCGGCACCGGTCTTGGCCAGGGTCTTGGGCCGCCAGTCGGATGCGGCGGCGCCCCTGGTCAGGGTTTTCGCCGACGCCACCCCGCCGGAGTGGCAGGCGTCGGCGAAGACGACGATCTTCGCCGCCTTCTTCGACAGCGCCTCCAGCCAGGCGTTGAACTCCTTGTCCATGAAGAACTCGAGGTCGGCCGACACGAAGGACTCGGCACACTGCGGCGTCGCCTCGCCGAGCCGCTGCACCTCCATGCGGCCGCCATGACCGGAGAAGTAGAGGAACACCTCGTCGCCGGCGCGGATGGTCTGCGCGAAGCCGTCCAGCGTCGCGCGCAGGCCGGCCAGGTGCAGCTCGCCGTCCTCGACGACGGTGAGCTGGCGCGCCGGCACGCCCATTGAGGCCGCCATCCTGCGCGCCAGCTCGACGTCGTGCTTGACCCCGGGGAGCGCGGCGGGGCCGGGATAGTCCGCGATGGCCAGGATCAGGCCATGGGTGCCCGCCCAGGCCGAACCGAGCGGGCCGAGCGCGGCGGCGAGCGCGAGGCTCGCGCAGCTGCGGGAGAGGATGCCCATCATCGTTCTATCTCCGTGCTCAATGCCGTGCGGCGACATGGTTCAGGCGCAAGGCCTGGGTGAAACCGGCGAAGCTGTCCGGCGGCACGAGCTGCAGGAAATTGCTGCCCCACTCGGTGTCCTGCCGGTAGATCGGCTGGTCGGTGAGCGCCTGCCCGCCCGCGCGCGGGTCGCGCACCGTCACCAGCAGGCGCTCCTCGCCGGTCTGGCCGGCGAACTCGAAGTACTGCTCCTGCGCCAGCGGAAGCAGCGCCGGCTGGCCGGCCTTGAGCACGACCACCTCGTCGCCGCCGCCGGCGGCCGGGTAGAGGCGGCGGCGCACGCCGGCCGGGTTGACGCTGTCGATCACCACCACCGCATCGAAGGTGGACACCAGCCGCAGCTTGAAGCGTTCGCCGGTCTCGAAGCCGGCGCCGACCGCGCGAAAGCGCAGCCCGTCGCCGGCGCGATCCGCCTCGGCGAGCGCGAGATGCATGCCCTGGTAGTTGGGCCGGCCGTCCGCCCCGAGCGCGAGCGGGATGTCGGGCTGGCCGAGGATGACCTGGTTCGACACCGGCTCGGGGGTGCCGACCACGGCGTTGGCGACGACGTTGCCGAGCGCGGTGAGAAACGCCGCCCCGGGACGCATGTCGGCGCGCACCTCGCCGAAGGGCTGGAAGCTGTGCGGCGCGATCGCCGGGCCCGCGGGCGCCGCCGGCTGCGGCCGCCCCTCCGCGGAGGCGCCGCCGCGGCCGTCGGTGATCCAGTTCAGGAAGGCCGGGAAGGCCATCTGCCCGGCCGCGCTGACCGCGGCCCAGACGAAGGGGGCGAGCTTGGGCTCGGCCGTCGGCGCCTCCTCGGCGAACGCCGGCGGCGCGGCCAGGCTCAGCGCGCACAGGACGGCGGTGAGGGACTTCTTCATCGTAGGGGTCATAAGGAACTCCGGGCGATCAGTGGCGCACGACCATGCGCGTGTAGAGCGGCTCGTCAACGTCGCCGACCACGTAGGAGGCGTCGCTGGTGGATTGGGTCACGAGCCGGATATCCTTCGCGCCCGCGCCCGCCTCGCCCTCCGGCGGCAGGCGCGAACCCTCGGCATACAGGCTCAGATGCAGCACGTCTTCGCCGGCCTGGCCGACGAGCTGGAACTCGCTGCCCGCCCCGGCCGGCACCAGCGCTTCGAGGCCGGCCCGCACCGGCAGCCTGAGCACCTCCCGGGTGAGGCCCGCCGGATTGGTGTTGGCGATCACCAGCGTCCCGTCCACCGTCGGCAGGACGCGGAGGCGGAAGCGCTCCCCGGTCCGGAACGGCGCGTCGGTCGCCCGCGGGATCAGCTCGCCGCCTGCGCTCGCCACCAGCACGCTGACCGACATCCCGGCTTGCCGGGACGACGGCTCGGCGGTCGCCGCCCGGCCGCTCAGGCTGGACAGGACGATGTCCTTGGCCTGCGGCTCGCCGGCCCCGGCCTGGACCAGTGCGCCGCCGCCCAGCCAGCCCAGCGCCAGCAGCGCCCCCGCCAGCCGCCTCAATTTCTGCTGCATCGTGATCGACTCCATCAAGAATTTCTCCGTTCGGACCGCCGTCGCCCTCAGCGCAGCGGCCCGGATTCGCCCGACGAAATGAAGGCCGCCCAGTAGAACGGCGACGCGGTGTCCGGCTGCCGCAGCAGCGCCAGCTGCGCTTGCCTGAGCGCCTCGGTGCGCGATGCCTTGCCCGCCAGCGCGCGATAGTAGGCATCCATCAGCGCCACCGTCTGTTCGTCGGCGACCTCCCACAGGCTCATCACCAGTGTTTCGGCCCCCGCCACCGAGAACGCCCNNCGCCCGCGCGCACCTCGCCCACCCCGGTCTCGCAGGCCGAGAGCACCACCAGCTGGGTGCCGCGCAGATCGAGCGCCGCCACCTCCAGCGCGGTCAGCACGCCGTCGTCCTCGCCCGAGCGCAGGCCATTGACCCCGGCGAAGACGAGCCCGGAGCGCAGCATCGGGTCCTCGACACGCGCGGGCGTCGCCTGCCCGGCCCGCGCCTTGCGCGCCGCGGCCGGGTCGTCGAGGAAGAAGCCGTGGCTGGCGACGTGGAGGATGCGGGGGCCACTGAGGCGCTTCGCCGCGGTCTCGGTCGCGCCCGCCCCGGTGAGCAGGATCGCCTCGGGCATGATCGCCGACAGCGCCCGCGCCTCGGCCTCGGTGCCCGGCAGCTGGGAGAACCGGACCTGGCTGAAATCGACCGAGCGGCTGCCCCCGGCGCCCGCGCCGGCGGCCGAGGCGAGCGAGAAGTCCGGATTGGCGATCACCACCGGCGCGCTGCGCGAGGCCTCGTTGCGCCCGAGCAGGAGCAGGTCGCGACCGCTGGTCAGATAGTTGAAGCTGAGGCGCTCGAGTAGATAACGCCCCTCCGCGTCCACCAGCGCGGCGAAGGGCAGCAGGTTGAGGGCGCCGTCGGGCGCGAGGTAGATCCGGGTCTGGCCCTGCAGCGCCGCGCGCACCGGGCGCATCAGCGCCTCGTCGAGTTCGCGGCCGAGCTGGCGCATCCGCGTGCGTTGGTCGTTCCCCAGCGCGTGCCGGAACGCGCGAATCTTGCTCTCGAGCGCGGCCGCCTCGCCAAGCTCCAGATACACCGGCTCACCGCTCGCGGCGACCAGGTAGGCGCCGATGCGCGCCGGCCCGAAGCGGGCGTGCTCCGCGCGGCCGGGGCGCGGGTCGAAGGCGCGATGCTGGACGAACTCGAGCAGCACCGCGTCCGCCGGCAGGCGCTGCTGGATGCGCGCGAGCAGGTCCCCGCTCGCGGTCAGGGCGGTATCGCGCCGCGCCGCCAGCGTCGCCTCGCCGGCCTCGACCGCCCGTTGCCGGATGCGCTCGGTGTCGCCGGTGAGGGCGTCAAAGAACGCCGACAGGCCACCGGGCGCCTGCACGCGAGCCTGGTCCTCGCGGACGCTCCCCCGGCTCGCCATCTCGGCCTTGAGCGCCTCGATGCGGCGGTCGAGCAGCGCCGCGCGCTGGCCGGAGGCCTCGGTGGCCGCGGCCCCGCGCGGCAGCCCGGCGCGCTCGGTGGTGAGCGCCTCGTACTCCGCCAGCAGCTCGGCCGAAGACGCCCCGCTCGACTCGCTCACCTCATGCGCCACACGCTCGGCCCGATCACGGGACGACCCGAACAGGCCGCCCAGGAAGCCGCCCGGCGCCGCCGACCGCCGCGCAGCATTGTCCCGCACCGCCTCGAGGGCGCGCGCCTGCCGCTCGAGGACCACGCCCTTGCGTTCGAGCAGCGCCTGCAGGCCGAGGGAAGCCCCCGGCGGGTAGCCGAGGCGACGCTCGAGGCTCATCACCACGTCGAGCTCCACCGCGAGCGACTGCGCGCGGGCCAGCGCCGCCCGCTCGCTCTCCCAGCGAGGATAGGTGGTCTCCTCCGCCCCGCGCTCGCGCAGCGCCGCGCGGAAGCGCTCGAGCGCGCGCGCGGGCTCGCCCTGCTGCCATTGCGCCAGCCCGAGGTTGGACAGCACGCGGTGGAACTCGAAGCGGCGCGCCGGCTCGCGCGCCTGCAGCGCCGCGATCGCGGCCTCGTAGCTGCGCGCCGCCGCTCCCAGCTCGCCCGCCCCATGCTGGGCCACGCCGAGATTGTTGAGCGCACTCGGATAATCCGGCGCGGCCGCGTCGAGCACGCCCAGCGCCCGCTCGTTGAGGGCGACGGCGGCTTTGCGCTCGCCCTGTCGCATCAGCACATCGGCCTGGCGCCAGAGCGCCGGCGCGATCAACGCCGAGCGCGGCCCGGCGGATTCGGCCGCCTCGCGCTCGGCGCGCTGATAATGCCCCAGCGCGACCTCCAGCCGCCCCCGCTTCGCCTCGAGGTCGCCGCGCGCAAGGCTGATGTGCGGCGAGGCGCCGAGCGCGCGCGCCGCGTCGAACCTGGCTTCGGCGGTGGCCCAGTCCTGCGCCTGCCCGGCAACGGCCGCCTCGACCAGCAGGACCCGCTGGTCTTGCGCAAGCACGAGCTTGCCTTCGTCGGAAACGGTCTCCGCCTCGCCCACCATCTGCTCCGGCTGGACGAACAGCGGTGCGGGCCGCTCGGGCTCGAGTTGGGCGAGGGCGCGCTCGAGCGCCGCCTGCTTCGCCACCGACCAGGCGTTCCCGGGCACGCTCACGCCGCTGCGCTGGACCGCCGCGCGCAGGGCGGGCGGCATCGTCCGCTCATGCTGCTCGAGCAGCCGGGCGGCGGCCTCCGCCTCTTCCACACGGCCGAGATCGCGCAGCCGCTCGAACTCGCCGCGCAGGCGGGCGCCCTCCTCGTTGTAGCGCTGGAATTCCGCCAGCTGCTGCGGGCTCACCGGGTCGATCGCAAGGGGGGAACAGCCCAGCAGGCTGAGTGCAAGCACAAGGACAGGGATCCGCATCGTCTCCTCCACGCAGGTGTTCGACGCTTCGCGTGGGCAGGCGGCGAAACGGCGCCGCCATTATGTCGTGCTCATGGCCCGCGAACGGGAGCCGCACTGCACCTTATTCGCGTCGGGTGTTGAAAACTGCACGCTCGGCGTGCGCCCGCCCATCGCTGGCCGCGCCGCTCGCCCTACTCTCCATGCCGGCCGACCCCGATCGGGCCCGCTTTCCGCCCGCCTGCCGCGCCGCCCCACCCGCCAACCAAGAGAGACCCGGAATGCGTCTTCGCCACTGCGCCCTGCTCGTGGGCGCCTCCCTCACCCTCGCCGCGTGCGCGACGGTGGCACCGAACCCGCACAGCGAGCCCGCCTGGGCGTGGGACCCGCTCGGCGAGGTCGAGCGCTTCCATGCCTCCGGCAAGCCCCTCGAGACCTATTTCGAGCACAAGACGGCCGCCACCCCCGCCCCCCAGCGCGTGTACGCGGCGGCCTTCTGCGACGGGCTGATGCAGGTCAGCGACCAGCACAATGCGGTGCGCTGCATCGACGCCTTCAAGGCGCTCTCGCGCGCCAACCGCGAGGCGCTCGAGGCCTACGTGGCCGAGCGCAGCAGCGGACCGCAGAACGCCGTCACCCGCGCGCTGAAGACGAAGGACAGCGAAACCATCCGCTCGATGGTCATGCCTCAGCACGAGCGCGGCTTCGGGCGCCAGGAGGCGATCCTGTCGGTCCGCATGAACGAGTTCCTGCTCGAACAGGGGCGCTACGCGGAGGTCATCGACAACCTGCAGCCGGTGTTCGACCGCGAATCGGCCGCACTCACCTTATCGACGGACAAGGAAACGGCCTACTTCCTGAAGTCGATGGCGATGCCGATCCTCGTCAAGGCGCAGAAGGCGAACGGCGGCCTGTCGGAGAACGTCGCCCGCTTCCTCGAGGAGAGCGAGTCGGCCCACGGCCTCAACACCCTGACCGCGGCGTTCAGCCTGAGATCGCGTGCGCTCGGCAAGGCCTACGTCCACTGGGCGCGCGGCGACTACGCGCGCTGCCATGCGGAGGTGGCGGAGTCCTCGCTGTTGAAGCACACCGACGTCGGCCTGCTGTCCCTGCTCAAGCTGCCGCTCGACGCCCTCTACGGCGGCGACATCAGCCGCATGCAGCAGCTGCAGGCGGTGGAATGGCTGCGCTACCAGTCGTACTGCGCCTACGAGGCCGGCCTGCACGACGAGGCCGCCCGGAGCTATGAAGAGATCCTGGCCCTCGCCGGCCAGCGGCTGATCCCGCTCGGGCTGGTCCGCGTGGCGCATCACCGCCTCGGCCTGCTGGCGCTGCGCCGGGGCGAGGCGGCGACCGCGATCACCCATCTGCAGGCCGCGGTCGACATCCTCGAGAAGGAGCGCGCCGCGCTCGACTCCGAGGCCGGGCGGATGGGCTACGCCTCGGACAAGGGCGAGGTCTACCGCGTGCTGGTCGCGCAACTGGTCGCTGCCGGGCGCCATGCGGAGGCCTTCGAGTACGCCGAGCGCGCCAAGGCGCGGGCGCTGGTCGACGTGCTGGCGTCCAGGCAGGCGGGCGGCGCGACGATCGGAGGACGCCTCGCCGCCGCGCGCGAGCGCTTCGATCGCGCCTATTTCAGCAGCCAGCTCGAGGACCTCAAGGCCGAGACCCGGGGCGGCGGCACGCGCAAGGCGAGCGCCGCCGCGCTGCAGACGCTGGCGGGCGACTCGGCCGAACTGTCGTCGCTGCTCAGCGTCCCCAGCGTGCGGGCAAGCGAGGTGCAGCAGCGGCTCGCAGCGGACGAAACCCTGCTCGAGTACTACGGCGAGGGCGACACCCTGATCGTCTTCGTCGTCACCCGCGAGGCCCTGGTCGCGAAGGCGCTCGACGCCGCGGCGGTGAACCGGCAGCTGCCGCGCTTCCGGCGCCAGCTGCAGGATCCGCGGGCGAGCGGCGTCGGCGTCGCCGCGCGCGCCGCCTACGATCTCCTGGTCCGGCCGGTGCAGGGCTCGCTGCGGACGGGCAGCGTGACCGTCGTGCCCCACGGCGCGCTGCACTACATCCCCTTCGCCGCGCTCCACGACGGCAAGGGCTACTGGGTGGCCAGCCGCGAGCTGAGGACGCTGCCGAGCGCCTCGGTGCTGGCCTTCATCGACAAGCCGCTGCCGCCCAAGGCGGGTGCCCTGCTGGTGCTCGGCAATCCCGACCTCGGCGACCCGCAGGCCGATCTGCCCGGCGCACAGGCCGAGTCGACCGCGGTCTCGCGCCTGGTGCCGGAGAGCAAGCTGCTGCTGCGCAAGGCCGCGAGCGAGCGCGCCTTCCGGCGCGCGGCGCCGTCCTATCGCGAGCTCCATCTCGCGATGCACGGCAGGTTCGACCCGGCCGACCCGATGGCCTCCGGCCTGTACATGAGCAAGGACGGCGAACACGACGGCGTGCTGACGGTGGCCGAACTCTACGGCCTCGAGCTGAAGGTCGACACCGTCGTGCTGTCGGCCTGCGAGACGGCGCTGGCTGACGTGTCGAAGGGGGACGACCTCGTCGGCCTCAGCCGCGGCTTCCTGTTCGCGGGGGTCAACAGCATCGTCGCCTCGCTGTGGGAGGTCGACGACCGGGCCACCAAGGACATGATGGTCGAGTACTACCGGGGTCGGTCGGGCAAGCGCAAGGCGGCGGCGCTGCGCCAGGCCCAGCTGAAGGTGATGAAGCAGTACCCCCACCCCTTCTACTGGTCGGCGTTTCAGCTCACCGGCGCAAGCTGAGCCCGGCGCCGGGCGCCGCTCCGCCGGCGGCGCCCCTGTGGGCCGCGCTCAGGCGTGCAGCGCGTTGAGCTGGCGGGCGACGATGTCGTGGTTGAGCCACAGCACCGGCCCGGCGGGCGCCGCCGACTCGTGGAAGATCAGCGCGCCGGTGGCCTCCACCACAAGGCCGCTGAGGAGGTCGGTGATCAGCGCGCCGCGGTCCTTGTGCAGCTGCACGATCTCGTCCGAGGTGGCGATCTGCAGGTCGGCCTGCGCCGGGCTGTTGGGCATCGGCCAGGCCGCGAAGTCGCGGTAGGCCTGCATCACCTCGCTGCCGTGGAAGGCGGCCAGCTTGCGCAGCACGTCCTCGAGCGCGACGCCCTCGTCGAGCAGCGCGCGGCAGGCCTGCCACTGGGCCTCGGCCCAGGCGCCGCCGCCTTCCTTCTTCAGCGCCTCGAGCAGCGAGATCAGCGGCAGCTCGACGCCGGCGAAGACGTCGGTGGAGTTGGTGCGGATCTCCGGGCAGTTGTAGACCGTCGCCTTCACGCCCTGCGCCCACGCCGCGCGGGCGATGCGCTCGAGCCGCATCTTGGCGTAGCCCTGGGTGTAGTTGGTGTAGGTCTGCCACTGGTAGCGGCCGTCGATCAGGATCTCGGTGCCGTGGTAGCCGTAGGCGGTGTAGCGCACCTGGCCGCCGGCGGCCTCGACGCGCGCCCGCAGCGCCGCGCTGCCTTCGATCAGATGCTGGAAGGTGTTCGCCGACACCTCGTCGAAGTTCTGCAGGATCAGCTTGCCGAGGTCGCTGTCGAGCAAGGTCTGGGACGACATGAAGCGGTCGCCGCGGCCCTTGTAGATGCGGTTGGCGATCACCATGAAGACCTTGGCGCGCGGGATGCCGCCCGCCATGGTGTGGGCGAACAGCACGTTGCGGCCCGCGCCGACGATGCCCTCGAGCGCGGCCATCACCTCGGCCACCGCCTTGCGGAAGCGCTCGGTGCCGATCGCGCGGCATCTGTCGATGTAGGCCCAGTCGAGCTTGTCCTGCTCCCAGGTCTTCAGCGTCATGCGATTGAGCAGCTCGGTCGGGGTCGGCTCGCCCGCCGGCGCGTCGAGGTCGAAGCCGGCCATCAGCGGCACGTTGATGATCCTGCCGCCGAGATTGGCCTCGGCCGCGGCCAGCTCCTCCGCGTTCAGCGGGCGCAGCGCGTTGTCCTCGTCGCGCCGCCCGACGGTGATGCCGACGATCTCCATCCCCGCCTGGCGCGCCTGGTCGACGAGGCCGGTGGCGTAGCCGCGCCCGAAAAGTTCGCCGAACAGCACGAACACGTCGCCCTTGCGAAAGAGGTTGGTCTGCGGAAGCTGCTTCAGGGGGGTGAGTTCGTTCATGGCCTTATGTACGCGTGGGAAAGTGAGCTTCCCGCGATTCTACCGAGTTGGACCTCCGCCGCCGCGGATTGACGCGTTTCGTCGCGTGGCAGGAGGCCGGCTCGCGCGCCTCCACCCCGGGCGCGGGGGCGGCGCGCGACAGGCGCACCGCGGCCCCACCCTCAGGCGCGCCGCAGCAGGTCGCCGAACACGGTGCCTTCGCCTTCCTTGCGCGCCGGACCCGGCGCATCGTAGAGCGCGATCCAGCCCGCGCCCTTCCCCGCGAGCGCGGCGGGCAGCCTGCAGAAGGCCTCGGCCTTGTCGGTCCCGCGCCCGTGCGGCAGGGGAAGCAGGGCTTCGACCCCGGTCTCGAAGCGCACCGGGGCGCGGTTGTCCGCCAGGCAGGGCTTCGCGCCCGACCACCTGAAGACGTGGATGTCACCGTCGAGCTCCATCGTCGGACCGGCCAGGATGTAAAGATCGTCGCCCGCGTAGTGCAGATCCCGGACCCCGAGGCCCTCGAGCTGCAGGAAATGCTTCCTGACCAGGGTGCCTTCGTCGTCGAGCGGCACCAGCCGCAGGTGCTTGCGCCGCGCTTCGACCTCGATCTCGAGCACCGCGGTCCAACCGCGCAGCACCGGTCCGCGCAGTCCGAGCAGCAGCCGGTGGCCGTCCGCGGCGATGCCCTCGATGTCGAAGCCATTGTCCTTGCCCGGCATCTCCATGTACGGCCCTAAATGCGGATCGTCCGCCAGCGCGCGGGTCAGCAGGTTGGACTCGGCGTTGCCCTTCAGCCTCGACGCACGCCGGCCGTCCTTCGTCTCCCGGACCACGCAGGGTGCGCCGTCGGCGTCGGTCTCGATCGGCAGGCGCGCCAGCAGGCGGCGGTTGGGGTCGAGCTCGAGCTTCGCGAGCCGGCGTGCGTTGCGCCGATCGCCACGGTCGCCCTTGGGCTTCTTGCGCTTGAGCCCGTGCGACCCCGCCACCCAGAGGTAGCCATCGGAGACCGACATCCCCTCGATGTCGGCCTCCTCGCCCGCATCGCCGGGCAGGTCGAGCAGCTCGGCGAGCGGGAAGCGGCGCCCCTCGCCGAATCGCAGCAGCTCGCCGCCCACCGGCTCGAGCGGGCGCAGGCGGTCGACCGCGCAGGCCTCGTCGCCCGCGACCCACAGCCAGTCATCGGTGAAGGCCGCGCCGGAAAGGTCCGAATGCACCTCCCTGCCGGGGGAGAACTCGAGACGGATGGCGTTTGCTATGCGTTCGATGGACATCGGGGCGGCCCTCCTCTGGATGTGGCGGTTCACGGGCAAAGACTGCGCCGCGCTTCTTCCACCGCGGGAAGCGTCGATCTTAGCCTCCCATCGGCTTGCGTGGCTGATCGCGGGGCGACCGGCCAAGGGCGGCAGCCTGTCGTCGCCCCATGCCGATCGATTACAATGGGCCGCTTTGCGCCCCTCGCCGCGCCCGGCACGAGTCCATGAGCTTCCAGCGCCTTCCGCCCGCGATCATCGTCGTCCTGTCCGGGGTGATCGCCGCCACCCACATCGGCAAGATTCCATCGGCCATCCCGGTGCTGCGCGATGCGCTCGGGCTCAGCCTGGTGGAGGCCGGCTTCCTGCTGTCGATGGTGCAGTTCGCCGGCATGCTGGTCGGCGCCCTCGTCGGGCTCGCCGCCGATTCGATCGGCGTGCGCCGCAGCATCATCGCCGGCCAGGCGATTCTCGCGCTGTCGGCGCTCGCGGCGATGTGGGTGAGCCATCCGCTCGAGCTGCTGGCGCTGCGCGCGCTGGAGGGCTTCGGCTTCCTGCTCGCCGTGCTGCCGGCGCCCGCGCTGATCCGGCAGCTGGTGCCCGCCGCGCGCCTGCCGCTCCATCTCGGCCTGTGGGGTACCTACA
>JRYH01003467.1_pt1 | contig 18826 bp, 13 predicted proteins | sample 235351 | NCBI WGS metagenome assembly JRYH01 (sample SAMN03074221, study PRJNA261480) | activated sludge metagenome | biome: Wastewater Treatment Plant; feature: Wastewater; material: Activated sludge; isolation source: activated biomass of a wastewater treatment plant treating wastewater... ... | reverse complement strand
TCGCCCTGGAAATCCTGCGACGCGCTATTCAACTCCTCGACGGCGTTGATGCCCAGATCGCCGATGCCGTCGCCGTCCAGATCGCCGAGAAAGCGCACGCGGCGGCCGAAAAAGCTATGGCCTTGCGGAAACAAAGCCGCGACGGCGGCATCCGGCGGGACTTGACCATTGACAATCGCTTGCAACTCCAGGCCATCCGGCCCCATCGGCACGGCTGAATTGCCGAAAACCAGCACCGCCGCACCGTTCGCTGTGCCGTATTGGGCTGCGCCCGCCAACAAGTCCGCGCGACCGTCGCCATTGACATCGCCCAAAGCGACCGAAAATCCTAGATTATCGCCGCTTTGCGCGCCGTTCAGCACCAAGCCCTGGCTCCCGTCGCCGCCATTCATGGGCAACAGCAGGGCGGGATCGACAATTGGTGGAAACAGGGGTTGCATATTGCCCGCTTGAGCGCTAACATCAGAAACGGGGGTTATTAAAAAGAAGGAACAGACCAGACTGGCAACCCGGCCGGCCGTCATCCACCAAGGGAGGTTCACACCATGAGCACGATATCTACGGCATCTTTCCGCCGAGGCATTGTTCCGCCGAGGCATCTTTCCCTCCTCCTGGCAGCATTGGGTCTCATTGCCCCATTGATAGCACCAGCCCTGGAGCCACGTCAACCGCTGGCGTCGGAGCCGGTGACCGTGACGCCCCTGCCGGACGGCACCACCGGCGGAATTGACGGCACAGACGATTATACCCTGATCGTCAAGTTCGCCGACGCCGCGCAGGCGCGCGTGGCGAAAAATCAATTATCATCCCTGAGCGGCTGGGATCTGAGCGACGCCGAATCGCTGGCCGCATCGGAACAGGCGGTGTTTCAGCAAATTTTCACCGCGGGGACCTGTCCAGGTTTAAACACCTTGCAGGACATCGCCGCGGAACGAAGCGGCCGCCAGCAACCCGACGCCGAGGGCATTCACCGGCTGGCGTTCAGCCAAGCCAAAACCGCCCAGCAAATGGCCGATCTGGGTAATAACCTGCTGGCTTTGGCGGAAGTGGAATATGCGCTGTTGCGTCAGATACTGCCCGGGCCGCCGCCAACTCCCACGCCCGATTTTACCGCCGGGCAGACCTATCGCGGTCCCGATCCCGGCGGGGATTTCGAATTTGCGCACAGTATCGGGCTTACCGGTTTCGGGATTCGCGTGTCGGAGGTTTCGATTACGTGGGATGATGTGCACGAAGATATTAATACAACCGTCGTCGAAAATGAACAAGGACAGCAAATCATCGAATTTGGTATTGCGTCGTTCTGGGATCTATGGAAAGACCACGGCACGGCTACATTGGGCATGATTCTGTCGATACAGAATTTGTTCGGCACCACCGGCATGGCCTACGGCGCCGAGGGGCATTTCTATCCCACGGTCGTTAAAGATCCGTTTTCTCCAGTAATCACTGAACGCCTCTTGGCAGCGTACTGCAATGCTTTGGCGGAATCGGCTCTCACGGGAATGGGTCATGTCGTCTATTTGGAGCATCAAACCAATGCCCTGTGGCCCATGGAAACGGATATGGACGTTTTTGATCTCACCCGAATGGGTACGGATGCTGGCGTCGTCGTCCTGGCGGTCGGCGGCAACGGCGATCTGAATCTCGACGGTCCGAACTTCGCAACGTGGCGTAGCTGGGGCGATTCCGGGGCGATTATAGTCGGCGCGGGCAGTTCCGATACGGCGCATAATCGCTTGCTGTTTGAAGATCAGATCCAGCCGGGTTCCAATTACGGCAGCCGCGTCAATGTGCAAGGCTGGGGACAGAACGTTGTGACCACCGGCTGGAACGGCGATCTGGCCCAAGTGGACGGCGATATTCACCGGAAATATACTTTCAGCTTTGGCGGCACCAGCTCCGCCACGCCCATGGTGTCGGCGGCGGCGTTGCTGGCGCAGCAGCAAACCGTCGCGCAAGGCTTGACGCCGCTGGATTCACGCGATATGCGGTCTCTGTTGACTCATACCGGCATTCAGCAAGGAACCGGGGAGCAAGGAAATATCGGGCCGTTTATCAACGTGCGCGCCGCGATCGAACAGTTCGATCAGGCAAATCTGGGGATCCAAACCGCGTCAACTGTCAACGGTATCACGACCACCGTAAGCAACGACGGTCCGCGAATCGCGCGCGGCGTCAGTGCGACGATTACCTATGACAGCGACTCGGCATCTACATTAATGCCGGTAGACGTTCCGGAAAGCTGTCAATTCGAACCGCCGACTGGTTCATGCCCGGGTAGTTGCCCATCGGTATTACAATGTTCATTTGCCGAAATCACCGTTGAAACGCCGATCGAAATCATCTTCGAATCAGGTTGCCAACAAATTCATTTCAACATTGATGTGAACGCCGAAGTGCAGATGAGCGGCGAACTCATCGATCCGGATGTAGCCGATAACATTCACAATACAACACTTTCGTCCGGATGCTTGCAATGACGGTTACACGTGAGCGTCCCGCGTTAATCCGTGGCGGCCGGTGAGTTGTTCACGACGGTGGGAGAAGAAATGTTCCGGTTCGTGAAAGGTACAGCGGTAGCCGCCATAAATATCGCCGATGCCCGCCGCCATGAGCTGGCGGCGGGCGATGGCGTACAGGTCGGCATGCCATAGGTTTTCGATCCGGCTGAAACATTGTTCCAATTCCGCATCGGCATCGAGAAACCACTCGCGCACTTTAGGTCCAACCGGATAGTGTTCGCGGCAGATGCCCGGCCCCAGCCATGCGAGGACGCCGCCGTCTTTCGGTAACGTGGCCATCGCCGCTGTGATGATACCCCCTCCAATCCCCGCCAGCCGCAGTGCAGCGCCGCTACCCACCTGCTTTGCCGTTCGCATAGCAACACCGGCACGCAGTCTGCGGCGAGAATCGCGAGCACGACGCCCGGCAGTCCGTCCAGATGGCGTACGTCTCCATGTTCGGCGTCCATACATCCGCCTTGATAATGCGCGTGCCGTGAACCTGTCTAGCCACAACAGAACAGAGAACTCAGAGAATACAAAAGATTTTAGTCACGGATTAACACGGATATACGCAGATTTTTGAAATGCTATAATCTCGCAAAGACGCAGAGAACGCAGAGAAAACAGAAAGAAAATATGACCTCGCAAAGACGCGAAGAACACAAAGAAATGAATTTGATGACAAATGCGTCGGGAACGCAATTTGAACCGCGCAGCGGGCCCGAAGGGCGAGGGCAGGATTGCCCAAGTAAATCGAGCAAAATTTATGCAACGATTGGGTATATTGGAGAATGACATGAAACTATACGGCAGCTACACCTCCCCGTTCGTTCGCCACTGCCGGATTGCGCTGGCGGAATGCGCCCTGCCTTTCGAGTTTGTCACCACCGATTACGAACAGAGCGCCCGGCTGTCGCCGACCCGCAAAGTGCCGATGCTCGCCGACGGCGACCTCAAACTCACCGATTCGACGAGCATCCTGCGCCATATCCGCGAGCGGGGCGGGCAGCCGTTTTTTCCGTCGCTCGTCGATTTCGACCGCTATCTGATGGCCAACACGGCGCTCGACAGCGCTGTCAATCTGTTCCTGCTCGAAAAAGACGGCGTCACACCGGCCACCAGTCCTTACCTGAAACGCCAGAGCGAACGCGTCGCCGGCACCCTGTCGGCGCTCGACGCCACGCTGCCGGACGACGCCCAACCACCGTACAGCGACGGCCAGTTGCGCCTCGGTTGTTTTCTGAGCTGGGCGCTGTTCCGCGAACGCCTGACCCTTGACGGTTACCCGCGCCTGGCGGCGTTGCTCGCCGCGCTCGACCGCTACCCGCCGTTCGCCGCGACGCATCCGTCACTGAGCGGCTGATACAATCGCACTTTCGCTCACGGACAGCGTTTAAATGAACGACAAGGTATTGCACATCGAGGATCACGCCGCCGTCCGCGTGATCCGCATCCACCGCCCGGACAAACTGAACGCCCTCAATCACGCCACGGTGGCGGCGTTGCGCGAGGCGGTCGAGGCGTTCGCCGCGAGCGCGACAGCGCGCGTCGCGGTCATCACCGGCAGCGGCGACAAGGCGTTTGTCGCCGGCGCCGATATCGGCGAGATCCGGGCGCTCGACGCCCGCGGTGCGGCCGATTTCGCCGCCGCCGGGCAGGCCCTGATGCGGCGCATCGAAACCCTCGACAAGCCGGTGATCGCGGCGATCAACGGCTACGCCCTGGGCGGCGGCCTCGAACTGGCGCTCGCCTGCCCGCTGCGCATCGCCGCCGGCAACGCCCGCCTCGGCCTGCCGGAAATCACGCTCGGCATCATCCCCGGCTTCGGCGGGACGCAGCGTCTGACACGCGCCATCGGTCCGGGGCGGGCGCTGGAGATGATGAGCAGCGGCCGACCGATCGACGCCGAAAAGGCGCTGGATTATGGTCTGATCCAGCGTCTGGAAAACGACCGTCCGGTGCTCGACGCGGCGCTCGACTGGGCAGCGGAACTGGCCAGCCGTGCGCCGCTCGCCCTCGGCTATATCCTGCACGCCACCCGCGCCGCCGGCGACCTCAGCCTCGAAGCCGGTCTCGATCTCGAAACCCGCCTGTTCGCGCTCGCCTGCACCACCGAAGACATGCGCGAAGGGACCGGCGCTTTTCTCGAAAAACGCCAACCTCACTTCACGGGCCGGTGATGAATCCCCCGCCAACGAATTCATATCGTCGCCAGGTGGAACAGTCCGCCACCAAAGTCACCAAATTGGTCTTCCCACAGGACACCAACCATATCCGGACGCTCTACGGCGGAACGGCAATGAAGTGGATGGACGAGGTCGGTTTTTTGACCGCGACACGCTTTTGCCGGCAGACGGTCGTCACCGTGTCGATGGACCGCATCGATTTCAAAGTGCCGATCCCCGAAGGCAGCATCGTCGTTCTCGAAGGCCGGGTGATCCGGATGGGACGAACCAGCCTGACGGTCAAAGTCGAAATCTACAAGGAAGACCGTGCCGCCGGCGGCCACGATCTGGCGATCAGCGGTGAATTGGCGTTTGTCGCCGTCGACGAACATCTCAAACCCACGCCGATCGTTCTGCCGGCGGTCTGAGGCACCCGTCGCTCCCTCATTCCTGCCCGATGCTCGTCCCGCCGCTTGCCCTGACCTTCGGTTATCTGCTTTCCCTGGCCAACGACCCGGCGCTCGCCCCGCGCCAATTGCAACAGCCCGCCTTTACTGGCGCCAATGGCAGCATCGCTTATCTCGCCGAAACCTGGGGTGGGGACCGTTTGTACCGTCTCACGCCCGGCGGCCAGGACACGCTGCTGTGGGATGCCGCGGCCGGCAACCCGGGCCGGAACATCGACACCTTCGTCGCCGCCGGCGATAGCTGGCTGGTCATCGCCCGCGATCGCGGCGCCGCCCCGGCCTTGTGGCAGATCGACGCCACCGGCCGAGGTACGTCGCTCACTCCGACCGGCTGGCCTGAGGGCGAACGACAGGGCGCGGCGCTCCTCTACAACGGCGGCGACGAGTGGCTGCTCAGCCTCGATCGCCGCCTGCCGCACTTCCCGGATGTCTATCGTTACCGGCCGGCCGGCGGGTCGCTGTCGGTGGTCGAAGCCAATCCCGGTGACGTCAGTCGCTGGCTGACGGACGAGCACGGCGTCGTCCGCCTGCGCCTGCGCCATCCCGGCCCGCCCGGCAGTGCGCCACTTTATCTTTGGGAATGGCGGGCACATCCGCTCGACCGCTGGCGGATGATGCACCGCTGGCGTCTCGGCGACCCTGCCTGGCAGGCTCTGCGCCTCGGCGATGACGGCCTGTGGCTGAATGCCGAAACCCACCATCGCGATACGCTCGGCCTGCAACGCTTGATTCCACCGGCGACCCAACCGGAATCGCCGCGCGCGGCGCTCAGCGCCGCCGATCTGGGGGCGGTGCTGTTTTCGCCACGCCGCGGCCGGCCGTTGCTCGTCGAATGGGAAGGCTTGCTGCCGCGGCAACAGGCGCTGGATGCCGAATGGGGTGCTGTGCTCGAGACCATCGATGAAGCGCAGCCGCAATATCGCCCGCACATCGCCCGAATTTCCACGGACGAAACCCGGATTCTGGTCCGCGGTTTCGACGGCCGGCACCCTACCCGGTGGTGGACCTTCAACCGCGACAACGGCGCTTGGCAGGATCTCGGCAGCGAGCAATCCCCCGCCGCGGCACTGCCCGGCGCGCTGCTCCCCTTGCGTTTCACGGCCCGCGACGGCCTGCCACTGACTGCCTATTACGCGCCGCCGCCCGGCGGCGGTCGCCCTGACACGCCGCTGGTCGTGTTGGTCCACGGCGGGCCGTGGGCGCGCGATCGTTACCAATACAATGCACTGGCCGCCCTGCTCGCCGGTCACGGCATCGGTGTACTGCAAATCAATTTTCGCGGCAGCGAGGGATTCGGTCGCGGATTTTTGTTGGCCGGCGCCAAAGCTTGGGGCGAAGCGATGCAGGACGATCTGACCGACGGCGTCGCCGCCCTCGCCGCCCGCGGTCTGGCCGATCCGGCGCGAGTGTGCATCGCCGGCATGAGCTACGGCGGGTACGCCGCGCTGCACGCCGTCTTGACCGAGCCCGAACGGTATCGTTGCGCCCTGGCCCACTCTCCGGTCACCGATCTGGCCGCTCACATCGCCGCCCTCGAAGCGCGCGGCGACACGCTAGGCGGGCGCGAGTGGCGGGCGCTGGTCGGCGATCTGAAAACCGATGCCGCCCGGCTCGCCGCCTATTCGCCGCTCACCCTCGCGCCGCAACTCACCCGTCCCGTGCTGCTTTCCCACGGCACCGCCGATGGCATCGTCAGCCCGGAGCAAAGCCGGCGCTTCCGCAACGCGGCACCGCCCGGGCGGGTCAGCGAATTCAACTCCAACGGCGGCCACCCGCTCACCACCGCCGCCCAACGCTTCACAATTTATCTTAATTGGTTACTATTTTTGAATGCTCATCTAACAGGCCGTTGAAAAACAGGCAGCGCCCCAGGGAAAGAACGTATCGATAAATCATGCAGGTCAGTGCTCGATTTTTGCGGAGCAAGCCGCGGGCCGCGACGCAGCGAGTTGCAAATTTTGTAACGTAAGGGATGTCAAGAGGCGTGAAATGAAAACTCCGTTATTCGTTTTAAGCGGTCAAACGCTTTTGCGCTGGTCGCAACGGCTATCTGTAGCCTATGTATTAGCTATATGTATTATTTCTTATCCCTCTGCATTACCGGCATTGGAAGTAGGGGTTATTGTTCCACACGGAGCGAAATTCAGTAAACATTACGATGAGTGGTCATGGGCGCTCGGCGGCGGCGGTATCGAAGTGTCGCAATGGCACGTAATGCCGTCGGGCGGCGCCGATAATATACCGGAATTGCTTATTGTAGAGCAGACGGAAATTCCGCCTGAAGATATGCTCAGACTCAAGAACTGGGTACATAGTGGCGGTCTGCTAATGCTGTCCGGGCCCGAAACTCTCGGTATGAGATTTGATAAAACAGGAAAACCCGCCACGACCGTCGGCAATAGCGACATGGCCCATTTTGCCGGAGTGGAGTATCGCTTCGCCGATCCGGGGCTGATCGGCGCGTATCCATACGTGATCAAGTCGAATCCGTTACTCAGCCCGTTTGTAGCCGGCGACGGAATAAGACTTGGTAAAATCGGCATTGATCATATCGTTCATTTACGCGTTCTGGACGCCGAGCCGCTTGCTACGACGATGCGTATTCGTCCCGGGCCAGGTTCACTGTTACTGGAACATCCAGCACCTTCCATTACGACAAAAAAGTTCGGTAAAGGGCGCATACTCTTTTTGAATTTTTCACTTGCGCGTATAGCGGCTTGTTATCCGGATATAAAAGGTCGGACGACTGATTGTTCCGCTTCAGGTACTGCTCATGGTTTGATGCGCGTTCTTATCGCCAACACTCTCTGGCATGAAAAGGGGCTGCAAGCGCCATTAAAGTGGGAATCACCCGGCATGCATCCGTTGGGGTTGGTCATCACAGGAGATGTGCATGACGATAAAGAAAAGTTGCAGATTCGCTCTGCCTTGCAGATGGCTGAAATTTTTCGCCCACTAAAAATCCCGTTAACATTTTATGTTGTCGATAAAGTTGCTATACATGCGCCAACCCTTTACTCTGCGCTGGCGCAAGAACCATATGTTGAAATCGCAATCCATCCTTCAGGTAATAGGCGGCACAGTTCAGGGAACAGTTCACAGCGAGTTTCCCGCAATGTTCGGGAAGCCGAGCAAATGCTTGGATTATTGCATTGGCCGGACTTACGCCAATGGCGAACATCCGTTCGCTCCGGAGGTTGGAATAGCGACCAGACCCAAGCCATGTCCTGGACGGGCATGTCGGAAGCCGGCATTGGCTTGGTATTCGACTGCAATGCGGACATGTTTCATTCAAAACCGCAATGGACGGCTCCTGAAGTCTGGTTTAAAGCTCCCATACGCAAACGATTATTTATTCCGATGTTTGAAAAAAATGTCAGTACAGCGCACGATAACTTTCGGCTCGATATCGATTTGGCACAAAATATTGCTTCAGTTTGCTCACCGGAGCCCGATCCGTGCTGCAATAACGCAATCACCTTTGACGTTTACACGGAATATGTGAATCAGTGGCTATCGGCATTGCAGCGGCTCGGCTTGGTCGGAGGTACGACAGGCGTCTGGTTGTGGCATCCTTCCACACCGGCATGGAAAGGTGGTTTCGAGCTTCTTCGCTCAGCCATGGAAGAAATGGTCAACGACTCTCGGGTATCATTCTTTCATGGCAGCGAGGCGGCCACTTGGAATTATAATAGGCAACGAGTACAAATACATCCAAAATTCGATTCTGACGGACGCTTGGTCACGTTAAGACTAAATGGTCCTGATATGACAGACTTGTTACCGCTGCCGCCGGAATCGTCACCCGATTCCGGCACGGTGAGTTATTGGGTGCTCGGGCCCGCCACCGTTCGCGGGTGGACAAGTTTTACCTGGCGTGATTCCTATGATCGTATTGTCACCGTCCTGAGTCACAAACTACCGATTACGAAAGCAAGCCGATGAACCGGAATTTGAGCCGGAAAACATCTACCGCATTTGCAGGTATAGCACTGATTTTCTTGACTATTTTGATCACAATGGCAAGTCGGCATTGGTGGTTTGTCAAAAGTTATGACGTGATCGTTCCATTCCAACACACATTTTATGAAATTGATGAGCTAACAGCCGATGATCATGTGATTGCCGCGCTTGATAAATTGAATACCGCTACCACAACCTCAAGTCATACAACAGATGCTGCACGAGAGTATTCCCCGTATAATTCGCGGATTTTGAAAAACTACATACAAAAAGCTATTGCCAAGCCGGCTGTTTATTTTTCACCTCATTGGGAAGCGACCAGCATTGGTTTAGCAGCCGAGTTGATCCGCATGGAATTCCAGCAAAATCGAATCAACGAAACAGCGAAGTTGTGCATGCAATTACGCTGGTCGGCACCACGGATCAATGAAATTGCCGAACTATGCAAGCATATTTTAGATCAATCGAGAGGCAAAGATTATCAGGTCATTACTGAGCAAGTCGTGCGGGTCATTCATATCCATAATGCAAACCATGAAATGGCTAGACAAGCTGAACGCTACCTTCATAATCCATATGATCCCGAAACACTGTACGACTTGGCTTGGTCTTTGGCGATATCAGGGTCTAAGGAAGCTGCTGAAAAATTGCTGAGCGAATTACTGCAATTTGATACAGTCGCGGCAGCCGATTTGGAAAGCCGTATGATGGAATTCAATCCATGGCCACATCCAGGTTTTCAATTCAATAAACCATAAAGCAGGTGAAATTTTTCGATAAAGAATCATGCCACGCCGATTCGATCTTGATGTTTCCCAAGAAACAAGCCATATACAACTTGATGACTGAGTCAATCCCGCCGTATCGCGCTTTGTTGACATACGAACGTCTGCCTTCGCCAAAAAAATCCAGAACTTCAATCTCCGGAGGCAGGTGGATTGAATGGCTGAGATTCATTGATTACCACGCCATATTGTTCGTCATGATCGGTAGTTGTTTGAAGTGGATAAAAAGGTTCACCAGTGTTCAATCCGGATTGAGCGCCTGTTGAACGCGTATTTCATACCATCGCCCATTCCGCAGGCAGGATCGTCGCCTACTCCCTCGCTCGCCGAGGAGGATTTGAAAGCGTGCGGATCACGGCCGCTCGAATACTGCAGCAACGATCGCTGCGGCAAATTGTTCGAAATCACCGATATGCTGCGTGCAGATCGCAAAGGCGATTTGCCAGTCGATCGCCCGATACTGATGGATCACGATGTTGCGGAAACCGACCGCGGATCGCATCCGGTCCGCCAGGGCGGCGGAAATAACGCCCGCCTCGTGTAACCGCGTAAAGGCCTCACCCATCGTTTCAGGAGGCGGCAAATCGCTATCGGCGATCAGATGCGAAGCGATATCCACAGCGATCTGTACGGCGCGCGATAAGTTGACGCTAACGATATCCTGGGCGTCGATATCGGCGGCGAGCTGTTCGACCGCCGCCGGGCACCGACTCTTGACCCGTGCGATGCAGCGTCTTAGGGACTCGATCTTCTCGCGGATTATCTGCCGATCCATAAACGGCGCCGGTGATCGAGTATACGGTTGCGGTAAGGCATGAAATCGGCCTCATCGAAAACGTGCCGGCTGATCAAGCGTGCCCATTCGGACCTCTCGCCAATCAGCCGTTTCCCGGTTTTGAGGATCTGGCCCAACAGCGGTTCTCCCACCACTGCCAGATCCACCAGATCCACCGGCCGACCGCTTAAGCGGCCCAAATCGGCGATCAGTTGGCGGCGACGCGCGGCCGCCAACGGGCCGCAGGCGGCGATGGCGATATCCAGGTCACTGGCAGCGGTGGCACGGTGCGTGGCGAGCGAACCGAAAACCACCGCCAGGCGGATATCTCGCTGCGTAGACAGAAAGGCGGTAAGCCGCTCGATTTCAATCGGTGTTTCCACCGATCGAAGTGTAGCGCGGCCGTTACCGCCGCGCAAGAAATAACAATCATCCGGCAGTGCTTGATTCAGCGAAGCAAAGTCCGGACATATGCCGGACTTTGCGTGGTCTGATAAGTCCAGGATGGGCTTATTCAGACCTTTAGAGGGAGGTTGGGAGGGGATCCGGCCACGGTGCGCCTTGCCAGTGCCAAGCGCCGGGTTCGCCGGCACCGCGGTAACGGCCGTTGACGAAAACCAGCGTGTACCCCGCCTTCGCCGGCAGTTTAGGGGCTCCAGCCAAAACGGCCGCGGCAGCCAGCGGGTCGCGGCTGGACAGCCGGCATCCGGTGCGTTCCGGGGAGGCGTGCCACAGGCGTTCGGCGGTCTGCTGGATCAGTCGTGGAGTGACGCCGGGAGCGGCGAATTGCTCGCCGGCAACGGTGGAGACAAAGCGCCCGCCGCGAACTTCCTCACGGTCTTCCATCCGGCGCAGCACGGCGCAGAGCTGCGACCACCGCGGCGCCAGGGTCTCGGGCTCGACGACGGCGCGGTGGACGATGCCGTAACGGCGCAACAGGATCGCGGCCCAGCCTTGCAGCCAGGCATCTTCGCTCAACGGCGTGTCGACGAGTGCCGACCAGCGCCCCGGGATATCGTCCAGGCGAAACCCGGCGGGAAGACGGCGGGCCAGGCGCCGCTTGACTTGATCGGGCATGAGCAAACGCTCCAGCGCGCTCCAACTGTCGGCGTGCACGAGGCCGCGCCCGGCGAGTTCGCGGAGCAGGGCGTCGGCCTGCGGCGCCAGCAGCGCCGGGCCGCCAGGTGGCCGACTCAGATCGTCGAAAAACAACGCACCGCTTTGCCTGAGGCGGGCCAACAACCCCTCGGCCGCTGTGCCAGGGGCCGGAGGCTCGCCGGGCTCGGGGCGGACGACGCCGTGCCGGGAAACCAGGGTCACCGGTGATGTATTGACCAGGCCCGACGCCGCCGGGCGGGCGGCGCGCCACCACCAGCGACCGCCGAGCAACAGGCGATCCATGTCGTCCATTTGCCAGCCGGGATGGCGTGCGGTGCACAACTCGCGCCGCAAGACCGCGGCCGGTGCCGCCCAACCTTCGAGCAGGCCCAGAACCTGCTGGCCGTCAGCGAGCGGACCCGCCAGGCCCAGACCGTGATGTTCGAGCAGCCAGGCAAACCAGGCTTGCGGCGTGCACAACGTTTCCCGGTTGCGCCGCGCCTCGCGCGACAGGCGCCGGACGCGGGCCGCGTGGTGCCGCAGGCCCCACAGCGCCGCCGGGCCCGATGCCGCATCGCAACCCCTTTCAGCGACCGCGACGACGGACCCTTCCCCCTGCAAGGCGGCAAGCGCGGCTTCGATCCGGGCTATCGGCAAAGCGAACTGCACAGCGAGTTCGGCGGCGGTGACGAGTCCTTGAACCTGCAAACGCAGCGCCAGGGCGGTGACCAGCGGCTCCGCCGCCTGCGGTCCCGGTGCAGCCGGCAGCAACCATTCCGGCGGCGCGATGGTCCAGACCGCGGCGGGCCACAAGGCGAGCGGCAGCGCCAACCGTTCGGCGGCGCACCAGACGGTTTCACCGTCGGCACGGCGGAGGGCGAAGGCCCGCTGTTCGCCGGCGAGCGCCGTAAACCACCCGCCCCACGCCGGTCCTCCCCAGATCCCGGTTGCCTCGCGCGCGGTGAGGAAACCGGCGGTCACCAGCGCATCGTGCAGGTCGTCGGGCGACGCGGCGCGCGGCGCCGCGTCGGCATTGACCGTGGCGATCGCCTCAGGACGGACGATGGCCAGTGTTGCGCCTTCGGCCGGCCAGCGCGCCGGCCGTTGATCGACGGCCTGCGTCCGCCGCTCCTCGGCGGCACCGTCATCGAGAAAAGCCCACGGCCGGGCGTTCAGGATGCCGCCGGCCAGCGGCGACGGCGCGTTCAGATCGGTGGCCTGCACCCGGATCCTTCCGGCCTCGAGCGCCGACAATACCTCCTCGAGGCCGCGGCAATCCATCGTCACTTCGAGGCAATCGTGTAAGGTCTGGCGGATCAGCGGATGATCGGGCACCGCGCGGTCGCCGCTCAGGTTCTCCTGGCAGGCCACGGCGTCGGGAAACACCAGAGCGAGCAGGTCTTCGGCGTCGTTGCGCTGAAACTGCGGCGGCTGGCGCTTGCCGTTGCGGACACGGAGCACAGCCAAGGCGATCGTCGCATTCCACCGCCAGCGGGTCTGGAACATCGGCGCGACGAGCAGGGCCTGAATCAGCAGTTCGCGCACCGTCCGGGCGTTGAGATAAGCGGCGACCTCGGCCAGCGGAAAACTGTGCGTCGGGCCGAGCGACAGCAACACGGCCTGATCGGTCGCCGTCGCCTGCAACTCGAAATTGAAGCGCCGGCAGAACCGCTTGCGCAACGCCAGGCCCAAAGCCCGGTTCAAGCGCACGCCAAGCGCGGTATGGATGATTAAATGGTAATTGTCGGTGGCATCGAAAAAACGCTCGAAAATCAGCGTCTCACCGTCGGGCAACGCGCCAAGCGCCCGGTACGCCGTTTCGAGATAAGCCGCAAGTGGTGCCGCGGCGGGCAGCGCGATCCGGTACTCGGTGGCCAGGGCGGCGCCGAGGTCGGCCCCGCGGTCGAGCGCCGCGGCGGCGAAACGGTACAGTTCGCATACTGCCCGGCTCAAACGATCGCTGCGCCCCGGCGCATCGCCGAACCAAAACGGAATGCCGGGCGGCACTCCTTTGGCATCGCTGACCCAGACGCGGCCGCTTTCGACCTTGACGATCCGGTAACTGTGATTGCCGAGCTGAAAGATATCGCCGGGAATACTCTCGAATGCGAAATCCTCGTTCAGCGTACCGATATAAAGTTCGTCAGGCAACAGGTGGACGTCGTAATCGAAATGATCCGGAATCGCGCCGGCGTTCATCATCGCCGACTGCGCCCCGCGGCCGCGCGACCGGACCTTGCCGGCGGCGCGATCCCATTCCAGGTACGGCAGACGGCGGCCGGGGCGCGAGCTGTAGCCAGAGGCGATCATAGCCAGCACCGCATCGAATTCGTGTCGTTCGAGACTGCGATAAGGCCAGGCGCGGGTGGTCACTTGGTAGAGTTCGTCCGCCTGAGCGGCCGGTTCGGCGGCGGCGATCAGGTGCTGGGCCAGCACATCGAGCGCCGCGCCGGCCGGCTCGAGGTCTTCGATCTCGCCGGCGCGGGCGGTGTGCAGCAACGCGGTGCACTCGACGAGATCTTCGAGACTCAACGGCCAAAGCCGCGCTTTCGGCAAGCGGTCGAGGGCATGGCCGGCACGGCCGGCGCGCTGCAACAGCACCGCCAGCGAGCGCGGCGACTGCAACTGGCAAACGAGATCGATATGGCCGATGTCGATGCCAAGTTCGAGGCTGGCGGTGGCGACCACGACTTTGAGATGGCCGTTTTTCAGGCCCTGTTCGGCAGCCAGGCGCTGTTCCCGGGCCAGACTGCCGTGGTGCGCCGCGACCCGACCGTCGCCCAACCGGTCACTCAAATGACGGGCGACCCGTTCGGCCAGGCGGCGGCTGTTGACGAAAACCAAAGTCGTGCGGTGCGCCTCGACCGCCGCCGCCAGCCGGTCGTAAACCTCCTCCCAACCGGCGTTCGACAACAGCGCCCCCAACGCCTCGGCGGGCAGTTCGAGGTCGAGGTCGAGCGCCCGGCGCCGGCCGTGATCGACGATTGTGCAAGGAGCGCCACCGGTCAGCCAGTCAGCGGCGAGCGGCAGCGGCTGGACCGTCGCCGACAGGCCGATGCGCTGCGGCGGCGACGGCAACAGCGCTGCGAGCCGGGCCAGCGAGAGACTCAGATGACAGCCGCGTTTATTGCCGGCCAGGGCGTGCAATTCATCGACGATCACCGTTTCGATTCCGCCGAGCAGACGCCGGCCGCCGGCTGAAGCCAGCAGAATGAATAAGGATTCCGGCGTCGTCACCAGAATGTGCGGTGGGCGGCGCAGCATCGCGCGGCGCTCGGCAGCGGGGGTATCCCCGGTGCGGACCCGGGCGCTGAGCGCCGGGAGCGGCACACCCGAAGTGGCACCATGCGCCGCGATCCCGGCCAGCGGCGCTCGCAGATTACGCTCGATATCGTTGGACAACGCCTTGAGCGGTGAGATGTACAAGACCTTGACCTGATCCGGCAAAGGGGCCGCAGCCGAGCGGCGGAGCAGTCGATCGATCACTGCCAAAAAGCCGGCCAGGGTCTTGCCGCTGCCAGTCGGGGCGCTGATCAGGGTATGCCGCCCGGCGGCGATCGCCGCCCAGGCCTCCAACTGCATCGCCGTCGGCCGGCCGCAGGTCTGCGCGAACCAGGCGCCGGCCGCCGGGTGAAAGCCGGGGATCACCATTGCCGCTCCCAGGCGGCGCGGATGATCCGCCAAGCGCCCCCGTCGCGCCGCCAACCGGTCTCAAATTCATACCACCCGGCCCGTTCCGGCAGCGCGCTCTCGCCGCCGGTCAACAACGCTTTGAAGCGGACGGTGGCCCGCGGCGGCTCGAAATCCTCCAGCACCTCGATGGCGACGTCGGTGAGCGTGACCCCGATGTCGCGGTGCATCGCCAGGTAGCGCCGGGCTAGAAGCAACGCCCCGCGGCGATCGAGATCGCCGGCGGCGAAATCCGCCGCCAGCGTCACATCGAACGGCCCAAGATCGCGGCTTTCGAACGCCTCCGCCAAGTCGTCGAGCACCTCCCGAATCGCCGCCGTATCGTCGCCCGGCGGCGCGCAGGAGGCCGGCAGCAGGGCGGCGGCGACAAAAACGATACGGAACCCCAAGGTACGCATAGAGCGCAGCATAACAAAAGGCCCCGCGCCGGAGCGCGGGGCCTGAAAAGGACCGGCCGAAGCCGGCGAAAACGTCAATCGTCGATTGGATTTATTGCGCCAGCACCTCGACATCATCGACATACCAGCCGAGGAAGTCGTTGGCAGTGCCGTCCACGGTGTCGAAGAACAACCGAATACGGAAATTGGCGCTGATGAAGTTGGTGATGTTCAAGCTCTCGACGACAAAGCCGGACGAATTGGCGTTGCGCGAATCGATCTGTTTGATCGTCGTCCAAGTCGAACCGTCGTTCGTGCTGACTTCGATGCGCATGATGTCGAAAGCCCCGCCGCTGAACGTTTCGGTCTGCCAGCGGTGGGAGAGCATCAACGTCGCCGAACCAAAGCCGCTCAGGTTGATGCGCGGCGAGCGAGCCCAACCGGTCCGCGTGCCGCCATCGTAATCGCAGTTCGGGCTGGCGCGGCTGAACGAGATCGTGAAGTTGCCCGACGGCGCATTGACGCAATCCGATGCCACGCGCCAGAGGTCCGTCGTGCCGCTGGACTTGTTCCAACCCGGCGCCGAACCCGTGTCGAAGTTTTCGGAATAAACGATCGACGGTCCGCCACCGCCGCCACCGCCACCGCCGCCAGTGACCGTCGCCACCAGGCTGACGCCGGAATAGGCGGTAAAGCCGTTGAGCATGATGTGCCAGGTACCGGCCGTCGGGTTGGTGAACGAGCAGTTCTCGTTGTTGCCGTTCAGGAACGGGCGGCAATCATACGTGCTCAGGGTCGGTGCGGTGCCGAAACGCACATAAAGGTCGGCGTCGCCCGTACCGCCGGACATCTGGACGCTCAGGTTGCTGGCCCCGGCCGGCACTTGGATCGTGAAGAACGATTGGGCGTTCTGGGCACCAGACAGATTGCTGACCGGCACGCCGCTGGTCAGCGGTGTTGTACCACCGCCACCACCGCCACCGCCGCCACCGCCACCGCCACTGGTCAGCGAGAACAACAGACGATTGGGCGAACCAGTGCCGATGCCGGTCAATTTGCCGGTCGTCGCATTATTGGTCAGCGCATTGGCCACTCCCGACGGCGTGAGGCTCGGGCTTTCATCGAGAATCAGTGCCGCAGCGCCGGCAACGTGCGGCGTTGCCATCGACGTACCGCTGATCGTGTTCGATGCGGTATTGCTGGTACTCCAGGTGGAAGTGATGTTAGAACCGGGTGCAAAAATTTCGACGCAAGTGCCGAAATTGGAGAACGACGAGCGGGCGTCGGTATTGGTCGAGGAACCGACAGTGTAAACGTTGGCAGCACGGGACGGTGACGAATTGCACGCATTGGTGTTTTCGTTACCCGCAGCGACGGCATAGAACACGCCGGAAGCCACCGAGTTGTTGACCGCGTTGTCGAGCGCCGTCGATACCCCGCCGCCCAGGCTCATATTGGCCACCGCAGGCGAGATGTGGTTGGCGGTGACGAAATCGACGCCGGCGATGACGCCCGAGTTGCTGCCCGAGCCGTTGCAATCGAGAACCCGAACGGCGTGCAGCGTGACGTTCTTGGCGACGCCGTAAGTGGCGCTGCCGACCGTCCCAGCGACGTGCGTGCCGTGGCCGTTGCAGTCGTTGGAGCCGTTGCCGTCATTGATCGCGGTGAACGCGCCGGAAGCGCGGTCGCCGAAATCGTTGTGCGTGACGCGGATGCCGGTGTCGATAACGTAAGCGTGTACGCCGGTGCCGTCGAAGTTGAACGTATAGCTGTTGTTCAACGGTAAACTGACCTGGTCGATGCGGTCGAGCCCCCAAGTCGCGGGCGACTGAGTGGCATTGATCGACATCATCTGGTCGGCTTCGACGAAATCGACGTCGGAGTTTTTGGCGATAGCCATCGCCGCCTTTTCGCTGGCCTGGATCACGAAGCCTTGCAGGGCATGCTCGTAGACCTGGGTAAGCTTGGCGCCATGCTGGGCGGCAAGCGCCATAGCACGGTTCGCGGCACGCTGTTCGCCCCATTTGAAAACCACAATGTACTGTCCCGGGATACGGCGAGGATTATCGAGACCACGGATCAGATCCTGCGGTTGGGCTTCCGGCGCCGGTTTGTCGCGTCCGGCGGCGGCCCCGGCCGAGGTGCTGAGCTGTGCCTGAGCGGCAGCCACAACGGCCATCGACAAAAAACAATGCAATAATAGACGTTTCATTCAACTCTCCTGAAATTCCAGGCGCAATGCCTGGGCCATTCCATCATGGGAAGCTGGTAGGCCTCCCCCCTTTTAAATCCATGCCGGGCGCAAAAAAGGCGGCCGAAACATGGACCTTTGCTGTCGCTGACGCAACGGCAAAACCCTGGAGACGAAACGGCAAAGCCTAAGCCGCAGCGGCGCTGCAGCACCCCGGTGATCGCCCACCGAGTGAATGAAATGAAGGCCCCCGTTACTCGAATCCGTCGATGGAAGAACGGTACCTCGGCCATGGCGGCCGGGAACCGCAACCCCGCCATCCCGGCTGCACCGGGTCCGCGGAACAAGAGAGTGACGGTGAACGATACAGAAGGCAGGAGGCCGCTGTCCGGAGAATTCCCCAGGACAGGCGGTGTCGACGGCGCCGGCTGGGCGACGCCACAACCGCCGGCCGGCGGCGTGCGGCGCCGGCGTGCGGCGCAGTCATCGTATCAAGCACAAGCATAACGGTCCTGTCATGCCTCCCCCTATCGCAACCGGAAACAAGACGCTCCCCACACCGCCGGTGCGCGGCGCGGGGGCAACGTTTCGATGCTAGCAGCGTGACAATTTGATGTCAATACCTACCCGGAGAGAAATACAAGATCGCTGGAGGCCCGGCTGGATTTCAGACCCGGTACCGGTGATGCAGGAGTTTCAGTACGATTTTAATCGTGTTTTGTTTTTCAGGTCCTGGCGCGCCCCCGCAAACGGGGCGCGCCGATGGGACGATGATGAGGAAGGCGCCGCGCCTAGCAGGCTGTTGAAA
>JRYH01003252.1_pt1 | contig 18863 bp, 18 predicted proteins | sample 235351 | NCBI WGS metagenome assembly JRYH01 (sample SAMN03074221, study PRJNA261480) | activated sludge metagenome | biome: Wastewater Treatment Plant; feature: Wastewater; material: Activated sludge; isolation source: activated biomass of a wastewater treatment plant treating wastewater... ... | reverse complement strand
TTTTTTTTTTTTTTGTTTTTCCCCCCCCCCCCCCCCGCAATCTTTTCGCTATTCTCTGACCAGTCGTCTGCTTTGCCCTCTTCACATCACAGGGGAAACAAATGAGAAGCAAACTGCCCATGTTGCGATCGTTGGTCAGTGTCGCTCTGGTCTCCGCTCTGGCGGCCACGGCGGCCGCCCAGAGCACAAAGACATGCACACGCGCGGCGAGTTCTGAGGAGACATGTGACGGAACATCTATTTCCGTCGTATTAACCTGCTCGACCACCCAGTATTGCAACTGGACCATCTCGTATGGCGAGGATTGCTGCTGTATCCTCGACATACAAGGAGTGTGCGGGAGCAATTATGTCATTCCCAAACAATGCATCCCTGACCCTGACGAATGCGTCCAATAGGGCCCGTCGTGGCTCGGTCAGGCCTTGGGTCCGTGTGAACACCCGTGTCGCGTGCCCGTCGTGGGCCGTAGACGGCTCGGCCAAGATGTGAGCGTGCATTCTGCGAGAGAGCCCGCGGCGTCTTCGGAGGATCCGGAAATGGCGGTCAAGCACATGTTCGCGCTCGGGTTCGCGATCCTGGGTAGCGGCGTCGGCGTGTTCGCGGTATGGCGGTTCCTGGATCGCGAACCTCCATCGCCGGAGCTCCCCAAAGGCGCGGCCATCAATCGCTTGTATGAACAAGCTGCGGAGCAACCGAGCGTTGATCACCAATCGGAGAGCTTCGCCGACGCCGCGATCGTGAATTCAATCATCGACTCGGGGCGTCGGCTGGGCATCTCTGACGCCGCGGAACTTGGTGATGCGGTGCAAAGATCGATTGACTCGTACGCACTCCCGGATGTTCAGAGTTTCATTGATTGGCAGCTCGCGGAAGGCATCACGCCCATTCCGAAGTGGCAGGCGAACCCAGACCAGTTTCAATCGGCCTGGGATACGCTTCGTGCGACATTCGTCTTCGCCGATATTGATGCGTCGAAGGTCCGTGTTGTACAGAGGTCGCGCGATGACGATCGGAGCGTCGAAGCTCAGGTGCAACTCAAGTCGAAGACGCGACCCGACGGCCGGCCTTTCCTGGCAGACCCGACGGGTGATCTGGTGGTATGCGAAGTTCTTCTGCCGGGCATCTACCCAACGCTGGATGGTGATTTCGTCGAGACTGAACTCGGTATCGAGATGACGAAGAGGCCCGATACCGGTGGCTGGGTGATAACCGGGATCTATCACTACACGGATATCGACCCGCCCCCGCGTATCGCCATTCCCCCGCTATAGCGATGTCCGATCCGCTGCGCACATCCTCGGCCGCTTGCACCAGCGTGCTTGGGAGGGTATCCTCAAAGCCGGGATTCACTCTACTGGAAGTGCTTGTTTCGATGGGTGTGATCGGTGTCCTGCTGGCTCTCATCCTGCCGGCTCTGTCGCAGGTGCGAGGAACCGCGCAGGCTCTGCAGAGCCAGTCAAACCTTCGAACCTTGTACATCGGCATGATGTTCTATGTCGAAGGTGAGGAAGCCTATCCCTGTATTGTCGGCGGGATGTTGTACCCCGACATCGATGGCACATCGTTTGTCCACACCTATTGGGAAGTGGAGAATGTCTGGCACGGGATAATCTACCCGTATTTTCCGCACGATGAAAACCTAGAAGTGTTCTTTTCGCCCGGACTGAGCGAGTGGAGCCCTCGCGCCGTTCCCTCCTACGCGTATTCTCATTCATTCGTTGGTAGGCCGGCCATCTGGAGCGGTCGCTCATTGCCGAACACCGCCGGACTCGAGAGCCCGGCTCGTCCGGGCGCTGTTCAGTTCCCGTCGAGCAAGGTCCTACTCTGGGATCGTGCGCTAGGTTTCTCGAGAGATGCCATCAAGTATGATGCGGGCGGCAACATTGCCCAGGCGACGCCGACCGGCTTTGCTGATGGATCCGTGAGAATGCTAACGCCGACATCGGCTTCTCAGCCAGTCCCGAATCCGCTGAACCTGCGTGACAGCGGTCAAGTCAAACTGCACAACACGCAGGATGGGGTGCTGGGACGAGACTACTGACAGCCCCGGTTTTCAGCCCGTAGGCGGTACATCCGTGATGGGGTCGTCGCCGTCAAGCGACAGCCACCACCCTGCTCTGCGCGATACCAATTCGTGGCCCGCGGCGCGTTACCGACGAGATGACCTTCCCCGGTGAAATCCGCGTGACCGTGCTCCGAGAGACGAGGGCGATCGAAGTGGCCCGATGACCGAAGAACCCCGAGAAGCCGCCCGTCCCGCCCCGAAGCCCCGCACGCCGCTCTGGCTCCGCGTTCTGCGCATCGCCCTGCTCCTCGGCCTGATCCCGATCGCGATGAAGATCCTCGGCGTCGGCGAACGACTCTTCTATTGGCCAAGCCGCGGCGCGTTCGAGACGCCCGCCGGCGTCGAGGATGTCTACTTCGAATCCGAGGGCCTCCGCCTGCACGGGTGGTTCTATCGCGCCACCGATGCCGACCCGGGCGAGGTCCGCCCCGTCGTGGTGCACGCGCACGGCAACGCCTTCAACATCAGCCGCCACGATGTCTTCACAGACTTCCTGGCGAACGAGGGCTTCCATGTCCTCATCTTCGACTACCGAAGCTACGGACGGAGCGAGCGGGGCCCCCTCAACCGCGACGGGCTCGTGCACGACGCGCTCGCCGCGGTGGAGTACGCCAGAGGCCGCCCGGACACCGACCCGGACCGCGTCGGGCTCTACGGCCTGAGCCTCGGGGGCACCATCGCCCTCGCCGCCGGCGCCGAGGACCAGCGCGTCGCCGCGGTCTGTTCCGTCGCGACCTTCAGCCGGTGGAAGCGCATCGCCAACGGGTATGTCCCCCTGCTCGGCAACTGGCTCATCCGCGACGGACGCGACGCCGAAGAGAGCGTGACGAGGCTGGGCGACCGCCCCCTCCTCCTGCTGCACGGCACGGACGACGAGATCGTGCCCTTCGCGCACGGCCCGATGATCCGCGACGCGGCTCTCGCCGCGGGCGCCCGCGTCGAGTTCCGTGAGTTCGAGGGCGCGGGCCATGTCGACTGGGTCGATTCCGAGCCCGCGATGCGGGAGGCGATCGCCGCCTTCTTCACCGAGCACCTGCGCCCGAAGACCGCCGCCGGGGGCGAAGCGCAGGAAAAAGGCGTCGGGCCTTCCGACCCGACGCCCTGAAGGTCACGCGATTCCCGGGTCGATCAGAGCTTGAACCGATCCACCAGCGAGCGCATCCGCTCGCTCTGGCGGCTTAACTCCGCCGCGGCCTCGGAGGCCTGGCCCGCCGCCTGGGCCGACTCGTGCGACACCGCGGTCACACGCTGGACATTGTCGCCGATCTGGGCCGCGCTGGCGGACTGCTCCTCGGCCGCCGCCGCGATCGCCTGCACCTGCCCCAGCAGCTGCTTGCTGCTCTCGACGATCACGCGGAGCGAATCGCCCGCGCTCGTCGCCAGTTCGACGCCGCGCTCCATGCGCTTCGAGCCGTTCTCGATCCGCTCGACGGCCCGAGAGGTCTCCTCCTGGATCTCGCGGATCGACTGGCTGACCTCCTCGGTCGCCTGCGTCGTCCGCTCCGCCAGCTTGCGGACCTCGTCCGCCACCACGGCGAACCCGCGCCCGTGCTCGCCCGCACGGGCCGCCTCGATCGCGGCGTTGAGCGCGAGCAGGTTGGTCTGGTCGGCGATGTCGTTGATCACGCTGATCACCCCGCCGATCTGCTCGCCCTTCTCGCCCAGCAGCGCAACCGCCTTGGCCGACTCGTCGACCTCCGACGCGATGCCCTTGATCTCCTGCACGGTGTCCGCGACAACCCGCCCGCCCTCGTCGGCGTTCTGGCGGCTGCCGTCGGCCTGGCGGGCCGCGTCGGCGCTCTGCCGCGCGATGTCCGCCGCCGCGTCGTTCAACTGCTCCACCGCCGCGCTCGCAGACCGTGTCTGCTCCTGCTGGTTGGAAAGCCCCGCGGCCATCTCCTCGTTCGACGCGGCGATCTGCGTCGCCGCCGACGCGACCTCGCGGCTCACGCTCGCGATGTCCGCGATGATGTGGTGCACATTCTCGATGAAGGTGTCGAACCAGTGCGCCAGCCGCCCGATCTCGTCGCCCCGGTTCAGGTTCACCCGCTTGGTCAGGTCCCCGTCGCCCGTCGCGATGTCCTGCATCAGGTTGATCAGGTTCGCAAGAGGCTTGCCGAGCATCCGGCTGAGCATGAAGACGAACCCGCCGCCCGCGATGATCACCAGCGGCACCGTGAACATCAGCCCGTTGCCGATGAACCCGGCGACCTGCGCGTCGGTCCCGTCCAGCGGCATCGCGATCTCGAACGCGCCGTGCATGTCCCCGACCTCCCAGCTCTCCATCGCGAAGCCAAGGGGGTCCTTCCCGTCCCCGTCCGTGTCGTACTTCGCCGGCGCCCCGTGGCAGATCATGCACGAGTTGTCCAGCTTGATCGCACGCATGTAGTGCAGCGTGTTCGTGTCCTTGTTGATCCGGCTGATCGCCTCCTCGCCGCCCGTCTCCACCTGCGCGTACAGGTCCTTGAGCAGCTGCGAGCGGAACGAGCCCGGCTCGGGCTCGTTGTCCGGGTTCCGCGCCTCGAACGCCGGGACCTTGAAATCGATCCCCTCACGCGACGCCGCCTCGCCCGCCGCGGTCCACCCGACCACCACCGGGATCGTCTGGAACACCCGCGTGTCCTGGTAGCGCCCGCCCTTGGCGACATGGGCCTTCATCTCCTCGAGCAGGCCCGCGACATCCACCGCGCCCTCCTCGATCAACTTCGAGGCGTGGTTCTTCGCCTCGTCCGCCACCGCGGTGAACGCCGCGGCCTTCTGGACCATCGCCGTCTCCGCGTCCTTGCGGTACCCCGTCGCGAACACCACATAGTTCACGACCACGATGGCGACGATGATCCCCAGCGTCGTCGCGATGATCCGCGGCGACAGCCCAATCGAGCGCTTCTGCTGACCCTGCATGGTGACCTCCGTATGCGCGTGCCGTCGGCCGGGACTGAACGCCCGGCCCCAGATCAGCAGATCGGGCCTTTTGCAGGATCTCTGCGTCCTGGTTTCGGGCAGCCCGGCCGCCACCCCGGCCGCGGGTGGGAATCGGGAGGCCCATCCCCGGTTGTGGGAGGGCCCGCACCCGAGATTCCATCCCCCCCCCCCGGACCTATCGGCCCGTGCGATCCCAGAACAGGTGCCGGTCGAGCCGACCGATCGACGCCGAAGAGACCAGCGACTCCGCCAGCCGCTCCATCGCGAGCCGCGTCTTGCGGACCTCGATTTCGCGACGCAGCGAGGCGTCGTCATGCCGCCCCGAGGGGGAGGCCGGGATCACCGCGTGCACCAGCACGATCGCGTACCCCTCCCCCAGCGCGACCACCCCCCCCGCTTGACCCGGGGGCGTCGCCCGCACCGCACGCCTCAGCGCATCCGGGTACTGCGGGTCCGCCGGGCTCACCACCGCGTGCCAGGGGGTCAGGCCCCGCTCGGCGGCCTCGACCCAGACCACCCCGGCGGGCCCGCCCGGGTCCGTGTGCGCCCGCTCCAGCACCCGGGCCGCCGTCCCGGCGTCGGGCAGCACCAGCCCGCTGACCGCGAAGCGCTCCCCGCCCCGGATCTCGCGCGCCAGGCGGACCTCGCTCTCCTGGACCTCGATCTCCGCCGGGTCGATCAGCGCCCGCAGGGCCGCGTTCCGCCACAGAAGCCCGCGGAACCGCTCGGGCCCGAGCCCGCGGCGACGCCGGATTTCCGATTCCGCGGACGCGGACACACCCTCGCGTTCCAGCAGATCGAGCCACCGGCTCCGCTCGGCGTCGATCGCGTCGTCCCCGATCGTCAGCCCGCGCGCGCGCAGCGTGCGCTCCAGCGCCGCTTCGAGGGCGAGTTCGTCCACCACCCGGCGCCCCGCGTCCTCCGCGAGCAGGGGGGTAAGCACACGCCACGAGACAGGCTCCCCGTTGATCAGCACCGGGACCGAGGTCTCGGCGGGCTCGGGCCGGCCCGCGGGCCTCTCAGCCCGGGATTCGTCGCGGGCGGGCGCCGCCGCGCATCCCACGGCCGCCGACATGCTGAGCAAGGCCAAGACCAACGCGGGCCACCCGTGGTTGCGCATGGCAGATCACAGGTCGCGGCATCCGCCCGGTCAACCCCGGGGTATAGGCTCCTGCATGCCGCCCCCGCCGCAGGACCGCCACAACGGCACCGCCACACGGGCCTCGCAGGCCCCGACCGCTGGGCCGACCGGCCCCGAGATCTGCCCGTTCTGCGGCGGCGAGCAGCACACCCCCAACCGCTGCGAGCAATGTGGGGCCCACACCGACCCGCTCTCCCGGCAAGCCACGCAGAACGAGATGGGGCCCTGGTTCATCCGCGACGAGGCGAGGCCCTTCCGCCCCGGCTGCCGGTTCGAGACGCTCGAACGCCTGATCAGGGCGGGCAAGGTGGGGGCGGACACCGTGATCCGCGGGCCGGGGTCGAACCAGAATTGGATGCGGGCAGACCGGGTCCCGGGGGTTGCCCGGCTCCTCGGCCGCTGCCACGCGTGCGCGTCGGAGGTCGATCCGGCTGAGTTGATCTGCCGGGGGTGCGGGGCGGGGCTGGACATTCTCCGCGATCGCCAGCACCTGGGGCTTTCGCCGGTTCGTCAGTTGCCGGGGCGGGCCGACCCGGCCTCGGTGGCCGCGGCCCTGCTGCGAGGGCCCGAACCGCTGCCCGCCGCGCCTCTCCCGGGGCCGACCCCGAGCCCGATTTCTCCAGCGCCTCCCGGGCCCTCCGCTGACCCCGCCCCGCCGGGCGACCCGGCCCGTCGCCTCGCGACGCTCGAACGACGCCTCCGGTGGGCCCGACGGCGGACGGCGATCGCCTCGGCGGCCGCGGCGGGGCTCGGCCTGGCCCTGACGCTGGTGCTGCTCGGCGGCAGGCTGGGGGGAGGTCGAGCCGATCCCGCGGCGCCCTCTCCGGGATTCCCGGAAACGGCCTTGCCTGCAGCGGGTGAGCCGGAGCCTGGTTCAACCGACACAAACACACCGGAGGCCGCCGCGCCCGGCCTCGGCGGCGTGGGAGACCCGCGGGCGCGGGCGGGTGAGCCGGCGGGTTCGTCCGAGTCCGCCACGGCGTTGGTCGCGGAGTTGGAGCGAGCCCTGCTGGCGGGTGGTGAGGCCGCGGCGGACGAGGCCGAGCGGCTGCTCGACGGGGCGCCTCCCGGGGTACTCCCCCCGGAGGAGGTGGCGCGTTGGCGGGGCCGGATCGCGGCGCTCCGAGAGGCCGAGGAGCGGGCCCGCGTGCCGTAAGGCCGGCCCCGGGTGGGGAATACGCATCCGATTCGGGGGAATTTCTCGTATTCTGAGTGTGGGCCGTGCTCACGGCTCGTTCGAGACGGGGGCCGTTGTGTGGTCTCGGCGGGGGATTTCCGGGGGTGTTCAGGAGGTGTGCCGGATGGGACGGACCCCGTTCGCCCGACGCTCCGAGGGTCGCGGCGGGTTCACGCTGATCGAGCTGCTGGTGGTGATCGCGATCATCGCGCTGCTGATCGGGATCCTGCTCCCGGCGCTCGGCAAGGCCAGGGCGAGCGCCCGGACGATGGTCTGTTTGAGCAATCTGAGGCAGATCGGCACGGCCGCGCTCGCGTACGCGGTGGACGATGACAACGCCGTCTTCGCGTTCAGCTGGCAGGCGGGGCTCCCGGTGCCGAGCCGGTACAGCGATCTCACGGGCGTGTACGCACTCGACCTTGAGTCGGTGCGTGTCCAGGCGATCGACGCGATGCGGCGGCTGAGCGGGCGGGACGATCTGACCGTGACGAGCTTCAACTGGTACGCCCACCTCTACTTCTCGCACCTGGTGCTCGCGCCCTACCTGACGGGGCTGCCGATCGAGGAGGTGGCGATCTGCCCGGAGGACCAGACGCAGTTCGATCGGATCGACGAGCCGATCGAGACCATCGACCCCGCGTTGGTCTTCCGGGTCTACGAGGGAACCTACGAGGTCGTGCCCGCGACGCACAGCAACGATCAACTCCGGGATGGCCAGCTTCCTCCGGTCCATCAGAGCGAGCAGAACGCCAACAGCTTCGTTCGAGGAACGCGTTACCTCGTGACTCGACAGGTCGATGAAGTCGGGTTCCCGTCCAACAAGGTCTGGGTGATGGACCAGTTCGACAGGCACAGCGGCGGGGAGGACATCTTCTTCGCCGACCCTTCCGCCCGGTCGACGCTGCTGATGTTCGACGGGTCCGTCTCGCGTCGGGCGACCTCGGAGGCGAACCCCGGGTTCCGACCGATGGACCCGACAAGCCCGCTCCCGACGCGTCTGGTCGTGTCCCAGGGCGGCGGCGTGCCCCCGCTCGAGTACAGCGGCGTCTATCGCTGGACCCGCGGCGGGCTGCGCGGCGTTGATTTCGGGGGCAGTGAGATCAACACCGGGCAGCCCTGAATGTCTTGGCCCGATGCCTAACATCCCTGATTGCGCCCTCGACAGGGCGCAGACGAGGGGGTCGGCATGCTGGTTGTCGTCGCGGACAAATCGGAAGAATCGCTGATCGAGGGGCTCAAGCGGCACGGGTGCGAGGTGCACTACGACCCCGCTCTCTCCCCGGACACCCTGGGTGAGGCCTGCCGGGCGAAGAACGCCCGCGTGCTGATCGTCCGCTCGACCAAAGTGCCCGCGCCCGCCCTCGAAGCGGCGTCGGGTTCGCTCAAACTCGTCATCCGGGCCGGGGCCGGGTTCGACAACATCGACACCGCCGCGGCGGCCTCGAAGGGCATCGCCGTCTGCAACACGCCGGGCATGAACGCCGTCGCGGTCGCGGAACTGGCGATGGGGCACCTGATCAGCCTCGATCGGCGGCTCCCCGAGCAGCACGCGGAGTTGAGCGGGGGGCACTGGAACAAGAAGAAGTACGCCGCCGCGCGGGGGCTCAAGGGGTCATCGCTGCTGGTGCTCGGGGCCGGGGCGATCGGGCGCGAGGTGATCACGCGTGCGCAGGCGTTCGGGATGAAGGTCGCCGCGTCGGATGTGATGCTCACCCGCGAGGGGGCGGCGAAACTGGGGGTGGAGCATGTCGAGTGCACGCGGGAGGCGATCCTCAGGGCCCTGCCCGCGTTCGACGCGGTCTCGATGCATGTCCCCGCGGTCGCGGAGACCAAGGGGATGTGCGACGCGGCCTTCTTCGGGGCGATGAAGCCCGGGGCGTACTTTGTCAACACGAGCCGGGGGGCGATCGTCGACGAGGCGGCGCTCGCGGAGGCGGTCAAGGGCGGTCGCGTCCGGGCGGCGGTCGATGTCTACAACGGGCAGCCGGCGGAAACGGCGGCGGACTGGTCCCCCTCGCTCCGGGGCGTTTCAGGGGTGTATTTCTCGCACCACTGCGGGGCGTCGACGGACCAGGCCCAGAACTCGGTGGCGGACGAGGTGGTCCGTATGGTCGGGCTCTACAAGGCCGAGGGTCGGATCGAGCACTGCGTCAACGGGGTCGCCTGACCCGGGCCCGGGCCGGCGAATATCATGCTGCGGGGTCGGGAATGCCCGGGCGGGCGCCCGACGGGTCACGGTGTCCTGCCCGGCGGGGCGGGCGATGGAGGTGTCTGATGGGTGATCGCGTGTTCAACTTCTCCGCGGGCCCCGGGGTGCTGCCGGAATCTGTGTTGCGGAAAGCCCAGCAGGACATCATCGACATCGATCGCTCGGGGATCGGCATCCTCGAGCACAGCCACCGGGGCAAGGTCTTCGACAAGATCACGGCGGAGGCCGAGGCGGATTGCCGGGCGATCGCGAACATCCCGGACGAGTACGCGGTGTTCTGGATGCAGGGCGGGGCGACGAGCCAGTGCTACTTCGTCCCGGCGAACCTGCTGCCCGAGGGGCGGACCGCGGACTACTTCCAGACGGGCAAGTGGGCGAACGACTCGATCAAGGAGGTCCCGCTCTACGGGAACTGCCACATCTGCGGGTCCAGCAAGGCGACGAACTACGACCACATCCCGAGCGGGTCGGAGGTCAAGTACTCGGACAGCCCCGTGTATGTCCACTTCACCTCGAACAACACGATCATGGGCACGGAGTTCCAGGCCGAGCCCGCGAACATCCCGGCGGGGTCGTACCTGGTGTGCGACTCGTCGAGCAACATGTACAGCAAGCCGATCGATGTCACGAAGTACGGGTTGATCTACGCCGGCGCGCAGAAGAACCTGGGCCCCTCGGGCATCGTGCTGGTGATCGCGCGGCGTGACCTGATCGCCGAGCCGGTGCGCCCGCTGCCGACGATGATGCAGTACGGCAAGCACGCGGAGGAGCACGGGCGGTTCAACACGCCGCCGACCTTCGCCGTCTACCTGATGGGCCAGGTGTTCAAGTGGATCCTCGCCGAGGGCGGGCTGAAGGCGATGCGCGAGCACAATGTCGAGAAGGCGAAGATCATCTACGACTTCCTGGACAGCCAGGATTTCTACAAGCCCCACGCCAAGCCCGACAGCCGGAGCCTGATGAACATCACCTTCACCTGCCCGACGCCGGAGCTCGACAAGCAGTTCATCTCCGAGGCGACGAAGAAGGGCCTCGACGGGCTGAAGGGGCACCGCATGGTCGGCGGGATGCGTGCGAGCATCTACAACGCCTTCCCGAAGGCCGGGTGCCAGGCCCTCGTCTCGTTCATGAAGGAATTCGCCCACCAGAACGCGGCGGCGGCGAAGGCCTGAGGCACTTCCGATGCGGCTCGACCCCCAAGCCCCGGCCTCCCGGGGCTTGTTCATGCGCGTTCCGCACACCGTGCCCATCGGCCGCCGCGGACCGGCCGCCGGCCCTCACCCCGCGGCGCGGGGGACTGCAAGGCCCGGCGGGTGCAGCCGCGTCAGGCATGCTGCGACGACCTCCTCGACGGCGATCCGCTCCATCATCGCCCGCCCGGTCTCGGCGTCCTTGTGATCGAACCGGTCGGCGGGGCGGGCGTGCTGGATCACATCCGCGTCGCGTCGGTACGGCCCGACGAGGCCGACCCGCGTGGGCCCGAAGAGCGCGACGAGCGGGCGATCGAAGCCGACCGCCATGTGCAGCGCCGCCGAGTCGTTGGCCACCACCAGCGACGACCGGGCGATCACCGCCATCAGCCTCGCGATCGAGGTCGAGCCGACGAGATCCACCGCGCGCGGCTCGGCCGAGGCCCACTCCAGCAGCGGCGCGATCTGCGCCCGCTCGTCCGGGCCGCCCACGATCACGACCGCCGGCACGCCTCGGGCGAGCAGACGCCGGGCCAGTTCCGCGAACCGCTCCGCCGGCCATTGCTTGCCGGGCCATCGGCTGGTCGGCGCGAGAACCGCGAAAGGGGTGGAGTTGGATCGCGCCGGGGCTGACGCCCACGGCTGCCGGCCGACCCACGCCAGTTCGTCGGGGTCGGCGTACAAACGCATGTCGCGGAGGGCCTCGGCTCCCGCCAGCGGCAGGAGCGCGAGCATCCGGTCCACCGCGTGCCCAGACCTTGAGACGCGGACAGCGCGGTTCAGGAACAGCCCGCCCATCTCCTCGGCGTTGCGGTACCCCACGCGGGCCCGGGCCCCGGTCCACCACGCGAACAGCCCGCTGCGGAAGAGGCCCTGGGCGTCGATCACGAGGTCGTAGCGGGGGTGGGGGCGCAGCGCCGCGTTCATCCAGCGGAGCGTCGGCAACAGGTTCCCGCGCCGGCTCGACCCGCCGAGATCGCCGCGGGGAAAGGGCACCACCGCGTCGAGTGCGGGGTGATGCCGGACCGCGTCGGCAAACGAATCCTGCACGAGCCAGTCGATGACCGCGTCCGGGAAGGCCCGGCGCAGACTCGCAAGCACCGGCACGCTCCGGCAGACATCGCCGAGCGCGCTGGGGCGGACGAGCAAGATGCGTTCTGGCGTGGGCACGGTGCGTGCAGGGTATATCGGGTGCGGGGAACGGGGGTGTGGCTTGATGCCCGCGCCCCGCGATGCGGCGACCATCAGACCGCCAGCGCCCGCATGACCTCACTCATGGTGGTCACGCCGTCGAGCGTCTTGGCGAACCCGTCCTGCCGCAGCGTGCTGAGCCGGCCCGACTTGAGGGCGTGCTGGGCGATGCTCGGCGCGTTGATCCGCTGCATGATCATCTCGCGGATCTCCTGGTCCATCTGGAGCAGTTCGTAGATGCCGAGCCGGCCCCGGAATCCCGTCTGGCGGCACGCGCGGCACCCCGGGCCCCTCGTGAGCGTCTGCCCGGGCCGAAGCCGGAAGTCCGGGGGGAGGTCCCCGGCGTCCGGGGCGTACGCCTCGGCGCACTCCGCGCAGACCCGCCGCACCAGCCGCTGGGCCAGCACCCCCTCGACGGACGAGGCGATCAGGAAGGGCTCGACACCCATGTCGATCAGGCGGGTCACGGCCCCCGCGGCGTCGTTGGTGTGCAGCGTGCTGAACACGATGTGCCCCGTCAGCGACGCCTGCACCGCGGTCTCGGCGGTCTCCTTGTCGCGGATCTCGCCCACCATCACCGCGTCGGGGTCATGCCGCAGGATCGACCGCAGCCCGGCCGAGAAACTTAGCCCGACCTTCGTGTTCACCTGGATCTGATTCACCCCCGGCACATGGTACTCGACCGGGTCCTCCACGGTGATCACCTTCACCTCGTCCGACACGATGCTGTTCAGCGACGCGTACAGCGTCGTGCTCTTGCCCGAGCCCGTCGGGCCCGTCACGAGCACGATGCCGTGCGGCCTGGTGATCATCGAGTTCCACGGCTCGAGCACATGCCGCGGCATCCCGAGGTCCTCGAGCCGCATCAGCACCGCGGACTTGTTCAGCACGCGCAGCACGACCCCCTCGCCGAACAGCATCGGGATCACGCTCACGCGCAGGTCGAACTCCTCAAGCCGCCCGTCCTTGTTGCGGTGGTTGAAGGTGATCCGCCCGTCCTGGGGCTTGCGCTTCTCAGCGATGTTCAGCGAGGACATGATCTTCAGCCGGCTGATGATCGCCGACGCGTAGCGGTTGATCGTCGCCGGCACATTCGCCCGCTGCAGCACGCCGTCGATCCGGTACCGCACGATCAACTCGCGCTCGTACGGCTCGATGTGAACATCCGTCGCCCGCTCGCTGATCGCCTCGATCAGCAGGTCGTTGACGAGCTTGATGACGCTCGCCTCCTGGGCCTGCTCGATCTCGTCGCTCGCCTCCGCCGAGGCCTCGACCGACCCCGCGGCGGCGCTCATCGCGTCGAGCGTGTCGCCCCCCACGCCGTAGTGAGCCCGGATGAACTTCTGCAGTTCCTCCTCGTCGGCGAGCACCAACTCGATCGAGCACCCCGTCAGCAGCCGCAACTCGTCGAGGGCGGTCAGCTCGAACGGGTCGCTGGTCGCGATGGTCAGCGTGCCGGACTCACGGTTGATCGGGACGCAGTTCTGCCGGTAGACCAACTGGGCCGGCAGCATCCCGAGCACCTCTCGCTCCACCGCGGTGACCGCGAGGTCGACCACCGGCATGTGGAACTGGTCACCCAGCGCCTCGAGCACCTGGGAACGCGAGACGAAGCCGAGGCGCACCAAAACATGGTCCAGACGCTCCCCCGAGCGACGCTGCTCGGCGATCGCCTGATCCAACTGGGCTCGGGTAATGAGCCCGCGTTCGGCGAGAATGACACCGATCCCCATGAACCCCCGATTCTAGCGGGTAGGCCGCAAGCGCCCGCAATCACTTAGTACACGCTAACAGAATTGGCCCGCTATCTCAATGCCATTTTGGATCGGCCTACCGCGCTCCGCAGGATCAGTGGCGGCCCGGCGCGGGTTTTCGGGGTTTCCCCGGGCATCACGCCGGATAGGTCGCGCTCGTCCGGTCCGTTTCCCAGACCTCGACGGACCGAAGGTGCCCCCCCGCGGCCTCGATCGGGCCCCGGAGACGCTCGTAGCAGACCCGGGCGATGTTCTCCACGCTCGGGTTGACCCCGTGGTCGAACGAGAAATCGTCGGTCTGCTCGTTGAGATGCTTGTGGTCGAACGGCTCGATGACATACTCGCCCACGATCTCCTCGAGCCGGGCGGCGGCCAGCGGACGATCGGGATCGATCGCCACGCACGGCTCGACCCGGTAGTTGTGCCCGTGCCCCGCGGGGTTGTTGCACTTGCCGAAGAGCCGGCGGTTCTCCTCCTCGCCCAGCGTCGGCACATGCAGCCGATGGGACGCGGAGAACTCGAATCGCTGCCGGATCAGGACGGATGCATCCGCCATGTGCGCCTCCATGACAAGGAACGGGCTGAGCCGAAGGGCCACCGACTCCACGCCGACCGGCACGCCCGATGCGACCTCCCGGAGCAGGTCGCGAACGAACGGGGCGGCGTGGGCGCCCCCGGCCCCGCGGCACCAGGCGTCGGCGAGCGGCGCGGCGTTGGCGAGCACCGCGGCGTCGATCTCCTTGATGTTGATCAGGTACCCTGTCGCGGGGTCGGGGTCGCCGACGCAGCGGACCTCGAGTTCGAGGAAAATCGCCGGAGCGTCGAGGGCCGGCCGACCCCCGAAGCCGTTGCCGCCTCGCGCGGGCGCCGCCCCGGGCCCACAGGCGAAACGGACTGTCCGCGTGAGCCGGTGCATCCCGGGTACTCTACTCCACGAAGCAGGGGACGCCCGACCCGGGCCCGCTTTCACGAACAGGAGTGCTGCCGATGATTCTGTCGCTCGTCTCGCTTGTCGTCGCCGTTCTCGGGTCGGCCCTGGTCTCGGTCGAGCCCGCCGCCCCGGCCGCGGATTCGTTCGTGCTCAAGTACGAGATGCACCGCATCGACGGGACGCCGGAGAAGCTCGAGGCGTACAAGGGCAAGGTGGTGCTGCTGGTGAACACCGCCAGCCGCTGCGGGCTGACGCCCCAGTACGAGGGCCTCGAGGCCCTCTACCGTGCGCACAAGGACGCGGGCCTCGTGGTCCTGGGCTTCCCGGCGAACAACTTCATGGGACAGGAGCCCGGCACCAACAAGGAGATCGCGGCGTTCTGCGCCGAGAAGTTCGAGGTCACCTTCCCGATGTTCGAGAAGATCAGCGTCAAGGGAGAGGACGCGCACCCGCTCTACAAGCAGCTGGCGTCGCTCCCCGAGCCCGCGGGCGGGGAGCCTTCGTGGAACTTCACCAAGTACCTGGTCGATCGCGAGGGCCGGGTGGTCCGCCGATTCGATCCGCGCGTGAGCCCCGACGACGAGAAGCTGGTGGCCGAGGTGAAGCGGCTGCTCGGCGAGGGGTGAACCGCGGCGCAACAGGGCACGCCCGCCCGCGCGCGGGCGGGTATCCTGCCGGTCGGACGCATGCCGACCTTCGAGTACATCGCGGTAGATCCCTCCGGCGTGCGCACAACCGGGGTGCTCGGGGGGCAGTCTGAGAGCGCGGTGATCGCCGAGCTCGAGAACCGGCGGTTGATGCCGGTGCGGGTGGTCGAGCAGCGCGAACAGGGGGCGGCGCGGGGGGTTTCCTCGCGCACGCTCTCGACGGTGTACACGCAGCTGGCCGACTTGCTCCGGGCCGGCGTGCCGCTCATGCGGGCCCTGGCGTTGCTGAGCCGTCAGAAGAGCAAGCCCCGGCTCGCGGCGGTCTTCCGGCGCCTGGCCGAACGCGTCAGCGACGGGGGCGAGCTCGCCGAGGCGATGGGCGAGCAGCAGGGGGTCTTCCCGAAGGTCCATGTCGCGATGGTGCGGGCGGGCGAGAAGGGCGGGTTCCTCGAGCAGGTCTTCGAGCAGCTGGGCAAGTTCGTGCTGGCCGAAGCCGAGCTCAAGAGCAAGATCGTCGGGAGCCTGGTCTACCCGGTGATCCTGGTGGTGGTGGGCTCGGGGGTGATGGGGGTCATCTTCGGGGTCTTCGTCCCGATGTTCCGCGAGGGCATGTTCTCCCGGCTCGACGAGCTGCCCGCGATCACGGAGTTTGTGCTCGGGGTGAGCGACCTGGTGACGCGCTTCGGGCTGCTGATCCTCGCGGCGATCGTGGCCGCGGGGGTCGCGGTCTGGAGGCTGCGATCGAACCCCGCGGTCCGGCGGCGGGTCTCGATCGTGCGCACGCGGGCGCCCGTGCTCGGCCCGCTGACCCGGGCCCTCGCGGCGGCGCGGTTCTGCCGGCTTCTGGGGACGATGGAGTCCAACGGCGTGCCGCTGCTGGCGGCGATGGCGATCGCCCGGGATGCGGCGGGGAATGTGCTGATGGAGGAGGCGATCGACCGGGCGATCGAGGCGGTGCGGGCGGGTCAGCCCCTGGCGGGCCCGCTCTCGGAGTCGGGGCTGTTCGCCGAGGATGTGGTCGAGATGATCTCGGTGGGGGAGGCGGCGGGGAATGTCGACACGGTGCTGCTGACCATTGCGGCGACGCTGGAGGGTCGGGTGGACCGGCTTCTGGGGGGCGCGGTCAAGCTGATCGAGCCGCTGCTGCTGGTGGCGATCGCGGGGGCGATCGGGCTGGTGGCGGTGGCGCTGATTTTGCCGATGACGCAAATGACTGCGAACATTTGACTTGCGAGATTCCGGCGAAGATCGGGGGTTGTGGGGATTGCGGGGGCGGGCCCGGCAGGCTAGCGTGGACTAAGCAGTGGGGGCGACCCCGCGCGGGTCAACAATCCGTCTACCGGGTCAAAAGGGCCGCCGCGGGGCGCGGGTGTGTGATTGAAGGAGCGATCGCCATGAACGGAATCACAGGGCAGGTTTCCCGTCGGGCTTCTCGTCGGCTCCGCCGGCGCGGGTTCACGCTGATCGAGGTGCTGATCGTGATCGCGATCGTGCTGGCGCTGGGGGCGCTGGTGGGGGTCGCGGTGCTGCAGCGGCAGGACACGGCCAAGGTGGACCTGGCCAAGGCCCAGTTGAAGCAGGTTGAGAACGCGCTGGACCTCTTTTATGTCGACTTCGGGCGGTACCCGACCGACGACGAGGGGCTGGCGGTGCTGTGGAGCAAAGAGACGCTCGACCAGGACGCCGAGGAGGCGAAGTGGGTCGGGTATATGCAGAACCCCTTGCCCAAGGACATCTGGGGCAACGAGTGGGGCTACCGGGGCGAGGAGCCCGAATACGGGGAGAAGTACGACCTGTGGTCGGTCGGGCCCGACGGCGAAGAGGACACCGAGGACGACCTGACATCGTGGTCCGACACGGAGGGCGATGAGTTCGGCGACGACCTCGGGTCGGGCCTGCCCTCGCCCTCGCCGGAAGGCCCGTGACCGGTCGGCCCGCCGTCCCGGTTCCTCCGCGGGGGCGTGGGTTCACGCTCCTCGAGGTGCTGCTGGCGCTGGGGCTGCTGGTCGTCGCGCTGTCGCTGGTGGGCCCGGCGCTGCTCGGGCGCATCGCCCCGATGACTTTCGAGAAATCGGCCCGGTCGGTCGAGTCGGCGCTGCGGCTTGCGCGCGAGGAGGCGCGTCGATCCGGCGCGACCCGGTTTGTGTACGCGGAGCGCGAGGGTGAACGCGGGGCGGTCTCGCTTGTGCTCCGGGCCGACCCGGTCGAGGGCTCGGGGGAAACAGGCGGCCCGAGCGAGGGAGACGCGGAGGGGGAGCGTCCGCTCCGGATTCTCATGGTCCTGCCCGCGAAGTTCGCGTTGACGGACGAGCGGCCCGCGGTGCTGCGAGACCTCCCCGAGGGGGAAGTGCCGTCGGGACAGGGAGCGTTCGACGACGCGGTCGAAGAGCGGGACGGTCCCCGGGATGAACCCGCGTCCGCGGCGCCCCGGCTCGTGCTCGCCTGCCTGCCGGATGGATCGGTGGTGAGCCCCCGGCGTCTCTGGCTCACCGATCCGGGTGGGCGTGCCGCGTCGCTGCGGGTCGACCCGTCGCTCGGGCTGATCCGGGTCGTCGCGGAGCCCGCGGCGGCCGGCTCGGGGGAGGTTGGTGTCGCGGCGGTGGGGGTTTGGCCGGCCGAGGCGGGGGAGGAGGTCCCGTGAGGCGTGGGCTGATCCTGCTCGAGGTCCTGCTGTCGCTCGCGTTGTTCGTGATGACCTCGCTCGCGCTGCTCTCGATCGTGAGCGATGCGGTGGACGGGCTTCGGCGGTCACGGGATCGGCTGCTCGCGGCCGACCATGCGCGCGGCGCGATCTCGATGATCGAGGCGGGTTTGGCACGCCCGGAAACGCTGAACGGCCCGGTTGTGCCTTCGGCCGCGGAAGCGACCGACGATCCCGGGTTCATCGGCGTTGATCCGGGTGATGCGCCGCAGGGTTCGTTCGTGTCGGTCGCGGAATGGGCGTTGGAGATCGAGACGGAGCAGACCGAATGGCCCGGGCTGACCCTGGTCGCGGTGCGGGCGTATCGGATCGACCCGGAGGGGTTCGAGATCGAGGGGGAGAGTTCGTTCACGCTGAGGCAGATCGTCCGTGTTGCGGGCGGGGCCGGCGAGAGCGGGGTGGGGCGATGAACCGGCCGACGACACGGCGCGCGTTCTCGTTGCTCGAGCTGATCGTCGCGATCGCCCTGCTCGGGGTGCTCAGCGCCTCGGTCTACGCGTTCATGTGGAACCTGTTCGCGGGCGAGACACGGGCGCTGGCGATGGCGGATCGGACGCAGGTCGCTTCCATCCTGTTTGACAGGCTCGAGCGGGATCTGGCGACCGCGGTCGCGGCGGGCCGGTCCGGGCCCGGGCTCGTCGGCGAGGCGCGTGGGCTTGCGGTGGTGCATCGGGGTGTCCCGGCGGCGGGATCGGCGCCGCACGGGGGCGATCTTCAGCGGACCGAGATCCGGTTCGACCCTGCCGATGGTGTGCTCACGATCCGCCGAGCGCCGGCGTCGGGCCCGGAGGAGCGGGAGGCCGGCGCGGAGAACGAGTCTCCGCCCGCCCTCGGGGCGATCACCGGCCTGCGTTTTCGCTACCACGACGGGCGTTCGTGGCGAGATTCGTTCGAGTCCGACGCCGGGCTGCCCGCGGCGGTCGAGGTCTCGGTCT
>JRYH01002373.1_pt1 | contig 18880 bp, 16 predicted proteins | sample 235351 | NCBI WGS metagenome assembly JRYH01 (sample SAMN03074221, study PRJNA261480) | activated sludge metagenome | biome: Wastewater Treatment Plant; feature: Wastewater; material: Activated sludge; isolation source: activated biomass of a wastewater treatment plant treating wastewater... ... | reverse complement strand
CGGCCTGCCGGAGCTGGCGCTGTCGGCCGGTGCCGCGTGTTCGTCGTCGCAGGCGAAGGCTTCACACGTCCTTGAAGCGATTGGTGCCGGCGGCACGGAACATGCAGCGGTACTGCGCTTCGGCGTCGGCCGCGGCAACACACGGGAGGAAATCGAGCAGGCTGCGGTGCTGCTGGAGACCTGCATCGAGCGTCTGCGCGGCTGCGGTTGAAAGCCGCGGTCCACCGACAGACCGCCGGCACGGGGCCGAAATCCTGAACCAAAACAGGTGCCCCGCCCCGGCCCCGGACAGGAATGCCAACACCTGACGAAGCCCCGGGAAAAACCGGACGAACCCCCCGGCGAACCACCCGATGCCGCTTTCGCCGTTTTCCTTGACATCCGGCAAAACAATCAGCGCGCACTCTTGCATCCCCCTGAAATCCGGTTAGCATCCAACCGGTTTCATCGGTGAAACCGCGTACCCCGCGCATCACCCGCGGACGCCGCCAGCGAGATTTCACATCCCGAGATTGCCACGATGACGCAGACCACTTCCCTTGCCCGCCTGTTCGAACCCGCCCAGTGGGGCAAGCTGCACAGCAAGAACCGCATCAAGTACGGTTCGTGCTGCGTATCCAACTACAACAACCGCGACGGCACGCACACGATTCGTGAACTCGCGCGCACGCAGGTCATTGCGCAGACGGGCTGCGGCATCATCACCAACCAGGGCGCCTATCCGGATCCGCTGGGCGAAGGCAAGGGCTATTTCCGTCAGGTCGCGATCTACGACGACAGCTGCATTCCCGAGTTCGAGAAGATCTCCGGCTACATTCACGATGCCGGCGCCATCGCGGTGCAGCAGATCCTGCACGCCGGGCGCTACGGCGGCATCGATCTGGGCTACTGCCTGCAGCCGTCGATCGTGCCGCAGACGCTGCCGCATTTCCGCCCGCCGCGCGAGATCACGAAGGAACAGATCCGTGCCGTCGTGCAGCAGCACGCCGAGGCGGCCGTACGCTCGCTCAAGGCCGGCTTCGACGCCACCGAGATCACCAGCTTCATGGGCTATCTGCTGGCGACCTTCAACTCGAAGTTCACCAACCGGCGCACCGACGAATACGGCGGTTCGCTGAAGAACCGCGGCCGCTTCATGTGCGAGCTGATCGACGCGATGAAGCAGGCGCAGGGCGACGCGCCGCTGGTCATCCGCCTGAACGGCAACGAGCTGATGGACCGCTGGGGCGGCAACACCGAGGACGAATGCTTCGAGCTGATGCAGCTTGCCGCCGACCACGGCGTCGACATGATCAGCGTCACCGTCGGCTGGCAGGAGGCCCCCGAGTCGTCGATCGGCCGCGACGTGGCGCCCGGTTACTGGCGACGCCTCGCGGCACGCGCCAAGAAAATGCTGCCGAATACGCCGATCGCCTTTGGTAACCGCCTGCCCGACCCGCGCATGGCGAGCCAGTGCATCGAGAATGGCGAGTTCGACTTCTGGGAAGTCTGCCGGCCGATGCTGGCCGACCCCGATCTCGTGCACAAGGCCGAGGCCGGCCGCATGGACGAGGTCAAGCGCTGCATCGGTTCGCTGAACTGCCTGTCGCGCCTGTTCCGCGACCTGCCCTACACCTGCACGCGCAATCCGCAGCTCGGGCATGAATACGATCCGGCCTACCAGCTCACGCCGGCGGTGATGGCGAAGAAGATCATGGTGATCGGCGCCGGCCCGTCGGGCATGGAAGCGGCGATCACCGCCAAGCGGCGCGGCCACGAAGTCATCGTCTTCGATCGCGCGCCGGCCATCGGCGGCGTGCTCGGCGGCTACGCGAAGAACGACCTGGCCAACAGTGACGACCTGCTCAGCGTCGTGCGCTACTACGAGAAGATGGCCGACGCGCTGAACATCGAAGTGCGCCTGAACACGACGATCGACGTCAAGGCGATGCGTTCGATGCTGCACCAGTACGACGTGGCGATCATCGCCACCGGCGCGCGCATCGATTCGCGCTTCCTGCCCGAGTGCACGCAGCCGGGCCTGCTCGTCGACGCACTCGACGTGGCGACGGATCGGGTAGGCACGGGGCAGCGCGTCGTCGTGCTCGGCGGCGGTAAGGTCGGACTCACGCTGGCCGAATCGCTGAAGAAAAATCACGGCCGCGAGGTTGTCATCGTCGAGGAAAACAAGCGCATTGCCGGCGACGTCATGCCATCGTTCAAATGGCGGCACACGGCCTGGATCGAGGAGCTGGGCATCCCGACCCACACCAGCGCGAAAGTGCTGGCGATCGGCGACGGTGGCGTGAAGATCCGCGACGCGCAGGGCGAAGAGCAGTTCCTGCCGGCCGACACGGTAATCTCCGCACTCGAGCGGCGCCCGAACCAGGAACTCTTCCACGAGCTGGAATGGATGATCGACGAAGTACACGGCTGCGGCGACTCGCTCGTGCCGCGCGGGCTCACCCAGGCCATCCACGACGGCTTCCGCCTGGGGGCACGCATCTGACGCACGCCTGCCAGGTGTCACGCCGCGCGCACACGATGCCCGTCCTCCACGTACCGGGACGCGAGGGTCCGCCGCCCATGAACCGCCGGCCCCCGCGTCCATCGCGACAGCCGGCCCGGCCCGGTCTGCAGCGATGACCGGGCCGCAGACCGCCATCGGCCACGCGGACGCCTGGTCCGATCTGTCCGGCTGGCAGGCGCTGCTGCAGCGCCAGTGGCATCTGTTCGAGCCGATGATCGAAAACGCCTCGGTCGGCTTCGTCACCCGCGCCGCGGCAGACCAGGGCGGCGGCCGGATGCTGGTCTGGCGGCGTGCTGCCGAGGCGATGCAGGTCGAAGTACAGGCATTCGGGGGATTTGCCGATTGCCCGGTCGCATTGCTCTTCGTGGCGGAACCCGACGGGCTGGAGACGGTGCATGTGCGCCTGCACGACAATGCGCTTGGGGCGCTGAAGCTGCAACTGCGCTCGGGCGGCATCCTGCTGTATGTGATCGCCCCGAAGAAGCAGCTGCTCGACGACGGCTACGAAGACTTCGTCGAAGCGCTCGGACTGGCTTTCCTCGGAGCTTGCCGATGATTTTCGAAAACCCCGCCGGCGCCCCCGAACTTGGCTGTAACCATTGCGGCTGCCGCTGGTTCGACCGCATGACCGGCGCTTGCTACGAATGCGGCGAGCCGGTGCCGCCCGAAGACATCGCGGAATACCAGCGTGCGCTGGCCGCCTTTCATGCGAAGAAAGGCATCCGCCCGAACGAAGAATCGAAGGAGGCCGAGATGGCGCAGCGCTGGTTCGAAGACTACGTCCCCGGTTCGGTGCACGAACTCGGCACGGTGACCGTGAACGAAGAAGAAATCATCGAGTTCGCGCGCCGCTTCGACGGCCAGCCGATGCATACCGATCCGGAACTGGCCGCGCGCAGCCCCTTCGGCGGCGTGATCGCCAGCGGCTGGCACACGGCCGGGCTGATGATGCGCCTGTATGCCGTGCAGTATCTGTCCTACCCGTCGAGCATCGCCTCGCCCGGCATGGAAGAACTGCGCTGGCCGAATCCGGTGCGCGGCGGCGACGTGCTCTCGGTGCGCGTCACGGTGCGTGAAGCGCGCGCATCGCAGTCGAAGCCGGACCGCGGTGTCGTCAAGTCGTGGGTCGAAGTGCTCAACCAGCATGGTCAGCCGGTGATGACGATGCTCGCGACCAACATGATCCTGAAGCGGCCGGCGAACGCATCCTGAACGTGGCCGGCAACGGAGCCACCCCGCCCCGCCTCGTACGGGTGCGGATCCGCATCGGCACGACGGCGATCCGGGCGCGCTTCGGGAACGAAAGGCCGCCGGTGCAGGATGGCGACTGGGACGAAGCCGCCTACGTCGACGAGCGTCGGCGCATGTATGCGCAGGCACTGGAAGACATCGGCGGTATCGGCTCGATCACTGTCCAGACGGATGCCGATCCGGCCGGTGAAGATCCGGATGGCCCGATTGCGAGCTGTCCGTACACCGGCGATCGGATCGTAATCGAAGCACACGAGGCCGGCACACTGCCCGAGGCTGGCGCAGATGGCGTCGATGAACACCGTGTCGACGCAGAGCGCACCGGCAATGACCAGGCCAGCGATCCCGGCGCCATCGCCGCCGTGCAGCGCGTCCTGGCCGACCGCAACGGCTGGCGACGGCACCTGGGCGCCGCCTGGTTCGAGCGCCATCGCGCGTGGCGCGCACGCGTGGGCAGTCCAATCCAGCACTGAGCACCCGCCTGGCCGTGTGTTGTCCGGACGCGTTCCAGTGATGTTTTCGGGCCTGTCCGGGGACGTCGGACGTTCCGGACACGTGCCCATGGTTGCGCGGCGGGACGCCGATCGCTCCTACAACTGGAAACCGACGGCTCGCACAAAGCCCTCGAGCACGTCCCGGCCCCAGGAGGGACGCACCGGCTCGTAGAGGACCGATCGCTCCCGCTGCTGCTGTGCCCAGCGGGCCAGCCAATCGATTTCCCGGGGTCCGTAGAAAGCCGTCATCAGCTCGAAATTGAGCAACAGGCTGCGCGCATCGAGATTGGCCGATCCGCACAGCGCCATTTCGTCGTCGATGATCACCAGTTTTGCATGGACCATCCGCGGGTGCAGGAAGATCCGCCCGCCGGCACCGGCCAGTGCGCGCAGCGCCCGGCCGCGCGCGAGATCGGCCATGCGGTGATTGGAGCGCTGCGGCACGACGAGATCGATGCGCACGCCGCGGCGGCTGGCGACGCACCACGCGTCGAGCAGCGCGTCTTCCGGCACGAAATAGGGCGTGACCGCGACGATGTGCCGCTCGGCCCGCCAGGCAGCAGCGATGAGCAGCGCATACAGTGTGTCATCGGCCAGATCCGGGCCGCTGGGAATCAGCTGGACCGGACCGCTGGCGGCGGGTACACCCGCATGTCCGGCCGGGACGGTCGTTTCATCGACCAGCGGAATCGACGCACCGCTGACATCACCGCGCGCCGCACGCCAGTCATGCTCGAGCAGCGCCTGCGCCTGGCGGGCGATCGGACCGTGCACGACGAAGTCGAGATCGATCCAGCCGTGCGCGCTGTCATCAAAATAGGGTGCGGCCAGATTGCGTCCGCCACTCCAGAAGGTACGCCCGTCGACCACGACGATCTTGCGATGGTCGCGCAGATTGGCGCGTCCACGCACCGGATTGCGCAGCACCGGCATGAACCAGCGCAACTGCACACCGCTGCCGCGCACCCGCACCAGCGTGCTGCGGACGCTGCGCCAGCCACCGATGGCGTCGATCAGCAGGCGTACGCGCACGCCGCGCCGCGCGCAGGCGGTCAGCGCGGCAAGCACCGCCGCACCGACGTCGTCGTCGCCCAGGGCATAGGTGCAGACGTCGACGTGCTCACGTGCCTGCCCGATGACTCCCAGCAGCGCTGCCAGCGATTCCCCGCCATGTTCGTGAAAACCGATGGCGGCGACCTGCACGGGTGCCGGGACATCGAGTGCCGCGAGCAGTTGCAGTGCCCAGCGGGGGTCGTGCGACCCGCCAGCGGGTGCCGTCGCAGCAGCCGCCATGCCCGATGCGCGCCGCGCCGGGCGCACGAGCTTGCGCGTGCCGAAGACCAGAAACAGCGGCAGGCCAAGGTACGGCAGCAATGCGATCATCAGCACCCACGCAATTGCCGCTGACGGATGGCGGTGGTAGCCGCCGATCCGGGTGACCACCACATAGGTCAGCAGGCCCATGAGCACGAACAGGCCGTGCTGCAACGGAGACAGGGGAATGGGCCAGTGCATGTCCGGTCAGCGGGTGCGAAGGGATCCGGGAACCTGGGGGGTGACGCGACGATCGCGGCGACGATAGCACGCGCCACCCCCGCGCGGACACGCAGCCGCCACGGCGGACGCCGTATCGACTGCCTGCCCGCTTCCCGGAAGCCGGCCGTCAGAAAAAAATCAGCGCACCCGGGCGAGCAGGCTCTCGATGTTGCCGAGAAGATCCGACAGATCGACGGGATCCTCGCTTGCCTGCGCGATGCGGCTGGACAGTTCCTGCTCCATGAAGCAGACGGTCATGCGCACGTACGCACTGTCGAGTGCCCGCCGCACGGCGGCGATCTGCTGCGCGATCTGCATGCAGTCCGCATCTTCGGAAATCATGCGCTGCACGCCGCGCAACTGGCCCTCGGCCCGGCGCAATCGGTGCAGCAGATCCTTGCGCGAGGCTTCGTCTCGCAACACATGGCCCGCCGCCCGGGTCGACGGTTCGTTCGCCAGCTGCTCCACTGGTCTGCTCACCGTCTTGTCCGTTGGCCGGCCCGCAACTTGTCCGGTTTCCGGTCCACTGGCCGGTTCTTCCTTCAACGTGCGCACACCGATGACTCCGCAAGGCCGGGACGTTTCAGGATCATGTGTTCAACCGTCATGGTCATGCTCCTTCTGAAGGGGGCGAAGAGGACTCGACATCGTCCGGAGACGCTGCGTGGCGGCGATGAAAGACGACGTACTGCAGCACCGGGATCACGACCAGCGTGAGCGCGGTCGAGACGAAGATGCCGAAAATCAGCGACACCGCCAACCCGGAGAAGATCGGGTCGTCGAGGATGAAGAAGGCGCCGGTCATCGCTGCCGCGGCCGTCAGCGCAATCGGCTGCGCACGCACCGCGGCCGCGCGGATGACGGCGTCCCGATAGCCGATGCCCTGCGCCAGTTGCAGGCGGACGAAGTCGACCAGCAGGATCNNTTAACCTGAAGCGATCGCCCTGCGTCCCCGCTGGCCCGAGCGATGGCTCGGCGGCCTCGACAAGATGTACCGTCTGCACAAATGGCTCGGTATCGGCGGCCTCGTTCTCGCGGTGACGCACTGGCTGTGGGCGCAGGGGCCGAAATGGGCGGTCGGGCTCGGCTGGCTGGCGCGGCCGAACCGCGGGTCCCGGCCGGCCGTCGAGAATGCGCTGGAGCAGTTCCTGCTGACGCAGCGCGGCACTGCGGAGGCCATCGGCGAGTGGGCCTTCTATGCCGCCGTGCTGCTGATCGTCGTGGCGCTCGTCCGCCGGATCCCCTACTCGCTCTTCTACAAGACCCACCGGCTCATCGCGGTCGCTTACCTGGCCCTGGTCTTCCATGCCCTCGTGCTGTTCAAGTTCAGCTCCTGGATGACGCCCTCGGGCATCCTCATGGCTGCACTGCTGGCCTGGGGAACGGTCGCCGCCATCCTGGTCCTGCTCCGCCGCGTCGGCGCCGGCCGCAAGGTCGCGGGCAAGATCACCAGCCTCCATTACTACCCCAGCCTGCGCGTGCTGGAGGGCGAGATCGACATTCCCGAAGGCTGGCCCGGCCACAAGGCAGGCCAGTTTGCATTCGTCAGCGGGGACCCTGTCGAGGAGCCTCACCCCTTCACCATCGCCTCGGCCTGGAGCCCCGCCGCGCATCGGCTCACCTTCATCACGAAGGAGCTGGGCGACTTCACCCGGACCCTGCGGGACACCCGACGAGTCGGCGAGTCCGTGGTGGTCGAGGGGCCGTATGGCTGCTTCACCTTCGAGGACGCCTGTCCGCGCCAGATCTGGATCGGGGGCGGGATCGGCATCACCCCCTTCATCGCCCGCATGAAGCAGCTCGCCCAGGAACGGCAGGCCGATCCGCCCAGGGCGGGATCACAAGAGATCCACCTGTTCCACTCCACCGCCGACTACAGCGAGGAGGCCATTGCCAAGCTGCGGGCCGATGCCGAAGCCGCGGATGTTCGCCTGCATGTGCTGCATGACGCTCGTGATGGCCTTCTGACCGGCGACCGCATCCGCGCCGCGGTCCCCGGCTGGCGCGAGGCCAGCATCTGGTTCTGCGGCCCGCCGGGGTTCGGCGCGGCGCTTCGGGCGGACTTCGCCGGCCATGGGCTGAATTCGGCCAAGCGTTTCCACCAGGAGCTCTTCGCCATGCGATGAAGCTGAACTGCGAAGGCCGTGACGGTACGCCCGCCGGATGTCCCGACGACCGGTGAGATAGAGACGCATCGCAAGACTCGAGCGCCGCTGCATCAGCCACGATGCGAGGCAATCCCGTCGTCGCGCAGCACCACGTAGATCGCCGGGATCACCAGCACCGTGAGCGCGGTCGAGGAGGCGAGCCCGAACAGCAGCGAGATTGCGAGCCCCTGGAAGATCGGATCGGCCAGGATGAACGCGGCGCCGATCATGGCAGCGGCGGCCGTGAGAAGGATCGGCTTGAAGCGCACGGCTCCCGCTTCCACCAGGACCTGCCGGAGCGACATGTCCGTGCCGCCGCCATGGCGGATGAAGTCGACCAGCAGGATCGAGTTGCGCACGATGATGCCGGCCAGCGCGATCATTCCGATCATCGAGGTGGCCGTGAACTGCGCGCCGAGCAGGGCATGCCCGGGCAGCACGCCGATCAGCGTCAGCGGAATCGGCGCCATGATCACCAGCGGTTCCAGATACGAGCGGAACTGGGCGACGACGAGCAGGTAGATCAGGAGCAGACCGACGGCATAGGCGGCGCCCATGTCGCGAAAGGTTTCGTACGTGATCTGCGATTCTCCATCCCACTTGATTGCGTACTGGCTCCAGGCGTCCACCGGCTGGCGGATCCAGTATTCGCCCAGAGGCCCCGTTCCGGGCAGCGCAGCCTGCGGCAACGAGGCGCGGATCGCCGCCAGGCCATAGAGTGGTGAATCGAGCGTGCCGCCCATGTCGCCGGTGACGAACTGCACGCCGAGCAGATCCTTGCTGTAGCGCGGCTTGTCGATCACGCCACGCTCGACGCGCACGAGTTCCGACAGCGCGACCATCGAACCGTCGGCCGCCTGCATCGGCAGGGCCAGCAGCGCATCCAGGCCGACCTGGTCCGCGCGCGGCAGTTGCAGGCGCACCGGCACCGGGTACTTGCCCGGGCCTTCGTGCAGCCAGGCGGCGTCCAGCCCCGAGAGTGCACCGTGCACGGTCTGCGCAATCGCACTGGTGGCGATGCCAAGCGCGTCCGCGCGCGAACGATCGACGCGCAGGAAGGCACGCGGCGCGTCTTCCTTCGTCGTCGTGTCGACGCCGACGATATCGGCCGTCGCACGAAAGGCATCAGCCAGACGGCGTGCGAGCGCCTCGCGGCCCGGCTCGTCGGGGCCGTAGACTTCGGCGACGATCGGCGCGCGCACCGGCGGCCCCGGTGGCACCTCGACGACCTGCAGGCGTGCCTGATGGCGCTCGGCGATGTCGACGAGCGACGCACGCAGGCGCGAGGCGATCGCATGACTCTGCTCGTGACGATGCTTCTTGTCGACGAGATTGACCTGCAGTTCGCCGAGTTCGGCATCGGCGCGCAGGTAATACTGGCGCACCAGCCCGTTGAAGGTGATCGGTCCGGCCGTGCCGGCATACCCCTGGACATCACGCACTTCGGGCTGATCGACGAGGAAGGCAGCCAGATCCTGCAGGGCGGCCGCCGTATCCTCGAGCGCCGACCCGGCCGGCAGATCGACCACGAGCTGAAACTCGCTCTTGTTGTCGAACGGCAGCATCTTCAGCACCACGGCCTGCAGTGGGACCAGTGCGACCGACAGCAGCAGCGCCAGCAGCACACCAAGCGCCAGCGCGCGTCGCGCCCAGCGACGATCGAGAAACGGAACGAGCAGACGCGTGAAGAAACGTTCGAGCCGACCCTTGCTACCGCTGCCGGCATCATCCGGCGCCGCCACCGTCCGCTTCGACAGGCGCAGCGCCAGCCAGGGCGTGAACGTGAAGGCGATGACGAGCGAGATCGCCATGCCCAGGCTCGCATTGATCGGGATTGGCGCCATATACGGCCCCATCAGACCGGTGACGAAGGCCATCGGCAGGAGTGCGGCGATCACCGTCAGCGTGGCCAGGATGGTCGGACCGCCGACTTCGTCGACAGCCGGGGGAATGATCTCCGGCAGAGGCGTCGTCGCCCCTTCGAGCACCCGGTGCCGATGAATGTTCTCCACCACCACGATCGCATCGTCGACCAGGATACCGATCGAGAAGATGAGGGCGAACAGCGATACCCGGTTGAGCGTGAACCCCCAGGCCCAGGAGGCGAACAGGGTCGCCAGCAGCGTGAGCAGCACGGCTGCGCCAACGACGACGGCTTCGCGCCGGCCCAGTGCGAGACCGACGAGCACGATCACCGAAGCCGTGGCGAAAATCAGCTTCAGGATGAGCTGGTTCGCCTTGTCGGCGGCGGTCTGTCCGTAGTCGCGCGTGATGGTCCACTCGACTTCGTCCGGCAGAATCCGGTCGCGCAGGATCTCCAGACGCGCGCGCACGTCGCGGGCCACGTCGACGGCATTCGTCCCGGGCTTCTTGGTCACGCTGACGGTCACCGCGGGGTGGACGGCTCCGACCGGCGCTCCGTCGGCCGCGTCGACAGCGCGGCCACCGCCGGCGGCCCGGTCATGAGCGTCATCGTCATTCCGTTGCCCGGCCACGCCGGGTGTGAACCATACATACCGGGTCGGCTGCGCCGCCGCGGCACTGACCTGCGCGACTTCGTGCAGATACACCGGGCGCCCCTGGTGCGCACCGATGACGAGCGCTGCGACGTCGTCGGCCGAGCGCAGGAACTCGCCCGTCTGCACCGAGAGCATCGTTGCCGCACCCGCATCGTCGGTGCGCCCGGCATCGACCACGCTGCCGGCCGGCATGCCGAGATTGGCGGCTGCCAGGACGGCACGCAGACGGGGCAGATCGACCTGGCGTTCGCGCATGCGCGCCGGATCGAGCGCCACCGACACGACACGGCCCGGGCCGCCGATGGTTTTCACTTCGCGCACACCCTCCACGCGTGCCAGCTCGACCTCCAGCGCATGGGCAATCCGCTCCAGCCGGACGGCCGGTGTCTGATCACGGCTCCACAGCGTGAGCGCAATCACCGGAACGTCATCGATGCCCTTCGGCTTGACGACCGGTTCGAGCACGCCCAGTCCGGGCGGCAGCCAGTCGCGATTCGATTGCAGGGCGTCGTGCAGACGAACCAGCGCCTCGGTGCGCGGCACGCCCACCTTGTACTGGATCGTCAGGATGGCCATGCCCGGGCGCGAAATCGAATATGTGTGATCGACGCCGGCGATCTGTGACAGCACCTGCTCCGCAGGCGCCGCCACCAGCGACTGTACGTCGGCACTGGAAGCACCCGGAAAGCCGATCATGACGTTGGCCATCGTCACGTCGATCTGCGGCTCCTCTTCGCGCGGCGTCACCAGCACGGCGAAGATGCCAAGCAGCAGGACGGCCAGCGCGATGAGCGGCGTCAGCGCATTTTGCTGAAACGCCCGTGCCGTGCGCCCGGCAATACCCAGCGGTCGGGAAGACGCCCCGGATCTGACGTCGTGCATCGCCAGCCCGCCGCTCAGTGCGTCGTCCGCGCCGGCCGGGCTGCCGCCAGACCGGCGCGAACCGGATCGAGGGCGACGCGTTCGCCGCCCTGCAGGCCGGCGAGAACCTCCGCCTCGTCGCCGTGGATCCTGCCAAGACGGACGGCGCGCAGTGCGAAGCGCTCACCCTGTACGACGTAGACTGCCTGCAGTTCTCCGCGCCGCACCACGGCCGCGCGAGGAATCGTCCGGCGCGCCGCTTCGACACCGGTGAAATGTACCCGGGCATGCTGGCCCGGCACTGCCGGAAAATCGTCCATCGTGCTGAACTCGAGACGCAGTTCCTGCGTCTGCGCCACCCGATCGATCTCGGGTACCAGAATGCGTTTCGATGGAACCAGGATCTCGCCCGAGGACAATTCCACCGAGACGGCAGACGCATCACGCACCGCCGGCACAAGCGAAAGCGGCACGTGTGCAATCGCCCGGATCTGTCCGGGCGCATGAATGGAGGCGATCGGCAGACCCGGTGCCGCCAGATCGCCTGCATTGGCGTACACGATCGTGGCGACACCGTCCCAGGGCGCACGCACGGTCGTGAAGTCGCGCATCAGCGCCGCCTGCCGGACGGCGGCGCCGGCCTGTTCTTCCGCTGCCCTGGCGGCGGCCAATCGGGCCTGGGCGGCGTCCAGCGCAGCCCCGCTCAGGAATCCACGGTCGACCAGCGTACTGCTGCGCTCCCAGGCAGCCACGGCATCGACCCGCTCGGCGCGCGCCTGTGCGAGCGCTCCCCGGGCTCGCGCCAGCGATGCATCGGCATCGCGCGTGTCGATCTGCGCGATCACCTGCCCGGTGCGCACACGGTCGCCCGCCGTCAGCGGAAGCTGCACGATCGTGCCGCTGACCTGCGCGGCGATCGTGCTCTGGTGAATGGCTGCGAAGGAGGCGTCCAGGCGGATCGGCACGCGCAGCGCCCGAACCTGTACTTCGACCGTCGGCACGACCGGCGCCGCCACTTCGGCAGCGCCGGCGGCCGATACCGGCATCGCCATCATGGCGACCGACACGGTGAGCAGTATCGAAATCAGGCCGGTATGCCATTCGCAGAAGCGACGCATCACGGACTCCCGTTGGATTAGTCTGGTCATCCCGTCCGATGATACATATACCCATATGGGTATGCAATAGTGACGATGGCGGTGCTTGAATCGGAATCGTCCGATAATGTTTTGGGAAATGACGGTTTTCGCGACGCGATCCTCTCCTCCCCTGTCCGCTTCGGCGGACGTTTCCCCCGGTCACCGGGGGATTTTTCTTGTGGCTCACCCCTGCCGATGACAACGACGCCCATGGCCGGTTTCGGTCCGGTGCAGGTGTATTTCGGGGAAAAGAACGGCAAATACCCCGACGGCAACCAGGTCGTCATCCGGGGCAGCGATACGCTGGCCGCTTTCGACACGCCGCTGGTGGCGAACCGGATCGGCGAGGTGCTCGCGCCGGTGGATCTGGTGATGCTCAGTCACGCGCATGAGGATCACATGGCCGGCTTGCATCGGCTGGCGCACGCACAGGTATACGTGCACGAGCACGATGCCGATGCCGCCCGCAGCTGGCCCGGCCTGGCGGCTCATTACGGACTGTCGCCGGCCAGCCTGCAGGCCATGCACGACAAGATCGTCACCGAATTTCACTACGTGCCGCGCCCGGATGCGATCGCCTATCCGGACGGCCACGTCTGGGAGCTTGGTGGCGTACGCATTCATGCCGTGCACCTGCCCGGACACACCTCCGGACACTGCGCGTTACTGGTCGAACCCGGCGGAATTCTCTTCATCGGCGACATCGACCTGAGCGGATTCGGCCCCTATTACGGCGACGCCAGTTCCGATCTGGCGGCCTTTCGTCAAAGCCTCGCCCGACTGGCCGGGATCGACGCGAACGTCTGGGTCACTTCGCATCATCGCGGGGTGTACACCGATCGCGCGCGCTTTGCCGCGGCACTGCGCGCCTATGCGGCGAAACTGGACGAACGCAACCAGCGTCTGCTCGACCTGCTCAGGGCCGCGCCGCGCTCGCTCGAGGAACTCGTGCACGAACGGCTGATCTACCCGCCGGAATACCAGGAAATCTGGGTGGTCGACGCCGAACGACGCACGATCGGCCTGCATCTGGACGAGTTGCTCGCGCAGGAACGGATCCGGCAGGACGAGACGGGTCGCTATGTCGTGCGGGTGGCGTCGTAGCCCCTGCCGCGCGCCTGCAGAACCTCTTCATAGACGGCAAGATTGCCGTCGACCATCGTGTCGACCGAAAAATGCTCGAGCACGCGCTGGCGGGCGGCCTGTCCCATGCGCAGGCGCAGCTCGCGGTCGTCGAGCAGACGACGCAGCGCCACTGTCAGTGCCGGCACGTCGCCGACCGGCACGAGCGTGCCGGTGACGCCGTCCTGCACGGCTTCCGGAATGCCGCCGACACGGGTGGCGACGACCGGCACACCGGCGGCCTGCGCCTGCAGCAGGGCGATGCCGAGACCCTCACGATCGGCCGGATGCGCAAGGATGTCGAGCGCCCCCATCCAGCGCGTCAGATCGTCACGGAAACCGACGAAGTACACGATCGGTCCCAGGCCGCTGCGCGCCGCCCGCGCCTCTAGTTCGGCGCGCAGCGGCCCCTGTCCGAAGACCAGCACGCGCATCTCCGGATGCGCCGGCGCCAGGTCCTGGAGCGCATCGAGCAGATAGCGATGTCCCTTGCGGCGGATGAGCTGCGCCACGATGCCGATGACGACCGCGTCCCCGGTCAGGCCGAATTCCTGCCGGAATGCGGCCCGGTCGACCGGTTCGAGCCACGGCCGGGCGTCGAGCGCACTGCGCACCGTGCGCAGGCGCTGCATCGTCACGCCTTCCTCGAACAGCACTTCCCGAATGCCGTCCGAGATCGCGATCACGCGATCGAACAGGCGGTATTTCGCCGCCGCGATCCACCAGCGTTCACGGTTGTCGACGCGGCGCGAAAGCACGCAGGGAATCCCCGCCAGGCGGGCCGCGATTGCGCCCCAGGTGTCGACTCCGCGCCGGCTGTGCAGATGCACGAGATCGGGCCGCTCCGCGCGCAGGAGACGCAGCATGCGCAGCGTGAATGCGGCATCGAGATCTCCACACAGCCGGGTCGGAACCACCCGGGCATGCGCTGCGGCGTGTGCGGCGATCTCCGCGTCCGGCGCACAGACGAGCACGTTCTCGACGCCGCGTTGCCGCAGGCCTTCCAGCAGATAGACGACCTGGCGCGCCCCCCCGTAATAATGCCGCCCGCCCTCCACGTGCAGTATCTTCATCGCCTCGCCTTCATTGCCCGACGGTCATCGGCCCATCCCGATCGACTGCCCTGGTCTCCCGCACCGGTTCTGCACCAGTCCCGCGACTGCCGGGCTCGTGACTGACCGGATCCTCCGCCGTCGTTCCCCGCCCTGCCTCGCCGAGCACCTCCAGCGCCACGCGCAAGGCGTGTGCCGCGGTGATGTCGCGCATGCAGGTGAACGCGCCGCCGCAGGTCGGCGTCCGGTGGCATGGCGAACAGGACAGGCCCAGACGCACCACCCGCGCATTGGCGCGGCCGGTCACGGTATAGGGACAGGTCGATCCGAACAAGGCCACCGTTGGCACACCGAAGGCAATGCCCATGTGCGTCAGCCCGGTGTCCACGCCGACGACGAGCGCCGAAGCGCGCACGACGGCAGCCGCCTGTGCCAGATTGGTACGCCCGCTCAGATCGATGATGCCGGTCTCCGGACGGGCAATGTCGGCGGCCGCCTCGCGGTCGTCCGGCGAGCCGAGCAGTACCGGCACGAGACCCGTCCGCGCCCGCAGCGTGGCGGCCAGATCGCGCCATGCATCGGCGAACCAGTGTTTCTGCGGTCGCGTCGTGAACGCGGCAAAGACGGCAAACCGCCCGGGTTCGATGCCGTGCTCCCGCAGCAGGGTTTCGGCCACTGCGGCTTCTTCCGGGCGCACGTGCAGGTGCGGCAGGAATTCTCCGCAGTCCAGTCCGAGGTGCCGGGCGAGATACAGATACTCCGACGAAATGCGTGCCGGATCGCCGCCGCGTGGAATCACTTCGGTCACGAACCACGCGCTGCCTTCGCGCGCGCCCAGCCCGATGCGCCGTGGCGCCCCACTCAGCCAGGCCAGAAATGCGCTCTTGAACAGACCATGCAGATCCAGCGCCAGATCGAAACGGCGCTCGTGCAAAACGGCCCGAAAACGCCGGATCTCGCGTCCGAGGGCCAGCCAGCGCCCGCGACGCAGCAGGGCGAGCCATTGCTTCTTGGGCCAGACGATGCATTCGTCGATCGCCGGATCACTGTCGATCAGGCGATCGATCCCGGGCTCGACCAGCCAGGCGATGTGAGCCTGCGGATGACTGCGGCGCAGGGCCGCCGCCAGCGGCGAGGCGAACACGACGTCGCCGATGGCCGATGCGCGAACGATCAGGATGCGTTGCATGGCTCCGGCACCCGCCCCGGTTCGCGACCCTGAGGTCCGCAAACCCGGCCGCTGCACGTTTCACGATCACCACGAGCCCACAGCGCCGCTGTGAACAACACATACATCAGGCTCGTGTTCGAGCGCATCAGGTACGACTCCGAAAAACAGAGAAGAATGAAAAACAGCGGCAGTGCGCGGCGCACGTGCCGCAGCCCGTCGATCGGCCCCGGCAGCAGCAGGGGCACCAGCAGGACAGCCAGCAGGGTGGCTCCGCCCGCGATCCCGGCGGCGGTGAGTGCGTACAGATACTGATTATGCGGGTTCCACGCCGGCTCCCAGTCAGGCGTGTGCTGCGCGTTCACCTGCGCATAGACCTGCGGATAGTCCCCGATGCCGACGCCGGCCCAGGGATGGTCGACGAAAATCCGCCACGCATTCTGCGCATAGACGAGACGGGAGCGGATCGAAACGGGTGAATCCGGCCCCGGATCGGCCAGTTCGTCAACCATCTCGTCGACGCGCTGGCCGAGATAGTCGCTGCCGTGATAGCCCGCCAGCGCGAGCACGGTCGCCACCGTGCCGGCCACCAGCAGCGCCCGCAGCGGCCGGTCCCCGAGACGCTGCACGATCAGCAGCATCAGCAGAGCCAGGAAACCGATGACGCCCGCACGCCCGCCGCTGATGAGCAGATTCCCGGCGGTAGCCGCGAACAGGGCCGCATGAAGCCAGCGCCACCAGCGACGGCGCAGGCCGAAGAGGAAGCGGTGCGCCGCCAGATAGGCGGCGAAGGCCAGCATCGGCGCGTACAGGATGTGATCGACAAAGGGCGCACTGTCGGCCGGATCCTTGCGCACATGGATGCCGGCTGGCCAGTCCGGCATCCAGTGCATGCGCGTCCAGTTGTAGAACGCCAGCAGTTCGCACAGCGCCATGGCCAGCAGGAAGGCAGACAGATGGCGCTCGCCATCGGTACGCCGCGCGACGCTGAAGTAGAGCAGGAACAGCAGAAAGAAATTCTGCCGACGGACCATGCGCCAGGCCCATTCGCTGTCGGCGCTCCACGCCACCGACGCGAGCAGGACGGCGTAATACGCCAGGAAGATCCACGGCAGCGGCGAGAACGTCCGGGGCATGTGTCGACCGGCCTCGGCGCGACGCTCGACGAGCCAGACCACCAGCAGGACCGCCGACAGGACATAGGCCGCGGCGATCGGCAGCGGAATGCAGAAGAAAAGCCCGGTCAGCAGCCACGACTGCAGCGGTCCCGCCCCCGGTCCGGTCCGGTCCGGCACAGCGGCTTTCGCCGACGGCTCGGCAACCGCGTGCGCGCCCGAGGCATCCGGCGTCATCGAAACTCGACCCCGCAGGCCTCGAATGCGGCCTGCATGGCCCGGCGCTCCTCCTCCGAGCGGAAGCGGACCAGGTCCCAGCCGAAAGCGACCGCGCGCACGTGGCCCGGATCGATCAGGCGCGCGAACAGCAGCGCCGACGAACGCACGCCGACAACCGCGTCATAGGAAGCGCGCGCCAGCCACGACTCGAGCGCGCCCGGCGGATCGATGACGTGGTAATCGGAATGGTTCAGCTCGTGCGCCCGGTCTTTCGGGTGGGCCTTGTAATCGATCTCGCCAAAGCCTTCGGCGACCAGCCAGTCATGGATCCGCGTGGTGACGAGTGCAAGATCATCACGCTCCATCAGGCGGAATCCCGTCAGCGGCTGCCCGACCACGAGCGCGCGCCGCGCCGCGCCCTGTCGACGCGCTTCCGGGTCGACATCGACCAGCGGCGGCAGCACCCGCACTTTCGCCGGATCGTATTCGTGCGGCAAGCCTTCGACGACGTAGACGCGGTCGCAGAACGGTGCATCCGAGCCGATCCGGTCACCGCCAAAACAGCGGTAGTTCAGCTCCGGCACCACGAGCCGGCGCAGCTTGCGCGTCCACTGCAGGGCGCGGCGCATGCGCGACAGCGGATAGCGGCGCACGCTCAGGATGCCGTCGGGCAGGATGCGTGCGTGCATCGACGTCGCCCCGCAGGCACGCGGCAGCGCATCGAGAAAATAATTGATCGCTTCGGTATCGAAGACCGCGCTGTGCAGCAGCAACTGCTCGCAGGGTCCGACCAGTGCCGCCACCTCACGCAGGTTGGCGCGCAGGCGGCGCAGGCGCCCGAAGGGGCCCGGCAGCGGATCGTGGCGCGGCCAGGCAAGCCAGGCGCAGGCGTCCCATTCGGCCGGATCGACGACCGATGCCAGTGTCCGCTTGTACCAGAGCAGGACATGCCGGGCACCCGGGTCGAAACACTGCGCCACCCGTCTGGCCGCCAGGTATTGCAGGGGCGAAGCGACAAAATAGACGGCAACGGTGTGCGGACCCGTCATGCCGGCTGCAATGCCTTTGACAACACGACCGATGCGGCCGCAAAGCCCATGGTCGCCGTCACGCTGACCGATGATCCGTAACCGGCGCAGGCCAGCGGCGCGCCACCAGTCAGCCCGTCCGACGCCGGGGCTGCGGCCGGCGTGCGGCCGGCCGGTGCCTCGACCGAGTACAGCGCCGGCACGCCGAACGCGCCGTTGCGGGCAAAGCCGTGTTCGCGGCGCAGACGCGCGCGCAACGAGGCCAGCAGCGCGTCGCCGGTCGTGTGCGCGAGGTCGGTGTGGCGCAGTTGCAGCGGATCGCGGCGGCCGCCGACCGCCCCGCAGACGACGATGGCCTGACCGGCGTTGCGCGCATGGGCAACCAGCGCCGCCTTGGCGCGCACGGCGTCGATTGCGTCGACCACCAGCGCGTCGTCCGGCACCAGCATGGTCACGTTGTCCGTATCGATGAAGTCATCGACGGCTTCGACCCGGCAATCCGGCGCAATGTCGAGCAGGCGGGCGCGCATGACGTCCACCTTGGCCGCACCCAGCGTCGACTCGAGCGCATGCACCTGCCGGTTGATGTTCGATTCGGCGACGTGATCGGCATCGACGAGCGTGATGCGGCCGATGCCGGATCGCACCAGCGCTTCCGCCGCCCAGGAGCCGACGCCACCGATGCCGACGACACAGGCATGCGTGCGCGCAAGGAGATCG
>JRYH01011033.1_pt1 | contig 18889 bp, 14 predicted proteins | sample 235351 | NCBI WGS metagenome assembly JRYH01 (sample SAMN03074221, study PRJNA261480) | activated sludge metagenome | biome: Wastewater Treatment Plant; feature: Wastewater; material: Activated sludge; isolation source: activated biomass of a wastewater treatment plant treating wastewater... ... | reverse complement strand
CGAGCAGGGCCGGCTCTGGCAGGTCCTGCTTTTCGTGGCGATCGCACTGTGGCTGCTCGTACTGGTACGCGCCGTCCTCCCGATCTGGCGCACGGGCGACGCATGGACACTGCCGAAATGGCTCGTCTGGTGCGTCCTGTCCGTTTTGCTGCTGTTCATTTCCGCTTTCGTCACGACGCCGGAAACCAATTTCGTCATTGCCGATTTCTGGCGCTGGGCGGTCATCCACATGTGGGTGGAAGCCTTCTTCGAAGTCTTTGCCACCGCACTGCTGGCGTATTGCATGGTCCTGATGCGACTGGTCAGCCAGGCCAGCGCCACGCGCATCATTTACCTGGCCGCCCTGCTGTTTCTCGGTTCCGGACTGCTCGGCATTTCGCACAATTTCTACTGGAATGCGAAGCCGGTGATCATGCTGGCCATCGGCAGCGTCTTCTCGACGCTGCAGGTCGTGCCGCTGATCCTGCTGACGCTCGAAGCCTGGCAGTTCCGCAACACGCCCCGGCGTGCAGGCCCGTCCTTCGCCCATGGCGAAGCGTTCCTGTTCCTGCTGGGGGTGAATTTCTGGAATTTCCTGGGCGCCGGCATGTTCGGCTTTCTCATCAATCTGCCGATCGTCAATTACTACGAGCACGGCACCTATCTGACGGTCAACCATGGACACGCGGCACTGATGGGTGTCTACGGCAATCTGGCGATCGCGATGATCGTGTTCTGCGCGCGCTTCCTGGTGCTGCCGCAATACTGGAACGCACGCCTGCTGCGCACGGTGTTCTGGTCGGTCAATCTCGGCCTGGCCGGGATGATCGTGTTCGATCTCTTCCCGGTCGGCATCGCGCAACTCGTCGATGTGCTCGAAAACGGCCTGTGGCATGCACGCTCACAGGCTTTCGTGCAGGGTGAACTCTTCCAGGCCCTGACCTGGGCACGGATCTTTGGCGGCGCGCTCTTCGTCCTGGGCGGCGTCCTGCCGCTGGCCTGGTTCGTGCTCACGCGCTCGGCCAGGCTGGGGGCGGCCGCCGACAGGGGTGCCGACCCGATTGCCGTGGCCCCGATCGCGGAAGCGTCTTTCTGAAGCGAAGCAGGACGATACAGCCGGCCTTCGCGTTCCGGCCGCAGCAGACCGCAGGCCCGTGCCGTCCGTAACGTTTTTCTACCCGCCGCAGGCGATCAGTGCGGCCTCGATCGCGTCGACCAGGATGTCGATCTGCTCGCGCTGGATCACCAGCGGCGGCGACAGGATCAGGTTGCCGCCCGAGACGCGCACCATCGCGCCGTTGCGGTAGGCGTGCTCGGCCACTTTCGCCGGCAGCGGTGCCTTGCGATCGAGCGCCGTGCGCTTTTCCTTGTCCGCCACGAGTTCGATGCACATCATCAGGCCGATGCCGCGCACGTCGCCGACCATGGAGAAACGATCGGTGAACGGTGCCAGCCGCGACATCAGGTACTCGCCCTGCACGCGCGCGTTCTCGACGACGTTCTCGCGCTCGAGAATGTCGAGCGCCGCCAGCGCCGACGCGCAGGCCACCGGATGCCCGCTGTAGGTGTAGCCATGCATCAGCGCACCGGTGCCGGATTCGTCGTGCAGGAACGCATCGGCCACGCGTGCGTTGACGACCGTGGCGCCAAGCGGCACGTAGCCGGAGTTGATGCCCTTGGCCAGACACATCAGGTCGGGCTTCACACCCCAGAGCCGTGAACCGAACCAGGAGCCGGTACGTCCGAAGCCGGTGACGACCTCATCGGCGATCAGCAGGACGCCGTGACGGTCGCAGACTTCGCGCACGAGCGGCCAGAAATTCGGCGGCGGCACGATGACGCCGCCGGCGCCCTGCACCGGCTCAGCGATGAAGGCCGCAACGGTATCCGGACCCTGGAAGCGGATCTCGCGCTCGAGCAGTTCGGCGCAGATCTCGCCCAGGCGGGCCGGATCATCGGTATAGGGATTGCGGTAGAGCCACGGCGTGTCGATGTGGAAGCAGCCGGGCAGCAGGGGTTCGTAGGCGCGCCGGAACGAGGTGTTGCCGTTGACCGACATGCCGCCGAAATGCACGCCGTGATAGCCCTGCTTGAGCGCGATGAACTTGAAGCGGTCGGCCTGGCCTTCGAGCTTCCAGTACTGGCGCGCAATTTTCATCGCACCTTCGACCGCATCCGAACCGCCACTGGAAAAAGCGACGCGCGTCATGCCCTCCGGCGCCAGCAACGACACCAGGCGCGCCGACAGTTCGATCGCGCGCGGATGTGTCGTGCCGCGAAAGCACGAGTAATAGACGAGCTCGTCGAGCTGCTCGACGATCGCCCGCTTGATCTCGTCGCGACCGTAACCGAGATTGATGTTCCACAGGCCGCCGACCCCGTCGACGACCCGATGCCCGTCGACGTCGGTGACCCATACGCCGTCCCCATGCGCGACGATGCGCGGCGGCTGCTCCTGCATCTGACGCGGGTGCGCCATCGGATGGAGCATGTAGCGCGCGTTGTCGGCACGCAGGGTTTCACTTGTCTTCACCTGACTCTCCACCGGTCTGTTCCGCGTGTCGTCGCCATCGGTCGCCCGGGCTTCATTCGACGCCGAGCAGCGTGCGTACCTGGGCGAAACAGCGCTCCGGATGGGCGACATCGAAATGTACTGCGCTCATGCCCACCTGCCGGGCGCCATCCACGTTGCGTAGCTGGTCATCGACAAACAGCACGCGCTGCGCCGTCAGGCCGAGGGCATCGAGTGCCAGCTGATACGCGCGCGGATCCGGCTTCAGGATCCGGGTATGCGTGGCATCGACGAGCACGTCGATGTCATGCAGCAGGCCGAGCCGGTCCATGAACGAACGGCCCCAGTACAGTTCCAGCTCGTTCGACAGGATGCCGACCTTCAGGCCGGCGGCTCGTGCGGCACGCACCGTCTGCCAGGCGGAGGCGCGAACCGCCAGATCCGGGTCTTCGCCACGGATGGCCTGGAAGAAATCCAGCGGCTTCCACGACGGCTGTCCGACCATCGCGCCGACCTCGGCCGCGCGGACGTCCCAGTACTCCCGCTCGCTGATCTCGTCGCGCTGCATGCGTTGCCAGAGGACATCGGTTGCCGGATCGACCGGCCCGAGCCAGTCGAGCGTGCCTGACGTCAGACCGAGCAGGCGTTCCGACTCGCGATGCCGTTCGAACGCAGTGAACGTGACGACACTGCCGAAATCAAGCAGCAGTGCATCGTATGTGCGTGCCCCGGATACGCCGCCCGCCGGTGAGCCCACCTGTGCTGCGGACGCGTCCCCACCCTGTTCCTCCCGGTCGTTCACGACCGGGTCTGCCACTTCATCGTTGTGCACCTGGATTCCTCGCTTGTCATCCATCCCGGCGCCGGCCATCGCCATGCACCGGGATTCCTTTCATCACTCCATTCTTGCGCCGTAGCGCAAGGCGTATTCCACTGCATCCCAGTGCAGTTCGGCCCGCGCGCCGGCCATTGTCGTGATCGGCCTGGCCTGCACGAGCACGATCGGTTCGCCGGCGCGACGCCCGCGCGGAACCACCCATTCGATGTCCACCGGGTAACCGTAGTGACGCTCGACGCCGATCAGTGCGCGCGCGATCGCATCGAGTTCGTCCTCATCGAGCACGCGCGCATTGCGGAAGGCCCGCGGCATCGGCCGTTCGAGCACCGCGCCGCGCCGGTAATCCATGACCGACACGGTGTCCTTCGCACCCACGCGATAATCGAGCACACGCAGGCCTTCACGATCCAGTTCGGCGTGATCGGGCGACACGACGCCCTGCACGACCGCCTCGCCGTACCCCCATGAACCCTCGATCACCAGGCGATCGGAACGCCCGGTGAGCGGATGCGCGGAAAAAGCCACACCGGCCGCACGCGCACGCACGAGTTCCAGCACGCCCACCGCCATTGGCGTGCCCCTGACTTCCAGCCCGCTGCGGATCCGGTAATCGAGTGCGCGCGCGGAATAGAGGCTGGCCCAGGCCCGGCGCAGGTGGAGATCGACTTCGTCCACGCCGGACACGCCCAGCCAGGTTTCGTACTGCCCGGCAAAACTGTGATCGGCCGCATCCTCGCCGACAGCGGAACTGCGCACTGCAACCGGCTTGTCGACCTCGCGCACATCGAAGCACAGTGCATCGTAGGCCTCGACCAGATCCTCGCGCATCGACGGCGGCAGGGCCGTCGCGTCGAACTCGCTGCGGATCCGTGCGGCAACCTCCTCGAGTTCGGCGAGCGTGACGTCCGCGCCCGCCGCCTGCGCCTGCCCGAGCCAGGCGTCGATCCTTGCGCCGATTCCGGTTGTGCCGATGAATTCCAGCCAGGCGCCGGTCGTCACCGCAAAGCCGTCGGGAACGGGAAAGCCGGCCGCCCCCAATGCGGCCAGACGCGCGATTTTCGGCCCGACGGATGCGCTGTCCGCCTCGCGCAGCCGGTGCATCGGCACCACGCGCCCATGCGTCGGGGTCGCCGGCGTCTGCCTGCCTCCACTCATCACATGCCCTCGGCCAGGATGATGACCGTTCCCGTGTCGCCGTCGACTTCGAGGTAGTCACCATCGCGGATGCGTTGCGTGGCGACGGCGGTGCCGACCACGCAGGGCACCCGGTATTCGCGGCTGACGATCGACGCGTGCGCCAGCGTGCCGCCCTGATCGCAGACACAGGCGGCGATGCGCGTGAAGGCCGGCGTCCAGCTCGGCGACGTTCCTTCGCACACGAGCACCTCGCCGGCCTGTACCGCGTGCAGTTCCTGCGGGCTGTGCAGCACGCGCGCACGACCCCGTCCCTTGCCGGGCGCGGCGCCCAGCCCGTGCAGGGTATCGGCGCCGCTGACGCCGGCACGCACTGCCGCCAGGAATTCGTCGGTGACTCCATCGAGTTCGATCAGGATCGGATCCGAGATCGAATCGGGTGCCGCACCCAGGTATTTCGGCATCTGCGCCCGGCGTTGCAGCCAGCCGGCATGGAAGGCGCGGCGCGCCGCGATGAGCGTACCGTGGCGCTCGAAATCCGCTTCGCCGCCGGCAATGGCGTCGAGTTCGCCAAGGAAAAGGAAAAAGACGTCGTCGACGTTTCCGGCGTGCCGACGCCGCGCGATCTCGAGCGCCGCGCGGCGCAACGGAATCGTCGCACGCAGGTCGATGTAATGATTGTGGTCTTCGTTCCACCAGACGAAGTTCGCCCGCTCGCAGGTGGCCAGTCCGTCGTCGAAGGCTCTGCGTTCGGCGCGCGTGAGGCGGCCGCGAATGGCTTCCAGCGCCTCGCCGCGCTCGTGACGCGCCTCCGAAAGCGCAGCGTTGAAATCATGCAGGTCGCTTCCTTCGAGCAGGAAGGTGCGCAGATTCCCCAGCGGCGTGACGGGTGATTCACGCCAGCTCGGCAGACGCGGATCGGCCATCGAGTCGGTGCGCCAGCCCCATTCGTCAAGGAAAGCGTTGAAGCGCTCCTTCCATTCCCGCGCATCGGCGTGTTCGAGCGCCGCCGCGATGTCCTCCGCCGGGTGATCCACGAACAGACGTTCGAGCGCCGTGCCACGCAGCGCACGCGCGAGTCCGCACAGCGCACGGTCGCAGGCGGTGATCGTCGACTCGCGCCCCTGCAGCAGGCGCGGCACCTCGGTGCGCCCGATGCCCAGCTCGGCGCACAGCCCGTAGAAGCCCGCCTGATTCAGGATCAGCGGGTACATGAGCTCGAAGTGGATTTCCCAGGCGCGCCGCTGGAACACGCGCGCATCGCGCAGCCTGGCAAGGAGGGCGGCATCGGTGTCGTCAGCCGGATCGTGCCGCTCGAAGCGCCGTGCTTCCGTATCCAGCCAGTCCACATGCGCCCGCCACAGCTGCGGAAAGCCGTCCAGAAACGCCGGCAGATTCGTGCGCAGATGCTCCGCACGGCGATCGGCCTCCCGGGCCGAAGCCTGCTCCAGCTCCGTGAAATACGGATGCGTGCCGGCCAGGCGAACGGTCAGGCCGTTCGAGGTCGGCAGGGGCACACGATCGGCGGCCTGTTGCGTCGCCCAGGCAAAGCCGTCATCGAGATACGACAGTCCGAGCGGCGTGACCCCTTCGGGAAACCGGTATTCGAGCAGCCAGAAGCGTTCAAGATCCTCCTGGCGCAGTGGCGCGACCCTTTCATGGCGCACCAGATCGGGCCGATGCGCTTCGTCAGCTCCCGGATAGCCTGGATCGTCGACGATCTGCTGCACGATGGACGGCGACGAATGCGTCGCAACGGGCGTCGGACTCGATGATGCTGCGGTGGAATGCATCGGCAGGATGGTCGGCGAAAGTTTCCATCGAGTGTGCAGAATGCCGGATTGGTTGTCAATGCAACCAAACCGCCTTCTCGCCGACCTGCGCCGAAGCCTGTGCGTGATCTGCACCGACGCGCGGCGTGAGGATGAACCCGGGAAATCCCGGGACGGCCGGAAGCCGCACAGAAACGGTTGCAACGACAACCATTCCAGGGACGAGAACCGGGCAACCGCAAGCACGAACCTCGCCGGCGAGCGGCATGCGGACCCCGGGGGCCGGGTCGACCGCCGGGGTTGCATATATCATCGGGACATTCTTTTCACTGCATTCCTGCCGCGCATGACCGATGGCAACGACTCGTTGTGGCTGCACGAGTACATTCCCTACAAGCTCTCGGTTGTCGCCAACCGTCTGAGCCAGTCGATCGGTGGGCTGTTCGAGCAGCGCTTCGGCATCCAGATTCCCGAATGGCGCATCCTGATGGCCCTGTACGCACACGGTCCGATGGCGCCCAACGGCGTGGTCGAGCAGACCAGCATGGACAAGGCGCGCGTGAGCCGCGCGCAGCGACGCATGGTCGAACTCGAACTGCTGGCCGTCAGTGAAGACCCGCGCGACCGCCGACGACTGGTGCTCTTTCTCACCAAAAAGGGCGAAGCGCTGTGCCGTTCGATCATTCCGGCCGTCCGGGACATGGAAGCCTGGTTTCTCACCGTGCTCGACCCCGAGGAGCGGCGGATTCTCGATCGGGCATTGACGCGACTGCTCGAGCGCAGTCAGGAACTGCGCAACGGCCTGCAGCCGATCGTCGAGGAAGTGACGAACACCGAACGACCCGAAGAAGTCTGAGATTCCCTTGCGCATCACCCGACTGATCCGCATCCTGTTCGTCGCCTGGCGCTTCGGACTGGATGAGCTGGCGGTCGCCGGCGCGGCGGCAACGATGCGCTCGCGCTGGCTGCTGCTCGCCGGGCGGGTGCTGCGCTTCGGCCGACGGCTCGACACGCCGCCAGGGGTGCGCCTGCGCCAGGCGCTGGAGAGTCTGGGACCGATTTTCGTCAAGTTCGGCCAGGTCCTGTCGACGCGCCGCGACCTGCTCAGCATCGACATCGCCGACGAACTCGCCCGGTTGCAGGACCGCGTGCCGCCGTTCGACGGCGCCATCGCCGTGCGCGAAATCGAACGCGGGCTGCGCCGGCCGATCGACGAGCTGTTCGCCTCATTCACGATCGAACCGATCGCCTCGGCCTCGATCGCCCAGGTGCATCTGGCCCGCCTGCACGACGGCCGTGAAGTCGCCGTCAAGGTCGTGCGCCCGGGCATGGCGGCGATCATCGGACGCGATCTCGAACTGATGCGCACCGCCGGCGGCCTGCTCGTGCGCCTGTCCGCCGATGCACGCCGCCTGCGCCCGCTCGACGTCATCGACGAATTCGACACCTATCTGCACGACGAACTCGACCTGATCCGCGAGGGCGCCAACGCCAACCAGCTGCGCCACAACTTCGAAGGCACGCGCCTGCTGCGCGTGCCGGAGATCTACTGGGACTGGTGCGCCCCGAACGTGCTGACCATGGAGCGCATGCACGGCTTTCCGATCAGCCAGATCGAACGCATGCGCGCCGCCGGCATCGATCTGAAGAGACTGTCACGCGAAGGCGTGGAGATCTTTTTCACGCAGGTGTTCCGCCACGGTTTCTTCCACGCCGACATGCACCCCGGCAACATTCTCGTCGGGGCCGAAGGCGACGACTTCAATCGCTACATCGCGCTGGATTTCGGCATCGTCGGCACCCTGTCCGAATTCGACAAGAACTACCTGGCGCAGAATTTCCTCGCCTTCTTTCGTCGCGACTACCGGCGCGTGGCCGAACTGCACGTCGAGTCGGGCTGGGTGCCGGCGGGCACGCGCGTCGAGGATCTGGCGGGCGCGGTACGCGCCTGTTGCGAACCGTTCTTCGACCGCCCGCTGAAGGAGATCTCGCTCGGGTTGGTGCTGCTGCGCCTGTTCCAGACCTCGCGCCGCTTCAACGTCGAAATCCAGCCGCAGCTGGTGCTGCTGCAGAAGACCCTGCTGAACATCGAGGGCCTGGGCCGCCAGCTCGACCCCGAGCTCGACCTGTGGAAGACCGCCAAGCCGTTCCTGGAGCGCTGGATGCACGACCAGATCGGCCTGAACGGACTGCTCGAACGCCTGCGCATCGAATCGGCACAGTGGAGCCGGCTGCTGCCGGAACTGCCGCGTCTGGCGCACCAGGCATTGCAGCGCCAGGCGGCCCAGGAGCGCGAACCCATGGCGCACGCGATCGATCGTCTTGTCCGCGAACAGCGCGCGATCCGGCGCTGGCTCGCACTGCTCGCCGTGCTGATCGCCATCCTCGGCGTGATCGGCCTGATGCGCTGAAAACGGCGTCCGGACGGCCCGGGCCCGTCCCTGTCCGGCGTGCGGCCCGCGCGTTCGCTGACCGGCAGCGATGCATCAACTGCACACACCTGTCCAACGGCGGGCGGCGCCTGCACAGGAGCCGGGAAATCAGCTAATCTGTCGCGCTTTTCGATTCTCCCTGACCTCGGGAGTCCAGGCGTTCCGACAGTGCGCCGATCCGTCCTCCGGCTTCCCGGCGACCGTTGTCTGCCGGAATCTTCCGCTGCTGCGCGAATCTTCACCGTCCGCCGATGCTGACCACTCTCGTCATGATCTACCTGGCCGTGACCGTCGGGATCGGCCTGTACGCTGCACAGCGGGTGCGCAACTCGCGCGACTATCTCGTCGCCGGACGAAGCCTGCCGCTGTACATGAACATGGCCACGGTATTCGCCACCTGGTTCGGCGCCGAAACCGTTCTGGGCGTTTCGTCGACCTTCCTGCGCGACGGCCTCGGCGGCATCGTCGCCGACCCTTTCGGCGCTGCCTTCTGCCTGATCATCGTTGCGCTCTTCTTCGCCCGGCCGTTCTACCGGATGGAACTGCTCACGATCGGCGACTTCTATCGCAAGCGCTACAACCGCACCGTCGAGATCGGCACCGGTGTGGCCATCACGCTGTCGTACCTGGGCTGGACATCGGCACAGATGGTCGCGCTCGGCATCGTCTTCAACACCCTGTCGGCCGGCTCGATCCCGCTCACGCAGGGCATCATCATGGGTGCCGGCATCGTGCTCGTCTACACGCTGTTCGGCGGCATGTGGTCGGTCGCCTTCACCGACCTGTTCCAGACGACGATCATCATCGTCGGCCTGCTCTACATCGCGATGTTGCTGGCTGACATGGCCGGTGGCTTCGGCGCCGTATGGGAAGTGGCAACCGCCGAAGGCAAGCTCGATTTCTGGCCGAAAGCGAATCTGAAGGACTGGATTGCCTTCCTCGCCGCCTGGGGGACGATGGCGATCGGCTCGATTGCCCAGCAGGACGTGTTCCAGCGGGTGACCTCGGCGAAGAACGAGGACATCGCCGTACGCGGCACATTGATCGGCGGCACCTTCTATCTCTTCTTCGCCTTCGTGCCGATGTTCATCGCCGTCTCGGCGCTGCTCATCGAACCCGACAAGGTGCATGCGATCCTGGCCGACGACAGCCTGGATTTCCAGCTGATCCTGCCGCAGCTGATTCTCAACCAGACGCCGATGTTCGCTCAGGTGATGTTCTTCGGCGCGCTGCTGTCGGCGATCCTGTCGACGGCCAGTGGCGCCCTGCTGGCGCCGACCGCGGTCTTCACGGAAAACGTTCTGCGCCCGTTGCTGGGCGGGCGCATCGACGACCGGCAGATGTTGCTGATGCTGCGCATGGTGCTCGTGATCTTCGCGCTGGCGGTGATGCTGTTTGCGCTGCACAGCGAATCGTCGATGTTCCAGATGGTGCAGAATGCGTACAAGGTGACGCTGGTCGCGGCATTCACGCCGCTGGCCTTCGGCCTGTTCTGGCGCCGCTCGACCCCGCAGGGGGCGATGATGTCGATCGTGTTCGGACTCGTCGCCTGGGGAATCGCCGAGTTCACCGCCCCGGAGGCGCTCGTTCCGCCACAGTTCATCGGCCTGGGCGCATCGATTTTCGGCATGGTCTTCGGCTCGCTGGCGCCAGCCGTCGCCGGTGGAACCGGTCATCCGGATGCGGTGGGCGAAAGGAATGTGCGATAAGACCACCCCGGACGGCGCCGCACATGCGACAGTCGGAGCGGCACAGTCGCCAAAGCTGTGTCAATATTTCCGACAGACTCGACATCTGCGGACAGGCAACGGGAAGCGAAGGGAAAAATGAACATCGTCATTCTGGCTGCCGGCATGGGCAAGCGGATGCGCTCGACCCTTCCCAAGGTCCTGCACACCCTCGCCGGCAAACCGCTGCTGCAGCACGTCGTCGACACCGCGCGCGCGCTGGCGCCGCGCTCGGTCACGGTCGTCTACGGGCATGGCGGCGAATCCGTGCCGCAGGCGGTCCCGGGCAGCGATCTGCGCTGGGTGCTGCAGGCACCACAACTGGGCACCGGACATGCGGTCCGACAGGCGCTGCCGGAACTCGATCCCGAAGTGCCCACCCTGGTCCTGTACGGCGACGTGCCGCTGATCCGGCCGGAAACGCTGACGCGCCTCCAGACGGCCGCCGGCCGTGACCGTCTGGCACTGCTCACCCTCGAACTCGACGATCCGACCGGCTACGGACGCATCGTGCGCGAATCCGGCCGGATCGTGCGGATCGTCGAGGAGCGCGATGCCAACGCAGGCGAACGCACCATCCGTGAAATCAACACCGGCATCCTGGTTGCGCCGACGACCGCGCTGGCGCGCTGGATCGCAGGCCTGCGCAACGACAACGCACAGGGCGAGTACTACCTGACCGACATCGTCGCGCAGGCCATCGGCGACGCCGTCGACGTCACGTCAGTGCACCCGGACCACGCCGGCGAGACGCTCGGCGTCAACAGCAAGGGGCAGCTCGCCCGGCTCGAGCGTCTGTTCCAGTTGCAGCAGGCCGAACGCCTGATGGAGGAGGAAGGCGTGCAACTGGCCGATCCGGCACGCATCGACGTGCGTGGCGAACTGCGCTGCGGACAGGATGTCTTCATCGACGTCGGCTGCGTCTTCGAGGGCGAGGTCGAACTCGGTGACGGGGTCTGGATCGGACCCTACTGCGCCATCCGTTCGACGCGGATCGCCGCGGGCGCACGGATCTTTCCACATTCCTGCCTCGATGGCGCCAGTGTCGGCGAACGCGCCCGCGTCGGTCCGCTGGCGCGCCTGCGCCCGGGCGCCGAACTCGGCGCGGAGACACACGTCGGCAACTTCGTCGAGGTCAAGAACACGCAGATGGGCGCAGGGTCGAAGGCGAACCACCTCGCCTACCTCGGGGATGCACAGATCGGCGCGCGCGTAAACATCGGCGCCGGAACGATCACCTGCAATTACGATGGCGTGAACAAGTACCGGACGATCGTCGAAGACGACGTCTTCATCGGCAGCGACAGTCAGCTCGTCGCACCGGTTCGCGTCGGACGCGGAGCCACCATTGGCGCCGGGACGACACTGACCCGCGACGCGCCGGCCGAACGTCTGACCCTGTCGCGGACACGGCAGACGACAGTGGAAACCTGGCACCGCCCGGCACGCACGAAACCCCAGACCGCCTGAGAACGCATCAAGCCGGGCGTCACCGCCCGGCGTTCTCGCCCGAAACCCGCTTCGGGCCCGGGAAACCAGCAACGGGAGATTCATCGGACCCATGTGTGGCATCGTTGGAGCGGTTGCGCAGCGTAACGTCGTGCCGATCCTCATCGAGGGTCTGCGCAAGCTCGAGTATCGCGGCTACGATTCGGCCGGCATCGCCATTCTTGACGGGACGATGCAGCGCATCCGTTCCGTCGGACGCGTCGCGGACCTCGAAACGCAGACGCACCGGACGGGCGTGTCGGCACCGACCGGCATCGCGCACACGCGCTGGGCGACGCACGGCGGCGTCTGCGAAAGAAATGCCCATCCGCATTTTTCCGCGCGCGACGATATCGAAGTCTCGGTCGTGCACAACGGCATCGTCGAGAATCACGAGGCACTGCGCGCACGCCTGCAACTCGCCGGCTACGAGTTCGCCAGCGATACCGACACCGAAGTGATCGCGCATCTGCTGCACAGTCATCTGCGCGACGGGAAGACGCTGTTCGCGGCCGTGCAGCATACGGTGCGTGAACTCGAGGGCACTTACGCCATCGCCGCGATCCAGCGTGCCGAGCCGCACACGGTGGTCGGCGCGCGCAAGGGCTCTCCGCTGCTGCTGGGCATCGGCATGGGCGAACGTTACCTCGCCTCCGATACGTCGGCGCTGCTGCAGGTCACCCGGCACGTCGCCTATCTCGAGGACGGCGACGTCGTGCGCATCGACACGAACGGCTACGAGATCGTCGATGGTGAGAGCCGTCCGGTCGAGCGCGCCGTCATCGAAAGCCGGCTGTCGGCCGATTCGATCGAACTGGGTCATTATCAGCATTACATGCAGAAGGAAATCTTCGAGCAGCCCGGCGCCATCGCCAACACGCTCGAGATCCTGACCAACGCCCGCTCGGTATCAGCCGGTCTGTTCGGGGTCGACGCACAGGAGATCCTGGAGCGCACGCAGCACATCCTGATCCTTGCCTGCGGCACCAGCCATCACGCCGGACTGGTGGCCAGATACTGGCTGGAGGCGATTGCCGGCATCCCGGTTTCCGTCGAGATCGCCAGCGAATATCGCTACCGGGAATCCGTCGCCCTGCCGAAGACGCTGGTCATCACGATCTCGCAGTCCGGCGAAACGGCCGATACGCTGGCTGCGCTGCAGCATGCGACGACACTCGGCCTGCGCGATTCACTGGCCATCTGCAACGTGCCCGAATCGGCCCTGGTGCGCCAGAGTCGCCTGCGGTTCCTGACCCGCGCCGGCCCGGAAATCGGCGTGGCGTCGACCAAGGCGTTCACGACGCAGCTGACCGTCCTGTTCGTGCTCACACTGGTACTCGCGCGTCTGCGGGGCCGACTGTCGGCACAACGGGAAAGCGAATTACTGGCCCAATTGCGTCATCTGCCGACGGCCCTGAACCGCGTGCTCGAATGCGAGATGGCAGTGCGCCACTGGGCCAACCGTTTCGCACCCAGGCAGCATGCACTGTTCCTCGGGCGCGGGATCCACTATCCGATTGCGCAGGAAGGTGCGCTCAAGCTCAAGGAAATCACCTACATCCACGCCGAGGCCTACGCCGCCGGCGAACTCAAGCACGGCCCGCTGGCGCTGGTCGATCGCGAGATGCCGGTCGTCGCCGTGGCACCGAACGACACCCTGATCGAAAAGCTCAAGTCCAATCTGCAGGAAGTGCGCGCGCGCGGCGGAGAACTCTTCATCTTCGCCGACCAGGACGCCCGCATCGAACCAAGCGACGGCGTCAACATCATCAACCTGGGCGGCCATGCCGGTCTGCTGTCGCCAATCCTGCACACCGTTCCGCTGCAGCTGCTCGCCTATCACGTCGCACTCGCCCGTGGCACCGACGTGGACAAGCCGAGGAACCTGGCCAAGTCGGTGACGGTCGAGTGACACCTGCGAAGCGACCGGCCATAACCGGTTGCCTCGCAGGTCCCGGGACGGATTTCCCGCCCGGGTGCCCGACTCCGATCAGTCCGGCATTGCCAGCTGCTTGACCAGTGCCTTCCCGTCCGGCTTTTCCTGGTAGCGGATGAAACCGAGCAGCGGGATGTCCGCCAGGAAGTCCTTGAGCGTGCCGACGGTTTCCGAAATGCACATCATGTCGAGTTCCATCTCGTTGGCGACCCAGCCGGAGATCGGCAATCCACGCGCCTTGATGGCCTCGACCGTCAGCAGTGTGTGGCTCAGGCAACCCTGGCGCAGGCCGACCACCAGGATCACCGGCAGACCCAGCTGTTCGGCCAGATCGGCCTGGGTCTGGGTATCGTTGAGCGGCGCGCAGAAGCCGCCGATTCCTTCGACGATGACCAGATCGGCCATCGTGCGCACTTCCTCGAAGCAGTGCTGGATGTGGTTGAGGTCGATCACCTTGCCGACACCCTTGGCCGCAATGTTCGGCGCCACCGGCTCTTCGAAGTGGTAGGGGTTCAGATATCGGCGCGGAGCATCGACGTTGCTCGCCTCCATCAACCGGTCCATGTCGTCGCCCTTGCCGGCCACGACGGGCTTGAGCCCCAGAACCTTCATGTCCCAGGACAGCGCCGCGGTGTGCAGCATCCCGGTCGCGATCAGCGACTTGCCGACTTCCAGATCCGTGCCGGTCACGAAATACGCCTGTTTCATCAGATGATCTCCAGAGAAATTCGGTTTGATTCCATGCGGGGCTGGCCTCGACCAGATCCGGTCTGACGAAGCCGGATCTCATGGTGCTCCTCGATGCCACGTCTGAAGTGTATCAAGCGGGCCCGGCACATCGACGGGGCGGTGCGGAAACGGGCGGCCCCGCCGGCTCGCGGACGAAAGCCGGCCAGACGAGGGAGCGCACGCCGTGGTTCCCGTTCCGGGCGGACGGTGCTGCCGACCCAACCGGGGTAGCATCACTGCATGCCGTGCCCGGTACCACCGTCGTGACCGGCTGCATGCCGGCGTGCCTGGTGCATCGACCGACGGCGTGGCACGAATCCCGCATCCGGCGCGACCCGGTGCAGTGTTTTCGACTGCAGCCGAACTCGCGCCGCATGCCCCGCACTGCCACTTCGAAGGAAAACCGACATGTTGATCGAGCGTATCTGGACCGCCAATGCCTGGCGCAACTTCAACTACCTGATCGCCTGCCCGGAAACGGGCGAAGCGCTGGCCATCGACCCGCTCGATCATGAAAAATGCCTGGCCACGGCGAAAGAGCGTGGCTGGGAGATCACGCAGATCCTCAACACCCACGAACACGCCGATCACACCGGTGGCAACGACGCCGTCGTGGCGGCCACGGGCGCCAAAGTGATTGCCCATCACAAGGCCGGCGCCAGCATTCCCGGCATGGATCGCGGTGTTCAAGCCGGTGATGTGATCAAGGTCGGGCGCACGGTCGAACTCGAATGCCTGGACACCCCTGGGCACACGATGTGCCATGTCTGTCTGCGCTCGCACACGGACGAGCCGGCCCTGTTTTCCGGCGACACACTGTTCAATGCCGGGGCCGGCAACTGCCACAACGGCGGCGATCCGCACGAGCTGTACAAGACCTTCGTGCAGCAACTGGCGCGACTGCCGGACAACACGCGCATCTATCCCGGACACGATTACATCGAGAACAATCTGAAATTCACGCTCGCCTGTGAGCCGGACAATGCAAAAGCGGCCGAACTGCTGGCCAGCGTGAGCGGCCAGGATCCGGCGCAGTCGATCGTCACGACAATCGCGCAGGAAAAGGACGTGAACACTTTCCTGCGTCTGGACAGCACCAGCGTGGCGGCGGCCTTGCGGGAGCGGTTTCCGGAGCTGTCCGCCACGCCCGATCCGGAAACCGTCTTCGTCCGGCTGCGCGAACTGCGCAACAGCTGGTAGACCCATCGCGTACCACCCGCGACGCGGGCATCGGTGTCGGGTCGCGCGCTGACGCACCCCAGGGACTAGCTGGCGAACCCCAGGGACTGTCCGGCGCGCCCCGGGGATTGTCTGGCGAGCTGCGGGAATCTTTCGCCGCGCGCCAGTAATCAGCCGGCGTCGGGTGCGACTTCCTGTCGTGCGCCGCGGGTGTCGTCTTCAGCCCTGGTCAGCGGCCGGGTCTCCAGGGGCGGTGCCGCCGGCAGGCCGGTCACCGTCAGGATTTCCTGCTCGTCGAGCGTCTCGCGCTCCATCAGCGCGGCGACCAGCGCGTCGAGCTCCCGGCGGTGCGCGTGCAACAGGCGGGTCGCCTCCTCATGGCTCTCGCCGATGATGCGCTGCACTTCGGCATCGATGGCGCGCGCAGTCTCCTCGCTGACGGCGCGATCGCCGGCGAAGCCGCCGTACGCCGGTCCGCCCAGATACGGGTTCTCGCGCGGCGCGAGCTGGACCATGCCGAGCCGGTCGCTCATGCCCCAGCGGGTGACCATGTTGCGCGCCAGTTGCGTCGCCTGCTCGATATCGTTCTCGGCGCCGGTCGTGCGCGTGCCGTAGACCACTTCCTCGGCCACCCGCCCGCCGAGCATGCCGATGATGCGCGCGCGCAGATACGCCTCGGGATAATTGTAACGATCGGCCTCGGGGCGCTGGTAGGTGACGCCGAGTGCCCGCCCGCGCGGCACGATCGACACCCGGTGCACCGGATCGGCTCCCGGCACCACCAGCCCGAGGATCGCGTGCCCGCTCTCGTGATACGCAATGCGTTCGCGATCGGCGTCGCTGAGCAGGATCGGCCGTTCGGGGCCGAGCGCGATCTTTTCGAGCGCATCCATGAAGTCCTTCGCACGCACCGCATCGAGATCGCGACGCGCCGCCAGCAGGGCCGCCTCATTGACCAGATTACGCAGATCCGCGCCCGACAGGCCCGGCGTCGAGGCACCGAGTTCGGCCAGATCGACGTCGGCGGCCCAGGCCATCGGCGCCAGCGCAAGGCAGAGGACGAAAAAATGCGATGACTTGCGAACCATGGCCTGTCTCTCCGATTCAGAACCCGACGACGGCTTGCACGAAGCTTTCGGTGTTGCGCGGCCCGCTCACGCGGGTCGTGACGCGATAGAACTGCTGTGCGCTGCCGGTCAGCGGCAACTGGCCGTAGGAGCCGCCGCCTTTGGTGCTGCCGGCGCCGCCGGTACGGGTCACGAAGGACGGACAGGAAACCGAGGTGTCCGTCGGTGAGCCTTCGGCGTCGCACAGGCGGTTGATGACATAGCTGGCCGAATAACCGTCGGGCAGATGCGCCGACGCGACTGCGGCCGCCACCATCAGGCAGCCGGACTGCCCGGTCCCGCCAGGTTCCCAGGTGACGTTTTCGAGCATGTCGCAGCCGCCGCGCCAGCTTGCGTAGTAACCGGCCGCGGCCACGTCGTTGTTCAACTGGTCGCTGTGGTCGTTCAGCCACGCAATGGCCGCTTCGGTGCCGGCATCGCCGGCCTGTCCGGCCGTCTGCTTGAAGGCGAGATTGCCGGTGATCAGGATGCCGGCGTCGACCATGCGCATCAGCGCGACGCCGCCCAGCGAGATCGCCACGAGTGCGACCAGTGCGATCAGCAGCGTGATGCCGCGCTGGCGCAGTGCGGTCGCCGGAAACGCGGTGCCGGCCATCAGCTTCCCCAGATCACGTTGCGGATGGGTACGATGGTCGTGAAGACCTTGTACCGGTAGTGGCGCTCTTCGCCGCTGAGTGCGCGCGTCGGAGGGTCGTCGCCCGGATCGCCGGCGTCCCAGAGGGTGAGTGAGGCCGGGCTGACCTGCTCCTTCTCGTACTGGGCGCTGCGCGCGACGATGGCGATGCGTACCGCGCGCACGCGGGTGATGGCGCTGGCATCCGGGTTGCTCCAGTCGCCACAGCTCGATGATGACGTCGCGTTACACCACTGGCCCACTTTCATGCTGCCGACAGGAGCGACGCCGTACTGCGCCTGCAGATCGATGATCTGGTCGACCACGGGGTCGGTGTTCGCGCAGTCGAAAGGCCCGCCGGTGACGGATGGATCCACCTCGGTCAGACGGTTGCACAGCACCTGGTAGCGTCCGTGCACGAAACGGCCGACGACGACGGCAGCGTCGCCGACGCCGTACAGCGGAGCCGTGGTAAAGGCCGTCGTCGGGCTGAGCGGGTTGTAGGGCGCCGATGCGGCATGTTGCACGGTGAAGCTGCCGCCGGACTCGGTCGGAGTCTGCGATACCTGCATCAGGGTGCAGATCTTGTTGCCTTCGCGCCCGGCAGCGATGAACAACTCGTTTTTGTCCAGCCCGATCCGGCTCTCCGTCGTGATTGCCGCAGCGGCATTGGTCATGTTCCGGACGATGCTCACCGGGATGGCGCCAAAGCCGGTGTCGGCGCGAACGACCTCGATGGCATCGGGGCCGGAGCCGCCATCGTGGATGAGCAGCGGGCGCAGCAGGCCGGCGTCAGAGGAGGTGCTGCCGCTGTGGTGGATGTTGATGCCGAGCGGGCACAGCGCGCCTTCCCCGGTGAACAGGCCATAGCCGGCCTGGCGGATTTCGCGCTCGAGCGTGAACAGCGCAACGGCACCGTTGACCTGCGCGTCTGCGCCACCGGTACTCGAGCGCTTCTGTCCTTCGAACACGGCCATCACCTGCTGGATGGCCAGTACGGTGACCGCACCGATCACCAGTGCGACCATGAGTTCGACCAGGGTTACGCCTTTTTGCGCCGAGCGTTTCATCGAGAGGCCGTTCAGTTGGCGATGTGGATGTGAGCGGTGGCGCTGAATTCGTGTTCCTCGCCCGGCGGTGCCTCCCAGCGGATCGTCACCACCGCCTGCTGACCGTTGATTCCGATCGTGCGCTTGCCGTTCGGCAACTCGGGCACACTGACATCGCTTTCGGCCTGGCTGGCCAGATTGGTCGGGTCGCCCCAGAGCCGGCCGATCGCCTGATTGGCCAGAAAGCTCGCGTCGGCGCGATATTTGGCATCGGTGACCGCACCGATCGAGAAGGCCTGCATGCCAACCACGGCCAGAATGCCGATCGAAAAGAGCAGGACGGCCACGAGGACTTCGACCAGGGCGAAGCCCTG
>JRYH01000691.1_pt1 | contig 18911 bp, 17 predicted proteins | sample 235351 | NCBI WGS metagenome assembly JRYH01 (sample SAMN03074221, study PRJNA261480) | activated sludge metagenome | biome: Wastewater Treatment Plant; feature: Wastewater; material: Activated sludge; isolation source: activated biomass of a wastewater treatment plant treating wastewater... ... | reverse complement strand
CATTCTGCTCGCCGCCCTCGCCCGCACCCAGCGCCATCGGCAGGATGCCGACGATCATCGCCGTCGCCGTCATGAGCACGGGCCGCAGCCGCGTCTCGGCCGCCTCGACGGCCGCAACTGCGGGCAAGACGCCCTGCAGCAGCCGGTCGCGCGCGAAGCTCGTGACGAGCACGCTGTTCGCCGTCGAGACGCCGATCACCATGATCAGGCCCGTCAAGGCCGGCACCGAGAGCGGCGTGCCCGTCAGATAGAGGGCGAGCATCGCTCCCGAGATCGCCACGGGAAGCCCGCCCATCGCGATCAGCGGCATGATCCACGACTGGAAGTTCACGACCATCACGAGATAGACGAACACCGCCGCCATCAGGAGACCGCCCAGCATCTCCGAGTACGCCGTCTCCATCGACTGCGCCTGCCCCGCCATCTCGATCCGGTTGGCGGGCTTGAGGCGCGCCTTGATCTGATCGACGAGCGCGGCCACGTCGCCATAAACGCCGCCGAGATCGCGCCCCTCGACGTTGGCGAGCACGGTCGTGGTCGGCTGCAGCGTCGTGCGGTCGATGTTCGCCGGAATGGTGCGAAGCTGGAGCGATGCGAACGCGCGCAGCGCCACGGGCTGCCCGCCCGCCGCCGGCCGCACGGGCGTGTTGAGAAGCTGCTCGAGCGAGGTGAGGTTCGACGGCGGCGCCACCACCTGCACGGTGTAGGAGACGCCCTGATTGGGATCGACCCAGAAATTCGGCGAAACCGTACCCGAGGCGCCGAGCGCCGCCAGCAGCGCGGTCGCAGCATCCTGCGGCGTCACGCCGATCTGGAGCGCGCGCACGCGGTCGATCTCGAGATAATAGGATGGCAGATCCCGCACCTGGCGCAGCGTGATGTCCACCGCACCCGGGATCTTACGCATGCCGGCCATGAGATCGCGGGCGATCTCCGCGTTGCCGAGCCCGTCGCGGCCGATGAGACGCACCTCGATCGCCGTCTGAGCGGAGCCTGCGAGCGTCTGCGACGTAGCGTCGGCCGGCCGGAAATAGGCCGTAAGCGCCGGGAACTTCGCCGCCAGCATCTCCCGGATGCGCGCCACGTAAAGGACCGTCGGCGCATGACGCTCCGCAAGTTGGATCAGCATTTCGCCGTCGAACGAACCGATCACGCCGCTCTCCACCCACGCGAGATTGATCGGCTCGGGGCTGCCGATGTTCTCCGCGATGAACCTCACCTCGTCCGCCGGAATGACGTTGCGGATCTCGCGCTGCACCTCCGCAAACGTCTGCGCCGTCTCCTCGAGGCGCAGGCCGGTCTGCGCGCGCAGATAGAGCCGGATCATGCCGGCATCCGTCTCGGGAAAGAACTCGCGGCCGAGGTTGCGGGCCGAGATCGCGCCCAGCGCGAGCGCAAATACGAGCCCCGCGAGCGGAATGACCTTCCAGCGCAGCAGAAGCGCCGCCAGGGCCGCAACGAAGCGCTCGAGAAACCGCAGCAGCGCCTCGACCCCTGCTGAGAAGCGCCCGAGGAAACCCGTGCCGCCAGCCGCATGCGACGCTCCCTCCGAGAGCATCAGCGTTGCGAGCGTCGGCACGAGCGTGCGCGACAGGAGATAGGACGCCGCCATCGCGAACACGACAGCGAGCGCCAGCGGAATGAACACGAACGCGGCCGTCCCCGTGAGCAGGAACAGCGGCGAGAACACGATGCAGATCGAGAGCGTCGAGACGAACTCGGGGAAGGCGACCTCGCTCGCGCTCGTCAGCACCGCGCCATCGAGCGGGAGCCCCTTCTCGAGGTTGCGGTTGATGTTCTCGATCTCGACGAGCGCGTTGTCGACGAGAATGCCGATCGCGAGCATCAATCCGCCGAGCGTCATCAGGTTGAAAGTGTGCCCCATGAGCGCGAGGCCCGTCACGGAGGCGAGCAGCGCCAGCGGGATCGACGTCAGCACGATCAGCGAGGAGCGCCAGCTCGCGAGGAACACGAGCACGACGAACGCCACCAGCAGGCCGACGACGACGGCCTCCACGGCCACGTTGTGGATCGCCCGCTCGACGAAGACGGATTGGTCGAACACCGGCGCGATGGTGATGCCTTCGGGCGCCGCCGCCTGCAGCTCCGGAAGGCGGTCCTTGATCTGGCGGATGATGTCGAGCGTCGAGGCGTCGCCGAGCTTGAGGATCGATACGATCACCGCGTTCTGGCCGTTGAGCCGCGCGACGTTGCTCTGCACGGCTTGGCCATCCCGCACGCTCGCGACCTCCGACACGCGGACGACGCGGCCGTCGACGGAGCGCAGCGGGAGATCGGAGAAGGCCGCCACCGTCTCCGGGCTGGCATTGGTGGTGATCGTAATCTCGCGCGTGCCGACGCGAAGCGCGCCCGAAGGAAGCGTCAGGTTCTGCGTGGTGGTCGCGCGTGCGATATCCGCCGCGGAGAGCCCGTAGGCTTGCAACGCCTCCGGCTTGAGATCGATCATCACCTGCCGCGAGGCTCCGCCATAAGGCAGCGTCAGGCGGATGCCGCGGATCGACTGGATCTGCGCGCGAAGCTGCAGGCGCGCATAATCGTAGAGCGCCCCATCCGTCAGCGTATCGGAGGCGAGCACGAGCTGGATGATCGGCACGCTCGACGGCACGTAAGGCACGATCAGCGGCGGATTGGTGCCGGCCGGCATGCGCCGCAGAATGGTCTGGCTGACGGACGTCACCTGCGAGAACGCCGAAGTCACATCCGTCCCCGGCTGGAAGGCAACGCGCACGATCCCCACGCCGTTGATCGTCTCCGAGCGCACCTCGCGCAGGTTGTCCACGTTGTTCATGATCGCAAGCTCGCTGAACGAGGTGAGCTTGCTCGCCATCTCCTGCGGATTGAGGCCCTGGTAGGTCCAGATGACGTTGATGGCGGGAATGTTGACGGGCGGCAGGATGTCCGTCGACATGCCGCGCCCCGAGAGCGTGCCCACGAGCAGAAGCAGAATGGCGAGCACGCCAATGCTATGGCGATGGCTGATCGCGTATTTGACGATCCACATGCGTGCCGCCCCGTCCCTCAAATCATCGTTGCGCCGAACGGCGGCGACGAGGCCCTGCTGAGATTAAGGCCAGCTTAAGGGAGACGCGGCGCTAGACGGGCACGGCCGCCGCGGCCGAGGCGGGCGCCCCACCGGGGCAATCGGCCGCGGGCACGGCCACTCTCGCCACGTCGTCGATCACGATCTCGGCCCTGAGACCGCTTCCACCCGGCCGGTTCCGAAGCCGAAGGGCGAGCCCATCCTTGCCGAGCGCCGTCTCCGCAATGGCGAGCCCGAGCCCGCTGCCGACCGCACCCTTGTGCCGTCCGCGAAAGAAGCGCTTCGTCACCATCTCCATCTCGTCGTCCGGGATCCCCGGACCGTCGTCATCGAGCGCGAGCGAGACGGCGCCCGCCGAGGACACGAGCTGCCAGCGCACCGGCGAGGCTGCGTGGCTATGCTGGATCGCGTTCTCCGTCAGGTTCCGCGCCGCCAGATGGAGGGCATCCGGATTGACCTTGATGCGGCAGCCGAACAGCGCATCCGCGATAGAGGCCGGCGCCATGTTCTCTTTCGTGCGCAGCTCGTCCACGATCGCCCGCAGGCGCGTGCCGACATCGATCCACTCCTGCGGCGCCGGGCCCGCGGCCGCATCGATTTGCGCCAACGACAAGAGCTGACGCGCCATGCGCGTCGTGCGGTCGGCCGCGACGAGCGCGTTCCGGAGCGCGTTATCGCGCAGAGCCGGATCCGCCGCCGCCAGCGCGATCTGCACCTGCGTCCGCAATCCGGCCAGCGGCGTGCGCAGCTCGTGCGCAGCGAAGGCCGTGACGCTCCGCTCGTGCGCACGCGCATCGATGACCTTCTCGAAAAGTCCATTGAGCGCATCCACGACGGGGCGGATCTCGCTCGCCGTCGATCCGATCTCGATCGGCTCGAGCTCGTCGGCGCTGCGCGTCGCGACGCTCTGCGTCAGCCGGCTCAAGGGTGCGAGCCCCTGGCGGATCGCGATCCAGATGAGCCCGCTCAGCACGGCGAGCACCACGATCCCCGGCCCCGCGAGCCCCCAGATCAGCTCGCGCACGAGCCGCTCGCGGTGCGCGATGTTGTCGCCCACGAGCACTCGCACGCCACGTGCGCGATCCTCGCGCGCATAGACCCGCCAATGCGTGCCGCCGATCTCCTGGTTGGTGAAGCCGTTGTTCGATTGCGTGAGCTGGGTAGTGGGCGCCGCGCTCGACTTGCCGACCAGCTTCCCGTCGATCGACCAGATCTGGCACGCCAATCTGAAATCGGTCACGCCGGAGAGCGGCGTGCTCGCATGGTTTTGCACGCGCGCCCCTGAGACGCCGGTCATGACGCTGAAATCGGAATTCTCGATGAGCGAGTTCACCATGCGCGTCGCCTCCTCGAGGCGCGCATCCAGCACCCGCTCCAGCTCCGTCCGGCTGCTGGAATAGATCCACGCCATGCCGAGCCCCCAGACGAGGGTCGTCGCGAGCAGGATCAAGGCGAAGAGCCGGGCGCTGATCGAGTTCATGAACTTCCGTCCCGGAGACAACCGGACAAGGCGAGGCCGGGAAAAGACCCGTTCCGACCGATCTCACGGCGGCGACCTTAAGGCAAGCTTAAGCCCGCCGAAGCTGGATTCGCAGGCTGTTTTAACAGATAGTCGCGGGCGATCCTGCCAGCAAATAAGGAGCAACCCGGCCATGCGCGTGCTCGTCGTGGAGGATGACGAGGTTCTGCAGAACGGCCTGACCGTCGGCCTCGGCATCCACGGCATCGCCGCCGATGCGGTCGGCACCTGCGCGGATGCGATGGCCGCGCTCGCCTCGACGAGCTTCGACGGCGTCGTGCTCGACGTCATGCTGCCCGACGGCTCCGGCTTCGACGTGCTGCGCGCGCTGCGCCAGCGCAACGACACGGTTCCCGTGCTCCTCCTCACCGCCCGCGATACGGTGGCCGACCGCATCCGCGGCCTCGACGACGGCGCGGACGACTATCTCGGCAAGCCCTTCGATCTCGACGAGGTCGCGGCCCGGCTGCGCGCCTTGCGCCGGCGCGCCGTCGGCCGCGCGACGCCGACCATTCAATGGCAGGACCTCGTCCTCGACACGGAGCGGCTGAGCGTCACCCGCAACGGCGAGGCGCTGAGCCTCTCGCGCCGCGAGTTCGCAATCCTGCTCGCGCTCGCCGAGCGCCCCGGCGTCATTCATTCCAAGAGCGATCTCGAAGCGGCGCTTTACGGCTGGCAGGAGGAGATCGAGAGCAACGCCGTCGAGGTGCACATCCATCACCTCCGCGCCAAGATCGGCCGCGACCTGATCGAGACCGTGCGCGGCCTCGGCTACCGGGCCAAGTCGTAAGCGCAAGTGCCGCGCCGCATCCGAGGCTCAGGGCTCGGGGCTCACTCGGACGCGAGCGTGCGCAGGATCGATTTCAGCCCCGGCTCGATCACCAGCCGCTCGGCGGCCTCGATGGAGTGCCAGCGCCGTTTGCGCTCGCTCATCTCCGGCCAAGTCTCGAGCATCTCCTCGACGGCGAGCAGAAAGACGGTGACCTCGACCAGCTCGAACGCCGACCGCGTCCGCTTGAAATACGCATAGACGCCCGCCGGCTTGCGCCGCAGGCGGCCGCGCACGCCGGCCTCCTGCTCCGCCTCGATCAGGGCGGCCTTGCGGTCGGACAGGCCCTTCATCGTCCAGCCCTTCGGGATGACCCATCGGCCCGTCTCCCGCGACGTAACGAGCAGAACCTTCATCACGCCCGCGTCGTCTCGCCGGTAAGGGATGGCGCCGACCTGCTTCACCGCTCAGGCCCAGAGCCGGTTGGCGACGAGCGCGGCGCCATACGCGATCAACGCGCAGGACGGGAACGTCAGCACCCATGCCATCGCGATCCTCCTGAGCACGCCCCAACGCACATCCGACGCCCGCTTGCCCGCGCCAACGCCCACGATAGCACTCGTGATCGTGTGCGTCGTCGAAAGCGGCACGCCATAGAGCGAGGCGCCGAAGATCGTCGTCGAGGCGGCGGCCGTCGCCGCGAACCCCTGCCACGACGTGAGGCGCGCCATCTTCGAGCCGATCGTCGCGATGATCCGCCAGCCGCCCGCGCTCGTGCCGAGCCCCATGGTGGCGGCGCAGATCAGGATCACCCACCATGGAATGGCGAACTCGGAGGTGACGCCGCCCGCGAGCAGCGTGAGCGCGAACACGCCCATGAACTTCTGCCCGTCGTTGAGCCCGTGGTTGAAGGCCATGAACGCCGCCGATCCCATTTGCAGGTAGTCGAATGTCCGCTTGGCGCGGTGCGGCGAGGCATTGGCCGCGACGCGGATGATCACGCGCACGAGGAGGAGGGCCGCGACGAAGCCGATGCCGATCGAGCAGACGAGCCCGATCCCGACCTTGAGCCAACCCTCCCATTGCAGGGCCTCCCAGCCGCCGCCGGCAAATCCCGCACCCGCCAGCCCCGCGAGCAGCGCATGCGACTTGCTGACCGGAATGCCGAGCTTCGCCGCCATCGTACCCCAGGCGATGATGGCGACCATGGCGGCGGCGATAGCGGGAATGGTCATCGCCCCGGGCGCGACGATGCCCTGGCCGACCGTCGTCGCGACCGCCGTGCCCGACATGGCGCCGAGCGTATTGAGCACCACGGCCATGAGGATGGCCGCGCGCGGCGTCATCACGCCGGTCGAAACCACCGTGGCGATGGCGTTCGGCGCATCCGTCCATCCGTTGACGAATTCCGCGACCAGAACGGCAAGAAGGGCGATGACGACCCCCGTCGTCAACGCGTCCATTCATGCCTCCTTGCGGGCGAGGGAGAGAATGTGGCGTGCAACATGGTTGGCGTCGTCAGTCATCTCTTCGAGCAAATGAAAGAGCTGATGCCAGGCGATGAACCCGATCGCATTGGCATTCGCCTGGCTGTATTCCTCGACGAGCCGGCGCTCGACGCGGGACACCAGCCGGTCGGCCGTGGCTTCCGCCTCGTCCACCGATCGGGAAAGCTCGCGCACCTTGGCGACCTTCAGCCTCGGCTCCCCTAGCATCGCCACGAGGGCATGAAGCTGCTTCGCCATGCGGTCGCCGATGCCCATCAGCTCGAGCGCCTCGGGACGCAGCTCCTTGAGGTGCAGCCTGTAGACGTCGAGATGGATCGCGACCTTGCGCATCCCGTCGATGACGTTGTCGAGATCGTCCGTCAGCTTCATCGAATCCGGGATGTCGAAACGCATGATGAACGAGTTGTCGAGCAACTCGTGGATATCGTCGACGAGCGCATCCGCCTTGTGCTCGAAATCCAGGATGCCCTTGAGATCGCGCCCCTGCGTTTCGAGGAAATGCTGCGAGCAGTGAACGACGGTTTCAGAGAGTTGCCGGAGCAAAGCGGCAAGGCGATCGTTGTTGGACGGGCCGAACAGGGTCGCCAACCCGCTGTTTTTACTGGTCAATGGAGATCCCTGGGTGTGATGGCCGGCCGCAGTCCCGCGCAAGGAGAGGCGCGGCCCGCGCAAAGATTAGCATACGCACTGTCGTGGCAACCACTGTTTGAAACGCCGGATCGGGGTCTGTCCACTCCTCGCGCCCCCCGGGGCGCCGGCGGGCGCCGCCTCCCGCCGCCCCCCAAGCCCGAGCCCGTCCGGCGCCACCCCGCACCGCGCCCCTTAGCGCGGAGCCGAAGGCGAGCAAGAAATCGTCATGACCCGCATCAAAGTCTCCCCGCACCGTTCTGGTAGTCATGAGAAGAGGCCGTGGCCGCAAAGAGGGGCCTTGCCGCCCCCCGCGACGCCGCCGCGGCCATAAGCTATGGTCCTGACCGATGCGTCGGACACCAAAATAGGGAGAAAACGCAATGATCAACCGCAGAATGGGATACATCATCCGCGATCAGGACCCGCTTCTGATGCCGCCTACGGAGACCGTGCAGAAAGCCTGCGAGGCCATGCGGGCCCGGCATGTCGGCTCCATCCTCGTCGTCGACGAGCACCAGCATCTGCTCGGGATCTTCACGGGCCGCGACGCCATCAAGCTCTACGCCAAGGGCAAAGGCTGCCACACAACCCTCGAGCACGCCATGACACCCCGGCCCGTCACCCTCTCGCCCGAGCAGAAAGCCATGGACGCTCTGCGCGCCATGAGCGATGGCGGCTTCCGCCACATCCCAATCGTGGACAGAGGCCGCATCCTGGGCATCGTCTCGCGCGCGGACTTCAAGGGCCAGGAGCTCGAGCGCATCGAGGAGGAGGAGATCCTCGCCGAGCGCATCTGGTAGACGGCTTCGAGAAGACCGAAACGGACGCACCGCATCCCCACGCGGCTGGCGTCCGTTGACACATCCGTCCCCGCCACTTCCCCGCCACTCGGCCAACGCAACGAAGGGCGCCGTGACCGGCACCCTTCGGACTGCAGGCGACAGAAATGCCTCAACACTGAAGATCTATTACTTTCTTACACTGAACAAGGCACGCTCAGGAAATTCCCTTACGACCACAAGAAAGTCATACGTTTTAGCCGCATCAATCTGCTGCCTGCTACTGGCGACGACATAAGATACGCGATACTGCTCAACTATTCCCCGGGCGGCCTTCGAATCACCCTTGAAGAATGCCGAAACCGCAGTCCTCTGCGCTTGCTGGTCCAGCAAGTCTATAACTCCATTAAACCTGATATTCAGCACCGAAGCGAAAGTCATACTCGCGACGTCGGACGATGCCAGACGATCGGCCAGCACCACGTCCTCGTGCGTCAGGAGATTTCGGATTTCCTTTGCCCAAAGGGTCTCATGATGAAGCGTGGGCGCACCCAGCCTATCTATCGCCAAAGCGAACGCGCCTAACAGCACCAGCGAACAAATTCCTGCATAATAGCGAGAGAAATCCCTCCCGCGCGCAAGCTGCGCCATCAAAACAAAGATAAACAATCCCGCTGCGAAGTGAAAAAGCGGGATCCTCAGCATCCGGTTCATCGTTACGGCAGACACGACATCCATTGCGACTGGGAACAGCAGCGGATTATAAATGAGCGCGAGCGGCATAAAAGAGATGGCCGTAGCGAGCGCAAAAAGCTCCGTCCCATTGACGGTCTTGGCGGAAGACCGCCAAATCATACCCAAATAAACAATGACAAAAATGCTAAAGAAGATGGTCGGCGCTGCGTAGGCGCCGCGCTCCAATATATTGAACGCATAGATATTATCGTTCAGAATCCATATCTTATAATGACCGAACCAATCGGCAACGGACGCTTTCTCTATGAAGAGGGCATTACTCTCGCGCTTCCAAATGAGGAACGGAACTGCGACAATCTCAAGCAGGATGAGAGCAGAAACGGTGCGGCGCAGCGGCAAACGAGTAGGCGTCCAACGCATAAGACAACTCAGAGCCACAGCACCAACGCAAAACACGTTCATCCATATGAAGCCCTCCTGGTGAACGGTGAAAAACGTCGCTGTGGCGGCACCAAAGCCCACAAAATCGACCGACTGCCCGGAAGAATAAAACCTGAAGAGGAAGTACAGCGCTGCCGGGACGATGATCCAGACATAAAACCGGTTTGGAAGTATGAGCGCGTCGTAAACAGTCCCGTGCATGAGCAACGAAAACAAAAACGATATCACCATGAAAGCGGTGAGCGTGAATAGCTTAAGGTTTTTATCCGCCGTCAACGGAGCCAAAAGCAGAAGCACGCTCGCTGGCACAAAAATCGCTATCAACGGAGACAGGTAATGCCACGCCACATCCGGCGCGACGCCGAACGTGGTGCTTATGAGCGCGACGAGGACGTGCAGGGAGCTGAACAATTGATCCGGTATGACAGGGTGTCCCACCAAGCTGTAGCGAGCTTCCGAGACAATACCGTCGGCCATCAGGTTGTTGATCGATTGGAGATGGACACTGGTGTCTCCTCGCGGAGACCATCCCGACAGCAAAGACAGTAAGAACCCGCAGAAGGTGCATAACAAGATGAATATGCTGCGCTCGCGGAACTGATAGGAAAAATACCCTCGGCGTTTGAGCGGTCGCCCCGACATATATGCGACGAAGAATATGGAAAAAATAGCATAGACAATATTAATGATGCCGAACGGCGCGCGAAACGCATATAGGACCAAGGAGACGAGTGCGAATAATATATATCCTAAGGAGAAGGACAGCGCACAAGTCTCAGGCTTCCCCAAACCGGATGGTGCCGCGAGTCGTGCTGCCAGAATGCCCGGCATAAGAATGTAGAAGGACAAAGCCACGGAGAGCTTTGCCAGCCACTCGAATTCAAAGCTCTCTGTCAAACGCTGCCCCTCTCCGCGACTCCAATTTGCTTCGCCGTCTCTTCCGGCTTCGCAATTGCATGCCGCAAATCAACGAGATGGCTCTTTGGGATCCGCAGGCGAGATCTCCACGGCATCTCCACCGCCCGTCACACGGCCCAATTCTGCTAGAAGCAGCAATAATATACAGAACGTGCCAACGACGTATCTCGCGCCGGCATAAGAAAATAACGCGCTCAGCGCAGCTGTAATCCCAAACAAGCCAAGCAGCACAGCGCTCGGCAGCAACGTCACCAACCCCCTTCGACCTTCGGCCGACCTTTTTCCTGCGATAAACAAAAACCAACCTGCAGCCACCAGCAGCGAAAGAATGTATCCATTAATCAGCACGGCAATGTAAGCTGGGTTCTCCGCCGAGATCGTATACCGCCCCAGCCGAAAGAGATAACCGTTCACGGCTACCACTGGATTCGATAGAGCGAACTCCAGTGCTTGCCTCTTGAGGCGCGAGTCACGCTCCCGCCAGCCATTGCTGTTTACGAAATGCCTCTTTCCTCGCTGTCCGCGCGGAGTATCCCAAAGCGACGAATTATAGTTCCTCTGAAGGTCGATATAGGGGTTCCACGCGGAAAACAGCGGAATGGCACCGTAGGTGCCCGTCACCATTCGAGAATCCCCGGAAACGCCGACAGACCAGACCAGAACGCCCACCCAAAGCACCGCACCGGTGAGTATGGTTGTGATCTGTCGTCGCATACCAGCGCGATACGCCCAGATCAGAGCGCCGATTGCTGCCAAAGGCAAAACCGGCAGCAAGACCGGTCTTATCAAGAGGGACACTGCATAGGCCAGGGAGAGCGCCCCAAGCGACCAACCCGACGGTTTTGTAATAAACCAGACCACGGTCCCGCATAACAACGCCGTGCCCAGGATAATGGAGCCGGAGATACTGCCAACGGTGTGGTACCTCACAAACGCATCGCTGAATGCGAGTGAGGCTACAAAAGCAGGAATAATGGCCCACCATCGTGCGGATGACAGCATCCCTGCCAGCACCGCCGCCAACACGGACAGGCCAAGGAATGTTACCCCCAACCCACCGACCAGATGGAGCAGCACCGGATGTCCCATGGTCGGCAGGATCTCGTCGCTTCGAACGACATCCTCATAGCGGCCGCTGGCAAACAGGTGGTCCGCAATCCCTGCATACAGCGTTCCATCCGGCGAGATGGGGCTAGCCCCATGCAGCAAAGGCGGCAGCACGAGGGCGACGAGGAACAATGCAAAGATACAGGCCGATCTCATGACGAAGACAGCACAATACCGGCGATGATAACCATCGCTCCGACCAATTGGCGCCAGCCAAATGGCTCCCCAAAAAGGAAGTGCGCAGAAACAGGAACAATTATGAACCCAAGGCTCATAAACGTATAGGCATGCGACAAAGGCATGTGTCGAAGCGCAAGAACCCAAATCACAGTTGAGGCTCCGTAGAGCCCAATCGCAACAAGGAAGATGGCCAGCGCGCCGACTTCCACTGTTCCTGACGGATTGGAAATCCTGTTACTTACGACCTTGAAAAGGATCTGCCCTACGGACAGAACCGCCACACAGGAGAGAACCATCAAATACGGTGACACTTTCGTCATGCCCGAATATTCACCGCGTAGATTAAATTCACGTCGGAAAACGGCACGCGCGTGGGCCACCAGCTTTCCTGCCGGTCGTCAAAATAATACCGTATGAAAGACACGAGATTGGTGATCGAATTGACGTGCTCTCTTGCCATGACGTAATCATAAGCAAGACCGTTCGCCTTCGCTCTTTGGCGCGGGCCGAAGTTGCGGCCTAATCTCCAGGCTAGCCCAGGATCGCACGGCAGCACAATCGACAGCAGCCCTCCTGGCTTCAATACGCGGCTCCACTCCCGCAACACCTCATGCGGCTTCGTGAGATGCTCGAGGACGTGGCTGGCGATGACGCGATCGAAATGATCGTCTGGAAACGAGAGGGATGTCGCGTCTTCGACCGAAATCCGTACCCGTGCATCGCCCCGCCGGTGTTTCGTCTCCTTGAGCATCGCATCACTGAAGTCCGTCATCCAGTACTCGTCGAAATCGTGCTGGACAAAATCTATGTGGATCCCGGATCCGCTGCCCACCTCGAGAACGCGCGAAAACTTGTGTCCGGCTCCGAATGGCTTTTCGACCAGCGCATGACTGCGTCTCATGACCCAGCCTGCGAGTCCGGCTCCGTAGTTGGCGTCTTCATAGTGTTCCGAATATTGACTGGCCCAGATATCCTCGGGATCGGCGCGCATGGTAATTCCTCTGGAAGCAACTTCTGTAAGGGTATCCGTGGAACCGAGTTATAGTCCTGAGCCCAAAATCCCAGCAACAGTTGGACGCCGAAAATCGATGGCAGGGCTGCCACCATCACCGTTCCCGCGGTAGCGGGTACGCCGGACATCAGCGAGTCGATCCAATTTATGACGCCATAGCTGACGCCAAAAAGCAGCATCGGCACAGCGAGAAGCAAATTGATCGAGCCCAGGCTGAAATCACGCAAAAAATACTTGTATCCCACCCTCTTTGCAAAAGTCGCCAAGTGGCGCCCGGAGAATTCGACCAAGGACTTGAGTGGACTTAGGCTGCTATGCTCTCCCGCATAACGGGCGACCATCGGCATGTCGGTGACGACCGCCCCCGCGATGTTCAGACGAAACAACATATCGGTTTCGAAAAAGTACCGGCGACTGATCTTGCCAAGAGGGAGGCTCGTGAGGGCCGCGCGGTGAATGGCCGTGAACCCGTTCGTTGGATCAAAGATATCCCAATATCCCGCCGACAACTTCGTCAGAAACGAAAGTCCAAGGTTCCCGATCAATCGCTTGAACGGCATTTGCTTTGCATCTTCGGGGCTGAAGAAGCGATTTCCTTTCACGTAATCCGCCAAACCGGCCCGTATCGGCTGAATCAACGCAGGCACGAGCTGCGGATCCATCTGCCCATCGCTGTCAACCTTGACAACAATGTCGCACCTGTCCGAAAGAGCCGCCTCATACCCCGTGATGACGGCTCCGCCGACGCCCGCGTTGCGGTCGTGGAACAGAACAAGCAACCGCTCATCGGAGCAATTGGACTGAATGAATTCGCCTGTTTTTTGCGGGCATGCATCATCGACCGCGATGATTCTAGCGACCTCCGGGCCTATGCCCGCGATCACATCGAGAACACTTTCCCTGCTTTTGTAGCAAGGAAGAACAACCGCCACCCGCAATCCCGCCTCCCGCTAATTGCGGGTACACTTATCTGAGCACTTTCTGGGACGCAAGCTCAAACCAAGGTTTTTCAAGTATCGAAACAAGCGGGCCACACATGCAGTTTCCGAGATAAGTCCGACAGATCCTGGGAGGTTGGCCGCCCATATCTCAGGGAGACTGGCACCTGACGGACGACCGCCTGCGACATCCCTGAACTATGGAGCCGAGGGCGGGCAACCTCCGCATAGAATGGGAGCGCCAGCCGCGAAAATGAGCCCGACTCACCGCAACCCTGAGAAGGGCACGATGAGCCGTTGCAACCTGGATCTCATGGAACCTGGATCTTTGACGAGCCTAGTCGCGGACGACGAGTGAGCCCGAGCGGGTCTCCACGCTGTAGTGGCCTTCAAACCCCTTTCCGCTGAGATTTCCGCTCGCGAACGCTCCGACGAGGTCGAAATCGAACCCGTCCACCTCCTCCATTTTGAAGATCGAGGCTTCGACGGTCTCCTCCGGCAGCTTGAAGGTCACCGTCTGGCCGCGCTCGGGATAGGCCAGCGCCCACTGCAGGGCCGGCTTGTCAGGACCATCGAGAATGCTGAGGCTTTTGGACATGAGACTCTCCTAAAGGCTGACCCACTCGCAGGAGAACGCGCCGAGGCGTCATTTGTTCGCGAGCGGCGCACACGCGATGCGATCGGCGAGATCGAGCGCCGCGTCGGCTTGCAACCGCCTTCGCTTGGGCCCGCGTCAATAGCCGCCAATGATGGGCAAAAGCTCGCCCGTGATGTAGCTCGCGCAGCTCGGCGCGGCGAGAAACACGTAGGCAGGCGCAATCTCCTCGGGCTGCGCGGCCCGCTTCATCGGCGTTCCGGATCCGAACGTCTTCACCTCCTCCGCAGGACGATCGGCCGGATTGAGAGGCGTCCATACGGGCCCGGGCGCAACAGCGTTCACGCGGATGCCCTTCGGCAACAGGCTTGCTGAAAGCGCGCGCACGAACGCATGAATGCCGCCCTTCGTCATCGAGTAGTCGAGCAACTCCTTGCTGCCGCGAAAGCCGGTCACGGATCCCGTCATGATGATCGCGCCGCCGGCCTTCATATGCGGCACCGCGGCGCGCGCGAGATAGAAATATCCGTAGAGATTGGTCTTGAGCGTGCGATCGAAGTGCGCGTCGGTGATCTCCGTGATGGAGTGAGCGTGCTCCTGGAACGCGGCGTTGTTGACGAGGATGTCGAGGCCGCCGAAGGCATCGACGGTCGCCTTGACGGCGTCGCGGCAATACTGCGGATCGGAGACATCGCCGGGCAGAGCGAGGCAACGGCGCCCTTCCGCTTCCACCGCGCGCTTCGTCTCGAGCGCATCCTCGGTTTCCTCGAGATAGGAAATCGCAACATCGGCCCCTTCGCGCGCAAAGAGCACGGCAACTGCACGCCCAATGCCGGAATCGCCGCCGGAGATCAGCGCGGCCATTCCCTCCAATTTATCGGATCCCTTGTAAGCGGGCGCCTCATACATCGGCGCGGTCTCGAGATCCGCCTCGATCCCCGGCTTGCGGAGATGCACCTCGTCCAACGTCTCGGGATACGTGCGCTGGCCGGTTTGGGGCGGCGCTTTCGAGGACGGCGCCTTGCGCTTCTTGTGATCCAGGGCGTCCACCTGCGATTGAATGCGGCGGCCCTGCTCGGCGGTGCGCTGCGCGCGCTCCGGCACCTTTTGCTCTCTCATGGTCCTACGTCCTGTCTCGAGCCTCATCTCTTTCGAAAACGCGGGAGAGCGGCCACGGGTTGCTGCCGAGACGCAGGGAGACCGCCGAGGGGAACGCCAGCGCTCCGGGGCCGTTGAAAGATCAATGGTTCATCATCGCAAGGAGGCGCAACGCCATGCGCGTCAAAGGTAAGCTCTGGGGCGCCGCCCTCGGCATCCTGATCACTCCGTCTTGCGTCCTGGCACAGGTCGCGCCAACGCCAGCCCCGGCGCCCCCCGAGGTGATGGAGCCGCCCGGCGGGAACAACGAGAACAAGACGCAGCCCAAAGCGCCCGGCCCGGACGTGAAGCCGCAAGAGCCGCTCACGAAGGAGCTGAATAAGGGAGAAGGCGTCATTCAGCCGCCGCACGACGTGGATCCGGGGATCGATAGAACGCCGCCCGACGGGCTCGAAGGGCGGACACCGGTCATTCCGCCACCGGGCGAGCCGGGCGGATCCCCCGATGTCCAGCCCAAATAACCACCTCTCATCAGTGTGTCAGATGACGATGGTGCGTATAGGACGAAGCTCGCGAAGACCGCCGTCACTCGGCGGCCGTCGCCCTCTCGATGCGGGCGCCCGCCAACAGCGGACGCGCCCTGTAGCCATCAAGCTCCCGGTTCCAGAGGAGGCGCAACGGCTCGACGAGGCTGACCTGGCGATGGCCGCTCGCAGGATCGCGATAGCGCGGATGATAGCGCCAGAGGCGCCACGCCGTGAGATAGCGCAAGCGAAAGAGCCGGAACGCGCCCACGATCGGTTTCACGCCCGGCAAGGAGCCCAGGACGGATGCCGTTGACCGATGCAGCGCGCCGAAGGTTTTCCAGTACCAGCGGCCGAACATCAGGTCCGCCGCCCGGATCCAGATCCTCCGCACCACCGGCACCAGGAACGCAATCGGGAAGATGATCAGCGCCACGTGCAGATAGACCTGGCTGGCGATCAGCGCCACGACGACCGCGATCTTGAAGACAAGCGGCAGCGCCTCCCAGCGCGCCCGCGCGGCCTGAATGACGGCATGCAGGTTCCCGCGCCACCCTCGGGCGCGACTGACGCCCGCATCCCCCACGATGACGCTGCCCGCATAGCCGAGGCCCACGCCGGTCACCGCGGACCCGATCCGCGACAGCCGCCGCCAACCGACACCGCGCGCCAGCATCTGGATCAATCCGCCGATCGCACGAAGGACGCCCTGGCCGAGGAACACCAGTCCGTTCCAAAGGAAGCGCGCGGCAGCGCCCAGCGCGTCCATCCCCGTCACGACGGAAATGAGCACGCAGGAGACCACGATCAGGATGGCGAACGTCGCATACCACCCCTTGCCTTTGCTCATCGCCCCCTCGTCTCTCTCGTGCGGCCCTTTCGATCGAAGCGAACCTCATCGCGCCTCGAAGCCTCGCCCATTCTGCGACGTTCCGAACAGGAACGATACGGCGTCCAGAAAAGTTATGGAGAGCGCTCCCCGCGCCGAGGTGCTCCTCATGACCATCAACACCGCCTCCCACGATCGCCAGAACGGCAACGCTCGCCAGAACGACAGCCCATGGTACCAACGCACGTTTGCCGCCCTCGCGGAAGGGGCGGCCAATGCCATGGGATCGGCCACGGCCTTCGTCATAGCGACCGCGTTTTGCCTGGTCTGGGCCCTGTCAGGGCCACTCTTCGATTATTCCGATACCTGGCAGCTTGTCATCAACACGGCCACGACCGTCCTCACGTTTCTGGCCGTGTTCCTGATCCAGAACACGCAGAACAGAGACGGTCGTGCGGTTCAGCTCAAGCTCGATGAGCTCATCCGGACCACCAAGGCGGCGCGCAACAGCCTGATCGATCTGGAGCACTGCTCCGATAGCGAGCTGCGCGCGCTTCAGCGCGAATTCGAGAAACGCCGCCTCGATTCGGATGAGGCGTAGCGCACCGCGGCGCGTTCCCTTCAGAGTGCTTCCGGAAAAGTGGGAACCGGTCATGGCGGAGCCATGCGCCGGAAGTGTCCGATAAGAAGCACGATCAATCCAAAACTTAGAGCCGTTCCGCGATTCCGCTAAAACCGGAACGGCTCTAGCGAATGCCCCAGGCCCCATTCTCAAAACCCGATCTTGAAGACATCGTCCGGACTTGGCGTGCGATGGGGCAACGCAAGAAAGCCCCGGATACGCGGGGCTTTCTCTCTGATTCTGAGCGACCGATGATCCGGCGTACTCTCTTAGCGTAGGCCGGTCGGATTTCGCAGCACGCGCTACTTGCTGCTATCCGATGGCTCCTGAGTGGCCGGGCCACTTTTGCCACCCGGAACGCCAGGAACTCCGCTCGAGTCTTGGCTGGGCGAGGTGCTCCGGCCAGGCCCGGTTTGCTTGGCACCGGTATCAGCGGGAGGCGCGACGGTCGCATCCTTGCCGTCACCAGGCTCTCGGGTCGATGGCCCTGTGCGTGTATCTGCAGGGCCTTGCACGCCAGGACCGGAGTTGGTGGCTCCGCCGACCGTGCCGGACTTATCGTCGGCAAACGCCGCCGTCGTTGCGAGGAGCGCGCCGAGAGCGACGCCCGTCATAAGTTTCTTCATAGGACAACTCCCTTGTGGGTTCGGGAATACCTCCTACAATCCAGCACGGCCGCAACAGTTCCCCTTCTGAGAAAATCGGCGTTGCCCGATGCGATCGCAACATCGGAGCACGTGCTGCTCAGCCCAGGAACTCGACGCCGTCCTTCAAACGCTTCTGGAAACCCAAGGCCAACGGCATTGACGCGTCTCCACTCGCATATCGATGTGCAGAAAACACGCGCACGGGCATCGAGCATCACCCGCATGGCGCATGACCAGCCGCGGCCTCACAGCCTGGTGCAAGAAAGACCTCCGGCTTCACTGAGGCGCACCCTGGCGGCACGGCAAGAGACCGCTGCGCGGCCGGCCCGGCGAGGCCGGCGCAATATCCGTTCGCGCAGATGAAATAGCGCGCCGCGACCTGGCGCGTTTTATCGAGGGTCTATTCGGCGGCGGCCTTGCGGCGGCCTTTTGCCGTGGTCTTGCTCTTAGGCTCGGCCTCGTCGGCCTCAACGTTGATTTCCGACAGCGCCAGCTCGGAAAGCTTCGCATCTGTATCCTTTTCCTCCTGCAACGTGGTGCGCAGAAGTTCCGCAGCTTCGCTCATGCCGAGCTTGTCGGCCCAGGCCGCGAGCGTGCCGTATCGCGAGATTTCATAGTGCTCAACCGCCTGTGCGGCAGCGAGCATTCCAGCGTCGCGGACGGTGTCGTCATTCGCTTCGTGCATGATTTCACCGGCCTCCTCGGCCAGGCCGTCGATCGCCGGGCAACGCTTGCCGCGCGGCGCGATGCCGACCATCTCGAAGATCTGCTCCAGACGGGCAACGTGCTCCTCGGTCTGCTCGATATGCTCATCGAACGCCGCGCGGAGATCGTCCGAGTTGGCTTTCCGGGCCATCTTGGGCAGGTTCTTGATGATCGCTTTTTCCGCGTAATAGATGTCGCGCAGGGTGTCTTCGAACAGCTTCTCAAGAGTTTCCATGCCTCTCTCCAATGTCTCAATTCAAGATGCCAAGCAGGTGCATGGCGATAATCGCGATGAGGGGAACGCCCAATAACCAGAGGGTGATGTCGCGAAGC
>JRYH01004446.1_pt1 | contig 18946 bp, 17 predicted proteins | sample 235351 | NCBI WGS metagenome assembly JRYH01 (sample SAMN03074221, study PRJNA261480) | activated sludge metagenome | biome: Wastewater Treatment Plant; feature: Wastewater; material: Activated sludge; isolation source: activated biomass of a wastewater treatment plant treating wastewater... ... | reverse complement strand
TGACCTCGCCCTTGGCCGAGCGCTGCAGCGCGTTGGCGACCGACTCGCGGAGCGAATAGATCGTCGCGCCGCGGGCATTCGAGTTCTTGCCTGCATAGTCGGCGTGCACGGCGATGAAGAGGTTGGCGCTGTGCTCCTCGGCGTAATCCTTGCGCTTGTCGAGCTCGACGAACACGTCCTTGTCGCGCGTCATCAGCACCTTGTAGCGGCCCGTCTTCTCGAGCTTCTCGCGCAGCTTGAGGCTGAAGGCGAGCACGACGTCCTTCTCGACGGTGCCGTTCTTCATGGCCCCGGAATCGTGGCCGCCATGCCCGGGGTCGATGACGATGATGGGCTTGAAAGAGCGCGCCGCCGCTTCGTCCGGGCGCAGCGCCGGCCTCGGCAGCGGGGGCTGGACGACATCGCCCGCGCCGAGCGAGTACGGCGCCGCCGCGAGCTTGACTTGCTTCTTGCCCGCCTTGCCGGTGCGCACGGGCACGATGTCGAGCGCGAGGCGATGGCCGCCCTCGCCCGCCGCCGCCTGGATCGTGGCGCTGTCGACCACGACGGGCCGCGTCACCTCGATGACGACGCGCGATTTTCCGGGCGCCGAGCGGCCTGCATAGAACGACCGGACGAGACCGACGGCAATGTTCTCCTCGGGCTGAGGCGGAAGCCGCAGCGCGGTCTCGGCGATATCGACGATGACGCGGTTGGGATTGGAGAGCGAGAAGACCTGGAACTCGACCTGCTTCGGCAGACCGATCAGGAAACGGGTGTGCGTGACGTCGCCGCCGAGTGTCGCGGAAGGTGTCGGATCCGTCTTGGGCGGCTTGGCCTTTGCGGCGGCCTTGGAGATCGCTCCCTTGGCGGAGCCGGACGTGCCTTGCGCCTTGTCAGCACCAATCGCTCCCCCCGCCGCGCCCACGGTAAGCAGAGCAAGAATGGGCGCCAGGCGCACAAGGACAGGTTGCAGCGCCAAGCGCCGCAAAGTGCAGATCGTCATCGTTGTGTGACCCCCGTCTACGCAACACGGTCCATTGGCGGGACAGTCAAAGAGATATCCACAGATGATGGCCTTTTGCGGGACATCATCTGGCTTTGTTATGGAACAGGAAAGGTTAAGGAACCGCTAATGCGCCGCTCTGGACGGCGCGATAATTGAAATAATAGAAGCAATATCAGCGCATTATGCGTTAAGGCTTGCATTACATATACGGTTAGCGATCCGTATCCGCCGCGCCCCATCGAGCCATCGCCGCCCCGTCCGTCTCGCGGGCATCGACCCACCGTTCCGACCCGTCGTGGAACGATTCCTTTTTCCAGAACGGCGCCCGCGACTTCAGGTAGTCCATCAGGAATTCCGCAGCCGCAAAGGCCGCCGCCCGATGCGACGATGCCGTGACGACGAGAACGATCGGATCGCCCGGCTCGAGCCGCCCGTAGCGGTGCACGATGAGGGAGTCCGTGAGCGCGAACCGGGCCTGCGCCTCCGCCTCGATCCGGGCAAGCTCGCATTCGGTCATGCCGGGATAATGCTCGAGCGTGAGGCTCGCGAGAGCCCGGCCGTCCGCCTCCCCGCGCACGAGCCCCGTGAAGGTGACGATGCCGCCGACATCCGTACGCCCGGCCGCCATCGCCGCGACCTCGTGGGCGGCATCGAATGGCGCGCGCTGGACCCGTACGGCCACGACCGCCTACCCGCCCGTGACCGGCGGGAAGAAGGCGACCTCCTTCGCGCCGTCGAGCCGATGCGTCGGCTTGACGTGGACTTGATCGACCGCGGCGCGCACGACGCCCGGCACGGCGAACGCCGCCTCGTACTCGGGCCCTCGGCTCTTGAGCCAAGCCATGAGATCGCCGATCGTTTCCAGGTCCCGCGGCAGCGAAACCCGCTCCTCGGCATGCCCGATCTTCTCGCGCACCCAGGCGAAATAGCGCACGGTCAGCGTCGCGCCCGCGTTCTCGCCCACCGCCCGCTGTCCTTGTTCCACGCTGTCATTGATGGCCGGCATCATAGCCTCATCCTTCCATGGCATGGCGAACACCTGCCTTGAGATAGTCATAGCCGGTCCAAAGCGTAAGCACCGCCGCCAGCCACAAAAGCGCGGTTCCCGCCATCGAAACGCCGGGCACGAGCCGATCGCCGGCCGGGCCGGCGATCAGGCAGGCGAGCGCCACCATCTGCGCGGCCGTCTTCCACTTGGCCAGCGCCGTCACATGGACCTTGACGTTGAGCTCGGCCAGGAACTCGCGCAGCCCCGAGACCAGGATCTCGCGGCACAGGATCACGATCGCCGCCGAGACCGACCAGCCGTCGATTGTGCCGTCATGGACGAGCATGATCAGCGCCGCCCCGACGATGAGCTTGTCCGCGATCGGATCGAGCATGCGCCCCAGCGTCGACTGCTGCTCCCAAAGGCGGGCCAGATAGCCGTCGAGCCAGTCCGTGATGGCCGCGACGACGAACAGCCAGAACGCGGCCCAGCGCCCGGCCTCGCCCTCGATCAGCATCAGACAGGCGACGAGCGCAGGCACGGCGACGATCCGCGCGTACGTCAGCACGTTCGGAAGATTGACGGCGTTGGTGCGACGCGGGATCGAAGGGTCCATGGTCCCGTAGCTATCACCACCCCCGCACACGCCAGTCAATGGGGTACCGGGGCGAAGCTCACGCAACGTGGCAGGTTGCTCTCAGAGCCACGAGGGATTAATCAGGATCTTGACTTGTCCACAGCCCATTGCCGGGATGCGGGGCCAAAACCAGCGCATCGAGGCATGCCGTTGTCGGACTGTCATCGAGCCGGCCCATGTTCAGCGTCGACGGCCGGTCGTCAGCGTCTCTCGCGTTGCCGCGTAATCTGGCAGAGGGACGCCAATGGAAGCGGAGCAGGGGTGATCCACGCCTGCTTCGCTTTTTTCTTGCCCGCGAGGTCCGTTGGCGGCGGCCCCGCGCTGCGCCGGAGCGTCAGCCGCGGCGCTCGTGGAAGAAATCGTAGATCTTCTGCGCCATCTCCCCCGAGATCCCGGCCACGGTCGCAAGATCGTCCACGCCCGCCCGCGAGACGGCCTTGGCCGAGCCGAAATGCTTGAGAAGCGCGCGCTTGCGGGTCGGCCCGATGCCCGGAATTTCATCGAGCGGATTGGCGCCCAGCGCCTTGGCCCGCTTCGCCCGGTGCGTTCCGATCGCGAACCGATGCGCCTCGTCCCGCAGCCGCTGCACGAAATAGAGTACGGGATCGCGCGGCTCCAGCATGAAAGGCGCGCGCCCCGGCACGTGGAAGTGCTCACGGCCCGCATCCCGGTCCGGCCCTTTCGCGATCCCGACGACCGGAATCCCCGTAAGGCCGAGCTCCGCCATCACCGCGCCCGCCACCGCGAGCTGCCCCGCCCCGCCATCGACGAGCACGAGATCCGGCCGATCGGGAAGCGCCTCCGAGACAACCGTCTCGTCCGCCTCGTCCTCCGTCTCCGCCGCAGCCTCCCCACCAACGCCGAGCGCCGGCTCCGAGGGCACCGCAAGTGCCACAGGAGCCGCAGCCTCCGCCTCGGCGAGACGCCGGAACCGCCGTTCCAGCACCTCACGCATCATCGCGTAATCGTCACCCGGCGTCAGCGTCTCAGAGCGGATGTTGAACTTGCGGTATTGCCCCTTCGCGAAACCGTCCGGCCCAGCCACGATCATCGCGCCCACCGCGTTTGTGCCCATGATGTGACTGTTGTCGAACACCTCGACGCGACGCGGCGGCCGCGGCAACGCGAGGCGCACGCCGAGCGCATCCAGCAGCGTCCGCTGCGAGGAGCTTTCCGCAAGCTTGCGCCCCAGCGCCTCGCGCGCGTTCGTCAGCGCGTGCTCGACGAGGCCCGACTTCACGCCCCTCTGCGGCGTACGGATCTCGACCTTGCGGTCGGCCTTGATCGAGAGCGCCTCCTGCAGGAGTGCGTGGTTGGGGATCGCATGCGACAGCAGGATCAGCCGCGCCACCGGCTTGTCGTCGTAGAACTGCGCCACGAAGCTATCGAGCACCTCGGCCGCATCGAGCGAGCGGTCGGCCTTCGGATAATAGGCCCGGTTGCCCCAGTTCTGGCCGACGCGGAAGAAGAACACCTGCACGCACGTCTGCCCGCCTTCCTGGTAGGCCGCGAACACGTCCGCTTCCTCGACACCCTCCGGATTGATTGCCTGCTCGGACGTGACGTGCGCGAGCGCCCAGAGCCGGTTGCGGTAGCGGGCCGCACGCTCGAACTCGAGCTGCTCGGCCGCATCCTCCATGAGCCGCTGGTACATCTCCCGCACCGACTGGCTCTCGCCCTTGAGGAAACGCACCGCCTCGTCGACCAGCGCGCCGTAGTCCTCGAGGCTGATCTCGCCCGTGCACGGCGCCGCGCAACGCTTGATCTGGTGCAGCAGGCACGGCCGCGTGCGGCTTTCGTAAACGCTGTCCGAGCACGAGCGCAGGAGGAAGGCGCGTTCGAGCATGTTGATCGTGCGGTTGACCGCCCCGGCGGACGCGAACGGCCCGAAATATTCGCCCTTCACGGTGCGCGCGCCGCGATGCTTCAGGATCTGCGGCGCCGCCTGATCGCGCCGGATCAGAATGTAGGGAAACGACTTGTCGTCGCGCAGCGTCACATTGAAGCGCGGCCGGAAGCGCTTGATGAGGTTGGCTTCGAGCAGCAGCGCCTCTGCCTCGGTGCGCACCGTCACGAACTCCATCGCGGCGGTCGACTGGATCATGCGGATCGTGCGGTTGGCGAGGCCGGCCAGCCGCGTATAATTCTGCACGCGCGCCTTGAGGTTGCGCGCCTTGCCGACATAGATCACCTCCCCCGCCGCATCGAGCATGCGATAGACGCCCGGGCCGGTGGTTAACGTCTTGAGATAGGAGGCGATCACCTCCGTGCCCGTCTTCGGACGCGGCGCCGCGCGCTCGGCGTGCGCGGCAGGCGGCACAGGCGCGGAGCCGTCGCCAGGATTGTCCTCGGTGTGGGGCATGGGCGGAACATTGGCTCCCTGGCCCCGTCCGTCAAGCCGGATCGGCCGGGCCCTTTTTGCGCGCTTTGCCACAAATCCGCCTGGACCGTACGTCCCTTGGAGCGACTGACCGATAACAGTCCATCGAGATCACTCCGTTCGCCGGAGGCGTGCCCATGCGAGTTCTGACCGCCATCCTCACGGCCGCGCTTCTCGGCCTCGCCCCGGCCATGGCGCCCGCCGGCAACCCGGCAAAGGCCCCGCCCCCGCTCGAATTCCGCAAGTCCGAGCAGATCCTCAAATGGATCAACGACTACCGGCAGGCGCCGGACCCCGACCGGCTGCCGGACGTCGTGCGCGCCATGGGCGACCTCGGGCTCTTCCGCGAGCTCGATCAGGCCGGCGTCTACATCGGCTTCACGGCGGGCGTGCTGGGCTCCAACCCGGATAAGGCCGAGCGCCTGATCTCGCGCATGTTCCCGATGCCGCCCGAGGACCAGGTGGTGCTCATCCGCGCCATCGCCTACTCGGGCCTGCCGGAGTGGAAGGATCTGCTGCAGACGTTCGTCGAGCGCATGCCGGCGCGCCTCGTGCTGCTGCGCAAGTACCTCTACGGCGACGGCAAGACGCTCGCCGAGCTTACCGTCGATGCCTACGTGCTCGACACGCTCTGGGGCTATTACTTCGCCACCGGCTCCGCCGCCCCCGCCCGCCGCATCGTCGCCACGCTCGCCTGGTCGACCGATCAGAACGACGTCGAGAAGCTGACGGTCGGATCGATGGCGAAATGGACGCTCGCCACCAACGCCACTCGCGACAAGGACCTGCTCGACATCCTGGCGGACGAGATGAACACGCAGCCCGCCGAGGTGAGGAAGCCTCTGCGCGAGGTGATCGAGGCGGCCGAGACCTTCGAGACCGGCAAGATCCGCAAGGACGCGCTGGCCGCCGTGGAGGAGCTGAAGACAAAAGGCTCGCTCAATTCGCGCAACTACGCCTGGTGGGGCCAGGCCGGACAGACCGTGCTCGCCCTCGGCTGCGTCGGCGCTGCCGCCATGGGACAGGTGGCGCTCGGCATTCCGTGCGTCGTCGGCGGCGCGCTCTCGACCGCGGCCCTGAAATACCTCGCGCCCGCCCAGTAACCCCATCCGTGCACCCGCAGAAACGGGAGTTGTAGCCGCGTCTACAGATGCGGCGCGCAAGGCTGTCATTTCGCGATCCAATGGGCGACCGTGGGACAAACGAGTCGTTCGAATAGGGGATCGATTTGAAGCCGTTGTTCGCAAATCTCAGCCGTTCCGGCCGCATCATCGGCCTGATCGCAGCCGGGATCGCAGCCGCCGTCCTGGTCGGCGTCATGACGATATATTTGGCCGCATCGCCATCCGCGCCGCCGAAAAAGGTCGCAAAAGCCCCGCAGGCGCCGCCCACGGAAAGCCTGCCACCCTCGCTCGATTGTGCGTTCAACGCCTTCATGCACAACAGCACGGCCGTCTACTTCTATTTCGACGTTGCGCTTTCCGAAGGCGAGACGCCGCGTTTCTTCGAACGGGCAACCGTCTCGGGAGATGGCACCCGGACGAGCTTCGAAGGCAACGAGCGTCCGGTCTGGAGCTACGGCCTCGATGACGAGGGCCAATCGGTGATCACATCGTCGGATGGCAGCACGCGCATCGTGCTCTACGGACTAAAGCTCGGCTCTCCCGGCATCTGGCCCGTCGAAGCGGGCATCAGGAGCAACGTCTACCGCAACCTCGGCGGCAAATGCCGCCAGACCAATCTCCGCATCACCAGCCACTAGACTGACAGGGCTTAGCCGCCCGCTGGCGCCTACTCCGGACAGAGCGTCCGCGCATGCTTGAGCGCGGCGTCCTTCGATGGAAACACGCCGAGCGATTCCCCGCCCTGCGGACGCGCATCGAGAAAGCTCTTCGTCATGCTCGCCTCGAACCCGTCGAGCACCGAGAGCGCCACATAGTGCAGATCGGCGCCGACCGGCGTCTTGAGCAGCACCGTGGTATCGCCCGCGAACGTCGCCGTCTCGACGACGCAGCGGCCCGGCTTCACGCCGAGCCCCGACGGCGGCAGGAAACCGCCGATGGAGCGCGGTCCCCAAAAGGCGGTGGTCTCACCGGCTGCTGCCGACCGCCGCTCCGGCACGGTCGTGTCGGGCGGCCCCATCACGATGCCCGGCGGAGGTTCCGCCTTCGGCGCGGGCGCCGCCGTGGGCACCACGGGAGTGACTGCGTCCGCCACCGCTTCCTTTTGCGTCGGAGGCTCCTGCGTCGGCACACCAGGAATGCGCATCTCTGCGAGGAGAGCCAGTGGCGCGAACACCGCGAGCCCGGCCTCGGCCGTCTCCGCCGATTCCACGCCAGACGCCTCGCCAGCCGCCGCCGCGGCCACCTCAGCCTGCGCAGGCGTCTCGCCCTCCGGATGCGCCACCGCAGGCGGCCCCGCGACAGCCGCCACCGGCGGAACACCAGCCGATGCCGTTGCAGACGGCGTCTTCCGCATCGGAGCCGGCAGACCGCCCGTCGTGTCTGCGCGCGCGCCATCCTTGCTCCAGACCGTCCGCACGCCGCTCGCGCTCTCGCTCTTTGCGGCGGCAGGCGCCGCATCCGAGTGCCGTTGCCACGGGAGAATCTCAACTTCCTGACGCCGGCCGCCAGCCGGGCAGAACTCGTTGCGGAATTTCTGCGCCACCCATTCGATCGAGCTGCCGTATTTCGGATCGACGGCCCACCGCCGCGCGAGATCGGAGAAGCGCACCGGCCGGTTCAGCTCGCGCGATTTGGCGAGGATATGCTCCTGCTTGAGCTGCGTGCGCTGCGCGACCGGGTTGGCAACCGCCTCGCCCGAGTAGGCCACGAGGTGCTGGATCTGACCGAGCACGCCTGTCGAGACGTCCGGAAAGCTGTCGCCCGGCACGCCGCCGCCCGTCGTTCCGATGCCGGCGAAATTGTTCTGCTTGGGATCGACATCACCCATGCGCCCGTCCGGGCGGCGATAGGTCAGGAAGTTGGTCTCGATCGCCATCTGGAAGAACGCATAGTCCCATCGCACGCCCCAGCGCTCGCCGTGGGTCTTGTAGTGGCGCGCGATGTCGCGGAAGCGCGGCGAGAGCGTTGCGTTGCGGCGCTTGAGGAATGCCATCAGCCGGTCGGGTGTGGTGCAGGCGGGGACGACATTGGTGGAGGAGAGCCGGATCTCCGGCAGCTCCGCGGCCGAGGGCGCGACAGAGCCCACGAGCAGGCCGAGGAGCACACCCGCGAGGCCGAGCACGGCGCGCGGGAAAAACGGGATCTGAGCACGGCCCGACGAGATTGCACGCATGAGACGCCCTACGCTACGCACCAGACTTCGCGAGGCCCGCATTCCGCTCAGCCCTCGGGGCAGAGCTCGAACGCCTTATCCAACGCCTGCGACTGGCTCTGAAATTCGCCGACCGACTGCCCGCCCTTGGCATAGGCGTTGATGTACGCCTCGGCCTCGCGCTTCTCGGTGCCCTCGTTCACGTCGAGCACGGTGTAGTTCGTCGTGTTGTCCGAGACGGCCTTGATGATGATGGCCTTGCTGCCGCCGTAGCTCGCCGTCCAGACGCGGCAGCGGCTTGCGACCGAGGGTTTCTGCTCGGCCTTGCCCGCACCCGCCATGGCACCGGGCAGCGCCGCGACTTCCATCTTCTTCCCGCTCCCCGCCGCGCCCTCGCTCTTGGACGCTGCGCTGGCGGATGCCTCCGACGCCGACGCGTCGTCGGAGGGCGGCGCGCCATTGAGCAGCGTGACCGACGGCGTCGCGGCCGCGTCCTGCGCAGCCGGCTTGGCCTCGGCAGAAGCCTTGATGGGGCTTTCCGTCTTGGACGGAGCCGCACCGAGGGACGCCCGGATGGACCCGCCGCCCTCGGCCTTCGCCGCCTCGATGGCGCGCCGCTGGGCCTCCAGCCCGGGGCTCGCCGCACCCGCCGCGGACCCCGTGACCATCGCCGCCGCCGTCGCGGATCCCGTCTCGCGCGGCGCGCTCTCGCCCCGCACCGCGGCCACGAGTTCCGGCTGCGGATCGGGCTGGCGGCAAAGGCCGTCGAAGAACCGGTCGGCGATGGCCGTGATGTCGCTCGCGTAGCGCCGGCTGCCCGGTGCCCACTTGCGCGCCATCTGGCTGAAGGTGATGGGGCCGGAAATGCTCTTCTGCCAGGAGGTCAGAACACCCCAGTCCTGGATGTTGCGCGTCCGCTCCGCGCCCGGGCTCTCGACGTGCTCGCCGGTATACATGAGGAGATGCTCGAGGTGCGCCCGCACGCCCGTCGAGATGTCCTTGAAGCTTTCGCCGCGTGCCCCGCGCCCTGTGGCGCCGAGACCCGCGAAATTGTTCTGCGCGGGCCGCACATCACCTTTGTACGTGAGATAGCCCGTCTCGAGCAGCATCTGGAAGAAGGCGTAGTCCCAGCGCACGTGCAGCGCCTCGCCGTGGCGCATGTAGTCGCTCGCGAGCGTGTCGTAGCGCGCGTCGAGCTTGGCGTTGCGCTCGCGCACGTAGGCCGTGAGCCGCCCGGGCGTCGCGCATTCGGGAACGCGGTTCGTTTCGCTGGCCTTGATCGGCGGCAGCCCGGCCGCGACGGCGGGAGTGGAAAGAAGGACGACAGCAAGCGCGACGCCGGAATGAAGAGACCTCGATCGGCAGGCCATGGGACACCCCAATTTTGACGCAGCGCCAGGAGCGGCGCCCGACAATCCGAGCATTGGTTCGTAAGCCCTTAATCTTAAGGGCGGGTTTACGGATGAATCGAAGGGCGACAGAGCGAGCTACCCGTGACGCATGTTTAGGGCACCAGTGGGGGCGCGACGGGGTGGAATTGTGGCAGGCGCCGCCGCATTTTGCCGGACTGCAGTCCGCATGCGCCCTAAAGCGCGGGTGAAGGGCACCCATGCGGCTCCCGCCCCTCAGACTCCCGTCTCCGACCAGGTGAGATGCTGGCCGCCGTCGAGCGCGATCATCTGGCCCGTGAGCGAGGGCGAGGCGAGGATGAACCGCACGGCCGCCGCGATCTCCTCCGGCGCCGGCCCGCGCTTCAAGAGCGTGGCATGGGCCTCGCGCGCGAAATCGATCTCCGTCTGATGGATGCTCTTGAGCACAGGCCCCGGCCCCACGGCGTTGACGCGCACCCGCGGCGCCAGCGCCTGCGCCAGCGTCCGCGTCGCCGTCCAGAGCCCGGCTTTCGAGATCGTGTAGGAGAAGAAGTCCGGCGTGAGCTTCCAGACCCGCTGGTCGATGATGTTGATGACGTTCCCCGCAGCCCCTTCCGGCAGGTTCAGGAACAGGGACTGGGCGAGGAACACGGGCGCCTTGAGGTTGATGTCGAGGTGAGTGTCCCAGGTCTGCGGCGTGGTGGTGGCGACGGTATCGACCAGGAACTCCGAGGCGTTGTTGATCAGGCAGACCGGCGCGCCGAGCGCGTCCCGGCAGCGCGGGATCAGCGTCTCGACCTCGTCCTGGCGCGCGAGATCGGCCGGGAGCGCGATGGCAGCGCCCCCCGCCGCCACGATCTCCCGCACCACGGCCGACGCCTCCTCGCTCGAGCGCCGGTAATGCACGCACACGCGCCAGCCGCACCGCGCCATGTCGAGCGCGATGGCCCGCCCGATGCGCCGCGCGCTGCCGGTGATGATCACGGTCGGCGGTATTTCTTCGGCGCGCATCGCAAGCTCCTCTCAACCCGCTCTCGCTTAGAGCATTCCGGGCCTGCCGACGAGAGCGTGACGACAACCTCTCGGAAGGTGGCTCTTTGCAAACACGACCCACGTGATTCCAAGGGTGCGCCCGCCATAGCCCAAGACTTGGGCAACGCGGGCCCAAATTTTACGCATCCGGTCTGAAGGGCTGCCCATCGGATGGGCTGCTATTGACCAAGAAATCACCAAATCCATCGCAACGTTGCGCGACAGAAACACATGATCTCCAAGGATTTTACGCGATCGTCATTCACCTTGTGCGGACGCGTCCTTTCAGACCTCTATGAGCCTACGCGGCGCGGCCCGGCGGGACTTGGCGGGCGTGAGCGCAGGCATCAGCAGAGCTTCAGGCCTGGGGCATTCGGGGGGTTAGAGAGACGATGACGATGAAATCAACTCTTGCGGGATCGGTCGGCGCAGCGACCCTCGCTCTTTTGGCATCCGCCGGCGCGGTCTCGGCGGCGGACAGCTTCGAGTGGTCGGTCAACGCCGCCGGCACGAGCGATTACGTCTTCCGCGGCATTTCCCAGTCGGATGAGGACCCGGCCTTCCAGGCTGGCTTCGACGCGTCCTACGGCATGTTCTACGTCGGCACCTGGGGCAGCACGGTCGACTCGGCCTTCGTCGGCGGCTCGAGCGCGGAAATCGACTTCTACGCCGGCATCAAGCCGACGTGGGGCCCCGCGACGTTCGATTTCGGCGTGCTTTACTACTGGTATCCGGGCTCCTCGAGCGCCGGCCCCGGCGATCCGGACGTGATCGAGCTCAAGGCCGGCGTCAGCGGCGAGCTGTTCAAGAACCTCTCGGCCGGCGCCGTCCTCTACTGGAGCGACGAGGGCGCCTACAACAGCGGAGAGTACTTCGTCTACGAAGGCACCCTCGCCTATGCGCTGCCGAAGGTCATGATCTTCGAGCCCAGCATCAGCGGCACCGTCGGCCATGTCGACAATCAGGATTTCGACGCCGACTACACCTACTGGAACGCGGGCCTCTCGCTCGTCGTCGAGAAGTTCACCTTCGACTTCCGCTACTGGGATACCGACACCACGGTGATCGGCCCGACCGGCAAGGATCTCGCCGACGAGCGATTCGCCTTCACGGCCAAGATCGCCCTGCCCTGAGCTGGTGCGAAAAGCCTCGATACTGGAAATACGGAGGGGTTTTGAGGCCCGAAACGGCCTCGAAACCTTTCATATTCCTGACTGACGTGATCTTCGCGCCACAGATCCCATGAAAGCGCGGGGCAAAAAAAGCAAAAGGCTTGTCTCAGCCTGACACCCAAGTTGTCCTAGTCGTCATACGGGAGACGGGCTCGCGATTCGCGAGACGCTAGACAGGGGATTTCTAATGTTTTCAAAGGGAACTGTGGCGAAAGGACTCGCCGCCGGCGTTGTCACTCTCGTTGCCGCCGTCATGCCGGCCGCGGCCGAGGAAGTCCGCAAGTTCGAATGGTCGGTCACCGCAACCGGCACCAGCGATTACATCTTCCGCGGCGTCTCGCTCTCCGGCGAGGATCCGGTCTTTCAGGCATCCGTGGATGGCTCCTACGGCATCTGGTATTTCGGCATCTGGGGATCGGACCTGGCCGAGCAGGGCCAGGCCGAGCTTGATTTCTACACGGGCATTAAGCCGAAGCTTGGCCCTGTGACCTTCGACCTCGGCGTCGTCTACTACACCTACTTCTGGGACAACCCCGGCAGCTCCAACTACGTCGAGTTCAAGGCCGGCGCGGAATTCTCGCCCATCAAGAACCTGACGCTCACGCCGGTGTTCTGGTACACGCCCGACCAGGACAACTACAACGACACCTGGACGATCGAAGGCACGGCCGCCTATGAGCTGCCGGCCGTCGGCATCTTCACGCCGACGATAAGCGGTCTCGTCGGCTACACCGAGGACCTCGGCGACGGCACCTCGCTGGGCGTGCCGGACTACACCTACTGGAACGCCGGTCTCTCGCTCGCCGTCGAGAAGTTCACCTTCGACTTCCGCTACTGGGACACGAACATCGCGAACGACGGCACCGCCGACGAGCGCTTCGTCTTCACGGCGTCGATCACGCTGCCCTGATCTAGAGTGCTTCCGGAAAANNAGAAACGAGAGAGAGATCGAACGGGGCCCGACAATCGGGCCCCGTTTTCGTTGGGCCGCCCACTTGGGCCCCCCCGATCACGACACGATTTCCCCAGGGATTCCCTCCGCCCGCTTGATCAGCCGCGCCTCCTCACCCTAGAAATTTACGAGGTGCGCGAGACGGGCCAAAACCGTGATCCTCACGATTGCCATCATGATAGCCATCACGATCGCGATCGCCGCCCGCGTGCTTGCGCCGCGCCTCTCCGAGGGGCGTGTCATCTTCGAGCAGAGCCCCGACCGACCGGCAGCCTTCGGCGACGAGATGGCCTGGCTCGCCATCCGCAGCCGGGATACCGAGGCCGTGATCGAGGAATTGGGCCTCCGCGCCGCCCGGCCCTGCAACTGGCGCTCGGGGATCGGCACCGTCTACGATCACCGCCTCGGCAACGACCACATCTTCGTCTCCCCGCCCGTCAACGGCTGGACGTTCGTGGTCGGCCTCGCCTTGCCCTATCCGGCGAGCCGCGCCTTCACCGACACGTGCACGCCCCTGCTCGACCGCCTCGGCCGGCGCTTCGCTGAAGTGCAGTATTTCTTCGCGTACGCACCGATCGACCTGTTCGCGTGGGCCCGCCTGATCGAAGGGCGCCTCGTGCGCGCATTCGCCATGACCGATGCAGGCGTGGTCTGGGACAAGGGACGACGCACGCGGGAGGAGCGCGCGCTCGGCCTCAGGCTCTACGATTTCCGCGGTATCAGAGGGCGCCGCGGAGACGCCGGCGGCGAGATCGTCTTCTACCCCACCGAGGAGCACATCCTGAGCCTGGCCCAGCGATGGAGCCTCGATCCGACCAGGCTCGGGGCTTTGGATGATGGGGCCGGAGAAGGCGTCGGCACAATCGCGCGGGCGCCCGCCGTCTGGCGGCCCGAACGCCAGCGCAAGGCGAGCTGAAAGCCTCCGCAAGGCATTCGCCTACGACATGCGCCCGCGAGGCGCTCTCGCGCCTCAGTGCCGGACGTTGCGCAGCTCTTCGGCGATGCGCGCCGACTGCGAGGGCCAGCTTGCGGCCAGCCAGTCGTCCGTGCCGAACAGCCAGTACCAGAAGCGGTTGCGCCGGTAGTACCGCTCCACCGTCACCTTGTGCATCTTCTCGACCATGCCCGAGAGCCCCTCGAGCATCTCGATCGGCCGGCCCGCGGACTGCTCCAGGCTCTGCATCCGCCCGATGAGGCTGGCGACGGCCACGGCCGATTCCTGGCTCTGCGCGTCGAGCGTGCTGGCGATCGTGTGCTGGTTGGCATTCACCTTCGCCAGGCCCTCGTGCAGCTCGGCGAAATCCCGTGTCAGGCTCTCCGTGAGATTGGCCCTGGCCTCGTTGGCGGTGGCCGCAGTCTCGGCGATGGCCGCGGTGAGCTCCTTGATGAGCGCCGTCATGGCCTCGTGGTTCTCGGCCGCGCGCAGCTCCGCCTTCTCGGCGCGTGCGGTCTGTGCCGCCAACGCCTCCTCGATGGCCGCGAGCCGGCGCAGCGCGTCCTTGCCGGCATCCACAGCCGCCGCATGATACGTCTCGCGGGTGGCCGCCGCGGTATCGAGGCGTTCGATCAGCGGCCGGCCCAGCACCGTTGCGACCTCGTTTGGCTGCCGGGCGAGGCTGGCGCGGACGGTTTCGAGGGCTTCGGCGAGCGAGCGATCTCCGGCGGCGGCCCGCTCCCGCTCGGCACCGATCGCGTTTTCGAGCACGTCGATACGCCGAAGGACCGGCATCACGTCCGCATCGGGCCGGCTGGCGAGGCCCTGGATGGCCGTGCGGGTGCTGGCGATCTCTGCCTGCAGCGCGCGTTCGAGGACGCTCAGCTTCTCGAGCACGGCCCCTGAATCTCCTCCGCCGCGGCCGGAGAGGAGCGCCTGCTCGAGGCCCTGCAGCCTGTCGCCGAGCGCAGCCTGGATCTTGTCGGGTGTAAGGGTGCTGAGGCGGGCCGTGTCTTCGCGTTGGGACATGAGCTCTCGCTGCAGGTCTTGCAGCACTCCCGATATGTGGTTGCGTTCGCTGCTGAGTTCGTTGGTGAGGTTGCGCACGGCCGCCTCGAGGGCATCGAGCCGGGTCTGCGGCACCGAGGCCTGCGAGGCGGAAAGATGCGTCAGCTCGGGGGCGCGCAGCGTCGGCTCGGACGGCGCCGGCGCAGGCCGGATCCGCTCCCGGATCGGCTCCGCATTCATCATCGCCTCCGGCGGCATCGCATGGCGTCGGCCGCTGACCGGCATGAGCTTCAACAGGCTCGGAAACTCGACACCGCTGTCGAACAGCGCATAGACGACGTCGCTCACGGAAACGGGGGCCTGGCGCCGGTACGATCGGGACGCCGCGTGACGCAGCACCTCCTCGAAAGTCTCGCCGCGGCTCGGCATGGTCTTGGCGCTGCCGGGATCGGCGGGGATTTCCGTCGCGATCACGGTGGCGGCCTCCCGGCGCAGCGCCGCGACGCGCACGCCGCGCGCCTCGAGCGCGTCCGCCGCCTCGTCGACCCGGGTCAGCGCATAGACGAGGTGCTCGAGACGCACCTCGATGGCGCGATGAGCCGCCGCCACATCGAAAGCATGATTGCAGCACTCGAGCACGACCTCGTCGACCCAGATCGGTGCACCGCGCGCGGCATGCATCGCCGGGCGCGGCCGGGCCGGCGCCAGAAAGGGGTCCACCGGCGCGGGCGCAGCTTCTCCCGCATTGACCTGTGGAACGCGCAGGTCCAAATCGTCGCCTCGGTAACCCATTTACGAAACTCCCACCCGACTTCAGAATGCGCCGGAGCATCGGCATGCCCTGGCCGCTCGTCCCAGACAGCCGCAACGGCGCGGTGAATTGCCCCCTCACCACGGTTGCGCGCTTTGCGAGGCCGACAATAGCGTTTTCCCGTCCGCGGAGCGAGAGGTGTGGGAAGAACGGACGAGAACGTGGTAAACGTCCGTCCCGCCTCGAAAAGCTCTGGCGGTGGAGACGGCGGATTAGGGCCGAAACGGGGCCGGAATCGATGCTGGAGCATTTTCCGACGAAGTGGCCTCCGGTTCGTCGCAAGAAAATGCGACAAAACAAAAATCTAGAGCGCTCGATCCGATTCCATCGGATCGGAAAGCGCTCTAGGGTGCGCCGATGAGGGGATGGGGCGACTGTTCGAGCCGATATCGGCCGCCGCGGTCCGTTGGGAGCGATGATGATGGTCCGCCATGTGAGCCCTGCGAAACAGGCTGCCCTCGCCCTCCCCACCGGCATGCGCAGGCTCGGCCGCGCCGCCACCTTGACGGTGCTCGCCGTTACGCTCGCCGCGGGCCCCGTTGCAGCCGCGCCCGCCAGCGAGGATGCCAAGCCATACGACGACAAGCTGATGCGCCTCGCCGAAATTCTGGGGGCCGTTCACTACCTGCGCGAGCTCTGCAGCGCCAACGACGGCCAGCTCTGGAGAGACCGCATGAGGGAGCTGCTCGATACCGAAGGCGCCACCGCGCTGCGTCGCGCACGTTTGACGCGCAGCTTCAATCAAGGCTATCGAAGCTACCGCAGAACCTACGTCACCTGCACGCCGACGGCGCAATCGTCGATCGAGAGATTCCTCGCCGAAGGGATCGAGATCGGTGACGGACTTGTCGAAAGCCCGCGCTGAGCGTTGCACGCAATGGAAACGGGCCGTAGCGGCTGGTTTACTGTGAATTGCCGCGAGGACTGGCCGCCCGCGGCATGCATGATAGGTGTAGCCTCGCCGTGAGGGGGAGTCGCGAGGTCAGGGGTGGCTGCGGCTCGTTTGTCGACCGGCTCGTTTGTAGATGTGTTGCCTGGGGGAAGGACCACGATGACGACGCAGATTGAAACCAATGCCTCCGAAGATCTCAGCTTCCGCGCGCTGAGCCTCATTCTCGCAGCGTGGGACGAGGGAACGGAGAGCGGCGTTGCGCCGGAGCAGATGGCCTATGCGGCGCTCTTCACGGCCCTCACGGATCTCGTCTCGCTCTATGGCGAGGATGCGGTGAAGAAGCTCGCCTGCGGCCTCGAGCGGCGGATCGACCTCGGCGAGTTCACGCTCGACCGCTCCGTGCAATAGCCGGTAAGGCGCCGGGCCGCCGGCGCTCGCGCGCTAAAGGACCAGCCAGTCCCAGATCACCTCTCCGATCAGGAGTGCGCCGAAAGCGAGCAGCAGCACGCCGGCCGCCCGGTTCGTGAAGGCGAGATGGCGCGCGCTGAACTTGTGGCGCAGCCGCCCGATGAGGTGGGAGAGCCCCAGCCACCACATGAAGCTGCCGCCCATGATGGAGGCGACCATCGTCAGCGCATCGATAGAGCTGTGCACCTCGACGAAGGTCGAGATGCCACCGAAGATGGCGAACAGCCCCAGCACCGCGCCGGGGTTCGTGATCGTCAGGAAGAACGTCTTGGGAATATCCCAGGCGTAGTCTCTGAGCGAGGCGGCGCCGTCCGTATCCGCCCGCGTGACCGCAAGGCCGGGCGGCGAAGCATAGAGTTTGATGCCGAAGGCGATCAGCGCCAGGCCGCCGACGATCTGGATCGTCTGGCGATGATATTCGATGGCGCCCGAGATGGCGCCGACGCCGAGGCTCGCGAAGAGGGCGATCAGCCCGTCGCCGAGCATGGCGCCGAGGCCTGCGGCGAGGCCGCCCCAGAAGCCGCGCTCGATCGCCCGCTGAATGCAGAGAACGTTGACCGGCCCGACCGGCGCCGCAACGAGCACCCCGATGAAAATCCCAACGGGAATGATGAGGAGATTAGGCACTAGCTGCATGCGCGTCCCCGCATCGATCGCGCAAATCCGACGTCCGCCATCTCACCTCGATTGGGACCTCTTGCACAGGCCGATGAACAACGACGGGAACGAGATGGGCCTGGATCACAAGCCGCGACGCGCGATAGAAGAAAGTCGCGGTGCAAAGGCCGCAGCTCGAAAGTCGGACACATCGCCGCGATGCGTTCTCATCCGCAGAACACGACACGCAGATTCGGCGTGGCCTTATTGGTACTTGCCGCCCTTGGGCTTGTCCATGGCCATTCCGGATCTTCTCCCGCAGTTGCCGAGCAAAGGGCAGCACCAGTTCCCGCCGTGCCGGCGGCAAAGGCCGCGCCGCCTAAGGAGCGGGCATTCCGCGGCGCATTACCTCCCAACGTGGAGGACATGCGCGAGCAGATCCTGGTCGCGGTCCATCAGGGCGATATCGGCGAGATCAGGAGCGCCATCGAATGGAACGAGATCCCTCCGGATTTCGGCAAGGAGGCCGGCAGCGATCCGATCGCGGCCTGGCGCAAGCGCTCCGCCGACGGCGCGGGCCGCGAGGTGCTCGCCGTCATCGCCAACATGCTGGCCCTGCCCCCGGCCCGGCTCGCACTCGGCCGCGATCCGGAGAACACACTCGTCTACGTCTGGCCGTACCTTGCGGAATTACCGCTTGATACGTTGACTCCGGCTGAGGAGGTTGATCTCTATCGCCTGATGCCGGCCGCCGACGCCCGCGCCATGATCAAGAGTGGAAAATGGACGTGGTGGCGGATGGCCATCGGAGCGGATGGAACATGGCATACGTTCCGCACGTATCCCTGAGTGCTCGCAAGCGCATGAAGTGAGGAAGAAAATTTTTGGCAAGCTTCGCCTTGAGTGACGTCGCGGCAGCGTGACGCGCTCGTGGCCTCTGAAAATACCGGCGCCGATCAGTATAGTCCGCCCGAGGGATGCCCAGCGCTGCAACGGCGGCTATAGTGCGCCCTCCGAGAGCGTCCCAGGTTCCACGCACCACCGCGCGGATGCCGATCACGACAGAGTTGAGGTTCACGATGTTGAGTTTGAAACGTTTTGTGTGTGCCGTTGTCGGCGCAGGGCTCACAGCGGCCGTCATGATCTCCGCCACGCCGGCCTCGGCGCAAAGTCTCGGGCTCTACGGAATGTGGGGCGAGCCCCCCGAGAAGAACCGTCGCCCCGCCCCACCGCCATCCTATCTCGGCGCCCAGCCGGCTCTCGTGAAGCCCAGCGCCGTCATGCAGTCGCAGGGCGGCGCACGTCCGAACATCTCCCCGCGCACACCCAAGACCAAGGCGTTCGCGAACGGCTTCCAGCCGGGCACGATCGTGATCGATACGGCAGGCCGCAAGCTCTACTACACGCTCTCCTCGAGCAGGGCCTACGTCTACCCGATCGC
>JRYH01001443.1_pt1 | contig 18966 bp, 18 predicted proteins | sample 235351 | NCBI WGS metagenome assembly JRYH01 (sample SAMN03074221, study PRJNA261480) | activated sludge metagenome | biome: Wastewater Treatment Plant; feature: Wastewater; material: Activated sludge; isolation source: activated biomass of a wastewater treatment plant treating wastewater... ... | reverse complement strand
TGTCGCGCACCATGTCGAGCACCGGGCCGTCGATGTACTTGAGGATGGGCACCGGGAAGTAGCCCTTGGGGCGGTCCACCACCTCGCGCGGGACCAGCCTGCGCGCGATCGACTTCAGCACGCCCTTGCCGCCGTCGCCGAGCTTGTCCTCGACCGGGAGCCTGCCGGCCAGCTCGACCAGCTCGTGATCGAGGAAGGGCACGCGCGCCTCGAGGCCCCAGGCCATCGTCATGTTGTCGACCCGCTTGACCGGGTCGTCGGCCAGCATGACCGTGGTGTCCAGGTGCAGGGCCTTCTCGACCGCATTCCCGCCGTGGCCGGCGGCGAACTCGCCCTCGAGAAATGCGCGGCTGTGGTCGTCGGTGGCGAAGGCCTCGCCGACCGTGGCCAGGTACTCGGCGTGGTCGCGGTCGAAGAACGCGCGCGCGTAGTCGCCCGTGGGGTCGACGCTCTCGGCGAGCTTGGGGTACCAGTGGTAGCCGGCGAAGACCTCGTCGGCGCCCTGGCCGCTCTGGACCACCTTCAGGTGCTTCGAGACCTCGCGCGACAGCAGGTAGAAGGCCACGTTGTCGTAGCTGACCATGGGCTCGCTCATCGCGGCGATCGTTCCGGGCAGCGCGCCCATCAGCTCCGAGGTCGGGATCCGGATCTGCTCGTGACGGGTGCCGAAGCGTTTCGCCACCAGGTCGGAATAGACGAACTCGTCGCCCGATTCGCCGCCGGCGGCCTCGAAGCCGATCGAGAAGGTGCGGAGGTCGTGCTGGCCGGCCTCGGCCAGCAAGGCCACGATCAGGCTGGAATCCACGCCGCCCGAGAGCAGCACGCCGACCGGCACGTCGGCCACCATCCGGCGGCGCACCGCGGTGCGCAGCGCGTCTTCGACCATCCGCTCGCGCTCGTCGACGGGCAGGGCGGCCAGCGCCGGGTCCGCCTGCACCTTCAGGCCCCAGAAGCGCCGGCTCTCGCAGCGGCCCTCGGCGTCCCAGGTGGCCACGGTGGCCGGCGGCAGCTTGCGCACGCCGGCCAGCAGGGTGAGCGGCGGCGGGACCACCGCGTGCCAGCTCATGTAGTGGTGCAGTGCCGCGGGGTCGATCGCCGTGTCGATGTCGCCGCCGGCGAGCAGCGCCGGCAGCGAGGACGCGAAGCGCAGGCGCCCCTTGTCTTCCGCCAGGTAGAGCGGCTTGATCCCGAATCGGTCGCGCGCCAGCGTGAGCCGCCCGCTGTCGCGTTCGAAGATCGCGAAGGCGAACATGCCGTGGAAACGATTGACGCAGTCGCGCCCCCAGGCGTGAAAGCTCTTGAGCACCACTTCCGTGTCGCCATCGGAGAAGAAGCGGTAGTCGAGGGCTTCCAGCTCGCGCCTCAGTTCCCGGTAGTTGTAGATGCAGCCGTTGAAGACGACGGTGAGCCCCAGGCCAGGATCGGTCATCGGCTGCTGGGCGGTCTCCGAGAGATCGATGATGCGCAGCCGGCGATGGGCCAGCGCGATGCCGCCTTGCTGGAAGGCGCCCGATGCGTCGGGGCCGCGGGGCTGGAGGACTTCGCCCATCCGGGCGACGGCGCCGATGTCGGCGGTGGAAGAGTCGAAGCGGGCTTCACCCGCAAATCCGCACATGAGTGGATTGCCTCGCTGTGTCGTGGGTGGAGCGAGGGGAGTATGGCAGAAATGTTGTTTTTATGCAAATGCATTGGCCAGAATGCAGATGGCATCTTGCGCGATCAAGGGGCGAATTGCGCGGAATTTTCGTGAATTTCGGGGAAGGGGAAGGGGGAAGCGGCGTCGCCGCGTTGCGCGGCGGCGTGGCGGAGGCTGCCCCTACTTCTCGGCGAAGGCCTTCTCGATCACGTAGTGGCCGGGGTGGCCGGTCTGCGGGGAGATCTGGAAGCCGCGCGCGTCGAGCAGGTGGCGCAGGTCGGCCAGCATCGCGGCGCTGCCGCACAGCATGAAGCGGTCCTCGGCCGGGGAGATCGGCGGCAGGCCCAGGTCGGCCGCGAGCTTGCCGGAATCGAGCAGCGTGGTGATGCGGCCCTGGTTGCGGAAGGGCTCGCGGGTCACGGTCGGGTAGTAGAGCAGCTTCTCGCGGACCATCTCGCCGAGGAACTCGTCCTGCGGCAACCCGTGCTGCAGGTAGTCGGCATAGGCGAGTTCGCTGACCCGCCGCACGCCGTGCACCAGGATCACTTTGTCGAAACGCTCGTAGACCTCGGGATCCTTGACGATGCTCATGAAGGGCGCCAGCCCCGTGCCGGTGGCCAGCAGCCAGAGCCGCCTGCCCGGCAGCAGGTCGGACGCGACCAGGGTGCCGGTGGGCTTGCGGCTCACCAGCACGGTGTCGCCCACCTTCAGGTGCTGCAGCCGCGAGGTCAGCGGGCCGTTGGGCACCTTGATGCTGAGGAACTCGAGGTGATCCTCGTGGTTGGCGCTGGCGATGCTGTAGGCGCGCATCAGCGGCCGGCCGTCGACCTCGAGGCCCAGCATGACGAAGTGGCCGTTGTGGAAGCGCAGCGATCGGTCGCGGGTGGTGCGGAAGCTGAAGAGCCGGTCGTCCCAGTGGCGGACGTCGGTGACGGTTTCGGTATTGAAGGCAGCCATGGCGGGATTGTCGCGCTTCGGCGAAGGCAAACCCTTGATTTTAATTGGGGGCGGCTAGCCTCGGCCCGGCCGGGGGCCGGTGCTCAGGTAGACGATCGCGCCGATCACGATCGCGCCGCCGAAGAGCTGGACCGCGGACACGGTCTGTCCCAGCACCGCCCAGGCCATGCCCAGCGCGGCCACCGGCTCGAAATTCATGATCGCGGCGTTGTTGACCGCGCCCAGGCGGGGCAGCACCACGAACAGGCCGGTGATCGCGGTGCCGTAGAGCACGGTGAGCAGGGTGAGCCCGGTCCAGCCGGTGGCGTTGGCCGGCCAGTGGAAGCCGGTGGTGGCGGCGCCGGCCGCGATCGTGACGACTGCCACGACCACCATGAACATCAGCGTGCGCAGGCGGCCGTCGATCGCCGGCAGCCATCGGCCGATCAGGTGCAGCGCCACGCCGAAGCACACCGAGGCGCCGAGCGCGAAGGCCACGCCGGGCAGCATCGCAGCGAAGGAAGCGCCGGTGGCGCCCGCCGCGCCCGCGGCGCGATTCCCGACACCGGCCACATCCAGCGCGATCGCCAGCCCGAGCAGCGCCACCGGCATCGCGACCAGGGTGCGCCGCGCCGGGCGTTCGCCGCCCGCCAGCCAGGACACCAGGCCGAGCATGATCGGGAAGGTGTTGAAGGCCAGCAGGGCCAGCGCCACCGGGATCCGCGCCACCGCCGAGTACAGGCAGTAGCTCTGCACCGCGATCAGCACGCCGATCAGCAGGCCGCGGCGCAGCGTGGGCCCGGGGATGCGCAGCGACACCCGCGACAGGCGCAGCAGCGCCAGCACGAACAGGGCCGTGCCGATCGAGCGCGCCGCGACCGCGGTGCTGACACTGGTGCCGTGATCGAAGGCGAGGCGAGCCGCCACGTGATTGGCGCCGAAGGTGGCGGCAATCGCGAGCAGCACGAGAACGCCGAGCCAGCGGGGCATCGGCCCCGCGGCAGGATGGGTGGGTCCGGGCATGCGCCGGACTTTACACGCTCCCGCCCGCCGGCTGCTCAGCCGCCGCTCAGCATCAGCACCTGGCCGTGACGGTCGAAGGGGATCATCGAACCGATCGCGCCGCCCTTGATGGACTCCACCATCCGCTCGAGCGCCTTGTCGATGTCCGCATCGGCCGGCGCGCGGCCACTGCGCCCCGACAGTGCCGCGGCGAACACCAGCGCCCAGGATTGCCCGAACTGCTCCGACTCGCCCACCAGCGTGGCGAAGTCGGGCAATTCCGCGGGCGACTTGTCCACGCACATCACCGGCGCGAGCGCGCCGCCGCGCCCTGCCTCGAACGCGGCGCGTTGCTCGGCGGTGGGCTTGTCCGGCAACTCCACGTTGGCGAACACGAAGAGCAGGCGCTGCGGTTCGGGCTGGCTGCGGGCGGCCAGGAGAAGGTCGTCGAAACTGGCGATGTTCATGCGGGCGTGTCGGGAGGCAGGATGTTGTCGCGACGGAGAGGGTCTCGCCGATCCTCGGTGCCCGTCCGCGAAAGGGTTTTGCGCGGGATCAAGCGCGGTGCAGCAGCGGGAGCACGATCATCGTCGCGAAGGCCGAGCCCACGCCGAGGAACAGGTTGCGCCGGCTCAGCACGAAATAGCACAGCAGCGCCACCGCGCAGCCGATCGCCCGCTCGAGCAACGTGGTCTCGGCCAGCACGCCGGCCGGCATCAGCAGGATGCGCATCGTGAGCCCGGCGATCATCGCCCAGGCCACGCAGCCGACCCAGGTGAACACCGCGCTGTCGGTGCGCACGCGGCCCGACACCACGACCCCGAGCGCGCGCCACAGGTAGGTGGTGACGCCGCAGATCGCCACGATCAGCGCCTCAGCCATGGCGCGTGCTCGCCCGGTGGATCGCGAACGCGGCGGTGCCGCCGATCAGGCCGCCGCCGAGCACGCTCCACTGCGGCGCCACCAGGTAGACCAGCGGGCCGAAGACCGCGCCCCCGGCGAGCGACAGGACCATGACCCGGGTGCGGGCGTCGCCGATCATCAGCAGCAGGAAGTAGACCGGGTTCATGAACACGAAGGCGGCCTTCGTGACCGGGGGCAGCGAATCGGCGATCAGGTAGCCGGCCCCGGTGGCAGCGATCGAGGCCAGCCACAGCGCCAGCGCGAAGCCGATGAAGTAGGGCATGCGGTCGTGCGCAGGCAGGTCCGGCGCGCGGCGCATGGCCACGATCCAGCCGGTCATCGCGATCAGGTGAGCCGCCAGGAATTCCTTGATGCGCCCATGCGCCGGCGCGCGCAGCACCGGCAGCAGGGACACGGTCATCGGCAGGAAGCGCACCGCCGAGAAGCTGACCGCCAGCAGGATCGCGATCAGCGGCGCGCCGGACGACGACATCTCGACCAGGATCAGCTGGCCGGGCAGCGCCCAGATCGCGATCGTGGACAGCAGCGTGCTCCACAGCGACAGGCCGATGTCGGCCGACAGCGCGCCGTAGCCGATGTAGCCGGCCGCGAGCACCGCGGCCGGCGTGCCGAGCGCCTCGCGCGCGCCGAGGCGGTAGCCGGAACTCACTGCTTCAGGTAGCCGTACTCGCGCCAGATCGCGTACTCCGCGCGGAACTTCGCGTAAGACTCGTGCACCCGCTTGAAGTTCGGGTTCTTGGCGGACTCCTCGGCGATGACCTCCTTCCAGGCCTTCTCGAAGGCGGCGATGAACTCGGGCGGCCACTTCTTCAGCTCGACACCCTTGGCCTGGATCTCCTTCAGCGCGCCGGCCTGGGTGGCCTCGCCCTGCGCGACCGTCTCCTGCACCGTGTCGCCGCAGGCCTGCTCGATCGCGGCGCGCTGCGCCGGCGACATCGCGTCCCACTTCTTCTTGTTGATCAGGAACTCGAGCGCGGTGGTCTGCTGGTGCCAGCCCGGCAGGTAGTAGTACTTGGCCACCTGGTAGAAGCCGAGCTTGAGGTCCATGACGGGCGTCGAGAACTCGGTGGCGTCGATCGTGCCGAGCTGCAGGGCCTGGTAGATCTCGCCCGGGGCGATCAGCTGGGTGGCCGCCCCGAGCTTGTCCATGACCTTGGCGCCGAGCCCGAGGAAGCGCATCTTCAGGCCCTTCAGTTCGTCGAGCGACTTGACCTCCTTGCGGAACCAGCCCGAGCCCTCGGGCGGCAGCATGCCGCAGGTGATCGAGTGGATGCCGTGCTGGCCGTACATCTCGGCCTTCAGCTCCTTGCCGCCGCCGTGGCTCAGCCAGGCCAGGTATTCGGCCGCGCCCGGGCCGAAGGGCACGCTGCTGAAGAAGTTGTAGGCGCTGTCCTTGCCCGACCAGAAGGCCGACGCGGTCCACGCGGAGTCCACCGAGCCTTGCGACACTGCGTCGAAGGACTGCAGCACCGGCACCAGCGCGTTCGGCTCGTTGAACTTGATCTGGACCGATCCGCCGGTGGCCGCCTCGACCTTCTTGACGAAGGCCGCGGCCGCCTCGCCCAGGATGGGCAGCGTGCTGCCGTAGGAGCTGGCCATCTGCAGCCTGACCTTCTTGTCCTGGGCGTGGGCGGCGCCCGCCGCGAGCAGTGCGGCCGTGCAGGCCGCGGCGATCAGTGCAGCCGTCTTGTTCGGCATCTCAGTCTCCTCCTTGCGTGGATTCCTCGTCGAGCAGCGCGCGCCCGACCGAGTCGATGTCGGGCGTGCCCGACAGTTTCATCGCGAGCGCGAGCTCGCCGGTCAGGATCTCGATGGCGCGGCGCGCCCCGGCTTCGCCGCCGGCCGCCGCGCCGAAGAGCGCGGCGCGGCCGATCGCCACGGCGCCGGCGCCGAGCGCGCGCGCCTTCAGCGCGTCGATGCCGCGGCGAACACCGGAGTCGACCAGGATCTCGGCCTTGCCGCCCACCGCGTCGGCAATGCGCGGCAGGGCGTCGGCCGACGCGATCGCGCCGTCGAGCTGGCGCCCGCCGTGGTTCGAGACCCAGAGGGCGTCCACGCCCATGGAAACCATGCGCCGCGCGTCGTCGGGGTGCTCGACGCCCTTGACCAGCAGCTTGCGCGGCCAGCGATCGCGCAGGCGAGCGAGGTCATCCCAGTTCCAGGCAGGGTTCAGGTTCTGACCGACGCGCGCCGCGATGGTCGGGCCCGCGCCCTCGTCGCCGAGCAGGCCGCGCACGTTCTCGAACTGGGGGAGGCCGGCGCGCAGCATCTGCAGCGCCCAGGAGGGATGCAGCATGCCGTCGAAGACGTGCCGCGCGCTCATCTTCGGCGGCAGCGAGATGCCGTTGCGCAGGTCGCGCTCGCGCTTGCCGCCGGCCTGCAGGTCAACGGTGACCGCGAGCGCCTCGTAGCCGGCCGCCGCCGCGCGCTCGACCAGCTTGTCGGTGGACGCCTGCTCGCGCAGCACGTAGAGCTGGAACCAGAGCCTGCCGGGCACCGCTTGCGCCATCCGCTCGATGCTGGTGGTGGACATCGTGGACAGCGTGTACGGAATGCCCGCCGCGCAGGCGGCGCGGGCGATGGCGAGATCGGCCTCGGGCCAGGCCAGTGCGCAGGAGCCCATGGGCGCGATCACGAAGGGCGCGGCCGTGGGGGCGCCGAGCAGCGAGGTGCGCATCGACGGCTCGGACACGTCGATCAGCACGCGCCGCACGATGCGCCGGCGCTCGAAGGCGCGGCGGTTCTCGGCGAGCGTGAGCTCGTCCTCGGAGCCGCCGTCGATGAACTCGAACACGGCGCGCGGCAGGCGGCGGCGCGCAATCCGGCGCAGGTCGGCGATGGACAGGGCGCCTGCAAGCGCCTGTTCGGAGAGGCTCATGGGTGGAATGTCTCCCGGCCGGGCGAACCCGGGTTCAGTGCGCGGACGATGATGCCACGCGCTCGCCGAGCGAAGGGCGCAGCCATGCCGGAATCGACATCCCCTGCAGCCGGATGGCGTTCAGCCCGGCAAGCGGGCGGCGGCACGCCGTTCCTCATAGGCCTTCACGTGCGTGTAGGCCACCCGATGCAGCAGGTCCGGCTGGCCGGCTTCGCGGCACTTCTTCAGCATGTCGCCGAGGATCTGGTCGGCCTCGACCGGGCCGCCGCGCTCGATGTCGCGAAGCATCGAAGCCTCGTAGGGCAGGTCACGCTGGTCGAACAGCGCCCGGTAGTCGGCGATGAACTTTTCGTCGGGCCGGTGGCCGAAGTGCGTGGCGATCGCCACGTTGGTGTCGAAGAAGCGGCGCAGCAGTTCGCTGCCCTCGGGCGTGCGAGCGATCTCGCCGAGGTTGGCGCGCATCAGGCAGGTCAGGCCGGCGATCGTCGACAGGTGAACCAGCTTCAGCCACATGTCGCGCGCGATGTCGGTCGACAGGCGACCCTGGATCGGCGTGCGATCCAGCAGTGCCTTCAGATCCTCGAGACGCCGCGACACGCTTCCGTCCTGCTCGCCGAAGACCATCTGCTGCCAGTCGTTGAGCTGCCGGACCACGCCGTCGGCGGTCAGCGTGGCCTGGACCCTGGCGGTGCCGCCGATCACCTTGCTCGGGCCGAACTCTGCGTTCAGCAAATCGATGTGGGCGAGGCCGTTGAGCAGCGGCAGCACCGCGGCGCGACCCCCCATGGCCGGGCGTATGGCCTCGATCGCCGACGGAAGGTCGTAGGCCTTGCAGGTCAGCAGCACCAGGTCGTGGTATGGGCCGATCTCGTCCTGAAGTCTCGCATCGACGTCGAGCGTGGCGTCTCCCGACGGGCTTTCGATCACGAGACCTCTCTGGCGCAGCTGTTCACGCCGCCGCTCGCGAACGAGAAAGCTCACTTCGCCGCCCGCCTGGAGTATTCGGCCGCCGAACAGGCCGCCGACGCCGCCGGCGCCCAATACGAGGATTTTCATCGGGCCGCTCCTTTCCCATTCTTGCCGGCGTGCATTCTGCCCTTCGGTGATCGCGAGGTCATGAGGCCGAGTTCCGGAGAAGCTCGATTAGTTCGACAGAGCGCGGACTTGGCGGCGCGCCACGTCGGTAGAGGACCGAAACGTCCCAGCGGACCACGGGATCGATGAGCGGTGAGATGCCGAGGTCGCCAAGCTCGGGAGCCCGCGCGCAGAAACCCGGAAGCAGCAGCGTCCCCTGGCCGCGTCTGGCTAGGGCGATGCCCGTCGAGTACAGGCCAACCTGATGTGCGACAGTCAAGCGGAGGCCCCGCTGCGCAAGCGTCGCGGAGATGGCGGTCCAGATCCGGTTGCCCGCGTTCACCAGGATCATCGGCTCTCGATCGAGCCGCTGCCAGGGCACCGGCACACCTGCGGCGCGCATGCGATCGGCCTTCATCAGTGGCCGGGCGGCCGCCGGGATCGTCGTGACGTGGATCGAGTCCCCGAAAAGTGGCTCGAAGCGCAGCTCGGACGCGTCACCACCAGGGCGAATCGATCCGATCGCGAAGTCGACCTCCCTGTTGAGGACCATTCTCGGGAGCTGCTCGACCAGGCAGTCGTGGATCTCGATCGAAATCTCGGGGTGCCGTTTCCGGAACTGCTCGACCACGAAAGGAAAGAGCGTGGCCGCGAGAAGGTGTCCGACGCCGATCCGCACAACGGTCCGGCGGGCGTTCTCGCTGTTCCTGAGGTTCGAAACCGCAACGTCGAGATCGGCGGCAAGCTTGTCTGCCGCGCGTGCGAACTCTTCACCTGCCGGGGTGAGGCTGAGCTGGCGACCTCGTTCAAAAAGCCTGACTCCGAGATGCGACTCGAGATCGCGGATCAGCAGGCTGACCGCAGACTGGCTGACGTTCAGCTGCTGCGCGGCGGCAGTGAAGCTCAACGAACGGGATGCTGCAACGAATGCGCGGATCTGCCTGAGGGTGAGCATGCGTGCCTGATCCCAATACCTGCACGTGTGGCGAAGGACGAGAAAAACTCATGCCTGGATAAGAATAATGAACTTTACTCGTTTGTCATGCACCGGAATCATTGCTCTGGATCAACAAACGGGGGTGATGATGGCTGGAAAGAAGCGTCCGAATCTGATCGTCGTCCTGGTCGACGATCTGCGCTTCGACGAAGTGGGGCTGTGCGGTCACCCCTACATGAAGACGCCGAACATCGACAGGCTCGGCCTGGAAGGTGCGCGGTTCGACAACGCATTCCACACGACGCCGCTCTGTTCGCCGAACCGCGCTTCGATCATCACGGGGCAATACGCGAGCCGTCACGGTGTCATCGACAACGTGGCGCGTGACGCGCTGAGCCATAGGCTGCCGAACTACCACTCGATCCTTCAGCGACTTGGTTACGACACGGCGCACGTGGGCAAGTGGCACATGGGCAACAGCGCATCTCCCCGCCCCGGCTACTCCAGGTGGGTCAGCTTTCCCGGGCAGGGCGAGATCATCGACCCCTTGCTGAACATCGATGGAAAGGAGCGGCGGCACAAGGGATACGTGACCGACCTGCTCAATGCGCACGCGCTCGAGTTCATCGAGCGCAAGCGTCAGGGGCCATTCTCGCTGTTCCTGGCGCACAAGGCGGTGCACCCCGACGCGCACCAGGCTGCCGATGGCACGCTCGATCCCAAGGGGGGCGGCTACATTCCCGCCGATCGACACAAGGACCTCTACCGAGGGGAGCATTTCCCGCCGAGGCCGAACGTAATGGATCCGCGCAAGGCCATCCGGTCGAAGCCGGCTTTCGCCGAAGCCTTCGGCCTGCGCGAGAACCCGCAAGGGCGAAAGGTGATGGACTGGGTGAAGTCCGGCACCCAGGAGGAGATGCGGCTTCGGGCGGCAATGATGGCTTCGGTTGACGAAGGCGTCGGCCAGATTCTCGAATCGCTGGAACGGTCCGGACAACTCGATGACACCTTGATCCTTTTTCTCGGTGACAACGGTTATTTCTTCGGGGAGCATGGGCTCGGGCCCGAGCGACGCTTCGCCTACGAGGAGGGAATCCGCACGCCCTTCCTGGTCCGCTACCCCCGTCGCTTTCCGGCAGGCATGCGGGTCTCGAAGATGGTGCTCGCGCTCGACATCGCGCCTACCTTCGCCGATCTGGCCGGCGCGTCGCCGCGCGACCGTCGGCACATGCAAGGCATGTCGCTGCTTCCGCTAGCCAAGCCGGGCGCCCGTGTGCCGTGGCGGCGTTCGTTCATGTGCGAGTACTTCAGCGAGAACGCGATGCCTTGGCTTCACGGAATGACCTACAAGGCGGTCCGGACCGAGCGGCACAAGTACATCCATTGGGTCCAGAAGTCGCTGGCTGGCGACGACTGCGACGAGTTGTACGACCTGCGCGAAGACCCGTACGAGATGAAGAACCTGATCCGGTCCCGCACGCACGAGGCGGTGGCTGCCCGGCTTCGCCGCGAATTGTCGAAACTGGTTTCGTCGTCTATCGGCCTGTGAGGGCCTGGGAGATCATTGCCATGGATACGAACGAGTCCCCTTCGAATCGCCCGGGACGACTGGGCAGGCTGACCATCCGCTTGGCGTCGGTGCTTCTCGGTGTCGCGGTCTCCGGTGCCGTATTCGCACAGACATGGCCGGCGAAACCGATCAAGCTGCTCGTGCCGCTCGCGGCAGGCAGCACGGCCGACATCGTGTCACGCACGGTGGGCACGGAACTGTCCAGCGCGCTCGGGCAGCCGGTCGTCGTCGAGAACAAGCCAGGCGCCGGCGGGACGATCGCAATGGCAGAACTCGCGCGCTCGGCGCCCGACGGCTACACGATCTCGTTCGCTTCCCAGGGAACCCTCGTATTCAATCAGGCGCTCTATTCGCGCCCCGGCTACGATTCGCTGAAGGACTTCGCGCCAGTCGCGCTCGTTGGCGGCGTGTCGAACGTGATGATCGTGCACCCTTCGAATCCCGCGAAGTCCCCGGCCGACATCATCGCCCAGGCGAAGGCGAAGCCGGGCGAGTTGACGTTCTCGTCGGGTGGGAGCGGCACCAGCCACCACCTGTCCGGAGTGCTGTTCGGCCACATGACCGGCACCAAGCTTCTGCACATTCCGTACAAGGGCGCTCCGCAGGGCATCCTCGCGGTAATGAGCGGGGAAGTTCAGGTCGGCTTCTTCAACACGCCGACCGTGATCACGCAGATCCGGGAAAGCAGGCTGAAGGGCTTGGGGGTCACCAGCATGGCGCGCTCGCCCCTTTTGCCCGATTTGCCGACGCTCAACGACTCGGGCATCCCGGGCTATGAGGTCAATACCTGGTTTGGTTTCGTCGCTCCGGCGGGCACGCCTGCCGAGGTCGTTCAAAGGCTGAGCACCGAGATCCCGCGAATCCTCAACACGCCCGCCGTCAAAGAGAAGCTGGCGGCTCAGGGCTTCGATCTGGCCGCGGACATGTCTCCAAAGGCTTTTGCAGCCCTGCTGCAGGACGACATGAAAAAGTGGATCCCGATCGTCAGGGATTCTGGTGCAAAGGTCGATTGACCGGACACGACGACGTCGCGGCCGCTCACAGGTACTCCGCGACCTCGACCAGGTTGCCGTCGGGGTCGCGCAGATACACCGATCGGATCGGACCCAGGGCGCCGCGCCGCGGCACCGGCCCGGTGTCGATCGGGATGCCCTCGGTCTCGAGATGCTCGATGAACGCGTCGAGCGGCACCGACGCGATCAGGCAGAAGTCGCCGGCGCCGATCGTGGGCACGCGCGCCTTGGTGGGCGTCTCGGTCGCCGCATCCTGCAGGTTGATCTTGAACTGTCCGCAGCGCACCGCGTGGCGGGGCTGGCCCTCCGGGCCGCGGAAGAACTCCCGCTCGAAGCCGAAGGCGCGCTCGTAGAATCGGGTGGTCGCCTCGATGTCGGTGACGGTCAGAACGATGTGGTCGATGCGATCGATCAGTCTGCTCATGGGTTTAACTCCCTTGTGTGTGTCGTGCCGCGGGGGTGTCGTTCGTGTCGAACCCGTCAAAGGCGTGAAGCCTGCCCCAGCGCCCTGCCGAAGAAATCCTCGCCGCCCATCTGGCCGCCCTTGAGTACGATCTCGAGGCCGTCGCGCGCCGGGTCGGCGCTCCAGGCGCGGCACAGCGGCGCGCCCGGCACGATGGCCGCCTGCGCGGTCAGCGCGTCGATGCCCAGCGCCGAGGCGACTTCGCCGGAGCTGTCGCCGCCGGCCACGACGATGCGCTGAAGCGGCGCCTCGGCGAGAATGCCGCGCATCACCGCGGCCAGGCATTCCCCGACCCGGCGGGCCGCCTCGTTGCGGGACAGGCCGGCGCCGACGGCGACGGCATCGAAGCCGGTCACCGCGGGATCGTCGGGGCCTTCGGCGCTGAACACGATCGCGCTGGTGCCCCCGCGCAGGGCATCGACTGCGACGCGCGCGGCCCGCTCGACTTCGGCGGCGCGCGAGTCGGGCGCGAGCGCGCGGGTCAGGTCCAGTCGTTCGGTCAGGAAGCCGTTCGCGCGCGCCCAGCGGATCTGCCCGGCGGTCACCGGCGAGCAGCTGCCGCTCACCGCGGCGATGATCGGTGCCGGCGCCGCGGGCGCCAGGCCGGGCGGCTCGGGCAGCCAGCCGCGGCCACGCCACCAGGCGGTCAGCGCGTAGTCCAGGCCCGACGAGGATGCGCTGAACAGGCCCGCGCCGCGGTGCTCCCAGACCAGCCGACCGGCCTGCGCGAGGGTGTTCTCGTCGACGACGTCGATGAAGACCGCCGGGACCTCGCCCGAAACGCGCCGGGGCGGCTGCGCATCGCCGCGCCGCAGCGCGAGCATGTCCACCAGCGCGATCGGCCGTGCCGTCTGCCTGGCCAGGTGCCGGGGCAGGTCGGCCTCGTCCATCGGGGTCACCGGGTGGCGCGACATCGTCGGATGCCGATCCAGGCGATGACCGGTGCCGCCGGCCAGCGCGAACAGGTTGCCGAAGACCTGGAAGCGGCCGAGCCGCGGCGCGCCGACCACGCAGGGCGACCAGTCGCCGGGCATTCGGGACACGCCGAGCTCGATGGCCTTGCCGATCGAGCCGACCGCGGGCGAGGAATCGAAGGTCGAGCAGACCTTGTACTGCAGGATGGGCGCGCCGAGCCCGGCCAGCGCGTCGAAGGCTGCGGGCAGGTGCGTCTCCATCCACGCCGGGTCCCGGCCGCGCGACGAGCCGGCAAGGCCCACGCAGCGCGCGTCGGGGAAGCGCGCCAGCAATCCGGGAAGACGCGCCCACGCGTCGCCCGTGGGCGGCTCGAGGAACAGCACGGTGGGCAGGCCCGCGGCGGTCATCGCCTCGAGCGCGTCGGTCGAGCCGGTGAAGTCGTCGCCGTAGTACGCGAGCAGCAGGCCGTCGGGCAGGCGGTCTTCGGCTCGGTCGCGGCTCATTTCCAGAACCCCAGCGCGGCGCGCAAGGCTTCGCTGCGCTCGGCGCGAGCGGACAATGGTTCTCCGGTCATCGCCGCCTCCCAGGCCTCGCGCATGGCCGTGACGCCGGCGGCCACGCCCTGCGGGTGTCCGAAGATCCCCCCGCCCGCCGTGTGAATCAGGTCGGCGCAGCCCAGCGCCGCGTGCGTGCCGGCGGCCTGCAAGCCGGTCTGGCCCGAGCTGAAGACCGGCATCGCGGTCATCGGCGCCTCGGGCCAGAGCGGCGCCAGCACCGCGCGCGCGGCGGCGATCACGCTGTCGTCGGGCTCGCTGAACTTGTTGGCGAGCCCGTTCACGTGCATGTGGTCGGCGCCGGCCAGCCGCCACAGCTTCTGCCAGGGGGCGTAGTCCCAGCCCAGGGCGGGCGAGCGATTCAGGTAGCCCCAGCCTGCGCGATGCGCGTGGATCGGCAGTTGCGAGTGACGGCGCAACTCGTGCAGCCCCACCAGCCCGATCGAGTTCAGGCAGGCCATCACGCAGGTGCCGCCCGCGGCCAGCACGATGTCGTGGCGGCGGCGCATCTGGTCGAGGTCGCCGGTCAGGTTGAAGGCCACCATCGCCTTGCGGCCGCTGCGATCGGCGGCGCGGTTCACGATGGCCATCACCCGCTTCACCCGCTCCTCGAAGGGGCAGTGCGGGCCGTCGGCCTGGAGCTCGTCGTCCTTGATGAAGTCGATGCCGCCGTCGACCAGCGCCGCGACCTGCTCGGCGGTCTGCTCGGCGTCCAGGCCCACGCTCGGCTTGATGATGGTGCCGACCAGCGGGCCGCGCGCCACGCCGGCCAGCCGGCGCGTGCCCGCCACGCCGAAGGCCGGCCCGGGGTACGCGGTCATGAAGGCGGGCGGCAGCTGCAGGTCGAGGATCCGCAGGCCGGTGACCGCGCGCAGCTCGAACAGATTGCCGGCGACCGTGGCCATCAGCATCGGCAGCGACGCCCCGAAGTTCTCGATGGGCCAGGACAGCTCCAGCAGGCAGCGGGTGTAGTGCGGCGCGCGCACCGGCGTGGGCAGGCTGGGCTCGCGCACGCGCTCGAGCACCTCGAGCCGCTCGACGCGCGCGCCCGAGCGCGCCTTGAGCTCGGGCGTTTCCATCGCCAGCGCGACGAAGGTGCCGCTCGACTGCTCGCCGGCGATCGTGTCCGCGGCGCGTCGCGGGTCGTCGCCGGTTTCCAGCCAGTAGCTTGCGCGGATGCGTTCGGTCATCTCGTGTCAGGGCCTCGTCGCGGACGCGCGGCGTTGCTGCCGACAGGCCCGTGGTTTGGAAGTCATATACTTGTCTGATAAGCTGACATCATACCAGCGAGCCGCCGCCGCGGGCACCGACGCCCGGCGGCGGGCCGCTGCGAACCAGACAGGAGCAAGCGGATGAACGAACCGACGATCGCGCTGTTCGGCGCGGGCGGAAAGATGGGCTATCGGCTCTCGCGCAACCTGCGCGCATCGAGCTACGCGGTGCGGCACGTGGAGCCGAGCCCCGCAGGCCGCGAGCGGCTCGAGCGCGAGCTCGGCATCCGCTGCGTGGACGAGAATGCCGCCCTCGCCGACGCGCAGGTCGTCATCCTGGCGGTGCCCGACACGATCATCGGCAAGCTTGCCGCCGCGCTCTCGCCGAAGCTGAAGCCCGGCACCATGGTCATCACGCTCGACGCCGCCGCGCCCTTCGCCGGCCACCTGCCGGAGCGGCCCGACCTCGTCTACTTCGTCACCCACCCCTGCCATCCGTCGATCTTCAACGACGACCCGAACGAGGAGGCGCGGCGCGACCGCTTCGGCGGGCTTGCCGCGCGCCAGTCCATCGTCAGCGCATTGATGCAGGGTCCCGACGAGCACTACGCGGTCGGCGAGGCGATCGCCAGGGTGATCTACGCGCCGGTGCTGAACGCGTATCGCGTGTCGGTGGAGCAGATGGCGCTGCTCGAGCCGGGCCTGTCGGAAACGGTGGTGGCCACGCTGCTGGCCACGATGCGCGATGCGATGGACGAGGTCGTGCGGCGCGGCGTGCCGAAGGAAGCCGCCCGCGAGTTCCTGCTCGGGCACATGAACATCCTGGCCGCGGTGATCTTCGAGGAAGTTCCGGGCGCCTTCTCCGACGCCTGCAACAAGGCGATTTCCTTCGGCAAGCCGCGCCTGCTGCGCGACGACTGGCTGGGCGTGTTCGACCGCGACGAGATCGCCGAGAGCATCCGGCGCATCACCTGATGACGGAATCGCGCGAGCCGATCCAGCGGCGCAAGCTCTACCAGGAGGTCTACGAGCGGCTGCTCGAGCGGATCCGCAGCCGCGAGATCCTGCCCGGCGAGCACCTGCCCTCCGAGCGCGAGCTGATGGACCACTACGGCGTGGGCCGCTCGGCGGTGCGCGAGGCCATGCTCGCGCTGGCGCGCGCGGGCATCGTGGAAGTGAGCCACGGCGAGCGGGCGCGCGTGGTGCTGCCCACGGCCGAGTCGCTGGTCGCGCAGGTGGCGGCGGGCGCGCAGCACCTGCTGCGGATGGACCCGGCCTCGATCGAGCACCTGAAGGAAGTCCGCGAGTTCCTGGAAGCCGGCATCGCGCGGATCGCCGCGCAGCGGGCCGATGCGGCCGCACTGGCGCGGCTCGACGAGGCCCTGGCCGCGCACCACCGGCTCGCGGACGAACGCGGGCGCCTCGCGGGCGACCCGGCGAGCTTCGTCGACGGCGACCGCGAGTTCCACGTGGCGATCGCGGCGATGACCGGCAACCCGGTCTTTCCTGCCATCGTCGACGCGATGTTCCGCTGGCTCAGCGGCCACTACCGCGCGCTGGTGCGCGCGCCCGGCGCTGAGTCGCTCACGCTGCGCGAGCACGACGACATCCGCGACGCGATCGCGCGCGGCGACCCGCAGGCCGCCGAGGACGCGATGCGCCGGCACCTCGCGCGCGCGAACGCGCTCTACGGGGCCTTGCTGCGCGACGAACCTACGGCGCCCGAGCCTCGTCGCTCGGCCAGAGCGCCCGCCCGTGAGCCAGGTCGTTCACCCGCGCCACGAAAGGCGCGGCCGCGTCCTCGGGCAGGCTGAAGTCGAGCTCGACCAGCTCGCCGTGCGCCACCGCGTCGAGCGACGCGCCGGCCTGCTCCAGCTCGCGCCTCACCATGCCCTCGAGCGCGTAGGGCACCTGGCAGCGCAGCGCCTGCCTGCGCACGATCGGCACCTTCTCTGCGCCGAGCAGCGCCTGCGCCACCGTGTCGGTGTAGGCGCGCACCAGCCCGCCCGCGCCCAGCTTCACACCGCCGAAGTAGCGCACCACGGTGGCCAGCACGCCGTCGAGGTCCTGGTGGCGCAGCACGTCGAGCATCGGCCGGCCCGCGGTGCCGGACGGCTCGCCGTCGTCGACCGCGGCCGAGTGCCCGCCGGCCAGCAGCGCCCAGCACACGTGCGCCGCGCCCGGATGCTCGGCGCGCAGCGCCTCGACCACCTTCAGCGCGCCGGCGCGATCGGCCATCGGCTGCACGCAGCCGATGAAGCGGCTCTTCCTGATGATCAGCTCGCTGTGGGCGGGGGCGGCGAGGGTCAGCGGCATGCCGGCATCCGGGCAAGCCGTATCAGGCGTTCTGGCCAGGCCAGGCCACATCGAGACGTGTGGCGAGCGCCGCCAGTCGCCTGTCCTGTGTCCACAAGCGCGCACGTGGCGTGATACACGCGGCAGCCAGAAGGCTCACGTCCACCATTCCGCAGCCCTGGTCGTAGAGGGCTTCGCGCTCGATGAAATCGAGCAACTCGGGCGTGCTGGCCTGGTGCGCCATGCGCAAGCGGCGCAGGTACCCCAAAGTACGCAGGCGCGGCGCCGGCGGCGTGCCGCAGGCGAGCTCCAGCAGGACGAAGGGATGCATCAGGACGGCATCCCGAGCGAGCAGGTCGGCCAAGCTGTCATTGCCGCGACGAAAGTGGTCGACCCATACGCTGGTGTCGACCAGCACCTCGACCGCGGTCGTCATGCTGCATCGCGCCGAGCGCGGCGACGTGGCACATCGCGCATCTTGGGCTCCCGGCCTCCGAGTGCTGCCAGTCGCTTTCCAGCCTGGACACGGATGAAGGTCCGGATGGCCTCGCGGAACAACTCGGCCTTGTCCATGCCGGGGTCGGACATTTCGAGCGCCTGTTCGTAAAGCTCATCCTCGATCGTAACGGTGGTGCGCACGGCGGAATCCTTTCCGGGGTTGCATCAACAAAGATGCTATAACGAATCGAAAACGGCACCAACCGCGGAGTCCTGGTGGGGAACTCCATGGTGGAGCGCGATGGTTGCGCCCCGTTGCGAATCCCTATTGCCGGGACGCGCCGCTGCAGTTGGCCTTGGGGACTCCGCGCGCCGCGCATCTCGCGATACGGGCTTGGTCCTCGGCCGTCGCCTTCGCGCGCACCTTCTCGAACTCGGCAACCGCCGCATCTTCCCTCGCTTGACGCTCGGCCAGGCGCTTCTTTTGAGCGGCACTGTCCGCGGCGGTCTGCCTCTCCAGCTCCGCGACCTGCCGCTCGAGTTTTCGCTGGGCTTCGGTGTCGTCCACGACGGTGATGGTGCCGACCGAGCGTGTGTCCCCGTCGCTACGCGCGGCCTGTTGTTGCGCCGTCGCGTCGCTCTCCCGCCGCCGCTGCGACTCGACCGTCGCCGCGCGCTGCTGGTCGGCGCTTCGCTTGTTGGTGGCCTGCATTTCGGCTGCTTTCGCCTTGATCATCGCCGCGCGCATCTGCTCGTCGCGCAGCCGTTTCGCCTCGTTCTCGGCGCGCAGTTGCGCGCTCACGCCGCGCAGTCCGCTGGTGATCGACTGCATGAACTCGATGCGGGCGCGCGATTTCGATTCTTCCTCGAACTGCCTTCGGGCGCGCGCATCGGCAAGCACGGATTCGTACTCGTCCCGGGGCACGTTCCGAAGCGCGATCCTCTCGCCGCTGCCAGGGAACACCCGGTCGAGCGCGCCATTCTCGTCCAGGGTCACTCGCGACACCGGCTCGAGTCCGAGAAGCGCCGTGGGCCATTCCACCGAGCCGTCCGGAAGCACCGTCAGCTCGCGGATGTGCGCCCGATTGGCGTGCAGGTTGTACACGTCGAGCTTCCTGTT